>Ga0182030_10014155_pt1 | contig 15789 bp, 19 predicted proteins | sample 812S3MmetaG_FD_121299 | JGI IMG/M metagenome (GOLD analysis project Ga0182030, IMG submission 121299) | Permafrost microbial communities from Stordalen Mire, Sweden - 812S3M metaG (Illumina Assembly) | ecosystem: Environmental > Terrestrial > Soil > Wetlands > Permafrost | place: Sweden...
GCCGCCGCTACTCTACGCGCACTCGAGGCGATTTTCATCTCTTTGGGTGGGCCCCGGCCCATCCACACTCAGGATGACAAGTTGATGGGTTTTTCCGCAGCCTGTGAAGCCCCGCCCTTCCAACGTCGTCCAAACGTGGTGAGAAGTCCGGGCTAAGCCCATTCGCTTCGCTCGGGGTAAACTTCGCGAAGGACCGCGGTAGTTCGCTGGGGGTCGGTGAACAGAGGGAACTACTGAGGTTCTTCGCCCAAAGTACGGGCTCTGCAGAAACTCGACGCGTAAGTCTTTTCGATTCACCGTCGCTCAAACTGTCATTCTGAGCCCGCCTTGGGGGCGAAGAACCCCCGTAGTTTGCCCGGTTCATGAAACCCAGCAGACTGCCGGGGTCCTTCGCGGCTGCTCAGGATGACAGGTTGGGTGATGGGTTCTGCCCGTCAAGTTTCTGCCGATTATGGGCAGCCGCAAGGCAGTCGATGCTCAGAATGACAGCGCCTACGGGCTATTCAAGTGAAATCAATTTCAATTGGGAGAGCGGCACGGAAAAATCAAACGTATCTTGACTGGCGGCGTCATATTTTTCAGTGATGCCCAGGGCGCGGACCTCGGCGGGCTGGGTGGTGGGCATCAGGAATTTTCCCGTGACGGTTTTCCCTTCGCGCAGGGTGACCCCGAGCCTGTCCCCCTGGATGTCCACGCGATCGATCTTGTCGAATCCGATTTCATCAGCCCCGCCATTGTCGATCTGTATAGGGAAGGTCGTGATGGCGGGAACCGACTCGAGCAGGGATCCGTGGCCTCCCGGGGGGTAGAAGTCAAGGTAGAGGTCAAAGACGTGAGTGATCTTTCCGGCCTGATCGGTGATGATCGCCTTGTACCCGAAGCGTTTCCAATTCTCCACAATTTGCCCGCGCGCGCCGGCATCGCTGATCTGCACACGCAGGGGCAAGCTACCCCGGTTTACCCGCACCACCATGACGCGGCGCTCTTTAAGATCAAAGTGCTTGTACACGACGAACGACGAATCTTGCTGAATGACAATGGCGTCACGCTGCAAAGCAATTTCCTTGCCCTGCGAATTCGTCTGGAATACGGTATCGCCGAGTAGCGGCTGCGCCAGCAGCGCAAGGCACGTGCAGGTCAGCCAGGATGCTTTCATCAAGGAATCCTTGTCAACGAAAAAGCCCCGCAGCGGGGTTGCGGACGGAGCTGCGGGGCCTGCGGTCTGGAGAAAGAATTATTTCTTCTGCTTCTTGTACTCCAAGCTTTCCTTGCCCTGGAGTGAGTCAATGCTGGCTTGCGCCTGGGGGGCCCAGGGTCCGGTGGGTTGCAGCTTCAGATAAGTCTGGAAGGATTCGATCGTGCCTGGCGCTGGGGACAATGACCCATCGGGTTTAACTGTCGCCTTGCCCATCAGAGCCATACCGTACCAGTACCAAGCGTTGGCGTTCGTGGGGTCGAGATCGGTTGCCTTCTTCAGCGCCGTCGCGGCTTCATCCATCTGCCCCTTGTTCACCATGATGGCGCCCAAATTATAATAGTAACCCGAGGCATGAGTGGGGTCCAAATCCGCCGCCTTCTTGAACTCGGCTGCGGCCTCCGTGGGCTTACCCATCTCCGCATAGAGATTGCCCAAGTTATTGTGCAGATTGGCTTCGTCGGGAGCGAGCGCCAGGACCTTATTGTAATAATCCAACGATTTGGCCTCGTCCTCTTTCCGCGTGTCAGGATTGGTTTCGATGCCGGCGGCCTTGGCCCACGTGTCCGCCAATTGGCTCAAAACGATGGGAACGTTTTTGTCTTTGGCGAGAGGCACAGCCTTCTCGAAGACTGCGGCCGCCTCAGTGTATTGCTTCTGCGCATAGAGCCCGCGACCCTCGTCGAACAACTGCTTCAAACCCGCGCTTTGCTTTTGTTCTGCCACCTGCTTCTGGTACTCGGGATTGGCCGCCTGCTCCTTCTTGGCCTCCTGAACGACCTGCCCCATGTCAAAGTCAACTTGCGTGGGGTCGCCGATCCCCACTTGTTTCGTAATGAAATACATGGATTTGCCGTCAGGCCCTAGCAAGGTGACTTTGTACTGCCCGGGCGCCAAACCAATATAAGTGTACTCACCCTTCTTGTTGGTCTTGACGTGCGAACTCCATTTGATCTCGACGCGCTCGATTTGGAGCTGATAGCCCGCCAGCGCCACGCCTCCCTGCCCCGTACACTTTCCCGTCAGGCCTCCGGTTTGCGCGAAGGCCGGAATGCAAGTCAAAAACGCAGCGAAGACGATCGCAACCCCCATCAATCTCCGCGTCCAAAAACTAGCCATAAGTGCCTCCTCCGTTTGTCGTAAGTCACCCTCATTCTATCTGTTTGCGGCCCGAGACTCAACAGGTTCGCAACTTTTCTTAGTGACCTCAAGAGTCCTGCTTCCACGGGTAGTGGGGACGCTGGAAATAGGGAATGGGATCCTCGACTCCTGCCTCCGCAAAAGCCCGCAGGCGCAAGGCGCAACTATCGCATACGCCGCACGCCACATCCTGCCCCTGGTAGCACGACCAAGTGAGCTCGAACGGCGCGCCCAGTTCGCGGCCGCGACGAACTATCTCACTCTTCCGCATATGAATAACCGGGGTCACGATTTCTAATTGTGTTTCGGGTTTGGTTCCAGCCGTGATCACGCGATTGAACGCCGCGTAATACTCCGGGCGGCAATCAGGATAACCAGAGCTGTCTTCGGCGACGGCCCCTACGAAAATTTTGTGCGCCCCCAAAACCTCGCCCCAGGAAACAGCAATGGAAAGGAAATGCGCGTTGCGAAAGGGAACGTAGCTCGTAGGGATATCCTGCCGTTCCAGATTGGCGATCTCGACCGCTATGTTGGCGTCGGTCAAGCTCGATCCCCCGATTTGTTTCAAGTGATCCAGCCGGCACACCAGGCGATGCCCTGCTTCATAGAAATCCGCCAGGTCATTGAAGGCGCGGAGCTCGCGCGCCTCCGTCCGCTGGCCGTACCCTACATGGAGCATGGCAAGGCGATAATCAACATTTGCAATCGCTGTCGTAACGCAACTGTCCATCCCGCCGCTGGCGAGAATGATAGCATAAGGCTTGTCCGTGGTTCGTTGTCCGTTGTCCATGGTCAATTGCTTAACTTCTCTCCCCCAGAACTGATTGCTCCAACCGTTCCCGTGGCACCCGCTACTCCTGCTGGACTCGGCGTGCCCGTTGGCCCTACTGGACTCTGTGATCCCGCGCATTGAAACCAAGCCCCCCGACCAGTCGGCAGATGCTTTATGAAACAGATGACCACCTTGTCGAGGTCGGCACGAATTTCTCTGAACTTCCAATTCTTGTCCAAGATGAGTCTCTCATAAGTAAGGTGGGCGGCTAATTTATCCACTCTTGTTTTTGCCATGCGCCACCAGCCAATGGCACTATTCGTCTTGCTTGCTGCCTACTGCCCACTTTGCCCTAAACTCCGTGGATGTCCGGGTCCCAAATGAATTTGTGAATTTGTAGGCCCAGGCGGACGTCCAATCCGTCACGCAGAATCCACTCGGCGAGTTGGCGCGGGTGCAACTGCCCAAACACCGGCGAGAGGATAACCTCGTCAACCCGGCTGCGCAGATCATTCTGGAGCATGAAATCGCGGGCGTAGCGATAGTCATTCTCGTCGCCAATCACGAATTTGACCTGATCCTTCTTCTCCAGAGCGCCCAAGTTATCAGCACAAAAGGTTCCACCTTCGCCGCTGCCAGGGCACTTGACATCGAGCACTTTGATGATCGCCCGTGGCAGACGGCCGATGTAGCGTTCCCCGCTTGTTTCCACTAAAACTTGAAACCTTTCACCCAATAGTTGCTCGGTCAGGGGATAGACATCGTCTTGCAGGAGCGGCTCACCGCCGGTCAATTCCACCAGCTTACCCCCCAACTGGTGAACTCGTGCCATGACTTCATCCACCGTCATCTTCTGACCGCCATGAAACGCGTAAGCCGTGTCGCACCAATGGCATCGCAAGTTGCAGCCGGTCAGCCGGACGAAAACGCAGGGCAATCCCGCGAATGTGGACTCTCCTTGAATCGACTTGAAGATTTCCGTTATGATCATTCGTTTATTAGAGCTGCCAGCTTCCTCAAACTCCTTCCAGTATTTTACCCTATTTCCTTTTGGCCTGTAGACATAGGGTTGGGAGGCCCCGCGTCCCAAAAGGGGAATTTGAGTCCTAAATGGGGCCAAATCACTTACAAAAAGTAATTGTCGCACGCCAGATATTGACATGCGTCATTCCCCCCATCCTGGGCTAATTAATTGAATCTAAGGCAGTTTCTTTTTCAGCCGATATTAGGTAACGAAGGGGAGCGGATGATGGCCCCTAGGTTGCATCCCAGTAGGCAGGAGCGAGGGAGCAGATTATGCTAAGCCACGATGAACTCGAAAAGATTAGGGAAGAACGCGAAGTCATGGAAACCTGGCGAAGTTACTCCCGGCACGTGGTTGCTGACATGCTGGAGGGCTGCGCCATCTGTGGGACCGTCCGCGAAAAGGTCCAGTTGACGCGCTGCCGCTGGTGCGAAGACACCTACATCTGCAAGGATGGTGTCTGCGCCCAACAGCACCAGGCGGAGTTGCACCCCGCGGTGGCTTTATGGACCTGGTAGCACACAAGAAGCCAGAGGTTAGAAGCCAGAATCCATAACCTTTGCACGGTTTCCGGCATCTTCTAGCTCCTCACTTCTAGATTCTAACTCCTCATGTCGGACGATAGGTGGCTGAGGTGGTATCTGTCTCCCAAACCGTTACGGCCTGAACTTGCAGGCCCCGATTCCGGATTGGCGGTTCCAGCACATCAAAAAAATACTTGGCAATGTTTTCCGCCGATGGATTCAGCTTATCGAAAGGCTCGAGGTCATTCAGGAAGTGGTGGTCCAGACGCTCCACCAGTTCTTTGATCCCCTTGCGTACCTCCACGAAATCCATCAACAACCCTGTTGAATCAAGCTGCTCGCCGCTCACAACCAATTGGACTTTGTAATTGTGCCCGTGAACGTTTTCGCACTTGCCCTTGTATCCGCGCAGGGCGTGTCCTGCCGCGAATGTGTACTCTACGGAAACTTCAAACATGTAAACCTCAAGAAGGTGTCGGGTGCCAGGTGTCAGTAAACAGGAATCGAACTCACGGTACGATGATTGCGCGGCTCCTTCTAACTCCTGTCTTCTGGAACCTGATACCTGACACCTTGCACCTGACACCTGACTTCCTCATTCTCGCATGAAGGCCTTCACATCTTCCAGCCGATTCGTCTTGTGGTAAGGGGGGAGACTTTCCAGGAAGACACGCCCGTAGGGCATGCGGATCAGGCGGTGGTCCAGCATCACCAGGATGCCGCGGTCGCTTTCACTGCGGATAAGTCTGCCGAAACCTTGCTTCAGGGTGATGACTGCCTGGGGCACCTGGTAATCGGTAAAAGCGTTGCCGCCCTCTTCATTAATTTGCCGGATGCGGGCGGCGGTAACGGGGTCGGTAGGCACGGCGAAGGGCAGGCGGTCAATCAGCACTGCGCTCAATTGCTCACCCTGCACATCCACGCCCTGCCAGAATGAACTGGTCCCGAAAAGCACGGCATGGGGGGTGGAGCGAAAGCGGTCTAGCAATTCCGTCCTCGGCATTGAACCTTGAATCAGCAGGGGGTATCGCAAGCGCGGCCGTACGCGCTCGTAAATGTCGCGCATTTGCGCGTAGGAAGTGAAAAGCACAAAAGCGCGCCCGCGTGTGGTCTTCACCACTTGCACGATTTCTTCCGCCGCCAAGCGCGCAAAATCCGGCTGGCGCGGGTCAGGTAAATGTACGGGGGTATAGAGCAGGGACTGGTGAGCGTAATCAAAGTGGGAGTCGAGAATACGTTCTTTGGCGTTCTGGACTCCCAGCCGGCGCTTGAGGAAATCGAACGTTCCGCCCACCGCCAGGGTTGCCGAGGTCAGGATAACGGTCTCCACCTGCTCAAATAGCCGCTCGCGCAGCAACTTAGAGACGTCGATGGGGGTAGCCTGCATGAACACGCCGCGCCCGCGCCGCTCCCACCAATACACCATGTTGCGTTCGTTACCTTCCAGCACCACTTCCAAAGCGGCGCGCAACTCCTGGGCGCGTCGCATCAGATTATTGATTTCCTCCGGGCGCTCCGTCAGGCGGCTGAGTTCGGTTTGCAGGAGCATGAGCGTATTGGCCAAGCTTGAGTAGGCCCCGCGATTGACTTCCAGGAAGCTCTCGCGGTTGTCAAAATTGGAGCGCCCCTCCGTGCGCGGGAAGAGCTCAAAGAACAAATCCGCGCGGCGCCGCAATTCGCCCAACGCGGAAAGAACTTCGTTGCTCTTGATCCCCTTCATCCGCAAAGTCGCTTCCGTGTCGCGCGCCAATTCCTCCACGCGGTAGCTACTCACTTCCACGCCGAAGTATTGCGTGGCCACGTCTTCCATTTCATGGGCTTCATCAAACACCAGTGCGGCGTAGTCCGGCAGCAGCGCGGCGTACTCCCTTTGGCGAAGGGCGAGGTCGGCGAAAAACAGGTGGTGGTTCACGATAAGCAAATCAGACTCCGCCGCTCGCTGATGCATCCGGGTGATGAAGCAACGCTCAAACTCCGGGCACTTTTGCCCCGTGCAGGCCTCGCTTCGAGCATCAACTTTTTTCCAGAGCTCGCTCGCGTCGGGCAGCCAGCGCAATTCCGCGCGGTCGCCGGTCTCAGTGCGTTCCTCCCACTGGCGCAATTTCGGGTACTGTTCCACCTGCTCCATGCCGTCGAGGACGGGCTGTTTCTCTATGTCGTAGAGTTTCTGCCGGCAAAGATAGTTTTGGCGACCCTTCATCAGCGCGACGCGCATCTGTGGGAATAATTTCTTGAGAAAAGGAACGTCTTTATAGAAGAGCTGCTCCTGGAGGTTCTTGGTTCCCGTGGAGATTACTGTGCGCAAACCGCTGCGTAACAGCGGCACGAGATACGCCAGCGTTTTGCCGGTTCCGGTGCCCGCTTCCACAATCAAGTGGTGGCGGTTTTCCAGCGCCGACTCCACATTCTCCGCCATCTCGAGCTGCCCCGGCCGGAATTCGTAATTCGGATGGTGTCGCGCCAGCCATCCCCCGGGAGCAAAGATTTTATCGAGGGGAAGCTTTTCCGGCGTTTTGGGGTTTGTAGAAGCCATATGACGCGATCAGCATTCAGCGATCGGCAGCGCGGATCTCCAGGTCGGCACTGCTGTCAGCTATCATAGTTCAGAAGGCGGAAGTTAAAAGTTTAAAGTGTAAAGGATAAAGGGTAAAGCTGATGTCAGCTATCAGCGCTGGCGGGCTCTATCCGAATAGCTCCTCGACCGTGCCCATGGGGAAGAAGAGACGTTTCGCGTCCCCTTGTTACATTCAGCGCCCCACATCCTTTTTGTAGCGCGCTGCCGCCATTCGCACTGCCTTGTTCGGTGCGGGCGGGTTCAGAATGGAATTTACGAAAACTTCGCGCGCCTCGTCCCGCAACGCGAGTTGATTGGCGCCGCGAAGTTCTTTCAAGGCCATCCGCTTTAGCTCTGCGCGCACCCGCCGTTTGTTGTCTCGAATGCTCCCGCGGTCCATCTTGGCTTGAAGTTCCTTGTAGGTTCGTGCCATACCATTACCCTCTGCGGCTCCTCGGTGCCAGTGTTCACGGCTCACCGAGTTCATCAAAGAACTCGATTTTCCAGGCCATCCCCGAGTATGTCATATACGGCATAATGCCGTTAACGGGATATTTCGGCGGCGCGAATTGGCCCTCGAACGCCATTCCCGGAAACTAACCCGCCCCCGAACGGTTGATTATGGTAATATACGTCTCGTAGTGCAGGGAGGGCAATTGTGGCAAAGAGCGAGGATCGGATCAGCAAGAGGGAATTCGTGAAGCGCTTCACGGACTTGACGATTCGGCATCTTTCTAACCTTCCCGCAGACAAGCAAGAGGCTCAGCTAAAGGCGTTGGAGAGGAGGACTGCTAAGATTTCCCGCGATATTCAGTCCACGCCCTCTCGAAGTCCTGAAACTCCGGCGATCCCTCTTGCAGCTCGAAGTCCTCACGAAGAAGCCTGAGGTACTCCCGCTTATCGCATTCTTTATTTGCCAGTACAGCCGCAGCTTTCGAGATTCTGCGCGCCCTTTCAAGGGTTGCCGCCCGCGAGGGATGACGCCTCCCTCGGCTTCCCTCTTCGGCCATTACCTGGCGTAGATCAACGTCCTTCTTTTTTTCCATCTGCGATCTCCTCTTGATTCACTGACCACCGGAGCCGCGACGACGGCAGCCGTCCCTTCTTTCTTTTCTCCACTTCTTGGAGAGTGACGCGTGAAAAGCGACGAGTCAAAAAGCTTGCTGATCACTTGTCACTTGTCACTCTTAACTGCCTTGGGGACCGGGTCAAGGGGCGGGGACTATTTTGATGTTACCCGTAACAATTTTATTTTCAGTGGTTGGGGGGGGCAGCGGGGTTCCGGACGCAACGCTTTTCTCCCGCCGCCGGCGGTTATACAACGCATCCATCTGGCGAAATAATCTTCTGCCGCTTTTCCCGACCGCGCCAGGAATCTCACTCCGTCCCCGTGACCTTCGCCAGCCACTTCTTCACGTCCAGTGCGGCGCGGCGGGGTGGGGCTTTCCACAACCAATCGATCACCGGAGCCCCGGAGAGTTGGCGGAAAATCCTGGCCCGCTGCGCTTCATCGGGCACCGTATCCATGACCTGCTTGCGAGCCTCGCGCAAAAGCCGCAGGTAGCCGCGGTATTCGCGTCCCAGGGTGAGCTGAAGCTGCCTTCGCAACCGGCGGGCCAGCGCCGGGCTGGAGCCAGAGGTGGAAATCGCAACCAGCAAATCCCCTTGCGCAAATGACGCGGGGACAATGAAATCGGATTCCCGCGCATCATCGGCGACGTTCACCAGCGCCCCGACCTCTTCCGCATCCTTGCGGACGGCACTCTGCGTCTCAGGGCTGTCGGTGGCGGCGAATACCAGCACGGGTCGTACCCCGCGCCCATCTTCCGGCCGCGATGGCGCCGGTCCTTCCAGATCGGCGGGGCGGTAAGTGCGTGGGGTGAGGTCGATTTTCTTGCGTGCGGCCAGCAGCGCCAGGCGCGGAGTCACCGACGGGCTGATCACATGTACGCTGGCGCCCGCCCGCAAGAGAGCACGCACCTTGCGCTCCGCCACGCGTCCCCCACCCACCACGGCGCAACGCCGACCCCGCAGGTCCAGAAAGATGGGATAATAGCGCATCAGCTTGACACGTCCCCGGCAGGAAGCCTAAGTTGGTTCATCGAACCACGCTTCATACACGTGCCGGCGTGAGGGAGCACATACGGCAGGATATCATACCGGTGATTGCTGATTGATGATTGCTGACCGCTGAGAGCTGACCGTTGATTGCAGTTTCACACTTTAGACTTTAAACTTTAGACTTGTTTTATCATGCCCCAACTTCCTCGCATTGTGATTCTCGGCCGGCCCAACGTGGGCAAATCCACCTTATTCAATCGCCTTTGCAAAAAGCGCCGGGCGCTGGTGGGCAACGAACCCGGCATGACCCGTGACCGCCTGTACGCCCGCGCCGAGTGGCTGGGCAAACCTTTCGAAGTCATCGACACGGGGGGGATTATTCCCTCGGACAAGGAGTTGATCCCCATCGAAATTTATCGCCAGGCGCAAGTGGCGATTGAGGAAGCCGCGCACCTGATTCTCGTGGTAGACGGTCGCGAGGGCGTGGTGCCGCTGGATGAAGAATTGGCGCAACTCCTGCGCCGCACGGGAAAACCCCTGGCCGTGGTTGTGAACAAGGTTGACGCGGAGCAGCACCAACCGCTGGCGGGAGAGTTTCATCGCCTGGGGATCAAACACATTTTTCCCCTCTCTGCCGAGCACGGTCTGGGACTGGATGATTTGCTGGACCATGTGACGGCGGGATTCATCCATGATGCCATCGTGGAGGAGAAATATCCTGAGCCAGGAAGCCCTGACGCGTCACCTGCGGACAAGAGGCATGATCGCCCGATCTCCGGCTCCACCGATAGCCCGATTCACGTTGCCATCATCGGCCGGCCCAACGTGGGGAAGTCCACCCTGCTCAACCAACTCCTCAAGGAAGAGCGCTCGATTGTCTCGGCCGTGCCGGGGACCACGCGCGACGCCGTGGACGCGGAAGTGGAGCTTGACGGCCTGCACTTTCGCTTTGTGGATACGGCGGGCATCCGGCGCAAGGGTAAAACCAAATTATTGGCAGAGAAGCTCAGCGTCATTCAGGCGCGCAAGCACTTGGAGCGCGCGGATGTGGCGCTGCTGATCCTGGACGCCCAGGAAGGCGTCAACGCGCTTGACACCCACATTGGCGGATACGCCCATGAAAGCCGGCGGTCCGTCATCATCGTGGTAAATAAGTGGGACGCCATTGAAAAGGGCCCCACCACTACTCGGGATTTCACCGAGGAAATTCGGGACCGGATGAAGTACTTGGACTACGCGCCCATTGTATATATCTCTGCCCTGCGCGGGCAGAGGTTGGGAACCTTGTTGAAGGCCATCGCGGAAGTTGCGGAAGCCCGCCAGCTTCGCGTCAGCACTTCAGAAATGAACCGATTTCTGGAGGAGGTGGATTTCGAGCGTGTTTCATCCCCGGCGGCCAAGCCCACACGGCTTTACTATTTAACCCAGGCCGGAGTGGCGCCGCCCATCTTCATCGCCTTTACCAATCGCTCCGGCAAACTGCATTTTTCCTTCGAGCGCTTCCTGGAAAACCGCATCCGGGAGAGATTCGGTTTTGCCGGCACACCGATTACGATCAAGTCCAAAGCCCGGCGATAATCCCTACCCGGGCTGTGGCGCGGGAACGGCTTATTTCCAAGGGAAATGTTTATCATTCAGTGAGCACCCGCTTTCTTAACTTGACTTTCACCCCGCCAGAGGGGATGGTATACTCCGTCTGTTACACCGCAAGCGAATAGGGGCCGGTAGAGTCATGCCGACGCTGGTGAACTGGTTCCAGAAGGAGGTAAGGCCTCATGTTGTGGGAAATGGGAGCAGTCCGCATCATTTTTGTTATCATTCTTACCGCGTCCGCAATACGTCTTCATCCATTTGGCTTTTCCGAGACCAAATCTGCAATTTTAGGCTTAGCCCTGGGGATTTTTTTTATTTTCTTTGAAATGCGGCTGGAAAAAGCGAGCCTGAAACGCCTGATGGGTGCGGCTTTCGGTTCCATCCTGGGCATTCTCGGCGCGCTCATGATCAGCCATCTGCTGAGCCTGACGGCGATTGACAACGACGCGAAGTCATTCTTTCAGGTGACCTTGCTGCTGTTGATGGCTTATGTGGGATTGGTGCTGGGCGCCAATAAAGGCGACTTGCTCAATCTTGGCGCGCTCGGCGGCCTTTTTACCACGGAAAAGGCGCCTCGCAAGAATTTTAAAGTGCTCGACACGAGCGTCATCATCGACGGCCGCATCGCTGACGTTTGCGAAACGAGCTTTATTGACGGTACGCTTGTCGTCGCGCAGTTTGTGCTGCGCGAACTCCAGTTGGTGGCTGACTCCTCCGATCCACTGAAGCGCAATCGTGGACGGAGGGGATTAGACATTCTTCAGCGCATGCAGAAAATGAGCAACATCACGGTGCAGATTGTCGAGGAAGATTTTCCCCAGCTCCGCGAGGTCGATCTGAAGCTCATCGAGTTAGCGCGAGCTTACGAAGGAAAGATCGTTACCAACGACTTCAACCTCAACAAGGTTTCCCAACTCCAGGGAGTCCCGGTGCTCAATATCAACGAACTGGCCAACGCTTTGAAACCTGTGGTCCTCCCCGGCGAGATTATGCGGGTGTTTATTCTGAAGGAAGGCAAGGAATACAACCAGGGGGTCGCTTACTTGGACGACGGCACCATGGTGGTGGTGGACAACGCCAAGAAAATGATCTCCAAGACCATCGACATATCTGTCACGAGCGTTTTGCAGACCACGGCCGGGAAAATGATCTTTGGCAAGTACGATGAACGGAGGGCCCTGGTCGAGGTGGTTCACCAGTAAATGAGGATTCTGAATGCAAGAAAGGCGACGGAGGCACCATGCGCTCCGTCGCCTTTCTTTTCCTGCGGGCGCCCTGCATCCGTGGTGATTTGCGCGGGGTTGAGACGGATACCCACAATGCGTGGCGCGTGACCACGGAGATTGTATGAGCGTTTTAGCCATCATTCCGGCAGCGGGGACGGGTTTAAGGATGGGTGGAGCTACACCCAAACAATTTCTTTCCCTCGAGGGCGTCCCTATTTTCGTTCATACCCTCAGGAAGTTTGCCGCTTCCGAAGCCATCAATGAGATTTTCATAGGGGTGCGGCCGGAGGAAATGGATCGGGTCTCCAAGGCGATCGCTACTGAGCATTTTGCCAAAGACGTACGGCTGGTGGCGGGCGGCGCGTCGCGGCAGGAAACTGTCGCCCGGTGCCTGGATCAAGCCCCCCCGGAAACGGATGTGGTGGTGGTCCACGACGCGGTGCGCCCCTTCATTGAACTCGCCATGATTCGCCAAGTGGTCGATGCCGCGCGTAAAGACGGCGCAGCCATCCTGGGGATTCCCAGCGTGGATACGGTGAAAAAGGTGGAGCGGCAAATCATTATGGGAACCATTCCGCGCGAGCGCATTGTTTTGGCCCAGACCCCGCAAGCTTTTCGTTATCCCATTCTGCGCCAGGCTTTTGACCGCGCCTTGGCGGAAGGTTATTACGGCACCGATGAGTCCAGCCTGGTGGAACACGATGGCCATGACGTGACGGCGCTGATGGGCTCGGACCGGAACATCAAAATTACCAAACCCTCGGATCTGCCCTTGGCACGCCTTTTCATCGCGCAAGAGCGCGAACACATCGGGGACAACGCCTGATTTGGTTAGGATGAATCCTTCACGCATTTCGGGGAAGCGCAGTGGCAGGCAGACTCTGTCCGAGGGCACGGCCAGAAAGGTTGTGCCGCCACCGGCAGCGACAGGGTTGAACTCGCTGCTTCGGGTGGGAATCGGCAACGACCTCCACCGGCTGGCCCCCGGACGCAAGCTGATTCTGGGCGGGGTACGCATCCCCTTTGACCAAGGCCCGATCGGCCATTCCGATGGCGACGTGCTGGCCCATGCCATCTGCGACGCTTTGCTGGGCGCGGCGCGCCTGGGTGACATCGGGCGCCACTTCCCCAACACCTCTCCCCAGTGGAAAAATGCTTCCAGCTTGCTTTTCCTGCGCCACGTCCGCCAATTGATCGACGCCGCCGGGTATAGCATCATCAATATCGACGCAACGGTGGGTCTGGAGCGGCCTCAGCTAGCGTCCCACATCCCCTCTATGGAAAGGAAAGTGGCCGCGGCGCTGCGACTCAAGCTTGGCCAAGTGAGCGTGAAAGCCAAATCCGGCGAAGGCTTGGACGCTGTCGGGCGCGGTGAGGCTATCCGCGCGGACGCCGTGGCGCTGATTCAGGGCCGCCCCTAAATCCCAAAGAGAATAGTCAGCGAAAGTGAACAGCATTGTTCGAAAATCGCCTTCCTCCGCGCCGCTTGAATCAGCATGGTTTTTTATGGGATACTGTGGCGATACCCAGAAGGTTAAAATGCGTTTACACATAAACCCAAACGCCCAATACGGCATCATAGTAGGCTGACGCGGCGGTTCAGGTGAACTCGCCCACTGTATTTGCTAACAGAGGAGAACGCATGGCAGACAAAGACCCTAGCCCCGGCCACTCGATGTTTGGCCTGAATGATGATATGCCCACGCGACGCGTGACTGGACCAGAGGAGACGTCGCCTCAACCCCAACCCGCAGCCCCTCAGTATGTTTTAGTTCAGCCAGCCCCTCAGTCGGTTGCCACCACCGGAGGTGGAAAAGTGCTGCCCTGGCTGGTAGCGGCACTCGGCGTCCTGGCCATTGCTAACCTGGTGTTGGTGCTCATGGCGCGCTCACAGTTTAACGACTATGCCACGAAACAGGCTGACGCGCTGAATCTGATTACCCGGCGCATCGACTCTGGTGACGAGCGCTACGCGCAACTGCGCGGACAATTCCAGGTCACCGAGGAGAAGCTCGGCATGACCCAGCAGGAACTGGCACGTGCGCACGCACTGGCTGCGGATGTTCAAAAACAGCAGCAGACAGCGGTGGCCCAGTTAAACCAAGCCATCGCCCAGAAAGCCAGCGCCGACGAAGTGAACAAGCTTCAAGCTGACTCCAACGCCAAGATCGGCGGTCTGAGCACGGATTTGGCGGGAACCAAGCAGGATCTGGCCAGCACCAAGTCCGAGTTTACCAATGCCCTCACCGGTACCAAGGGTGAGCTGAACGGCGCCATCGCCCGCACCCACGACGAACTGGTTGCCCTGGCGCACAAAGGCGATCGCGACTATTTTGAATTTTCTCTGCCCCGCAAAAAGGCTCAACAAAAAATCGGGACCATCACAGTGGAGCTCGAAAAAACCGACCCCAAGAGAAACGTCTTTAGCTTCTACCTCGTCGCCGATGATAAACGGATCTATCGCCCCAACAAGGCGATGAATGAACCCGTGTACCTCATCGTGACTGGGGCATCGAGCGCCCTGGAGTTGGTGGTCAATAAACTGGGCAAGGATTCCGTATCCGGTTATTTGAGCGCGCCGAAAGGGTTCTTCCCCAACACCACAAACGTGCTAGGCCAACGGCCGGGGGCTTAGATACCAGTGCGGCGACGGCACAAGTCCGCCTGAGGCAAGAATTTGGGGCGCCAGTCCATCATGCGGCGCCCTTGCTTTTTGTGGGGGTGCCTGTTCTTCCCTCCCGTGGCGGGAGGGCTGAAGGGCACGAGGGTAGAGATTACTTGCTACCGTTCCCGTTCGTATAACGGCTGAGCACTTGCGCCAATTCCGGCTCTGACCGCAGTCCTACCAATTTCTCCACCACATTGCCGCCCTGCAATAAAATGAGGGTGGGAATCGAGCGGATTGCGAACTTGTTGGCGATATCAGGCATCTCATCCACATTGATCTTGGCGAAGGTGACCTGTTCACCGTACTTCTCCGCCAACCGTTCGAACGTCGGCCCAAGCATCTTGCAGGGACCGCACCAGTCCGCCCAGAAATCCAAAAACACTGGCTTGGCGCTTGTCTCGATCCCCTGCCAATCGGCGGCTTGAACGTGCAGAACTTTCTCCATAATTTTTCCCTTTTGCCTCCCGCACTCTTAGATGCATGCTGCAACAATTCGATGCAGAGGGTCTTGGGCTTTGGGCGATCTTCCCCATCATGGGACGCTGTGCAGAGTCTGGGGATTTCCCGTACAATGACTCCTGTCTATACGGGTGGATCAGCATGAAACGGAGGGGCAATATGGCGGCAAAGTGGTTATTGAAATCTGACCCTGAGCACTATTCTTTTTCCGATCTCGCACGTGACGACAAAACCGTTTGGGATGGGATCTCGAATAACCTGGCGCTGAAGAACCTGCGCAATGTGCGCCGCGGGGACCTGGTCATGGTTTATCACACCGGTGATGAGCGAGCGGTAGTGGGCCTGGCGGAGGCCGCGAGCGATCCCTATCCCGACCCCCAACAGAAAGACGCGCGCATGGTGGTGATTGATTTACAGGCGAAGGAGAAACTCACCCGGCCGGTGACCCTCGACGAAATCAAGAAATCCAGTGCCCTTAAGAATTTCGACCTTGTGCGCCTGCCGCGACTTTCCGTGATGCCTGTTTCCGACGCCCAGTGGAACGCCCTCTTGGCGATGGCGGCCAAATAAGGC
>Ga0182030_10014156_pt1 | contig 15789 bp, 16 predicted proteins | sample 812S3MmetaG_FD_121299 | JGI IMG/M metagenome (GOLD analysis project Ga0182030, IMG submission 121299) | Permafrost microbial communities from Stordalen Mire, Sweden - 812S3M metaG (Illumina Assembly) | ecosystem: Environmental > Terrestrial > Soil > Wetlands > Permafrost | place: Sweden...
AATATAATCTTTTTTATAGAAAGTCTATTTATAATAGTATTAAGGATTATTTGAATATCTTTTTTGGTACTAATATGCTTTATAGTATAAACTAAGAGTCTTTAAAGTTTGAGTCTTTTTTATTAAGAAATAGTAAATTTATTTATAAATGAAGTGAATAGTGAGGATTGGAGCAGTGAGCTAAGCGAGGTGGTCGACTTCCAGGGGTGGTCGGCTACTATGGGGTTCGACTTACATTTACCATCAACATCGAGGTCACGAAAAACACTGCAATTTTCTCTTACAAGGAGGCGGCTATCCACAAGTTTATTGGATCACAAGAATTCAGGGACTATAGCTATAAATTTGAGAAGACAAACACTACTAATCAAATCAATAGTAGTACTAGACATCACAGAATCATCTTATACTGCTTTGGTGATCTCAACTTTATTGTTTACTATAAAACAGATAAATATATTATACTCAACATTGATACAATCATCCCTTCTCCAAATAACAAAGAACAAGAAAACAATAGTCTCTCCAGCTTACTAGAATCATTATCTCTATCTCTGACCAACAGGCCTCCTACTACTACTCCCACTAGATCCAGATTAACAATCAGAGAAAAGGGCCAGATAGTCCTGCTCAAATCAACCCTTAAACTCAAAACATATATCTCCTATAAGCCTCTTCAGCTTCAAGAAGTCGTACCACAGCTCTAAGTATCTCAAACTCCAAAGCTTATACAGACTTACTACACCAAAGATATATTTCAGGTACCAAAGATTAAAGATATAGCGATTCAGATCAAAAAATAGAAAAAAGACAATCAGAATAATCTAAGGAAATTAGCTGTACTAATTAGCAAGATTCTCAGCATAGTAAAGAGATATAGTGAAAATGCTATTATCAAATATAACAATAAAGAGAATAAATTAATAGTTTAGAAGGCCGACAGTAAAACAATACTACCAAAGAACTTGTATTCCAAATGGGATAATGTGGTCAATTCTGAAAACGCAGGAGATGAGAATCCTGTAAAGAATGTCGATAAATTGAAGACCAAAGAAGGAAGCAAGGTGTGAAGTGTGGACCCACTTTTCTGGCATTGATTCCTAATCTTACTTTATTTATGTAATCCCTTTTGTTCTATTATTACATCTGCTCGACCCTCTTCTGAACCCTATTTTCTTGGTTTATAAATATCCTCACAATTACTGTAACTAGCTCTTCAGACAATTCAATGAACATCGATTTTGCACTATATACCTAAGTGCTCACACGAGGACATAGAGCTGAAGGGTAAAACGAGTCGCACGGGTTGTCACCTGACGCGCTAGGCACCATTTATAGAATATCTACGCCTCTAGGGCACCATCATTCCTTAATATATTCATGATTTACACCACATGGCGCTTCCGCACCTGTAACACGGGTGTTGGGATCTCGCTGCTGTATGTATGTACACGTCCAAGCAGTGATGCCTGTATTGAGTGTGTGAAGCCGCCGTGCCAGCCCGGTGAGCCTGGCTGGTGCCACGTCGCTCCAGCTGGGGCTGCGGAGAGAATGCCGTAGCTGAGACTAGGTGAAGCTATCAAGGAGGCAGGCGCAATCGAATTCCAACTATACGGGCTATTCTTCACAGCGATATTAGCTAAGAAGCTCTAAGGCGGGTGACAAATCTGCATTTGGCAGCGTACTGTTATCGGATTCTGCATGCCATCAATTTCCGATCCGTGTATATTAACGTCGTATTTATGTGCTGGAATTAATCATGTAGAATACAGCATCTGATGGTAAGATAATAAGACATAAAGAAAGGGAACGGATTTCTTTGTATAATTCCCACTTATTTATTACCGGTCGAATCGCCTGAAGGCACATCTGCCGCACGTTTTGGAGGTAGGGAATTAATGTGCAGTTATGTTAGTAACTCATCTTGCCCAGGAAACGGAAATTGAGACGTCTTAAGATTTATATAGTCGATTTGACTTCCATTCAATTTTGCTTTCCATTGCCCGGCAATTGTGATTTGATAAGATTTTTTCAATTAGTGATTTATCAAACTTTGAACCATCACATAATTCTTCAGATGATATGCAACCCAAGATAATCTCGATTTGTTTATATGCACGAGATCAGTTCCCAATTTTGAAGTACGGAGATATGCTATGTAATATGATACGTATTTGTGGTAGAGATTGTTGGAGCTTGTGATGATCTGTCATAAAAAAACAGATATCAGAAGTATGGTGTGGTTAGTATTAATCCACCAAATGGCAAGATCGAACCTAAATTTGTTTGTTAGGGCAATGCCCACCATATAACCCTTACCTTACAAGAACTTCATCTGTGATCATATTTCAATAAGACACTTTAAAGCAATTAGATTTAGGTATCTTATATTACATTTTGAACCCCAAAATGTCCCAAAATTGTGATTGATCATCATAAGATGTACAGTGAGTAATGGGGCAAGCTCTTAAGTGGCGTGCTAGGAACCAAAAGCTATTATTGAGGGACTTGATTTCAATGCTCCAAAAATACATTTTGTGTCTATTTGTTATTTAGTGAAGCACACCACCCACCACCAGAATGCATCCCAGACCAAAGCTTCAGATCCCAATCTAACTCCCTTAAACGGTCAATTCAATTTCTTTACTAGCAGCGATATGGGACTTGTAGGGCGTGAGAGCTTCCTTGACATCATTGTCGACGAAGCGCTGTACCTGCTCTGGGCAGCTGGGAGATGTAGAGTCAGTACTTTCCTATCCAAGAATGTATCGGGGTGGCAAAGACAAATGCTTCTCTTTTGAGAAGCACTGTGGAGTAATTGACGAGTATGAAATCAAGGGACTAGTTATACGTACCGGCCAATGAAGTTCTTTGGGTCCAGCATGCCGTCGATCTCATCCCAGACTTCCTTAAAGAACTCGGCTCGCTTAATTCTCTCGATGAGGTCGTTGTTCCCGCCTTCCTTCTTAACGACGTCGCTTGCTTGGTGGCTTAGGACGCGAATTTCCTCGTGAGCTTCTTGACGCGACTTGCCTAATTTCGTTAGTATGGGTTTCAAGAGCTGAACAGCTCGGCTGCCAAGACAGCTCTCGAGATATTGTAAGCAGCTCCCAAATGAAGACAGGATCAGGTGAGAAGATGACGAACCTAAGCTGACGAGCTTCATGATTATATTTTCTGTGGCCATGAAGGGTAATTCCTCCATCTAGGTATCAATTTAGTAATGTCTAAGAAAGGAAGGGTAAAAGCCTTGAGGCTTGCTCCCGAGATTGCGTTAGGGTAAAAGACTTACAACGCGACTATGGATTCTGGCAGGGTAGACAACGAGACCACTGACTACATTGTCTAGGGTCATGCAGATTGCATCAGAAGTCAGAAATGCCTGTTCAGAAAGTTAGCACGGGACTCGAAGATATGTTTCGGGGGCTAAGAGCCACAGAGACGAGCTCCCACGACAACTCCTGAGAAAGACTCAAGAGGGCAGTTCTCGGGTGGACATGGAATAAAAAATAAAACTAGACGAACCTCTGGAATTGTGATTCGGCGTATGGCACCTATTTCATATTGTTAGTATGGCACATTCAATTGCTAGGGTTAAGTTGTGAGGATTTGAAACAAAAAGAAAAGATGGCTTGGGATGATAAGGTTAAACTAGAGAGAATAATGTCTCACACCGTGTAGGTGATTTTGAGGGGTGGATTTCTAGAAATATGACTTGCAACACAAACGGGGAATAGAAAAGTATAAAAGGGGTAACAACTATCATCTAAAGTTCTCTCAAACCACTGCTGAGCATAAGTATCTGAAGCATTTTTGTTCAGGTTGGCGAGGTGGCGACCAAGACCTGCAATTCGCTGATGAGAGGTTAGATCGACTGGTCCTTTCAAATATGCGTGAGGAGCTTGTGGATTGAAGTAAAGATGAACATACCTCACAGCGCATTGGGTTTCGCCTACGAAGAACGGGGATTAGCTTTGCTCCCGGAAAGTTTCGAAAGTGCACGGCAATGTCAAGGGGGTCAAGGTATCCATGGAGTAGATAAAGTCGACCACAGAAACATTGCGGAATAGGAGATGAATGGAATCCCGATAATCTTACTTGTAGGCCATAGCTGATGATCCCTTCATTGAATTAGCATATTAAAAAGTCGTATTCTTTAGTAAGAGATCCAGAGTCGGGATCTTTTTCAGGAGCTCAGACACGAGGACAGACAGACGCTCCGTTTGCATGCTCCCGAGATAGCCGCCAACTCCGGAGCTCCTATAGAAATAAATAGCAACTTTGCAAGGAAAAAAAAAAAACGAACGATTTGATCCTTCTCGAAAGGCTCTTCCATCTCCTTCTGGGAAGCCAGATGACGGATGTCGCCTGTAATTCTCTGGACCACAGCACCGAACTCAGAAAGAGCATTTCCGACCCTCAAGTCAACAAGACGGGTGTATGTTTGTGTGGATATAGCGTAACAGCCAGGGAAGCCGGCTTTAGCGCAGAGGATATCGTTGAGCAAATCGATCTTGTCCCCGTCGTTGTGGAAGATCTCCATGAAAGAGGCTGGTGAGGTTAAGAGTCCGCAATGATTAAATTTGGGCGGAATGAAGATTACCTTGTGTCCCAGTGGTGCCTTGGGCTCCACGAAATCGTAAGTCGGAACTGTTTTGCAGTTATTATGGAATTTGATCAGGGGTTTCAGGGACTGGGAGCCCGAGCTTCCACAATAGCTCCTAATAGATGGTTGAAAAGCTTGGCTCCCATAAACGCAAAACTAAGGCAGAGTATGGCTAACCGAACGCGGGTGACATCTTCAAGCACCATCAGCAGATCTTGGATCCATGAACAGCTACGACGCCCCACGGTAATTAGCTGCGCAGGTTGATAGTGGGTATACTATTGTCAGGTTAGTATGGAATTTGAAAGTATGTTTCACAGAGCTCTCAAGACATGATCCAAAAGCTTGGTGCCTAAATGAATACAGCTTGAAGAAAAAATATGACGAACCCCAAGAGTCGGCAAATCCTTGTACTGAAGAGCGAATTGCGATAACTTGTGTATGATAGTAGCCAATTTAGGGAGGAGGAGATCGAGACCGTCGCGAAGGAAGATGAGATCGGAATTGTCGGTCACATAGCAGCTTGTTGCTCCTGCATGTCAAGATATCGCAGTTAGTGGTGTGTTATTAAGTAAAATTCGAAGCCGAGAATGCCACGACGAAACAAATCATAAGACATTCAGGATAGGAAATAAGACTGCAAGAAACCGAGGGCTTACCATAGTGGATGATACCAGCGGCAGCTGTTAACAAGTTAGTATAGGGTTGAAGAGACACTTCAAGGGCTGAGGAGCCGAGTTCACAAGAGAGCTCTGTGAAATTTTATTGAAGAGTTCGGCTCCCAAAAAAAAGGCAAAACAATTGCAAGATTTGACAAACCAGGAGCGACTTGACCGAATGCATGAACATGAGCCATTACCTATCAATCGAGTTTAGTTGGTGCACAATTGATACATGGACAGGAGCCATACATCATGTCGACGCTATAAAACCAATTAGCCTTGTCGTATACAAAGCAGCGAACTGTAGAATATCCACCGAGGGAAAGGAATACGGACCTTCTTCTCTTCTGCGGCAGCGACAACGAAGTCCTCATCTGTCAGGGTAATGTGCGCCTTCATCTGCTCGATCGCCTCATCAGAAATCGCAATGCCAAGCTCCTTCTCTGCTTCCGCAAGCCAGACCCAGAGCTGGCGCCTAGATTGAAGTTAGTATTCTATCAAAGAAATTGGAGGACACACAACTCACCATGTCGAGCCGCGGGTGCGGGCAGAGAAGATGGTTTTCATCTCGGTGCTGGCATAGCGCGAAGCCAGCGGGGTTTGGTAGGTGTCGTTTCCAGACATATCAGCAATTGCTGAAACTTCGTGGAGAAATTGCAGAATTCGTTGCGTTGTTGTTGGGAAACCGAGGTGTGGAGGAATTGAGAGGTGGACTGACTGGAAAAGTGAGTTGTTAAAAAATATTATTCTGCCTCCGGAATGCCCCGCGCTGTGTAATTAGTGCGCCGAGGGCGGTGAATCACCCCACCTCTCCCTTACTGCAATAGCGTTGTTTTTAGTTTGGCCTAAGGCCACGCACAGATAAGCTTGCCACCAGGATACCTCTCCCTTACTCTGCACAATATAATAAAAGGGGCAGGCTTTGCTTGCCTCATTACTATTTTATGATTTGTTAGCATTGCATTTAGATCATGTGCTTTTAATTTCAATTTGCCACAAGTATTTCATATGTATATTTGTCATCCTTGTAAAAACCATCATCTTAAAAGCTACAAATATATAGATGATATGTATTTTTTAATATATTTTTAACCTAAAAAATTCTTTATTATCCATAATAAGAATTCATTTTCCAAATTCTCCTATGGAATTTCGCGCCATATATATTGCCCCTAATCTTCCGCCACCCTTTCTTTGAAAGCTCGCTTCCCTCGTCCGTCTTCCCTATGTCAAATGTGAAAATTGGCCGGGATATGCTTCCAGAACTCCTACAGCATAATATGGGCTAAGGGAAATTGTGATAGGCCAATGCGTCCTTCTCCCTGCGAGTTCCTCCTACTGTAACTCCTAGTAGACCTATTTATATGACGCCAAAGGGACGGCTAAACACTTTTGCAAGCTCTCACCGCGGCATATTTTATGCAGCATATGCCATCTTATGCAGAGTGACTAAGCGGCTGAGGCCGTTACGGTTTTATCGACGAGCATAGCTTCCACTTCTGCCAAATCCTTGCCATGGTCAAGGAAGCGAGTTAAGCACAGACTGACTGGCAGAATGCTCGCATGGATCATACAAGTAGTATTATATTGAGCCTCCTTTTGACATGGCCCTGCTCTGCTACGCTTTGTGTGAATTTTCCAGCTGGTCATGGGCAGGCCACACCCTGACATGAATTCCCTCCTTGACGCAACCCCGCTACTGTATGGACCGCACCAGATACCTTTCTCGCTGAGTAGGCAGAAATGCGTACGTCCTTTCTTCGGCGCATATTCCCCGCTACGTGAATCTCATGATGCTCAATACACTTCTGTCAATGTAATTAGCTCTGAAATAATTCAGCCTTGCGTTGCATGCAGGCATAACTCTACTACTCCTTCGAGGGTAGTATAAACCGCAATGAAGCTATTTTGCACGATTTACTATCTATAGAGAATCACACAGGACATAATTCAAGGTGTCCCTGCTTTCTAGTCAATCGATTTCAAGTTTTAGTGGAAATTGGTGGGGATACTTCAAGGATTTCAATGGAAGAATGACTTTTCGGTTCTTGCTAATTAGCTTCTATGTTTGTAGCTCAAATTTTGTCTTAGGGGTTTGAAATCGAAGAACCGTAATTTTAATTTCAATGCCGGGCGGGAACTGTCTGTGAGGTCGCGGGTATGGGGCGTCAAATGTGTAGGACTTGTAATAATCCCCGAAAAATCTACTTACAACAGTCATTATAAGTTTTCATTTTTTGGGCAGTTTGAAACCCAAGTTTAAGATTGAGCGCTTCAAAGAAACTCTGTGTAATTTGGTTATGATCGATGAAAAATTTATCACTACCCAAGGAAAGGGGGGGACCTGCGGTTCCTGATTAGGCTTAGTTGCTCGCTTGCTCCTGCTTACACGATGCGACCTTACTGTGGCAATGATATTAGAAGCAAACGTAAGCCCTTTCTTGCTCAAGAGGTGTCCCCGATATCCTAGACAGCATGGAAAAGCCACCATACGAAATAGCATCAGTCGAAGACCCTGAGGATGATGAGCGCGAAAAATCAGATTTATTCATTAATTACACAGACGTCGAGCAAATTACGGAACCCGAAAGAAGAAGGAAAGTTCGACGACATGTAATGCGACGCGTGCAGCAAGATATGAGAAGCAGAACTCAGAGCACACGGGCAAATAGCAAGATTTTACTTGACATTGCGCCGTTACGTGCTTTAGTTCCTAGGACATCTTTATCTGAGGCTCAAATTCAACCGGGTATCTCAACTCGTCCCGAATCCCTAGGAGGCGGTCGTTCTAATCCGTTTATTCGTTATCCAATCGATATGAATTTACGCGCACATGAGCTGTTCGATCACTGTAAGTTCTATGCTAGCAATTGCTTAATCAGCTTTATCGAAGCGAATAATTAATATAATAGTACATGGAAACACCTGTCCTATGTTCAAGACGCTGAACCAGATTGGATTCTTTCGTCACGTACTAGACCCAGCAGCTTTTCGTCAGATACTTTGCACTTCGTCTTCACATATGGGTCAATTACGAAATACCACAGAAGAGAAATCTGAGGCTATTGCTCTATCAACCGAAGCGATACGTTCTATAAATACCAGACTTGCAAATCCCGCCCTAGCCAATAGTGATGGCATCTTAGTATCAGTGCTTGCGTTTGTTTGTCACACGGTAGGTTAAACCTTCGTCTAAGGAATAGCACCAGGGGATACTCATCATGAGTCAGGTTATGTTCAATGATATACCGGGCTCTTCAATTCATTTCAGCGGTTTAGAAGAAATAATACGACGGCGCGGAGGGGTGGGATCACTGAACTCAGCTTTAAGACTTGTATTATTTTGGTAAATGATCTAGTATCCCATGTAAATATACTCAGGATCTAATTCTGTTCAGGGCCGACACAAATACTGCATTCTTGAATGCACGTGCTCCTCGATTTTCATGTCCTTACGATATCCTTCCCTTGACTATTGAACCTACTCCAAACGCAGCCCATTTGGGAAGGCTTCTGCAGTACTGCCTAGAGGAAAACATGGTCAACGCCATGAAAAACTTATATGCCATCAATCATCTCATAGTTTCTGAACTTCAGACTAGAGACTTATGGGATGATGGTGTTTTCGGGGGTCTCCATGTTCTCCCTATTCTCCACGAGCTTCTATCTTCCGAAAGCAATTCAACATTCGTTAGCGCATTTGGGCGACAAGAAATGTGCCGGCTTGGAGCTATTCTGTACCTTGCAGCAATTCGACAGAGGTTTCGGATTAACCTCGTCCGAGGGGTGTATATTTCAAGGTTGAAGACGCTGATCGCAACGGCTGATGAACTTGGGATTGATCAGCATGGCCCTCTTTTTTTGTGGTGTCTTCTGATTGCTGGAGCTAGCACTAAGATTTCAGAAGAGCGGGAATGGTTCATCGCTAAATTAGTGGAAATTATTACAAGGATGGGACTCTGCTCGTGGGAAAGAGTTTTAACCGTCCTAAAAGAAGTTTTATGGATTGATAGGTTACTTGAAGTTGAACTCCATCGACTGTGGGAGTCTGTTTATTTTCATTTGAATGGATGATTATCCTTCTTCTCCTAGAATAGTTCGAGATCTAGCCAGACAACATATTCAAGAACTCGAGGAAGTTTAGCTTGGAGAGCGCGAGCTTGTCTACTTATACAAACTGTTTTTTTTTTCTACAGAAGACTTTCATTACCTAGAATTCGATCTGACCACGGTAGTCCCAGAACTGGATCTAATTTTTGGTGTATAACATTTGAACTAGGAACCTGCCGATTGATGGCTTCGGGGTGGATAGCGTTGATATGATGATGGTAAATAAGGAGGGGAAACTCACGGAGAGCGAAGATGTGCAGAGGGTGGAGAAGGAGGCTGAAAAGGGCTAATGACTTTCGAAACATAGTCTATTATGGGCGATGGTGAAACATATAGTCTTGGATTGCTGGAGTTTTTATATTATTAATCTATTTCACTAAGGCGCTCACCCGAATCCGAATTGTATATTTTATCGACTGCAGAGTGTGCCTTGCCCTTTATATTTTAAGTTGTTAAGTCAATTGATTCAAAAATCACTTTAAAGATGAAAAGCCACACGTAGATGTCTTCGAAGTAATTCTCAAGCAATTATAATAAGTAGATTCTATTAAGAGAAAATTCTCTTGTAAAATAGTTTACCTTTGATATAAAAAATAAGAAGGCTTTTAGATAACTAACAAGAAAAGAATTTTAAATATTTTTAATATAGCAATCTAATTAATTAAATTTAGCTAATTAAATAGCTTAAATTTCGAAATAAAAAGATTTAATTAATTGAATTTGGCCAATTAAATGCAAATCTACAAATAATAGAAAAATCTAATTAACTTTAAATTATATACTGTATCTTATATTATTAATAAGTTTTTCTTAACCTTTAAGTTCTCTGAAATAATTTCCAATTTTGTTACTATTTAGATAAATCTTTTTAAGATGTTAATGTCTTTAAAAAGGAGGCCAAGGAGATAGTATTATATTAAATCATCTTGTTAATGTAATAATAAATAAAAGCGAAACTTAACACGCTTTTATTATTAAAAAAGTCTTTACTCTCCTAAGATTCTATGATTATTTAAAAAATATATATATTATCGTTCCTTTAGAATTAGATTATTAGAAGAGTAATATAGATTTCTTACCTCTGATGTTAGCATATTCATAGACATATATACATAGTGGATCAATATCCATTTAGTTGAAATGTAAGAATATAGCAAGGTTGTATTATATTTCTAATTCATCTCTTTACAGAATATCTGGCCATATAATCTTCCATTAAACATTATGATCTGTCCTTATTTCGTTCCCCCGATCACCGGCATTTTCCCTCGGCTGGCCCGAAAGAGCACCATAAGCTGGGGGATGAGAACTTCCATGTAGCTCCTCATCAGCATGCGATACAGGATCACCATCTCCACCACCCTCAGCCACCTCCTCAGTAGTTGAAGCAATAGGATATTTAGGGACCGGATCCAGGCGTGCCAGGTGATATCCTGGAAGTTTATTTCCTTCCTTGGCATCGTCTCTCTTTATCTTCCAGACGGTGAACAATATCAAAAGTGAAAGTCCTAGAATGCCTCCCGCTACCCCAACTCCTATTTTAACACCTTTGGAAAGAGGTTTGCGTGGGGGAGTGGTACAGCTAAATCCCATTTCTTTGAGTTGATTCCCGCTTGTTTGAGGGAAGTTCTTGATTTTTGCGAACTCTGCACCTAGTGAGTTACAGTCGAACGGACCATCAGCTTCAACATCCAGAGATCCGATGCTTTGGAAGGAGGATATGTTGACCCTTTGGAAAAGTTAGGTGTGATTGCCTCGGGGTGAAGGAGCAAAAAATTGAGAGCTTACGATGCAAGGTTTCCAGAAATAAAAAAAAACCCATTCTGATGCAAAGGGTTAAAGTTCTGCACCATGATTTGAGAGTTATTGCTTTGATGACCGCCGAAATTTGCGTTGAATGAGGATACGGAGATACTGTTGTGTGATCAGCGCTTAAGAAATTAACATCGGGCGGAATTCGGACTTCTCAAGATTTCCTGCTATCACGAGATTTGTTGCGTTCCAGAGACTTGGGAGGCTGACATTCAATGGTTGCTGTGCCCAATTTTGTATAGAAATCCCACTATTAAAGCCATTCGTAAGATTCGGCATGTAGAAGCTGAAATTATTTTAGCATAGCAATCAGAAAGAACAGAGAATATACGTGCTTTGAAATATTTCCCCATATGCTCATGCTCGTTGCATTGACGAGTGATGGGAACTGAACGTCTATGGGGGAAGAGACTGGGAATACGGAAAAGTCGGCCTCTGACCAAGAGTTGTCGTCGCCTCCATTGGTAGTCCCAATCCATAGGACGCCCTGTACATTGCCAAGTTGATCCATATCCAAGCTGGATACCATTAGCTGTGCAAAATTTATCATTGCGATATTATGTTCCTCTACCTTGAGTATCCACCTTGAATCTGGATTTCTGTGCTATTCTTCAACAGTGGGAAATTCAAAGACATTGTTGGGTTGGAAAAAACATCTAACTTGCCAACAAATTCTAATTTTGCCATCGATATAGATTTCAAGGCTTGAACTCCTTCTAATTTCAACCTCGGTAGAGAGATCAAATTGTCGGCCTGAAGTGAAGTGAAAAGAGGGCTCGCAGGCACGACGGTATCAAATGATCCGTAAGATGTAATATCGTCAGTCATATTTGTAAGATTTTCCATCACGAAAGATCCGGTATAGTTGGGCGAGATGAAGACAGGGCCGATGATTGTGGTACAATTGCCAAGCGTCGCATCGAAGTCAGCTTGCGATTCGACCAGGTAGCCTTCCCACCACCAATTATTCGTGTAGTTTGTGAGATCGCATACGCCGCCATTGTACGTAATGTCTACCCGAGCAATCAGTACAGTGATGCTTGGGAAGGATAAGGGACGTTAATGTACGTCCTATGAGACGATAATAGTGCTTACCAGCTTCTGCAAAGCTCACGAGTGCAATCAATGTAATTTCGCACAGCAACCCACAGTGGAGGTGCATCACAGAACACTTCGCCAAATTTCTGCGAAGGTGACAGAAAAAAATGAATTGAGAATGGTGTATGAGCCCCAGAGGTACCACGAGGATGAATTATTAATAAGTAAACCAGAGCTTCGTGCCGGAATGGAAATTTGGGCTGAGCCTCTCGTATTTATTTAGGGTTTAGCCGCTAGGGAGCCTGCTGGAGGCACCTGTAGGGGCAGGACACGACCCATAGCCGAATTAGGCATGTAACATCGATACCCTGGCTCTCTCGATAACCAACGATAACTCCACCCTTGCCTATATCAACATCCTGCCCGATGTCACCCAGTATCTCGGCAATAGCTGCCTTATAAACCAGGCGGTCTATCCATGCAAAACTTTCACACACGTGTATATATCTCACTCATGATCTCAACAAAGGTTCCCCCAGCCCGTGCCCAGCTGCGTGGTCGGAAATTCCACCTCAGATAACGCCGTTTGTCACAAAGAGCTCCGGTAGCAGGATTGCTTCTTTACACTTCTCATCTGGCAGTAACAGGGACTAGAGACGCCGCTTGAGGGAGAACGATTCACACAAAGACTTACAAAAAGGACGGTTACAATCGTGAAAATAATTAGAATAGTAGTTCGGATTACTATAAAACAAGCATCTTCAATGGTTACAAATCTTTGCTTGAATCCAATCTATAATCTACTGTGATTTATCAGGACTAGCTTCAATTACAAAGCTCACTAGGGCTTGCTAATCTAAATTTTTAAGATATCTATATTATAAAAAGATACTCTAATTTAAATATAAAAAGACTATTCTCTTATTTATATATATCTCAATAATTTTAATATTTAAAATTATATATTATGTAAAAGAACTATATTTAATTTGAAAATCCCGATTTTTTGTATTAAAATCTTACTATAATAGTATTTAATCTTTTAATTATATTTTTAATTATAGATCTTTTTTTTAAAACTATTATTAATAGGCTCTTTGGCTATAGAATTGCTAGGGCATCTGCTTAAGTTTAGCGTCGACACGTGATCTGTGATCACGTGCCAATTGCTCCACTAGGCCTAGAAGGGATGTAGGATATAAAAAGGCCCTCAATTTCCATAGATACGCAATTCAGACTTATTTCACACTATACATTTAAGTCTATTGTGACATGCACTTTATAATTCTATAAAGCAACTAAAGTGAAGTTGCCTTTCAGGGTCGAGGCCTGGCAGCTGATCAAGCTTGCATGACTATCTCAAAATTTCTCATCTCTCGTCCTGGTCACTAGAAACAGGCAAAACCTAGAATAACCAGCATTTTCAGTCAAAGCAAATGGTGGAAATATAGGCCTGAGCCTGAGCGATCCGGATGCCGCAGAACATTGTCTCGAGAACGCTAGCAAAATTCGTCCAAATTAACGCGGTGATCAATACCGCCGGCGCTGTTTCTCAACTTAATCTGCTCGATTTGATAGACGATCAGTGGGATTTTGGGATGAGTGTCAAATTTCAAGGAGCCCAAAATTAAACTTTCAGTGCATGGGATTGCTGAAGGCAACTCAAGGATCTGTCGTTTTTACCTCGCGGAATTCTGCAATCACACCCAAAGCACCATTTGCGACAGTTGGAACAATCAACACTGCGATCGTGGCTCTTGCCAAATATTTTGCCGATCAAGGGACAAGGGATGAAATGCAGGTGAACAGCGTTCTTCCGGGACCTGTTCTCACAAATCGTCGGCGCACCTATTTGGAGAAATAGGCTGTTGCGCATGAGATGAATGTGGATCAGGCGATAGTGAAATTCCCTAAGGAAGCTGAAATAAGTCGCTTTGGTGGCCAGGAGGAAACCACGGAGCTTATGGCATTTCTGTGACGCCATGATTTGGACAAAAGGACTTTGGCTGGTAATGTGTATTAGTTTCCTTGAAGTAATGTAAAATCGCAGAGGATAGGCGATATGATGGTCGTCCTAAGTCTAGCGCAGCCCAGTATATTTAACCTTAATCAAAGATCTCTAACTCCTTCTACCGTCTCCCGACGCCTTTGATCAAGTTTATCGAACTTCCGCACAACCTGAAGCGTGGCGTAGTAACCAAAAGGAAGCGCGAAAACCCAGAACCCAAAGTTAATACTCGCCGTTGCAATAAGCACCGTCGGAACGGCTAGAATAAAACATTAGTTCCTCTTTCAAAAGGAGTGAAGTATTCAGAGAATGAATCTTTGGGAACTTGTATTTTGAAGGAGACTAGCGGAAACTACTAACCTTGCACGCCAAATCCTACAGCAACACCAGCCGTTTCAATACCTCGAAGCAAAGAACTGTATCGAATTTGATCACCAGGCGAGTCCGAAAGATTACCAATGCACCAGTAAATAAAGTTTTCCACCATTCCCAAGCTGATCCGCTCGAACATGTAGAGCCCAAATCCCCGACCAAATGTCTTTTGGTCGCCCCAATCTAGTACTGGTTTCGTATGCTGATACTCATTTTGGATGTAAACGGCCCAGATCCATGTTCCACTATTCAACAAGGCGATGAAAATGTATGTTGTGATGGCTCGCTTTTGTCGGCTCTTTGTCCATGGTAGATCGACAAGAACACCAGCAAGCCAGGTTGCTAGTGTCCCGACCACTGCAGACAGGAAACTAGACAATACGCGTGACCAAACTGTAAAGTAAGTGGCCAGATAGGTCCCGGGATATGCTTGAATCCAGCCAAAATACCAAAAGAGTGGTATCAAGAGAAGGATTGATTTACTGGTGACCAACTGCCACATTGCTCCCAATTCTGTGCGCCATGAAATATTTTTAGGCGCCTGAATAACAGTGCCGTCATCACGCTTCACTTTCTCGGGGTTGGAGAGAAGTAGACCAAAGAAGAGGCCGAGGCACTGAATGGCAATGAAGCCGAGATATGTTTGATATCCGACCTTACCTCGGTGGTTCGTTTTTTGATTGATTCCTAGCGCAATTGCGCCACCAATAATGTTTCCAAAGTTACGAAAGGTAAACCAAGTAGCAATATACCTTCCTCGTTTGTGTTGCTCAGGATATCCTGTTGCAATGGCACCTTCAACGCTCCAGAAGAAGTGTCATGGTTACGTGAGGAGGCTACGTTAGCTCCTACCCTAGCACCTTAGATTTAGAATAAGAGCTTCTCTTTCTTCTCTTCTTAGATATCTAAAATACTAATAAACTTGTATTATCTTTTTATTTATATTAAATTAAGATTTTTATAAAGTAAGTACTATAAGTATAATATAATAATAATACTTTTTTTAATTTAGACTTTTAAAAAAAGATTTGAGTAATACTAAATTATTTTATAATCTTTTTTACTATAATTTAGTAATAAATATATATTTTGACTATAAATATATAAAAGAAGTAGACCTTTAGAAAATATAGAGAATTCTTTAATTTTAAATGTTTTTCTATAATCTTTTATACTGTAAA
>Ga0182030_10014158_pt1 | contig 15788 bp, 14 predicted proteins | sample 812S3MmetaG_FD_121299 | JGI IMG/M metagenome (GOLD analysis project Ga0182030, IMG submission 121299) | Permafrost microbial communities from Stordalen Mire, Sweden - 812S3M metaG (Illumina Assembly) | ecosystem: Environmental > Terrestrial > Soil > Wetlands > Permafrost | place: Sweden...
CCCTTTCGCCTTCGTGGAGACAGTGGGCGTAGGACAAATGGAGGTCGATATCGCATCGGCCGCGGACACGACCATTGTCGTGACGACTCCGGGTTGGGGTGACTCCATGCAGGCGAACAAAGCGGGCCTCTTGGAGGTCGCAGATATTTTTGTCATCAATAAGGCCGATCGATCCGGGGTGAAGGAAACTCGCCGCGACCTCGAGCAGATGTTGGATCTCGGACGCACCCACGAGTGGCGCCCGCTCATCGTGGAAACGACGGCCACGAGCAACGAAGGAACGGACGCGTTGTGGGACGCCATCGACGCCCATCGGCGCTACCTGGACAAAGACCTGTTGGTGAAGGCGCGCCGACAACGCACCCGAGTGGAACTCGACAATGTCGTGAGCGCCGTACTGCGTTCGCGGGTGGCCCAACTGGCCCACGAAGGGGCATACGAAGCGCAGGTCGACGCGTTGGTCGAAGGACTGACGGACCCGTACCGCGCGGCAGATGAGTTGCTCGACGACTCGTGATCGCCACATCCGTTGCGTATGACCTCGTCTTCGTGGTGCATCTCACGGCGGCCGTGGGAACGATCATCGTCTTCATCGCCATGCGCGTCGCCGCGCTGGGCGTGCTGCAAGGTGCCGACGCCCAGACCCAAGCTCTTCGTTTTCCCCGACGCCCAAACTGGGCGGCGCGATTGATTCATCTCCTGCCCGTCACGGGCTTCATCATGACCTCGAGCGGGGGGAGCTCGGTGTCCATCTCGCGGCCGTGGGTGATTGTCGGGTTGATCTGTTACCTCGCCGCCGCCGGTCACTTGGAAGCGAGAACGTTGCCCGAAGAGCGGCTCGTCGCGGCAACAATCGCCCGCGACGGCGTTGCGTCCAAAGATCAAGGGCGCCAACTTCTGCGTTCGATTGACATCCTCCTCGCCATTGTCGGCGTCGCACTCGTGACCATGCTTATTCAGTACTAGGCGCCAGGAGCTGTCCACTTGGGGGTTCGGCCCGTCCGTTCTCAGGATTTTTTGCTTCGCGTTCGTTTCCTATCGGCCTCGAACCGCTCTCACCAGGTACGTCACTTTCGCCGCCCCTGAAAGATTTTTCTGGGCCTGTATTGACTTTTCGTTCCCGAGTACTTAGTATCTTCACTTAATTAAGTAAGTTTCCGTGACGAGATGGTGCGTCGCAAGGGGGGAAAATGGCTCGGAAGAAGTCTGAAGACGTGTCCCAACCGCAGCCTCCCTCGGAGACGCTTGAGACGAAGAATGAACGGGAGCCCGCTGCCCGTCCCAACCCGCAGCGGGCTTCCCGTTCACTTCTCCGAGACTTTAACGTCAGTCTGCTCATCGAGTTAGTGCGCCGGGCTGGGTCTATTTCCCGTGCCGAACTGGCCCGCCAGAGCCAACTCAGTGCCCCGACCGTATCGGCCATCGTCGACTCCTTGTTGAAGCGTGGAATTGTCGTCGAGATCACAACCGCGCCCTCCAGCGGTGGGCGACCACCTGTTCTCTTGAGCGTTGATCCGAAAGCGGGCTACGTCGTCGGCATCAAACTACGCGGTGACGGTGTGACCACGGTGGTCTGCGACCTTGACGCGCAGATTGTCTCGAGTAATGAGCGCTACGTGCCGTTAGTGGGCGATCCCATGGCCGCGCTGGACGCCATTGAAGAGGAGACACGACGTGCTCTTCGTGACGCCGCGGTACCCGCGTCAAAAGTCCTCGGCGTTGGAGTGGGCTTGTCCGGCGTCATCGACTCGACGGCGGGCGTCTGTCGCTTCTCTCATCTTCTGCAATGGCATGACGTCGAGCTCGCCGCGCCGCTTCGCCGCCGCATGGGTCTACCGGTGTGGGTGGAGAACGACGTCAACACGTTGGCTGTCGCCGAGAAATGGGCGGGTGATGCGCACACGGCGAGCAACTTTGTCACTCTAAGTGTTGGCCGCGGCATTGGTCTGGGCATCGTCGTCGACCGCTCTCTCTACCGTGGTTCACACGGTGCGGGGGGCGAGTTTGGACACATGATCGTCGAGCCGGGCGGTCCGCGATGCGAGTGCGGGCGATTTGGGTGCCTTGAGGCGATGGTCGGTGAGGGCGCCTTGCGGCGGCGAGTTGGCGAGCGCAAGGGTCATGACGTCTCTCGAGAAGAACTACTGATGCTGGTGGAGATGGGCGACTCCGCCGCCCTGGACATCGTCGATAGCGCCGGGCGGAAGCTCGGACTTGCCGTGGCAAATATGGTCACGCTGTTAAATCCGGAGCTACTCATCATCTGTGGCGAAGGCACGGCGCTCGGTTCGGCGTTCATTGATCCGATCGTGAGTTCGGTCCGCGAGCAGACCTTCGCTGATTTGGGGCGCCAACTCGAGATCAAGATTCAAAGCTGGGGCGACGAGGCGTGGGCGGTGGGCGCCGCCACGCTTGTCCTTCGCGAGTCGTTCAACTTACCGGGTGCGGACGATAGAAGTCAGGCTATTTGGCATCGCGCCAGTTCAACGTCAACGGCGAACTCGGCCGAAGTGAATTTCTTTTAGGGAGATGAGTTGAGCATCGAGACTGACGTCTACCAAGTACGTCGAAGCGTGGAGGCCATACTTCGCAACCAGAGCAAAAACGGAGCGATAATCGCCTCCCCAGACTTCGCTCAATACAGTTTCTGTTGGTTGCGCGACAGCTCATTCAATGCCTACGCGCTCGATCTTGCGGGTGAGCACGCCGCGTCGAGTCGTTATCACATCTGGGTGAATTGTGCGGTAACCGGCATCGCCCAAACGATCGACGACGTCATTGACGCCCACGATCGAGGCGACGCCCTTAGCCCTCTGCACATGCCGCCGGCCCGATTCGCCCTGGACGGCTCGGTTGTGGTGGACGACTGGCCAAACTTTCAAATCGACGGGTATGGCACGTGGCTCTGGTCGCTCGGCCAGCACCTCGACTTGACCGGAAGCGCCGACGTACCCGATGAGTACCTTGACTCGGTGCGTCGCGTGGCGCGATATCTAGCCACCTTCTGCTTCAGTCCGTGTTGGGACGTGTGGGAAGAGAACGGCGACGCGGTCCACACGTCCACACTCGCGTGTGTCTACGGAGGGCTGATGACAGCCGGACGCTTGTTGCGTGACCGCTCGTTTCTGGAGAGTGCGGCGAGAGTGAGGACCCGCCTGATGGATGACGCTCTGCGCCACGGATACTTCGTGAAGTCAAGTTTGAATGATGACGTCGACGCCAGTTGTCTCTGGCTGGAGACGCCCTTTGGGGTCGTGGAACCCGACGATCCGCACTTTGCCACCACTGTGGCGCTGATCGAAGAGCGCCTCACACTCGAGGGCGGAATTCGCCGCTACTCGAGCGATGTGTATTTCGGCAGCGGAGCGTGGCCAGTGCTGACTGGGTCGCTCGGTTGGCATTACGCGAACCTCGGAGATTTCGAGAGCGCTGAGCGATGCCGCTCATGGATCTCCGATCACATTGACGCGAATGGTGAGTTGGCGGAGCAATTTGGTGGCGAAGATCGCGACCTCGAGCACTACCAGGAGTGGATGCTGCGGTGGGGACCACCCGCGATGGACCTGATGTGGTCGCACGCGATGTACATCGTTCTCAGCATCGCCCTTAGCGATGTTTCGTTTCGCGACGCGTCCATCAGCAAGTGGCGGGCCTAATGCGCGTGTGTTTTTTGGTCGAGGGATCTAAAGGAGGAGGGGGACGACGGGGGTGAGAGCCCGCAGTATCGAGCAACAACAAGGGGTAGGGCCGCGTGGCCCATTAGGGAAGTGGAAAGTGCAGGAAAAAATGAGATTCAAGCATTTACTGAGGGGAAGTATCAGAACGAAGATTGGCATCTCGGTAGTCGCTTCGGCACTCATCGCGAGCGGTCTGATCATTGGGGTCGGGGCGACGAGTGGAGCTGCGAAGGCTCCGGTGACGATCACGTTCTGGAATGCGTACAACGACGTGACGGAGACGCCCGTCATGAATGGAATCGTGATTCCGGCCTTTGAGGCTGCGAATCCCGGCATCAAAGTGAAGGATGACACCCTTCCGTACAACGGCATGCTGAATAAGTTCATCGCGTCGTCAGCGGCGGGAGATCCACCGGACTTGATGCGCTCAGACATTGCCTGGGTGCCGCAGCTTGCGTCGGAAGGCGTGCTGTTGGAAACGTCCAAGCAGCCATGGTTTGCGGGGATGAAGAAGAACCTTGATCCCGGCCCTCTGTCCACGAACCTGTGGAACGGCGGCTACTACGGCGTGCCAGACGACACCAACACCCAGGTGTTGTTCTACAACAAGGCGGACTTTGCGGCTGCGAATCTGACGCCGCCGACGACGTGGGCCCAGATGATTTCTGACGCGCAGACCTTGACGATTCCGTCGAAGGGCCAGCACGGACTGGGAGTCGACAGCACGGACATTTGGAATGTGGGTCCCTTTGTGTGGACTGATGGGGGAAACTTCACCAACGCGAAGTGGACGACGGCCACTGGTTACATGAACAGCGCCGCCACCCAGGCTGCCGTGCAGGAACTGGTGACCTTGGACACGACGGGCGTCATTGGCAGTGACATGGTGGGCGGTTCCGGCGCGATCAGCGGCGAGACCGGCTTCCCCACGGGTCAATACGCCATGTACATGGACGGACCGTGGGCTACGACCACCTACAAGGACGCAAACTTCACCGGCTATGGCACTGAACTGATTCCCACGGGTCCCGGTGGCACAGTGTCCGTGGTGGGTGGCGAAGACCTGGTCATCGCGAAGGACGCCAAGAACATGGCGGACACGATCAAGTTCGTGAAGTTCCTGGAGTCGCCGTTTGCCCAGTTGTCGATGGCTGACGCCGGGGACATGACGCCGTACAAGAACCTCGCGGCGGACGAAGCAACGGAGAACCCCGCTCTTAAGATCTTCGCGCAAGCGCTCTTGACTGCTCGGGCTCGACCGGTGAACCAAGGGTATGGAACATTGGACACCGACTTCTCCAACGAGCTCGCCCAGATGCTCGCGGGCAAGGTCACGGTGGCTCAAGGGCTTGCGACTGCCACGACGGAGGCGAATAGCGCTCTACATTCGAAGTCGTGACTCAACTGAGTAGCTCCGAACGGCACCCGGCGGATATTCCGCCGGGTGCCGCTTCGCGGCGCGTCAAACGTTTCCATCGATCGCGACGTTTCGCGACGCCCTATTTGCTGCTCCTTCCGGCTGTTCTCATTTACGCGGTGTTCACCATCTACCCGATTTATCGGCAGTTCGATATCAGTTTCTATGACTGGCACATTTTCCCCGGCGCCAGCAATCCCTTCCTCGGCTGGTCGAACTACACGGCGATTTTTCACGATCCGGTGATTCGCACCGCCGCCTTCAACTCATTTCTCTTCATCGTCATCACTGTCCCGATTCAGATGGCAATCGGGCTATTTGCTGCAGCCACGCTCACTGATCGCCTTCCCGGATCGATATTTTGGCGCGCCGCGGTGTACATCCCCGTCGTCACGTCGTGGGTGGTCGTCAGCTGGGTCTTCTCCTATATCTTCGCTTCCCAGGGCGGGGTCATGAACGCCGTCGCGGGCTTCTTTGTGGGCCACAGCGTGAGCGTCGATTGGACGGCTCAAACGTGGACCGCCAACGGTGTGATCTGGCTACTGAGCATCTGGAAGGGAGTGGGTTGGTCGTTCATCATTTTCCTCGCCGCACTCGACGGCATACCGCGCCAGCTCCTCGAGTCGGCGCGAATCGATGGTGCGTCTGAGTTCAAGGTCTGGCGACACGTTGTCTTGCCGTCGATACGCCCGGCCGTGACGTTCGTCACGGTGTTGCTCGTTATTGGCGCGGCCCAGGTTTTTACCCAAATTTTCGAGATCACGAAGGGCGGGCCCTACAACTCGACGCAGTCATTGATGACCTATATGTATCAGCAGGCCTTCTCCAATTTTGCCTTCGGATACGCGGCCGCCCTGGCGTCGCTTCTGGCTGTCGTCCTCTTTGGATTCAGCGCGCTGGAAATTCGAATACTGCGCAATCAAGATCTGTAGACGAGGAGAATCGTGACACTTGTTGCAGAAACAAAGGCGCCTGAACGCCCGGTAGTCGACTCTGGTCCCGGACTTCTTGGCATTCGTCGCTGGAAGGGCCCGCGTCTCATTGTCGCCATTGTCTTGGCGGTCACCTCGATAGCTCCGCTGCTGTACATGCTGTCGCTGTCCTTTCAGCCCAACGGTGGGCTACTTGGCGCGACGGTTTTGATACCGACCCATCCGACCATCCAGAATTACGTCCAAGCGTGGACCGAAAACAGCTTCAGTCGTTACTTTCTCAACAGTGTCCTCGTGTCCCTGGCGACCGTGGTCATCACTGTCATTTGCGCATCCCTCGCAGCGTTTGCCTTTGCGCGCTACACGTTTCCGTTCAAACAGACGATCTTCTACATCTTCCTTGCGAGCCTCGCCGTGCCGAACCTTCTTTTGTTGATTCCGCAGTTTCTCCTGATGGATCGACTCCACCTCTTGAACTCTCTTGCCGGGCTCACGCTTCTCTACGTCTCGTCGAACTTGCCCTTTACGATCTTCCTGCTGCGCGGGTTCTTTGAGGCGATCCCGCGGGAGTACGAAGAGTCGATTCGACTCGACGGAGCCGGAACGTTTCGCGTACTTGTCAACCTCATCGCGCCTCTGTCGTTGCCCGCACTCGCCGTCGTGTCGATGTTCATATTCAGTGCGGCCTGGGATGAGTTTCCCATTGCGCTCACGATGATTAGTTCTTCAAACAACTACACGTTGCCAGTCGGGCTCGCCGATTTCATCGGAGTGCACACCGTGGCCTGGGGTCCATTTTTCGCCGCGTCGGTGATCGCCACCATTCCCGTGATCGTCGTCTTCCTGATTTCGTTGCGTTGGTTCCGATCGGGGGTGTCCCTTGGCGCCATTCGTTGATTTCTTGCTACGCCGGAGGTGGTTGTGACCGGGATCCTCCGCGATGTCCCGTCCATCGGCGGTCTGCGCGCCTTCTATCGAACCGGCGTGGAGATAGAGGTACAAGGTCTACCCGCGAGCACCCGTCACGTCTTTGCTCGATCGGCAACAGGCGACGTGGTCGACGCAGACGTGAGCGGCGCTACGTATCGCCTCGTGCTCGAAGGCGGGACCTACGCCATTGAGGCAGTGGACGAACGAGGCGAGATTCTGGCAGAGGAGTTCACTACCGTCGCCGAACACCAGGGTGTCCGGCCGGTTCACGGATTCGCCACCTCATTCGGTGTTGCCGAGGTGGCGTCGGTCGTCGAATGGAACCGCGCCCTGCGTTCGACGGTGGTCCAGATTTACGACTGGATGGCCAGCTACACCGAACCTCTGGGTTCGGTCGAGGGTTGGCTCGATCCCTCACATCGGGCGGTCTCGTTTCAGGCGCTGCGAGCGCTCTCAGCGGGTCTTCGCGACAATGGGGCAGTCGCTCACGCCTATGCCCCTATCTATGCCGTCGGCAACGACTTCGCTGTCGAACATCCCGAGATGCTGATGTATCAGTCGGACGGTTCGGCCATTCGCTTTCTCGATCAAATCGTCTTGGCCGATCCGGCCAACGTGGCGTGGCAGCAGCATTTTTGCGAGTCCTACGGCGCCGCGATGGACGCCATTGGCTTCGACGGTCTGCACGTTGACACGTACGGCTATCCGCGTCTGGCTTTCGACGTCAACGGGCAACCACTCGATATACGTGCCGGTTACGAGTCGTTTCTCGTCGCGCTTCGGGGGGCGCGGCAGAGTGACCTGATCAGTTTCAACCAGGTTGACGGTGTGCCCTCGGCCGCAAAGTTGCCGGAAGGTCCGACGTTTCGTTACTGCGAGGTGTGGCCCCCCAACGACAGCTGGCGCCACTTTGAGGGATTGCTCGACAGAAGTTCTGGTCGCGCCGGCAGGGTGGGTTCTCCGGTAGACCGCGACGCTGTCGTTCGCGGTTCGATCGCCTGCTATCCGCCCGTATGGGGACCCGATCCCTCGACAAATAAGGACGAACCCTCGCAACGGGCGGACTCCCTTCGCACGTCACTGTTGACAGAGGCGGTCGTAACCAGCCTCGGGGCCAGCGCTTTGATGTACGGCGATGTCATGGCCGTGCTGGCCGATCCGTACTATCCAAAGCACGCACGCTTGACATTCGAGGAGGCGTCCGAAGTCCTCTCGTGGCGCCGATTTGCGCTGCGTTGTCGTGACCTCTTCCTCAGCGGTGAGGATACGAGCTGGTACGAGATTGGCGATGAAAACGGTTCGGTCTCCGTGGATGCCGAGGCACCGGTAAAGCCCGAACCGCTCGGCGGGTGTGTCTTCGCGCGGGTTGCGTACTCCAACGACGTCATCAGCGTGAGCCTGGTCGATTTGACGGGCAGTGAGAGCGCGAAGTGGTCTGAAGCCACGGGTCGCGGGCGTATCAGAGTCGCCACCGTGAGCGTTCTCGCCGACAGCCCCGCTCTTTGGCGCGTCGACGCCGCCGTACTGGGCGCGAACGGAGATCGATTCGCGGAAATCGAAGCGCACGACGTTACTCATCGTCAGGGACGGGCTCTGCGAGTTCAGCTACCGATCGTTGACGGCTGGTCCGTGCTGCGGCTCCGGCGACGGTAATGCCCGTGATCCGTCGGGCGGCGTCCGCAACGAAATCGCAACGCAACATGGGAGAGATGAAATGGCTTCAATAAGTCTTGATGGTGTCGGGAAGATCTACCCGAACGGTTTTGAAGCCGTCAAGAACCTCGACCTTCACATCGAAGACGGCGAGTTGCTTGTGGTCGTGGGGCCGTCTGGATGCGGGAAGACGTCGGTCCTTCGGATGATTGCGGGCCTCGAGTCCGTGACGTCCGGAACAATCAGAATTGGCGATGAGGTGGTCAACGATGTCTCGCCTAAGGATCGCGACATCGCGATGATATTCCAGAGCTATGCGCTTTACCCCAATATGAATGTGGCGCAAAACATCGGTTTCGCTCTCCGCATGAAGAAGTTCTCAAAGGTCGAGATCGATAGACGCGTGAAGGCCGCGGCCGCGGTTCTGGGAATCACAGATTGGCTTGGTCAAAAGCCGACTCAACTTTCCGGCGGTCAGCGACAGAGGGTTGCCATGGGTCGCGCAATTGTTCGTGAGCCGAGCGCGTTCCTCATGGACGAACCCCTGTCCAATCTGGACGCCAAGCTCCGAGTCCAGATGCGAGCGGAAGTGGCCCGAGTGCAAAAACGCATCGGAGTGGCCACGCTCTTCGTGACCCACGACCAAACGGAGGCGATGACCTTGGGTCATCGAGTCGCTGTTCTGCGCTCGGGCGTGCTGCAGCAGTGCGACACCCCACAAGTTCTGTATGACCGGCCAGTCAACATCTTCGTGGCCGGATTTATCGGATCGCCAGCGATGAATCTCCTGGAGAGCGCCCTGTCCAGTGACGGGACGATCCTGACGATCGGTTCGCAGACAATCAAGCTCCCGAGTTCCTTAGTGTCTACGCGACCGGGCCTGAAGCGCTTCGCCGGTCAGCGGCTCGTTGCCGGGATTCGTCCTGAAGATCTTTCCGTGGCTACCGGCGACCAGACGAAAGCGACGCTTAACTGCGACGTCGAGCTTGTTGAGGCCCTGGGATCCGAACTGTTGGTTCACTTCCGAACGGACGCGAAAATCGTAAGCGCCGACGCGCCGCTGAACGCCAAAGGCGACGAGGTGTCCGATCTCGATGACGGATCCGCGGAGTCGGATTGTGTGGCGCGAGTCGATCCTCGCAACGTTGTTCGAGCGGGGGAGCGAACGTCGCTCGAGTTTTCGTGCGATCGTCTGGAGTTCTTCGACCCGAGTTCGGGCTTGGCGATCTGGGAGTGATGACCTACGTTCACTAGGCTGACCGCCTGGTGATGGTGAACCCTTACACGACAAAATCAATTGGCGCGGTCGCGCGTGCGGCGAGAGGCAGCGCGGTTGCGGCGCTTATCGTGCTCTCTCTTTTTGTGACCGTTGGCGGGCCGAGCCAAGCGGCAGATCTGCCCGCTTTGGACAACCCTCTGGGCATCGCGTCGAGCGGCGCACACGTGTGGGTGGCCAACACGGCGGGCAACAGTGTGAGCGAGTTCGACGCATCGAACGGTTCATTGGCGCGAACGGTCTCTCTTGCGGCAGACGATCTCGACTCGCCCATTGCGCTCGGCGTCAATCGCTCGAACCTTTGGATAGCCAACAAGTCGGGCAACTCATTGACGGAGCTGAACGCGACGAGTGGTTCACTGGAGCGGGTCGTGGAGGGATCGACCTATGGATTCTCTGACCCGATTGGTCTCGCTTTCTCAGGACCATATCTGTGGGTCGTCAGCCAGGGCAACGCGCTGACCGAGATCAGCGCGATCAACGGTGCGCTGATCAGAGTGGTGAAGGCGAAAGTGGACCACTTCGACAACCCCGTGAGCGTGGCCATTCGAGGAAAGGCGATCTGGGTCGCAAATGAAGGCGGCAATTCCCTGACGGAAGTGAACGGGGTGAACGGTTCGCTCGTGCGGGTCGTAAACAATCCCGTCGATGAGATCGTCGCGCCCATCGGACTGGCTTTCAACGGTCCAGATCTCTGGGTGAGCGCCGCGAGTGGCAACGGGCTAAACGAGCTCAACTCGTCAACCGGTGCGCATTGTCTCGGCACCGCGAGATAAGTTCGCCGCGCCGTGGAATCTCATTGTCGATGGCTCGCACCTGTGGGTCGTCAACGCCAACGGCGATTCGGTTACGGAACTGAACGTAGCCACGGGTGGGCTCGTGAAGGTTCTCTCGGGTCACGGCTACGGATTCGACAACCCGATTGCTCTCGCGGTCGTGGGGAAAACGATCTGGATCGCCAACGGCGCGGGTAACTCGATCACCGTGGTGAATTCGTCGACCGGCGCCTTTGTTCGCTATCTTCGCTAGTCGTTAGGCGGGGGAACTCGCGGCCGAAGGAACGACCAGCGGTCGAAATCGCAGAGCGCTCGTGAAGACGCCGAGGGCGATGATGGCGAACGCTGCGAGCACGAAGGGTACGACGTGCACTCCAAAGTGCGACACCATCAGACTCACCAACCCGGGACCGCCGACGCCGCCGATCATCATGAAGAAGATCAGAAGCGAGAGACCATCGCTGTCGTGGGGACAGAGCAGGGTGTACCAAATGAGCCCCATGGGAAAGATCGAGGCGATGATCAATCCCAGCAGCGGATAGGCGTAGGGCGCGATCGGATCGGCCAGGGCGCAGAAACAGATGGCCGTGGCGGCGGCGAGGCCGCCGAGAATTATTTTCTTCTCGGCGAGCCAGTGGTACAGGGGTCCACCGACCGAGCGTCCCACCGTCATGCCGATCCAGAACCCCGCGGTGACCAAGCTGCCCACCGACGCCGAGTACCCCTCGCCATGTATTTGAGTGGCCATCCATCCCGAGGCACCGGTCTCGAGAGCGACGTAGAAGATGAAGGCCACGACGAACGTGACGAGAATGGGTCGACGCTGGGCTTTCATCTGAGAGATCTCAAACTGCAGAGGTTCGGTACGCAGCGGCGGAGCGTGTACGCCACCGTTCAGCGCGGATAGGAGCAGGGCAAGTACGCAGAGCCCCGCAAAGAGCGTCGGAAAGTTCTTCGGACCGAGCCCAATGATGATGAGTGGACAGATAACCGCTCCGACGCCGTAGCCGGCGTTGCCAACGCTCAGTCGGCGGGCACGACCCTTCAGGGCGGTTCGCGCCAGCAACGTATTGAGTCCGATGTCGAGCGCGCCAAAGCCCAACCCGATTAAGAAGACGCTGGTGAGAAAGAGGAACCACGAGTGTGAGAGTGACGCTCCCGCGGCGCCGAGCGCAATGGCCGTGAGAGCGATCATGAGGACCAGTCGACCTTCCAGCCGTTTCAGTCCGAGCCAACCGGGCAGCACTCCGAGAGTGGCGCCGACGAAGTAGACGCTGAGAGCGACCCCGGCGCTCGGGAGTGAAAGGTGGAATCGGTGCGCGAAACTCCCGAGGAGCGGTCCAAAGAGCGACGTCACCGCGCCGATGAGGATATAGACGCCGGTGGCACTGGCAAAGGAGAAGGCGCTAAAAGAGACCTCGGTCGCGGGGACTTGGGGCGATGGCGGGGTATCGAAGTCCACGGGCATCGACAAGCCTAGATCGTTCACGTTTTCGACCGGTTGCCAGGGATTAGACGAAGTACTCGGTTATTCCGATCCTGGAAAAAGTCGACCGGTTCGAGCACCATTCGAAGTGCTTCACGGGATATCCCACGAAGACCAATCCCTACGCGCGCCTCGACCTCCACAGCGAGCCGGACTGGGGCTCGTACCGGACAAGCTGAAACGACCGTCGTAAAAAGGTACAAAGATCACGATGTCGAGGTTCTGCACGTGGAACCTTTCGAAGAGGAGAAGGATTAATGTCGCGATTTCGTTTGCTGTTCCCCGAGGTGGCGAAGCCGCTCATCGCCATGGCTCACGTCCCGCCGCTGCCGGGCACGCCGCTGTACGACGCGACTGCGGGAGTGCAGGGGCTCATCGACCAGGTGAAACGTGACACGGCGCTACTGCTGGAGGCTGATTTCGACGCGGTGCTCTTTTGCAATGAGGGAGACCGCCCCTACCAACTGCACGCGGGACTCGAAGCGGCCGCGGTGATGACCCGGGTCGCCACGGAGTGTCGTCCGACCGATAGGCCCTTTGGGGTCGACTTTCTCTGGGACGCGCAGTGCGCCCTCGCGATCGCGGTGGGATCTGGCGCCTCATTTATGCGTGAAGTCATCACGGGTTCCTGGGAGTCCGACATGGGGCGCTGGAACCCCGACGCGGCGACGCTGTTACGCAGTCGACGGTACTTTGGACGCGACGATCTCGCGATATTCGCCAACATCACCCCGGAGTTCGCCTCCCACGTGGGCCAGCGCACTCCGGCGCAGATGGCCAAATCGACCGTCGTCTCCAGTTTGGCGGACGTGATTTTGGTTTCTGGGCCGATGGCCGGCGCCGAGCCCGACCTCCACACATTGGCTGACGTTCGCGAAGCGGTAGATCCGACCATTCCGGTATTGCTCAACACGGGCGCGAAGGCCGCGACGATTGCGCAGTACCTGAAGTTCGCTGACGGTTGCATCGTTGGCAGTGACCTGAAAAAAGACGGCTACACCTGGAACCAGGTGGACCCCGAGCGGGTTAAGCGGTTCATCGATGCGGCCCGTAGTGCCTGAGCCATAAGGGGAGTTACTCCTCGGTGGTGACACCAGCTCCTCGGGAGTAAAGCGAACTTGCTTGATACGGCGCGGGCATCTTCGCCACTCGCACCTATTGGGGAGGCCCCTGCAGCGAACATCGTGGTTGTGCGGTGCGGGCACCGACGAATGGTGGGCCGACCTCACGCGTTGGCGCCTCAACTTCTATGACGCAGATGCTGCCAAACTCTTCGAGCGTTAAGCCGCTACGGTCAGTTCCGGGAGGACACATGCCAACGGTATTTGAACAAGAGATTCGCTCTCAAGGGGAGCTCATTCGACTTCGGACTGCGCTCGGCGAAGAGGAAGCGGCCCGGGTGGCGGCGGCGTTTCGCGAGGTCGACTACGTGCTCGTCGCCGCGCGAGGCTCCTCCGACAATGCGGCGGTGTTTTTCCAGTATTTCGCCGGCCAGGAGTTAGGGCTTCTCGTGGCCCTGGCGGCCCCGTCGCTCTATGAGGGCAACACGACCATGAGGTTAAACGGTGCGGGGGTGCTCGCTATCTCTCAGTCCGGACGTACGCCGGGCCTCGTCAATGTGATTGAGGCGGCGAACGAACAGGGACGTCCGAGCGCTGCCATTACCAACGACGTCGAGTCGCCGATCTCTCGTGCGGGCGCTCACGTCATTGAGTTGAGGGCCGGGCAAGAGCGAGCTGTGGCCGCCACCAAGACCTTTACGACGACCTGGCACGCACTTGCGCAACTGGTGGAGGCGTTGAAGGGATCGTCCCTCGAAGGTTTGGAGACTCTCTCCGACACGGTGGATCGTGCGGCGACGTCGGCGCTGTCGGCAACTCTTCCTTTGGGCCTCTTAAACGCGGAAAGAGGGCTCACAGTTGTTGGCCGGGGTGTGGGCCAGGCCGTCGCGGCCGAGATTGCCCTCAAGATTCGTGAGGTGACGGGCCTACGGGCCGAGGCTTACTCTGCGGCGGATTATCTTCACGGGCCTATCGGTGCAGACGGGCGAGGTTCGGCGCTCCTGCTTGTTGTCACGGACGAGTTGAGTTCCGACGTGGCCGAGACCATGTTGGAAGACTGCCGTCGCCTGTCAATGAGCACGGTCGTGTTGCGAGCGTCATCGCGTGACATCTTTTCCAGTGATGCGGAGATCGTGGTGGAGGAAGCGGGACCGAATTGGTGCGTCGCGCTCGCCGAAGTCGTCGTGGGCCAGGTGCTGGCACTCCGTGTCGGTGAGATTCGAGGGCGACCCATTGATACCTCTCCGGGACTTACGAAAGTGACTCTCTCCGCGTAATTCGCCCGAAAATGCAATTGAGTCACGCGTCGTCACTAGAGCACACTGGATGTATTTCACGCCAACGCGGCTCGGTGCCCGCGTTGGCGACACTGACTCGTTGGAGCGCGCAGGTTGACGCATGATAAAAGTTTGTGGTGGCATACTCCTACGACCCGGAGCTCGCCCCCATTGTGCCGTTCCTTCCGAGCGTCGACATCACGAATGTGGCCGCCGCACGGGTGAGCCTCTACGAGAGAGTTGCACAGTTTTCATCTTCCCACGATGAATCCTCTCTAGACGTTCAGGATTACTCCATTGCCGGTTGCGAGGGAGATCCAGCCGTAGCCGTGCGTGTTTTTCGACCGGTGCGCGCAAGCGGCCTGGCACCCGCACTTCTCTATATCCATGGCGGCGGATTCGTCGTCGGGAGTGTTCTTGCCGAGCAAGAGAACGCTGTTGCACTGGTGTCGACGCTTGGCACCGTAGTCGTCTCGGTCGAGTACCGGCTGGCCCCGGAGCACCCATTCCCGGCGGCCCTGCATGACTGTTTCGCGGCGCTGAACTGGCTGTGTCAACACGCCAACGAACTTGGTGTCGATCCCGCTCGGGTCGGCGTCTATGGCTCATCCGCCGGTGGCGGGCTCGCGGCAGCGCTGGCCCTTTATTGCCGCGATCACGCTGGCCCCGCTCTTTGCTTCCAATTCCTGGCCATACCGCTTCTCGATGACCGACTCGAGACAGACAGCATGCGAACCTTCATTGACACCCCAGGGTGGAATCGGCCCAGCGCCGAGTTGAGTTGGGCCTACTACCTCGGTTCTGCGGGATCAGAGGACGTGTCGCCGTATGCGGCGCCCGCCCGCGCCAAGGACCTGCGAAATCTTCCCCCCGCGTACATCTCAACGATGGAGTTTGACCCGTTGCGTGACGAAGGCATCCTCTATGCATTGGCCTTGCTCGACGCTGGCGTATCCGTAGAACTTCACTCCTATCCGGGAACGTTTCACGGCTCCTCGACGGTAATGACGGCGGGAGTGTCCCGGCGAGAGGTTGACGAACAAATGGCCGTCCTTCGGAGAGCGCTGGGTCTCGCGGCATCCACCTGACATGCGAAGGTCGGGGTCAAAGACGTTGCGATGGTTAGGCTGTGCGCCCATGAGCGAACTGCCCGTCGTCATCCGCGACGCCATCTTGGCGATCGACATCGGTGCGACGACGACAAAGTTTGCCGTCGTCGACGATGAGGGTCATCTGATCGAGGAAGTTCGGCGCGTGCCCACGCCGTACCCCTGTTCGCCCGAACGCTTGGTGGACTTCGTGC
>Ga0182030_10014159_pt1 | contig 15786 bp, 11 predicted proteins | sample 812S3MmetaG_FD_121299 | JGI IMG/M metagenome (GOLD analysis project Ga0182030, IMG submission 121299) | Permafrost microbial communities from Stordalen Mire, Sweden - 812S3M metaG (Illumina Assembly) | ecosystem: Environmental > Terrestrial > Soil > Wetlands > Permafrost | place: Sweden...
GGAAGATGCATCATTAGTGCGGCGCAAAGCGTTTAACGCTGAGCGCTCAGGACCTTTGAGTTCCTGCTCCATAAATGCAACTTGCTTGTAGAAATTTGTAGGATCGTGCCCAGAAAAACTTTCCAATGCATGTTTTCTGGCTCCAACCCATTGAGCTATACCAAGATTGTGCTCCATTCGGCCATCTTTATTCCGGTGAGAGGTGTAATCAGAGTTGAGCTTAGATTCTTGTTCAAGGTTACCTATCACTCCAGCGGCTTGCTCCTTGGTGAGATGTAAGCCACCAGGTCGTGAGTCGGTTAGTCGATTGAAGAGGTAGCTCTCTTTCTCGGCTTTAGACAGATTGGGTCCGTCGCCCTTTTCAGCAGGTGCCTCATCGTCGGCCGCTTTGGTATGCTTTTTGCCTTGGGATTCATGATGTCCATGTTTTCGCTCACGCGCTGCCTCACGCTCACGTTCTCTCTCTGTCTCGCGCTCATGTTCTCTTTGTCGTTGCTGCCACGTGCCACCGTGGTTGTGAGAAACTCCATGTTCTCCACTAGAAACATGTGCGCCACGGGAGTGGTGATGTGGATCATGCAATTCGAAACCAGGAAGATGCTTATGCGCAGTGTCGTGTCCATGGCGCTGCTCTCGTGATCCTCCATTAAGCGCGTGCCGTGCAGCTTCACCTAGCCAGTCAGACTGTCGAGAGCGACTATCGGCAGTCCTCTCGTTTTCTCTTCCCTGAAAAAAAGCGGTTTCCTCGGAACGGTCGCGGGGTCTGAAGTTTCCCATGGCTAATCTCCACATAATATGCGGGAGCAATCGATTCAAGATCGAGTGCTTAGGGGTGAATTGGCGCTTCGAAAATAGTTAGTAAGTGACAGGATAAATAGAACACATCACTTGTGAAATTCACGTGACAATGCTGGATCAAATTAAAGAAAAAAGATATTACCGTTCCATTCGATTAATGTTGCTTATTCGGTCCCAGCTGTCGCAAGACACCCAAATCAGCAATTAGCTCTCTAACGCCAGGAGTATTCATGCAAGAATCTAAATCTGGACTGCGCTGCCCCTTAAACGTCAAATATGAGCAATGTCCGAAAGAAATACTTTTAAAGCCAGTATGCTTGCTCGCTTCCAGCGGCCAGAGCTTCTCAAGCTCACCAAAAATCCTACAGGCAATAGTCCCGTCGATTTCATAGTGATTTGAGGTAGCAGGCTCAGAGCCTACATCCTCTTCGAATGTAATATCGACCTGTCCGTTTCGATTGAGGACTATTTTTCTGGCCGCAAAATTAGTCGAGGCTGTGTCCTCTAAAATGATTGTGTCACCATCCACGGTGTTCACAGCCTTAATGTTCTTCATGACTTAAAGTCCGCATAGCATCCTCGTAGCCTTGCCTTATCAACGCTTGAGAGCCAGCAGGCGTAACATCCAGCAGATGCTGATTGACCTGGTCTCGCGGCTGGAATACTTTGAGACCAAGTCGATACTGACTGGGATCAAGATCAGGATGATTTGCGAGTGCCTTGTTATACTCCATCACCACCCGAATTCCATCCCGAGCCGAAGCATAAAGCAAAATGTCGGCGCAGCGAGTCAGGACTTGCAGTAGATTAGTAGGGCATGTTCCATCATTTTCCGCCTGCACCAGCACTGTATAAATCTCGCGTGCGCCCATATTGATAGCCGTCTCAATTGGTGTGTTTCGAACCAGAGCGGAGTCAATCCACATTCCTTCGCCATTCAAGTCTCGAGCTGGGAAAAGAATAGGCACAGCAGAAGCAGCCATCAAAACATCTACGAGCTGGGGCAGTGACTCGATTTCATCAGTGGTAGTGATCTTCGTTTGCAGGGTGCAGAGGTCAGTGGTCAACAATCCAACCTTGAGAGCGCTACTGAGAAACCTCTCGAGCTTCAGCTCGCGATAAAGCAATTGCTCTAGCGGGCTGTTATCTAATAGCCCCCATCGGTGGCCAATGATCATGTGCCGAAGTTGACTCAAAGTCGGCATTCGAAATATATCGGTCGCGTTCATCGAAGACCAGAGGTCCTCTAACCGGTTGAAACTTCCCTGCGCGATGAATGCCGCGTTAATACCACCAATACTCGTGCCGAAGACGAAATCGAACTCCACACCCGTTTCCAGAATCGCCTTCACTACACCGATTTCATAAGCACCACGCGCTCCGCCACCAGAAAGCACAAGGGCGCGGCAAGGTTTCTCAGGTTGCTGCTCTTCTACAGCGACCTTGGCGAACACCTCTCCGATTGGCTCTTCTGCTGGTAATTTCACGGATCAACAAGCTAGTTAAACGACTACCTGTTGATAACTCTAGCTTAAGTCGGCACTTTCGGCACAACTGTTTCTGGTGGGGGAGCTGGTGAACGAGGAGCCTGGTTGGTTTGAATGAGCCCACAAATTAACGCAGTAATGCAAGGCACAATCAAGAACGTTATCAAATGCATCACCGTAGCAAATGCCAGTGCCAGGTCGTTATTAACACCAGCAGTAAGTATCATCGATTGACTCACGAAGTAGTGGAAGCTACCAATCCCGCCCGGAGAAGGTATCAAAACACCGACACTACTGACGGTGAATATGATCCATTGCTGCAGCATGCTGATTTTATCCAGGAGATGAAAGCCAGCTAGCAAAAACCATTGATTCAAGAAATAAAGCCCCCACATAACTATCGTGGAGAGCAAGACCGCAGGGTAAGTTGAAGGATTCGAAAGGGATTTCGTCCCTTCCTGAAACTGCTCCGCCAACTTCTCAGCTGCTAATAATATTTTTTCCGGAAGAAATTTTTTCACGAAGGAAAGAGACAGAAAATAGTGCATCAAATTAAATAGTTTCGGAAGCAAAACCAGAATTCCCACGCTGCCAATGGCCATCAAGATGCCGCCAGCGCGGAGTGCGGGCCACTTTGCAAGAATAATGTCAGGCAATACCGGGATAGTTACAGCGAATATCAGACACAGAATGGCAATATCGAGCAGGCGATCGATGAGCATGGTTGGCAAAACGCCGCCCCATGGCAGTCCTTCAGACTTGCTGATGGAAACGATACGAGCGACCTCTCCACCGCGGGGGATGACAAGATTGACGGCATAACACATAAAAATTGCGGTAAAAGAATTGAAAAGGCTAATCTTACGGGAGGTCAGAGGACTGAGAAAGATATTCCAGCGCCACGCACGACAAAGATGACTTGAAATGCAGGAGGCAGCCAGGAGCACGAGATAGACGGGTTCGACCGTGCGAGCATAGCTCCAAATCTGGGACAGGTCAGCGTTACGGAAAGCCAACCAGAGAAAAAGAGCGCCAAACCCAATGGCAATAACTTGTTTGACTATCTTCGAAGCCAGACTATCTTTCTTTTGTGGCTCTTGCAAAGTAGGACTCCATTAAACTGTTGAGTGATTATAGTAACTAAATCAAACGTCACCAGGATAACCAATGCAAAAGACGGGAACAATAGATTGAGAATTTTGGTAGCAAGTGTATTAGGGGTTTTGTTAGTTGTTGGGCATATAGATCAAAGAAGCTGACCTCGTCGGTCAATCAGCGTTTATTGAACGCCTATGTTGTTATGACACGTTGTTATGACAGAAGGAATCCAGAAATAATGGTCGGTAGCATCATGATGGACCAAGCCAAAACAAGGGTTTTGCTCATCGAAGAAAATGGCAAGAGTACAGCTGCGCTGCAAGATGTAATCAGTGAAGTAGCAGACGCAGGATTCGCCATGGAGAGAACCAATCAACTTGCAAGTGGTCTGAAGAGACTGACGCAAGGTGGAGTGGATCTCGTGGTGATGGACGTCAACATTCCCGGAGATCGAGGAATGGACGCCTTTCTAAGAGTGAAAGAGCAAGCGGGTCGAGTTCCTGTTCTCGTTATCGGAAGCAGTAACGAAGACCATGCCGCTCTCGAAGCGATCAAAAACGGTGCACAAGATTATCTCAAAAAGAGTGGGCTTGACGCCCGAACGTTGATCCAGAGCATGCGACATGCAGTCGAACTGGGTCGTGCGGAAGAAGCTCTCAAGGAAGCAACAACAAGGCTCGACCAGGCAACCAGTCGGCTAGAAACGCTGGCAAACGTTGACGCTCTCACCGAAGTGCTGAATCGAATTGGTCTGGAAAGAGCTCTTTCTAGCGAGTTCAATCGAGCTCAGCGGCAGGGATGGAACGTCGTTGCCATGCTGCTAGATTGCGACGATTTTGACCGTATCAACGCCAGCCTCGGTCATGCTGTGGGCGACGTGGTACTGAAAGAAGTATCTGTCCGCTTGCGCGAGACACTTCGCCCTACAGATCATATAGCCCGTATCGGTGGCGACGAATTTTTGCTCCTATTACCAGACACTAGACTTGCAGAAGGTATGCTCGTCGCCGAAAAAGTTCGACTGGCAGTAGCAGAAAGTCCTCTCCGACTGGCCGCAGAAACTATCCGCGTCACTGGTAGTTTGGGCGTCATGGCATTGCCATACGAATTTTGTTCCATAGAAGAAGTCCTTTCTTTGTGCAGGCTGGCTGTACGAGAAAGTAAGCTACTCGGCAAGAACAGAGTATCCTCATCCGAAGCAGCTAAAATTGACAGCCCTGACCGGGAAGCTTTAGCTGAGCTCACCGAACGTCTGCGCAAAGGTGACTGCTTTAGAGCAGTGTCGATGCCTATCTTTAAACTAGATGATGAATCAGTTGTTGCCTATGAAATTCTCAGCCGCGGTCCGGCTGGACCATTCGAGATGCCGGATGATCTTTTCCGCGTGAGCGTCGAGTACAACCTGCTAACCATCGTAGACTTACGTTGCTTGAAGACCTGTTTGAACGCGACGGTTTTGCCCAGGTACGACCAGAACTGCGTCTTCCACGTCAACCTTTTCCCATCTACGATTATCGACACCCCGATTGACCGCCTGATGACTCTTTTCCCCGAGAACGGTACCAAAGGAAAATACTGCGTCGAGATAAGCGAACAGCAATTTATTGGTGACCCAGCCTATTTAAGAGAACATGTCGCGGCTTTAAAGGAACGGAAAATTCAAGTTGCGATAGACGATGTAGGATTTGGACGGAGTTCTCTCGAAAGCTTGATCATCCTCGAGCCGGATATCGTCAAAATCGATCGTAAGTATGTCACCGGAATTGCGGCCGACCCCTCGAAAGCACGCCTTCTCAAACGGCTGGTCAAGGTCGTTCATTCTCTCGGCGCCGAGCTTATTGCCGAAGGCATCGAAGAACGCGAAGAGCTTGAAGTCTTGCTCGAAGCCGGCGTTAAGTATGGACAGGGATGGTTGTGGGGCAAACCCAACTAGGTTGATATGCGCTCAGCCCAGCGCCTGAAAACTTTACTTTTGATGGAGTTGCTGCTCGGCGTCGCTAGAACGCTCAGCCAGAAAATTGCAGTCAAGGAAAATCTCCGAGCAGAAACGATCAGTGTAGCAATGCGACTGATTGCTGCCACATTGGGTTCAATCAATCTTCATGAGGAATTCGGATTCCGTTTCATTTTCGCAGATACCGTTATTGGTGCCGACTCAAAATACATAGCTGCATTCAAAAATCTCACTCCTCTGCTGGTCAGGCTTCTCGGCTCGATAGTCGAGGACTCCACAGATTCATCGAACAGATTAGAACGCGCAGTTCTACTTACACAGCTGTATGAGCAAACAATAGATTTCGATATCGAGCAAGTTGGCGGCGAGATAATGCTGGTCGATCCGGAACGCGGCAAAAAGCGAATGGGGCAATTTTATACGCCGCTTGCTCTCTCCCGACGAACTGTAAGCATAGCTTTCAATCAGCTTTTCGCTGATAAGAAATACGATTCGATTGAGAAAATTAAAAGCCTGAAAATTCTCGATCCAGCCATGGGCGGTGGGGTCTTTATTTTAAGTGCACTAGAATATCTGACTCATCACTGCGAAAAAATAGGCATCGAAGTATCAAAGCTCAGCCTGGCAGATTGCTTATACGGAGTAGATCTCGACCCTCTGGCCTGTGAAGTCGCTCCACTTGCCCTCTGGTTATATTGCGTTCCAGGCACTAATTTACAGCCCAAAACTATGGCATCATTCGGTGCCAACTTTAAACATGCGGACGCACTACTATCCGGCTGGTCATTCTTGAACACTTCAAGCACCGGCAACGGTGGCAAGATTTTTTTATGGGACAAGGAATTCCCACAAATATTCCCCCGACTTTCCCAGGGTGTATTAGATTTCCCGCCGCCTGAGAATGGCTTCGACGCCATCATATCCAATCCGCCCTGGGAACTCGCCAAACCGAATTCACAGGAATTTTTCACGAGAACTTCTCCAGACTTCCGAAAACTGACGAAACAAGACGCAGTTATTCAAAGCCAGAAACTTCTAGCCGAACAGAATCCGATAAGGAGAAGATGGCAAAAGGAACAAAAGGATTATCAAGACAAGGCGGAACACATACGTAAGCAGATTGTAGACCAGTCCGCAATCGCGGCTGCAGCGGCAGATATAGCGATTAATGCAGAGACTGCGGCAGACGTTGCAGCAGAAGTTGCAGCAGACGTTGCGGCAGAAGTTGCAGCAGAAGTTGCAGCAGACGTTGCAGCAGAAGGTCCGGCAGACGTTGCAGCAAACGAGCGTTCTCCTCGACATTTATTTGCGTCTCAGGGCGAATCCGATCTGAACATCTACAAGCTCTTTCTTGACCTGGGCTTCGCACTATTAAAAAACGATGGAAGTATGGCAATGATCGTTCCATCAGGAGTTCTGGCCGACAAAGGTGCGTTCCCCTTACGACGCATGTTTCTCACGAAGGGTCGACTACACTCGGTGGAAACATTCGTCAACTCTGATCGAGCGTTTCCAATTCACCCGTCGTTTGCCTACTCGGTTATCGGTGTGCAAAAAGATGGTGAGACCCGCACCATAAGAGTCAAGTTCGATCAGCAATCAAATCTACAGTTCAGCTATCAACAAAAAGACATATCAATCTTGAGCCCACGCTGGCTTACTATCTTCGACGTTTCCCATCCCAAAGATCTGGAAATTCTGAAGAAGCTCCATACGAATGGCGTGCCGCTCGGAGGCGCAACCGGAAGCGCCGACTCCGATTGGAAGTTAAAATTCAAACGCGAATACGACATGACCAATGATTCGCACCTCTTCCGAACGGTGAGCGATGCCGAGCAGGAGGGTTTTCGCTGTGACATCTTTGGCAACTGGCTAAAAGGCTCATGGCGAAAGGAAAGGGATAATAACGGTCAAGGAATTGAGAATAAGGTCAGACCTGATCCAATACCATCAGTAGTACCATCCGAAGATTATCAATTTTCCATCAAGATTGAGCAAATTGAAGAAGTGTTGCTGCCACTTTATGAAGGACGGATGATCGGTCAATTCGATTACAGCCAGAAGTGTCACTTGAGCGGCTCCGGACGAACAGCTATCTGGCAACCGAATCATGAAATGTATACGAGAGGGTCGATGCAGCCAAAGAACCTTTCGACTGCAAATACCGAGCAAAATTCGCAAACAGATTCCACGATAGATCGGTTCGAGCTCTTGAGTCTACTTTCGGAGCAGTCAAAACCGATCCGCTCGCACTATCTGGTCCGTCCAAACGCAAAGGCAAGCTCACCTCTCGAGCCACAGTTGAAAACTGGTTATTTAGCGGTCGGCTCAGCGACGAATGTCCGCACCATGTTGGCGAGCGCATTGTTTATGATGCCTTGTGGCAATTCTGTTCCAGTCTTCAATTCCGAACAGGGTCTATCCAGCACCCTGGGATTGACCGCCTGTTTGAATAGCTTTGTTTTTGATTATGCCTTGCGAATGCGTATGACCGGCAATAACCTCAACTACTTTCTACTGCAGGAATGTCCTCTTCCTCATCCCGAGGTAGTTTCCTCTGTTCCAGAAATTGTTGCACTTGCGGCCGCCATCAACCTGAACCATTTCAGAAATTCAGCGCAATGGCTCGAATTATCCGATAAGCACGAAGAAGTCCGATACCAGTTGTTCGCCATATCCAAGTTAGAGCGATTGCACGTTCGCAGCATGCTCGACGCGCTTATTGCAGAGGCGTTCAAACTTTCATACGATGAATACGCCTGGATGCTCAGAGGATGCGATCGCCAGGCGTCACGTGACAAGAAGCAGTCTGTGCCTGCCTATGCGAAAGGCTTCTGGCGGGATGGTAAGGGTTCTCAACCGTCGATGCGCTTACCGGTCCTGGCACTGGCAGCTTATCGAACGCTTCTAGACGAGGGCAGAGAAAACTTTCTCAAGAAGACGATCCACTTTCAGCATGCACGTTTGGACCAAGATGGCCGCAAAGATTTGAATATACTGGACCGCAATCTGCAAGAGATTCTGCGTCATCATATCTCGTGAACGTGTTGAACCATATCGACAAATTGATGGACCAACGCGCCCTTAGAGAACCTTGACTGAGCGCTATGCTGCAACGCCGTCAGTTTTAATGCTGGCACGCCCCTTGCTTTGATCTCTTGCAGCCTTGCAGTCAAAGCGCCGGTTTGCGACATGTCACTCATCCAGATATCATCCTGGAGAATAAATCGTCCGCCCGAATGCGGGTGGCTTACAATCGGTAATCCAGCCATTGCAGCTTCAATGATCGAACTGGCCAGACCTTCTCTAAAGCTAGGTAAAGTGAAGACATCAGACATAGCCAGAACTTCGTACACCTCATCGGGCAACAAAGTCATCCAGCGAACGCGGTCACCGAGTTTTAATTCTGCTACCTCCTTTAGAGCCGCAGTTTCTAATTCTGGTTGTCCACAAAGTAAAAGCTTTACATTGGGATCGTCGATACGTGCGACTTCTTCAATTAAGTAATCAAGTCTCTTTTGGAACGAATTCCAGGCCGCGACACAAATGATGATCCAGTCTTTCTGTTCAAAACCATACTTCGCCCGAAGCTCTTGACGGTTTTGAGATGGCTTTTCATAGAAGACGCAGTTAGGCAAGACCTGCATTCTGCTAGCCGGAATGCCGATAGCTTCCGCTTCCGAGAACGAGTCAGGGTGAAGATGCTGGATGTAATCGAACCACTTATACGTTTCCGGTCTGAATGCGCCACCGTTGGCAAAGATGATCTTATAGCGTAGTCCGAACAAATATTTGTAGGCGAGTAAAAAGTGAGCCAACGGCACCTCTTTAGTCCACACCACATCTGGACGCCAGAAAAGCAAGTCAGGCAGGCACAAACTAAAAGTCACTTGCTCGACGGTATAGCAAAATTCCCAGAAAGCTCGTTCGTTGGCCTTACCAAAGACCCGCAGCGGTGAATTCAATAGGAAGTCACGCTCCAGGTTCCAGCCGCGCACGCCACCTGGATAGTCGCCGCCGGCGTAGACTTTAACAGACACGGCTTGCGCATCTTTTATTGATTCATACCAGCGAGAAGTAGTAACTTCAAATCCACGATTGATCCGACCGAGACCACTGCTTAACAGAGCGACCTTTACGGGCTGAGCGAGCACACCGGTACTCGGCGCGACTCGCGCATAATGCGTTTCGTAACTGGATTTCCTGGAAATTGCCATTGCGGTACTAATTATCGCCCGTTTCCGGGCTCCCTGGTACTACTTTTTTTCGCGGACCATCTTCCGACAGGACGACGCGAAAGCTATTAAAAAGTTACAAAAATGCTTGGCAAGGCGGCAATGGTAAACCACTGCCGCCTTTATCATAGCCTCTATTTAGATGAGTGGGAATTCAGCCACTCTTCCGGGCGCCGCTTTTAGCACGACGACCAGAATTAACGATTCGCTCAGCCTGCTGCATGAGTTCAGCTGGTTCAATACCCAGGGCCACGGCCAGGCGCATATATATTTTGATTGAGAAATTGCATGATTTACGCTCGATCAAGCTTACGTAAGTTCGATGCAGATCTGCTTTTTCCGCCAATTCATCTTGGGAAATTCCCATTTCGATTCGCCTTTGTTGCAAGGCGATGCTCAACGCTGTTACGTATAGATCGGGGATGGAGGTTTTCTTTTTCATTTCGGCAACTTTTTTTGAAACCGGAGCAGGTCACGCAAGAGACAAAATGCTACTTCGAAAATAGAATTTTGCAGTTACACTCCTGATCAGGTATTGAGGATTCCGTTTGGAATACATTGCGGCACTACATTCTTGATTCCTATCTTGAAGAGAAGTGACTTGGCGAAAAGCAAAATCGAAATTCTTTAGAAAGGTCTTAAATTGCTCCCGAGAATAACAAATGCTTAGAAACAGCTGTTAATTATCGTGAGCATTGCAGCTCGGCTCTGCACCCAGTGATATGACTTGCAACAAAAGTCCAAAAATGATTTTTTGATCTCGTGCGAGAGAAAGTCACATCGTTATTATTTATATCATGTCTCTGCACTACTAAGCACTATTTCGCAGACCTTTCGATTTCGATGAAGTTCGCTTCGTGCCACGTTTCTTTCGTTCTTCCACCCGCTCTGCAATCGCCGAAGATCCAGGCTCCATGCGGTCTTTCGAGCTGCCGTCCAACAAGAGTTTTAGATCTCGTTTATGCTGCAAAATGTCACACCAGAGATCTCCTTGCATTGCTAATCGTGTCGGCAGAGAACGCATTGTAAAGTCTGATGGAAATACGTCTGACAGTTCATTCCAGGCAAGTGGAGTCGAAACGCAGGCCAGCGGGTGCATGCGAGGTGAGTAAATAGACGCCAGACTCTTGGATCGGGCGTTCATGTTGTGATCCATGAAAATTTTTCCAGTTCGTTTGACGATGAGCCAGTCCATCGTTACTTCGTCAGGATGATCTTTTAAAATCTGTCGACAAATAATCTCAGAGAGCGCTCTGACAGTGGCGTAATCAATCGATCGCACAATTGGAATGTAAATGTGCAAGCCCGTCTTGCCTGAAGTTTTCACGAAGGAATTGACGTTTATTTTATCTAACAGAGTCTTCAAATACAGGGCGACTGCGCAGCAGTTTCGAAAACCTTGTTGATGCAACTCAGGCTCTTCGCCTTTCTTCTCTTTCCAACTGTAAAATCCCAGTGCTTCTGGTAAAACCGTCCTTCATTTATGCCATTAGGGAATCGAACAAGCGTAATGAGTCTGTCCCTCAGGTGGGGGATTACATAGGACGAAACCTTTGCCAGATAAATGATGTAGTCACGCTTGGTTAGTGGCTCCTGATCGCCAGTTGCTGGCCAGAAAATTTTGTTGAGGTTGGTCAGCGGCAAACTCACGCGCTCCAGCTCCAGACTTAAAGTTTCTTTGTAGTTCTCTAGTTGTGCGAGAACTGTCTCAATATCTAATGAAATGCCACTCATATCCAGCCACTAATTAGCTAAACTCACTCGTCAATTATTTTTTCCACAGACTTTGGATTTTACTCGCACGAACTGAACAATGTGTGCAGGAAACAGGCTCTCTTATACTAGACGGTCGACTTTAGAATCGCACCGTATCTGGCTTTTCAGCAACGCCTGATCCAGGTGCGCCATGACTGAAGGTCTGACGCGCCTTTACGAATCAGGTGCCATTGAAAGCGCGGATCATCAGAAAATTAAGATCGAACAGTATTGTTTACAGTACTTACTAAGCAATTGAGCACCAACATTCAGTGTCACATGTACACGACAGACCCGTCCGATATTCTCAAATCGACTTCTTCTGATTAGAGTCCGGTAGCGGACGTTCGATTGCGGGCAAGATTCTAGTAATCGTAGGTCCGGGATTTGCCTTTTTTACAGCAGGCAGAACTTTGGTACTGCGAGGATTGACATTGATAAAGGGAGTTGGGATGTTAGACGTCGGCACCATTTGTTCAGGTAATTTGATTTGAGCAATCGGCGGGGCCGCCGGCGACACTGCGTTCTGACGCCCTGGCTCAGCCCTGTTGTCGCTTTTAGCGCCGCCATCTTTAGTTGACTTGCCAGCCGCGATCTCAGGTTTGTGCTCTTTAAATGCTTGCAGATTTGACACCATCTGGTTTGCAACTTCAAGAATTTTGTCTATTTGCGCATCGATACGCGGGTTATTCGCTTCTCGCAGCTCTTTAGCCAGGCTTAAAGCAACTGCTTGTAAGGTTACTAGCGGTTCTTGCAGCTCACGCGATGTCTGCCTCGCGAACTGCTGCAATTCGCCTATCGTTTCATTTAGCTCCGATGTTCGTTCATTGACCAGAACCTCGAGCTGAAGGTTCGTTTGCTGCAATCTTTGCTCAACTAATTTACGGTCACTAATATCTTGAACAAAGCCGCATAGTGTGTAGACACTGCCAACGGTGACCGGAAACATTGCCAGCTCTGCGGGGAAGTGGCTGCCATCTTTTCTCAGCAATGTGGTCTCGACTCGATTGTTCACGAGATTGCCGCGCTGACCATTTAGAAACGCCTGTATCTCTTGGAAAAAGAAGGTGCGCATATTCTCGGGGAATAGCACATCGAGAAGAGGCATACCAAGCACATCTTTACGATACCAGCCAAAAATCATTTCGGCTTTTATATTCCATCCGGTCACACGACCCTGAGCATCCATTGAGACAAAGGCATCCTGCGCGTTTTCTATAATCAGACGTGTAGTTCGCTCACTTTCCCAAATTTTGCGCTCGAATCGATGTCTCTCGATCGCATAACGGAGGCAACGTGATATTGATTCATCACTCGGAACCCCTTTGACCAGGTAATCTTGCGCACCACCTTCAAGAGCGGCCTGAGCAACAGCATGGTCATTCATTCCAGAAAGAACAACAATGGGCACTTCAGAGGCTCGATTGTAAATCTCGTAAAATGTTTCTATGCCATCACTGTCCGGCAGTGAAAGGTCGAGAAGCACAACATCGATACCTCCTCTTTCGAGGCGCTCGACGGCGTGGGCAAGATAGGCAACCGCCTCCACTTCGAATCCTCGCCGGGTCAAGCTGATACGAAGCATATTTGCTTGAGTGGGATTATCTTCTATAACAAGCGCTTTGATTGTATTCTCGGACTTCAATTCTCGACTCCTGGCAGTAAAAATCTATGCCTTACAAAGCGCAATTCGAATTTCGGCGAACAACCGTCCTGCTTTACAGGTGTCTTAATCATTGTAAGTAGGTTCTTGCCGCTGTACATCCCCTGAAGTGGGACGTGTCGTTAAAGGAAGAGTTGCAGATTTGGAAAAGGTTCTGGCAATTTTATTCGATTTTGCAATCTCGGTATCTTTTTAAAGTAGAGGGGCCCGGAATAGATTAATCTCTGTAGTGCGTGACCGCTATCACGCTTTGCATCCATCTTGGTTACGAAAAGAGGTTTTTAAATGGTCGAAATGCGCTGGGCAAAACTGTTACCAAACGCCCGATTGTCAATATGCGCTGCGGCAACACTCAGTCTACTCAGCGGTTTGACGGTTTCGGCCGGGAACAGCTCGCAACCAAGAACTGTGGCAGCTGGGTCGGGAATTGGCGCAGGCGCCCCAGCAGTTAATGCACTATCTGCTGGAACCACCGCATCCGCCGAAGCGGGGAAGAGTGAAAAAGCGGAGAGCGCCCAAGCGGCTGGAGCAACTGGAGCAACCGGCGGAGCTGATACCGCCGGAAACTCTGCGGGCGCAGCATCGGAAGGAACTGAAGCGAGCGATGATTCCCAGAAGACCCAGGCCAAGGCTACAGTCAATATAAACCGACAGTTGCAAGCTGCGGGCGATTGCATGGTCGACGGACGTTATGCTGATGCCGCTGACGTTTACAAACAAGCGCTGGCACTCTCGCCCGACAGTGTCGAGGCCCTGGCGGGGCTGGGCATGGCACTTGGGCGGCAGAATAAACTCGATGAGGCAGACGAACAGTTCGACCGCGTATTGACGCTCGATGCGAAAAACCCTGTCGCACATTGCGGCAAAGCTATGGTGCTGCTAAATCGATTTACAAACAGCAAGGATAATTCAGGAAAGAGTCACGCTCAACTTCTTAAAGAGGCGGGACGTGAATGCAACAAAGCCCTGGACGCAGATCCTCGTGTAGTCGAAGCTCATTATTTGCTCGGCAAGGTCTATAGGGAAGAAAATCGGCTCGATCGTGCTGAACAAGCATTCTCAGGCGCGGTCAAACTCGACCCACATTATGGAAGCGCATGGGTAGCTCTGGGAATGGTGCAGACTCAACGAGAAAAATACGGACCAGCCCTCGAGAGCTTCAATCAAGCTATATCCGTGAGCCCGAATAATGCTCACGCCTATTTCGGCAGAGGCCAACTTTATGCCAGGCAGGGGCAAATGGAGCGCGCCGTAAAAGAGTACAACATGTCTCTCTACAAGAATTCGAACGATGCCGCGGTCCATGTGGCACTGGGCAAAGCATTCGACCAGCAAGGCGACAGCGTAGCGTCCGTGAAAGAATTCAACGAAGCGATAAAGCTGAAACCAGATGATCCCGAGCCGTACATCGATCTCGCGAGCAATCTAGAAAATAGAGGAGAGCTGGATACCGCAATTATCAAATTGAGAAACGGTTTGAAGATAATGCCCAATGAGCCAAGCTTGCGGCTCCTGGTCGGTAATGCCAATTTACGGGCAGCTCGCGTAGATGAAGCCATTGCCGATTATCAGGCTGTGTTGGCTAGCTCACCAAAATCGATAGAGGCTGCCCAGGGTCTGGTGCGTGCTGTTTATGTAAAGACTCAGACTCAGTCTGGTGGTGGCGACCGAGGTGGCGATTATCAGCGCACGAGACCACTGATAGCGCAAGTTGCTGAAGGAAACCCTGATAGTTTGACTATTAAATATGTGTCGGCGGAGTTAGCTGCAATTGGCGGAGACTTCCCTAATCTCGACGTTCTGGGTGTGCCCAAAACCGACGCAGAACGCCTCGCTCTTGCAGAAGCGGCTCTTGCAGAGAACAAGTTCATCGAGGCGGACGACTTGTTTAGAAGAGCGACCTATAATGCCTTAAAGGCAAAAGATGCCTTCGCAATAGCCGACCTGGCTTACAGCTTGCGCGCAATGGATTCAGCAGAAGCAGCCTTTCGCAAAGGACTGACTTTCGTAAATGCAGATGCTCGAGCCAGGAAAGGGCTCGATGCCTGTAGCACAGCTCGGCAGCTTGCCACGACTGACTTTGTTCAAGCGGAAGATATGTTGAGAAGGCATCTCTACGATCAGGCAGCGGCAAAATATCGTAGTGCCGTATTTGGTGACCCGCGAAATGCGGAAGCCCATCTGGGACTAGCTCAGTGCCTCGAAAAGATAACACCTGGACAGGGCGGCAGCGCAAAAATCTATCGGGATGCCATAACTCAATACAGGCTGTACTTACGACTAGCTGCAGGCGTGCCAGCTCGTATAGCAGATAAATACAACCGAAAAATTGCCCATCTGGACGAACTAGCCAGAAAATACGAGGGCTCGTCATCTGCAGCAGGAAAACCAACTTCAGACCGAGTGTCTTCTAGACCGTAGCCTCGCTCGTTGGAGAACCGACTGATGATGTGCGAACACTGTTTAACGATTTCGAAGCGGGCTTGACGCTCTTAATCGGGCGGGAGAATCGGCTCTACACTCTGGACAGGGAGTTTCCCTTTAAAACAGTGAGTTCACCCTTGGGACAGGGAGTTTAACGCTTGGGATATGAGTTAAACGCTGAGGATGGGGAGTTTAACGGAACTTTTCAACCTGGCCGGCAGTCCCCCGTTTTGAGTCCTCGTATGTGGAGTCTCGTATTAGAGCCCTCGTATTCAGAGTCCTCGTGTTCAAAGTCCTCGTGTTCGAAGTCCTCGTGTGCAAAGTCCTCATGTTCGAAGTCCTCATGTTCGAAGTCCTCGTGTTCAAAGTCCA
>Ga0182030_10014160_pt1 | contig 15786 bp, 13 predicted proteins | sample 812S3MmetaG_FD_121299 | JGI IMG/M metagenome (GOLD analysis project Ga0182030, IMG submission 121299) | Permafrost microbial communities from Stordalen Mire, Sweden - 812S3M metaG (Illumina Assembly) | ecosystem: Environmental > Terrestrial > Soil > Wetlands > Permafrost | place: Sweden...
CGCTTGCGTCCGCCGCCCCGGCGGCGGACAATAGCGAGGGCGAAGCGGGGAGACGATGGGCGGGTTCTTCATCGGCGTGGACGTCGGCACGGCGAGCGTGCGCGCCGGCGTGTTCGACGCGGCCGGCCGGCTGGTCGCCTGCGCCCGGCGGCCTATCGCCGTGTTCCGCGAGGCCGGCGAGATCGTCGAACATTCCTCCGCCGACATCTGGGCGGCGACCGCAGCCGCCGTGCGCGAGGCGGCCGGCGCCGCGCCGGGCGAAATCGCCGGAATAGGCTTCGACGCCACCTGCTCGCTGGTCGCGCTCGACGAAGACGGCGGCTCGCTGACCGTCTCGCCGACCGGCAAGCCCGAACGCGACACCGTCGTCTGGATGGACCACCGCGCGGTGAAAGAGGCGGCGGAGATCAACGGGGCCGGCTACGATCCCTTGCGCTTCATAGGCGGCGCCGTTTCGCCGGAGATGCAGCCGCCGAAGCTGCTGTGGCTCGCGCGCCACGTTCCCGAGACCTTCGCCCGCGCGCATTTCTACGACCTCACCGATTTCCTCACCTACAAGGCGAGCGGCGCCCGGGCGCGCTCGACCTGCACCCTCGTTTGCAAATGGCTGTACCAGGGCGCCGAGCGGCGCTGGCCGGAGGCGACCTACCGCGCCATCGGCCTCGGCGCCCTGCTCGACGATGGCGCGCGCCGCATCGGCGCCGAGATCGTCGCGCCGGGCGCGCCGCTGGGGCACGGGCTGACGGCGCAGGCGGCGCAGGCGATGGGCCTCGATCCCGGCGTTCCCGTCGCCGCCGGCCTCATCGACGCCCATGCCGGCGCGCTCGGCACTATCGGCGGCGCGCTCGGCGCTGAAGTCCCCGACATTCGCCGCAGGCTCGCCCTGATCCTCGGCACCTCGTCTTGCTGCATGGCGCTCGGCGACGAGGCGCGCTTCATCCCCGGCGTCTGGGGACCGCTCTATGACGGGCTCGTCCCCGGCCAATGGCTCACCGAGGGCGGCCAGAGCGCGTTCGGCGCAGCGATAGACCGGCTATTGCGTATGCATCCCAGGCATCCCGGCTGCGATTTCGCGGCGCTGGAGCGCGATATTATCGCTCGCTGCGGCTCGGCGTCCGAGGCCGCGCGGCTCGCCCGCGACCTGCATGTGCTGCCGGACTTCTTGGGCAACCGCTCGCCCTATGCCGACCCGCGCGCGCGCGGCGGCGTGCTCGGCCTCGATCTCGACGAGGACGAGGCGAGCCTGCAGGCGCTCTATGTCGCGGGCCTTTGCGGGCTCGCGCAGGGGCTGGCGCAGGTGATGCGGGCGCTGGAGGCCGGCGGCTTCGCGTTCGACGCGCTGGTGGCGAGCGGCGGCGCGGCGCGCGGCAAGCTAGTGCGCCAGATCGTCGCCGACGTCTGCGGCCGCCGTGTCGTGACCGCGGAGACTCAGGAGCCGGTGCTGCTCGGCTCGGCGATGCTCGGCGCGGTCGCTGCCGGGCGCTACGACCTCGCCGGCGCCATGCGCGCCATGTCGCGCCTGGGCGAGATCACCAAACCCGCCGGCGGCGACATCGCCGCGCTACACGCCCGCAAGCGGCTGAGCTTCGAGACGCTGCAACGCACGGAGCGCGAAATCCGCGTGAGCGGGGCGTCGAACTGGCCCAAGCTCGTCGTGTTCGATTGCGACGGCGTGCTGGTCGACAGCGAGCCGATCTCGATGGCCGTAACGCGCGCGATCCTGGCGCGCTACGGCCTCGAATTGAACTTGTCGGAGGCGCAGGACCTGTTCCTCGGCGTCAGCGCGACCTCGGCGCGCAAGGCGGCCGAGGCGCGGCTCGGCGCGCCGCTGCCGGCCGATTTCGAGGCCGAACTCGCGCGCGAGGTGGTCGCCGAGTTCGAACTTAAGCTGCAGGGAATCGCGGGCGTGCGCGAGGCGGTGGCGGCGCTCGGCGCGCCGGTCTGCGTCGCCTCGTCGAGTTCGCCCGAGCGCATCCGGGCCAGCCTGGCGCTCGTCGGCTACGCCGATCTGTTCGGCCCGCGCGTGTTCTCGGCGCAGGAGGTCGAGCACGGCAAGCCCGCGCCGGACCTGCTGCTGCACGCCGCCGCAAGGCTCGGCGTCGCGCCGGCGGATTGTCTTGTCATCGAGGACAGCGCGGCGGGGGTCGAGGCGGCGCGGCGCGCGGGCATGAAAGCGTTCGGCTTCGTCGGCGGCTCGCACCATGCGGGGAGCAACTACGGCGAGCGGCTCAAGGCGGCGGGCGCTGCGCTGGTGTTCGACGACATGCTGATGTTGCCGGCCCTGGTTGCTCAGGCGGCGACGCGCAAGCAGGGCGCATCGTGATCGAGTCGCGCGATAGCGACGCCCACTCCGTCATGGCCGGGCTTGTCCCCATAGGCGCCAAGTTTGGCGTTGCGTGGAGTCCAAACAGCGCTCTCGCCGTCATGGCCGGGCTTGTTCCGGCCATCCACGTCGAGCCGCGGGCGACGGTCAAAAGTCTCGTCAGAGCCGTCGCGGCTTCTACAGTTGGCGCTTCTCGACCGGCGCCCTTGATTGACGACGTGGATGCCCGGGACAAGCCCGGGCATGACGGAGGTGGACTATCCAAAGGCCCTAACCTAGCGCCTACGCCCCCTCACCCTGCCCTCTCCCCGCAAGCGGGGAGAGGGTTGCGTCCTCTCGCGAGGCTGTAACCCGATGGCCGCAAGGGCAGACAACGATACCGCCCGGCTCGACGACGCCGCCCGCGCGGGCTGGCTCTATTACGTCGCCGGCAACACCCAGGACGAGATCGCGCGAAAGCTCGGCGTGTCGCGCCAGACCGCGCAACGCCTCGTCAGCCTCGCCATGAGCGAACGGTTGATAAAAGTCAGGCTTGACCACCCCATCGCACGCTGCATGGAGTTGTCCGCCGCGCTGAGGCAGCGCTACGATCTGTTCTTCTGCGAGGTGGCGCCGACCGACCCAAGCTCGAACTCGACCGTTCTCGGCATCGCCCAACTCGCCGCCGCCGAAATGGAGCGCTGGTTGCGCCGGCCCGATCCCGTCATCATCGGCATCGGCACTGGCCGCACGATGCGCGCCGTCGCCGATCAGTTGCCGCGCATGGAGTGCCCGCAGCACAAGCTGGTCGCGCTCGTCGGTATCGGCAAGGCCGACGGCTCGGCCTCGTTCTACGACGTCATCATCCGTCTGTCCGACACCGTGCGCGCGCCGCACCACCCGATGCCGCTGCCGGTGTTCGCGCGCTCGGCCGACGAGCGCGAACTGCTGATGAGCCTGCCTTCCTCGCGCAGCCTGCTCGGCCTGATTGAACAAGCCGACATCTCCTTCGTCGGCGTCGGCCCGATCGGCGAGGGCACGCCGCTGTTGCGCGACGGCTTCATCCTCGCGGAAGAAAACGACGCCCTGCGCAAGGCCGGCGCGGTCGGCGAGATCACGGCTTGGTCATTTGATTCGCATGGCCGGCTCATCCAAGGTCTGATGAACGATCGTTGCGCATCGGCGCCGCTGCGGCAGCCCGCCAAGCGGCCGATGATTGGAGTGGCGATGGGCGTGACGCGACGGGCCGCCATCCGCGCCGCGCTGACCGGCCGCCTCATCACCGGCCTCATCACCGACGAGGCGACCGCGGAGCACCTTTTGCGGCGTTAAGTCGCAATGCTGCGGCGCAGCAACGATTCTGGTTGACACCGCGGCCGGGTCTGGTGAATATCCGCCCGCTCGCAAGGCAATTGCTCACGCGACGCGCCAAGCGCGAGCGCTATTTCGGAGGAAACACGCATGACGACTCTTCTGAAGAGTCTGCTAGGGGCTTGCGCCCTCTCAACGCTCGCCATCGCCGCTCAGGCCGCCGAGACCACGCTGACCATCGCCACCGTGAACAACGGTCAGATGATCCAAATGCAAAAGTTGACGGATGACTTTACCAAGGCCAATCCCGACATCAAGCTGAACTGGGTGACGCTGGAAGAAAACGACCTGCGCCAGAAGGTCACCAAGGACATTTCGACCAAGGGCGGTCAGTACGACGTGCTCACCATCGGCATGTACGAGACGCCGATCTGGGGCAAGAAGGGCTGGCTGGTGCCGCTCAAGGGCCTTGACGACGCCGCCGACATCCTGCCCGCCGTCTCCGGCGGCCTTTCGTATAATGGAACGCTGTACGCGGCGCCGTTCTACGGCGAGAGTTCCTTCGTCATGTATCGCAAGGATCTCGCGCAGAAGGCGGGCCTGACCTTCACCGATACGCCCAACTGGGACTTCGTGATGGACGCCGCCAAGAAGATGACCGACCGCTCGGCGGGCATTAACGGCATCTGCCTGCGCGGCAAGGCCGGCTGGGGCGAGAACATGGCCTTCCTCGACTCGATGGCCAATTCCTACGGCGCGCGCTGGTTCGACGAGAAGTGGAACCCGCAATTCGACACGCCAGAGTGGAAGGCGGTTCTCACCGATTATCTCAGCATCATGAAGGAAGCGGGACCGGCAGGCGCCTCCGGCAACGGCTTCTCGGAGAACCTCGCGCTGTTCCAGTCCGGCAAGTGCGGCATGTGGATCGACGCGACCTCGGCCGGACAGTTCGTTAGTGACCCCAAGGCGAGCAAGGTCGCGGCGGACACCGGCTTCGCGATCGCCCCCGACAAGGGCCTCGGCAAGCATTCCAACTGGCTGTGGGCTTGGGCGCTTGCGGTGCCCGCCGGCTCGAAGAAGGTCGCAGAAGCGGAGAAGTTCATCTCCTGGGCGACGTCCCGACACTATGGCGAGGTGGTCGCCGCGAAGGATGGTTGGGTCAACGTTCCTCCGGGCACGCGCGCTTCGCTCTACGCCAACCCCGAGTACCTCAAGGCGCCGTTCGCGAAGATGACGCTCGACTCCATGAACGCGGCCGACCCGCTGCATCCGACGGTCAAGCCGGTTCCGTACACGGGCGTGCAGTTCGTGGCGATCCCCGAGTTCCAGGGCATCGGCACCAAGGTCGGCGAAATCTTCTCGGCCGCGCTCTCCGGGCAGATGACCGCCGACGAGGCGCTCAAGGAGGCGCAGGCCTACACCAAGACGGAAATGACCAAGGCCGGCTACATCAAGTAACCGTGACTTCGGGTGTTCCCTCTCCCCCGCTCTCGGGGAGAGGGTCAGTGTGAGGAGCGGCCCCGCTTCGCCAATCCTCCCGGTAAGCGGCGCGCCCTCACCCAACCCTCTCCCTGTTAGGGGAGAGGGGGCGGCAAGGGCGTCGAATACGAACAGGAAACGCATAAGGGGCGCGGCTCATGGCGACGCGACAGGGACAGGCGCTCGGCCGTCTGGCGGTGGCACCGGCGGTGGCGGCGCTCGCCGCATGGTCGATCGTACCGCTGGCTTTGGCGTTCTATTACGCCTTCCTGCACTATCGGCTCGACGATCCCGACAACACGTTCTTCGCGCACGGCGCGAACTTCTACTATTTCGTCACCGACCCGTTCTTCATCAAGGATCTGTTCAACACCGTCGCGCTGGTGCTGCTGGTGCTCATCATCACGGTCGCCGGCGGCGTCGGCCTCGCGATCCTGCTCGACCGCCCGTTCTGGGGCCAGGGAATCGTGCGCGTTCTGGTCATCTCGCCGTTCTTCATCATGCCGACCGTGTCGGCGCTGGTTTGGAAGAACCTGATGATGCACCCCGTCTACGGCTTCTTCGCGCACCTATCGCGCTCCGTCGGCCTGACGCCGATCGACTGGTTCGCGTCATTTCCGCTGATCTCCGTCGGCATCATCGTCGGCTGGCAATGGCTGCCGTTCGCGACGCTGATCCTGTTGACTGCGCTGCAATCGCTCGACGAGGAGCAGAAGGACGCGTCCGACATGGACGGCGCCGGCAAGCTCGACTTCTTCCGCTACATCATGCTGCCGCATCTGATGCGGCCGATCACCGTCGTGATCCTGATCGAGACGATCTTCCTGCTCAATGTGTTCGCCGAGATCAAGGTCACCTCGGTCGGCGGCATCGCCGGCAATCTGACCTATCTCGTGTTCAGTCAGCTCAACGACTCCAACGACGTCGGCGAAGCGGCGGCGGGCGGGCTGATCGCGGTTGTGCTCGCCAATTTCGTCGCGATGTTCCTCGTGCGGCTGATCGGCCGCAACCTGGAGGCTTGAGAGATGGCGCGCAAAACCACGACGGGGCAGATGGCGGTATCAACCGTCATCGCCTGGGCCATCGGCTTCATCATGTTCTTCCCGATCCTATGGACGGCGCTCGCCGCCTTCAAGACCGAGACCGACGCCTATTCGCTGCCGGAAAACTGGTGGCAGACGCCGTGGACGACCGAGAATTTCGGCATCGTGCAGGACCGCTCCAATTATCTGCGCTATGTCTTCAACACGACTGTTATCGCCGTCGTCTCCACCCTGCTCGGCCTCGTCTTCGCCATTCCCGCGGCGTGGTCGATGGCGTTCCAACCGGAGGACAAGGCGAGCGTCTCCTGGCCCGGCTATGTCTGGATCGTCATCATCCTTGGCTGCTTCGCCGCCGCGGCCGCCATCGCCTATTCCGTCGGTTGGGGCATGGCGGACCGCCCGCTGCTCGGCCTCGCCTTGATCCTACTGTTCGGCTTTCCCATAGTCGCCTGGGTTTGGACGCGCCGCACCGGCGACAAGCTGCTGTGGATGCTGTCGACCAAGATGATGCCGCCCGCCGGCGCGCTGATCCCGATCTATCTGATCTTCAACCGCAACGGTCTCGTGTTCAAGGACTGGGGTTGGATCGACCTGCGCGACTATAATCTGATCGACACCTTCGCCGGCATGATTCCGCTGATGATGCTGTTGAACCTGCCCATCGTCATCTGGATGCTCTACACCTATTTCAAGGAAATCCCGTTCGGGATTCTTGAAGCCGCGCGCATGGACGGCGCGGGCCTGTGGCAGGAGCTCGCCAACGTCCTGGCGCCGATGGCGGTGCCGGGCATCGCCTCGACGCTGCTGCTCAACGTGATTCTGTCGTGGAACGAGGCGTTCTGGACGCTCAATCTCACCAACAAATACGCGGCGCCGCTCAGCTTCTTCATCTCGGAATATTCGTCTCCCGAGGGGCAGTTCTGGGCCAAGCTCTCGGCGGCGTCGCTGATGGCGATCGCCCCGATCATGGTGCTCGGCTGGTTCTCGCAGCGCCAGCTCGTGCGCGGTCTCACTTTCGGCGCGGTCAAGTAAAAGGGCGTCAACTATGGGCAGCATTCAACTGCAACAGGTGCGCAAGGAATTCGGCGCCGTTCAGATCATCAAAGGCGTCGATCTCGAAGTCAAGAACGGCGAGTTCGTCGTCTTCGTCGGCCCCTCCGGCTGCGGCAAATCGACCCTGCTGCGGCTGATCTCCGGCCTCGAGGACGTGACCTCAGGCCGAATCGTCATCGACGGCAAGGACGCGACCGATCTCGGACCGGCGCAGCGCGGCCTCGCGATGGTGTTCCAGTCCTATGCGCTCTATCCGCATATGACGGTGCGCAACAACATCGCGTTTCCGCTCAAGATGTCGAAGACGCCGCAGAACATCATCGACCAGAAGGTGGCGCGCGCCGCCAAGACGCTCAACCTCGACTCCTATCTGGACCGCCGTCCCGGCCAGCTCTCCGGCGGCCAGCGCCAGCGCGTCGCCATCGGCCGCGCCATCGTGCGCGAGCCCTCGGCGTTCCTGTTCGACGAGCCGCTCTCCAACCTCGACGCGGCGCTGCGCGTGCAGATGCGCGTCGAGATCGGCGAACTCCATCACACGCTGAAGACGACGATGATCTACGTCACCCACGATCAGGTCGAGGCGATGACGATGGCCGACAAGATCGTCGTGCTCGATCTCGGCACGATCTCACAAGTCGGCACGCCGCTCGATCTCTACAACAAGCCCGACAATCTGTTCGTCGCCAAGTTCATCGGCTCGCCGACGATGAACACCGTCACCGGACCGTCCGCGGCCAAACGCGGGGCTGAGACCATCGGCATAAGACCGGAGCACACGCAGATCTCGACGACCGAGGGCGAATGGCCCGGTAGGGTCCGCCTCGCCGAACATTTGGGCTCGGAGACGTTCGTTTATGTCGAGGTCGAAGGCGTCGGCCCGTTCACCATTCGGGTCGACGGCGAGGCGCCCCTGCACGCCGGCGACCGCGTGTTTCTCACCCCGCGCGAGCCGCGTTTGCACAGGTTCAACGCAATCGGGCAACGCATCGCCGCCTGAACCGCTCAATCGGGACGATCACAATGACCAAGCTCTCCGCCGCAACGCTCGGCTCGCTGCCGAACGGCGTCGCCGCGCCCAAATATGCGCGCGCCGATCTGAAGCCCGGCGTGTTCCACATCGGCGTCGGCAACTTCCATCGCGCGCATCAGGCCGTCTATCTCGACGAGCTGTTCAATCTCGGCGCGAGCCGCGACTGGGCGCTGGTTGGCACGGGCGTGCGCGCGGCCGACGCGGCGATGCGCGCGGCTTTGCAGGCTCAGGATTGGTACACAACCGTGGTCGAGCAGGAGGCGGATCGCAGCAGCGCGCATGTGACGGGCGCGATGATCGACTTCGTCGCGCCGGGCGACAGCGCAGCCATACTGGCCGAAATGGTCAAGCCGGAGATCCGTATCGTCTCGCTGACCATCACCGAGGGTGGCTACTACATCTCGCCGGCGACGCAAAAGTTCGACCCCAACCATCCCGACATCGTCGCCGACGTGAACAATTTCGCCGCGCCGAAAACGGCTTTCGGCCTCATCGCGCAATCCCTGCAGCGCCGCCGCGCCGCGGGCGTAAAGCCGTTCACCGTCATGTCGTGCGACAACATTCCCGGCAACGGCCATGTCACGGAGAACGCCGTCGCCGGCCTCGCGGAGTTGGTTGACGCCGATCTCGCCGAGTGGATTCGCCACAACGTCGCTTTCCCCAATTCGATGGTCGACCGCATCACGCCCGCGACCTCCGACCGCGAGCGCAACCTGCTGAAGCAGCAATGGGGCGTCGAGGATTCCTGGCCGGTTTTCTGCGAGGAGTTCAAGCAATGGGTGATCGAGGATCGTTTCTGCAACGGCCGGCCGGAGCTTGAGAAAGTCGGCGTCACCTTCACGCAGGACGTGGCGCCTTACGAGTTGATGAAGATCCGCATCCTCAACGGCGGCCATGCGGCCATCGCCTATCCCGCCGCTCTGCTCGACATCCATTTCGTCCACGAGGCGATGGAGGACCGGCAGATCGCCGGCTTCCTGGAGAAGCTGACAAGAAGCGAGATCATGCCGACCGTGCCGCCGCCGCCGGCGACCGATCTGGAAGACTACCGCCAGTTGATCGCGCGCCGCTTCGCCAATCCGAAGATCGGCGACACCATCGCGCGCCTGTGCCTCGACGGCTCCAACCGGCAGCCGAAGTTCATCCTGCCGACGGCGCGAGCGCGGATCGACGGCGGCCAGAGCCTCGCGGGCCTTGCGCTCGTCTCGGCGCTCTGGTGCCGCTATGTCTACGGCGTCAGCGAGAGCGGGCGGACCATCGCGCCCAATGACGACAACTGGGATCGTCTGCAAGCGCACGGCCAACGCGCCAAGGACAAGCCGGAAGCCTTTCTGGAGATGAGCGACATCTTCGGCGACCTTGCGAGCGATCCCGCCTATGTCGCGGCGTTCTCCAAGGCGCTGCAGTCGCTGTGGGGCAAGGGCGTGCGGGCGACGCTCGACGATTATTTGAACGAACGACAGTAACGGCGGGGCGCCTTCAGCGTCATGCCCGGGCTTGTCCCGGGCATCCACGTCGAGCGGCGTCAGCGCCTAATCAGGATTAGGCGCATCTCTTCCCGGCGTGGATGGCCGGGACAAGCCCGGCCGTGACGAATCCAAAGAGGAACACCAGATGAACATCGCCAACAAAATCGCCATCATCACCGGCGCGGCGCGCGGCATCGGCACGGCGATCGCCGAGCGCTACGTGAAGGAGGGCGCCAAGGTCGTCATCGCCGACCTCAACGAGCAAGGCGCCAAACAGGTCGCCTCGGCGCTCGGGCCGAACGCGCTCGGCGTGAAGCTCGACATCACCGACCAGGCCTCGATCGACGCCACGATAGCGGCGACGGTCTCGCATTTCGGCGGCCTCGACATTCTCGTCAACAACGCCGGGCTGTTCGACCTCGCGCCCATCGTCGAGATCACCCGCGAGAGCTACCGGCGTGTCTATTCCGTCAACGTCGAGGGGCTGCTGTTCATGCTCCAGGCGGCGGCCAAGCAGATGATCGCGCAGGGACGCGGCGGCAAGATCATCAACTTCGCCTCGCAGGCCGGACGTCGCGGCGAGGCTTTGGTCGCCATCTACTGCTCGTCGAAGGCCGCCGTCATCAGCCTGACGCAGAGCGCCGGTCTCGATCTGATCAAGCACCGCATCAACGTCAACGCCATCGCCCCCGGCGTCGTCGACAACGAGCACTGGGTGCATGTCGACGCCATGTTCGCAAAGTATGAGAACCTCAAGCCCGGCGAGAAGAAGCGCATCGTCGGCGCCTCGGTGCCGTTCGGGCGCATGGCGCGGCCGGACGAGATCGGCGGCCTCGCGACGTTCCTGGCCAGCGAGGACGCCGATTACATCGTCGCCCAGACCTACAATATCGACGGCGGCAACTGGATGAGTTGAGGCCGCGGTTTCTCACCCCCACCCCAACCCTCCCCCGTCAAGGGGGAGGGAATTCCGGCGCCCTCAGCCGCCCACCGCGTCGCCGACGCACTTGTTGACGTTCGAAGTCTTCGCCGCGCCGGTGAGCGGCTTGCCGTTCTTGTCGAGCGCGTTGGCCTCGCAAGCCGCCTGCGCGTCCTTCTTGCACTTGTCGATAGACGAAGTCTTGGCCGCGCCGGCGAGCGGCTTGCCGTTCTTGTCCACGGCCTTGCTCGCGCAGGTGTCGGCGGCATGAGCCGCGGAAAAAGCCGCAAAAGACGCGACGACGGCGACCAGCACAAATTTCATGGCGAACTCCCCAAACGTCGCGTCTCGGCGCGGCCAATCATGTCTACCCGCTCCCGACGACGAGGCCAAGAGACGCCTCACCGCTCCGTCAGCTTCAGTTCGATGCGCCGGTTCTTCTGATAGGCCTCTTCGCTCGTCCCCGCTTCGAGCGGCTGGAACTCGCCGAATCCCGCGGCGGCGAGATAATGCGGATCGACGCCTTTGGAGATCAGATATTGCGCCACCGCAATGGCGCGCGCCGCCGACAACTCCCAGTTCGACTTGAACGGCCCGCCCTGCACCGGGCGCGCATCGGTGTGGCCGTCGATGCGCAGAATCCAGGGAATGTCGGGCGGCACTTCGCGTTCGAGATCGAGCGCGGCCTCGGCGAGCCGGTCGAGCGACTTCTTGCCGGCGTCGCTCACATCGGCCTTGCCGGCGTCGAACAGCACCGAGGATTGGAACACGAAGCGGTCTCCAACCACCGCAATGTCGGGCCGCGACCCGAGAATCTGCCGCAACCGGCCGAAGAAATCCGAGCGGTAGCGCGCCAGCTCCTGCACCTTCTGCGCCAGCGCCAGATTGAGCCGCTGGCCGAGGTCGGAGATCTTCTCTTGGGCTTCGTGCTCCGAGGTCTTGGAGATGTTGAGCGCGTCCTGGATCGCCGCGAGTTGCTTGCGCAAGGCCGCGATCTGCTGGTTCAACACCTCGACCTCAGCGATGGCGCGCGCGGTGATCGACTTCTGCGCATCGAGCGCGGCGACCGCGGCGTCGGCGCGATTGCCCGCCACCGCCGCGCCCGCGCCGCCGCTCGCCGCCGCCGTTTCGATCTCGTTCTTGTCCTTGCGCGCCTGATCCAGCGTCGCGGAAAGCTGGGTGATCTTGTCCGCGTCCGCCCCGGACTGACTGCGCTCCATCGCCAGCAATGTCGTCAGCTCCTCGATCTGCCGGTTGAGCAGATCGAGCGCGCTGTCCTTGCCCGACACCTCGCGAGTGAGGAAATATTGCGACAGCATGAACACGGACAGCAGGAAGATGATGATGAGCAGCATCGTCGACAAGGCGTCGACGAAGCCGGGCCAGTAGTTGACGGGTTCGAGCCGTCGGTTGCGCGCGAGCGCCATGCGTCAATCCTTAGAGCTGCTTCTCGCGGTGATCCGACAACCGGCGCAGCAGGCGGCGCATGTCCTCCTGCACGGCGGCCTGCCGTTCGACCCAGTCGCGGATCTGCTGCTGCTCGTCGCGCATATGGCCGACCAGCCCCTGGATGCCCTCGGCGAGCTGGGCGATGGCGGCGGCCGTGCGCTTGGCGTCGCCTGTCGTCCCCTCACGGCGCGGCGTCTCCTCCAGCGCGATGGAGTCCGTCTCGACATGGCCGGCGAGGAAATCCTCCAGCTCCGTATAGAACCGGTTCTGCGCCTGCCCCGCCTGAAGATCGAGGAAGCCGAGAATCAGCGAGCCGGCGAGACCGAACAGCGAGGAGGTGAACGACACGCTCATGCCGGCGATGGGCGCCGACAGGCCGCTCTTGAGGTCCTCGAACATGGTGGCGTTGTTGGAGCCGCCCTTCATGCTGTCGATCACGCCGCTGATCGAATGCACCGTCTGCAACAGGCCCCAGAACGTGCCGAGCAGGCCGAGGAACACGAGCAAGCCGACGAGGTAGCGATTCAGTTCGCGGCCCTCGTCGAGCCGGGTGCCGACCGAATCGAGAATCGCCCGCGTCGTGACCGTGGAGAGCCCGCGCTGGCCGGCGCCGGCGTTGAGCAGCGTCGCCATCGGCGCCAGCAGCAGCGGCTGCCGCACGCCGCCGGGCGCGGCCGAGGTCAGCGAATTGACCCAATGGATCTCGCGGAAAAGCCGGAACACCTGGCGGAACGCGAACGCCGCGCCCAGCGCGAGCACGCCGAGAATGAAGGCGTTGAGGCCGGGATTGGCGTCGAAAGCGTTGGCGATCGACTTGTTGAGCACCAGCCCGACAAAGCCGACGATGACGAGGAACGACGTCATGCCGACGAGGAAGATCCTCGGCGAGGTCAGGGGTTGCGCGTCGTCTGAAGACATGGGGCGCCGCTAGCTCACTAAAGCGCAAATCAGTTTCGCGCCGATCCTAGCAGACTTGGCGGCCGAACCGAAACCTAGGGTCCGACCGTGTAGACGCAGGACGCGCCGCCGCCGCCGTTCTGCTTGATCGCGCTTGGATTTAGCGTGCAGGCGAGGCCGTGAACCGCCTCGTAAATCGAGCCGGCCGCCCCGTCGCCGGGGACGCCGGCGGCGGCCAGCGTGGCGAAAACCGCATTGGCCGCGGCGCCGGAGAGATTCGCGACCCGGCCGCGGAAGGTCAACTGGCACGAGCGCGCGGTGATCTGCACGTTGCTGACGCGGCAGACGACGTGGTCGGCGCGCACCAAGATGCGGCGCCCGGCGGGATAGAACGCGTGCTCGTTCCCGGCGAACAAAGCCGCAACTTGGTAGCGGTCGACCGGGCGCAGAAAGGGATCGCGCTCGGCGACGACCCCGGCGAGCGCCAGCGCATAGGGTCCGCCGGTCGAGGCGGCCGAGGCCGGGACAGCGGCGAGGAGACAGACCGACAAGCCCAAGAGCGCGCGCATGCTCCACCCTCCGATGGCGATATTGAAACTTGCGTCCACCGCTCGACCGCGTCCAGTTTATTTTCGCCCGCCGTCGCCTAGATTGGGCGGGAGCCGTCCGGAGCCCCGCCATGCATGACGCCGCCTTCCTCGCCCACGCCATCGCCCAGGGGCGGGGGCGGGAAAAAGCCGATCTCGTGCTGAAGGGCGGTCGCGTCTTCAATCTCGTCTGCGGCGAACTCGTCAAAAGCGACGTCGCGATCTGCGGCGACCGCATCGTCGGAACGCTCGGCGACTATAGCGGCGCCCGAGAGATCGACGTCAGCGGCAAGGTCATCGTCCCCGGCTTCATCGACACGCATTGCCATGTCGAATCCTCGCTGCTGACGCCGCCGGAGTTCGACCGCTGCGTGCTGCGCCACGGCGTCACGACCTCGATCTGCGACCCGCACGAGATCGCCAACGTGCTCGGCGTCGCCGGCCTCAGCTACTTCCTCGATTCCGCGCCGACGCTGGCGATGGACCTTCGCGTGCAGCTTTCGAGCTGCGTGCCGGCGACCAATCTGGAGACTGCCGGGGCGCGGCTGGAGATCGAGGATCTGCTGCCCTTCGCGCATCACGCAAAAGTGCTCGGCCTCGCCGAGTTCATGAATTTCCCCGGCGTGCTGGCGGGCGATCCCGGTTGCTTGGCGAAACTCGCCGCCTTCCAGGGCCGCCCCATCGACGGCCACGCGCCGCTGCTGCGCGGCCTCGACCTCAACGGCTATCTCGCCGCGCAAATCCGCACCGACCACGAGACCACCACGGCCGACGAGGCGCGCGAAAAACTCAGCAAAGGTATGCAGATCCTGATCCGCGAAGGATCGGTCTCGAAGGATCTGCATGCGCTGGCGCCCATCATCACCGAGCGCAATTCGCCGTTCATCGCCTTCTGCACCGACGACCGCAACCCGCTCGACATCGCGGAGGAAGGCCATCTCGATTTCGTCATCCGCACGGCGATCAAGCTCGGCGCCCCGCCGCTCGCCGCCTATCGCGCCGCTTCGATCTCCGCCGCGCGGATCTTCGGGCTCAGGGATCGCGGCCTCGTTGCGCCGGGCTGGCGCGCCGACCTCTGCGTGATCGACGATCTCGCCTCCTGCGGCGTGTCGCTGGTGCTGGCCGGCGGCCGTATCGTCGACGAGGCCTTGTTCGCCGAGCGCGCCCGCGTGGCCCCGGTCGGCCGTGCGAGCGTGAAGGCGCGGCGCGTGCAGGCGTCCGATTTCGCCGCGCGTGGGCAAGGCCCCTCGACGCTCGCCATCGGCGTCGTGCCGGGTAAGATCATCACCGAGCGCGTTCCCGTCACCCTGCCCTTCGCTAACGGCCTGCGCAGCGTCGACCTGTCGCAGGATCTCGCGAAGGTCGCGGTCGTGGCGCGGCACGGAATCAACGACAACATCGGCGTCGCCTTCGTGCGCGGCTTTGGCGTCAAGCGCGGCGCCATCGCCTGTTCGGTCGGCCACGACAGCCACAACATCACCGTCGTCGGCGCCGACGAGGCCGACATGGCGGCGGCCGTGAACCGGCTGATCGAGATCGAGGGCGGCTTCGCGGTGGCGTCGGGCGGCGAGATCCGCGCCGAGCTATCGCTGCCGGTAGCGGGGCTGATGAGCCTGCTCAGCTTCGAGGAGGTGCGCGCCGCGCTGATCCCGCTGCGCGCGGCGGCGAAGGGGTTAGGCGTGGTGCTGCCGGAGCCGTTCCTGCAGGTCGCCTTCCTGCCGCTGCCGGTGATCCCGCACCTGAAGATCACGGATCGCGGGCTGGTGGACGTCGACCGGATGGAGTTCGTCAGGGATTGAGCGATCCACGACCAAAATTGGATTGCGAAAAAGTAGTTTTGCGGAACGCCTCATTCCGCTAGCTTAATATGTTTATTGACGCATTGCGTCTCTCATATGAGGAGTTGCCCGTGCCGACCTTGACAACGATTGACGGCGCTCAATTCACATTCACCGTGAAAGCCGTTGTCGCGCTGACCGACCACGACGCATCGACGGGGCAGGCGGTAACATGTGTCTACGGAATAACGAAAGCGGTCCTGCACATCAACGAGAGCGTGGTCGCGTTCCTGGGGCGGCTGAAAATCGCTAAAAATTTTGCGCAGTTGACGCGCCCCAACGGGTCGCCGATCTGGGTCAACGCCGGCGCGGTCGCCTCGATTCGCGCGCCTTTGCCCAACGAATATGTCGCGGGCGTCAATGCGGTAGTCTCCGTCGGCGGCTTGACGCAGGGAGTCACACAGACACC
>Ga0182030_10014162_pt1 | contig 15783 bp, 15 predicted proteins | sample 812S3MmetaG_FD_121299 | JGI IMG/M metagenome (GOLD analysis project Ga0182030, IMG submission 121299) | Permafrost microbial communities from Stordalen Mire, Sweden - 812S3M metaG (Illumina Assembly) | ecosystem: Environmental > Terrestrial > Soil > Wetlands > Permafrost | place: Sweden...
CGCGCCGGGAGCTCGCCGCCGCGCGAGGGAACGGACGGCCATCCGTTCCCTCGCAACGGTGCGAGAATACCCCGCTCCGTCAAAAGTCCAGATACAAGGCGCGAAGCGAAGCGGAGCCTCGAAGGATGCTCCCGTCGCGCCGCGGGCGCCGCCATCCCGCGCGGGTCCTGGCGCAGGCGCCGCCTCCTCCTGGAGCGTGCTTCGAGGCCCCTTCGGGGCGCCTCAGCACGAGGGCGGCTCCTCGCGGCGGAATTGCTATCCGCCGTCAATTCGCAAACCGGAAGTGCATGACGTCGCCGTCGCGCACCGGATATTCCTTGCCTTCCAGCCGGAACTTGCCGGCCTCGCGCGCGCCCGCCTCGCCCTTGCCCGAGACGTAATCCTCGTAGGCGATGGTCTCGGCGCGGATGAAGCCCTTCTCGAAATCGGTGTGGATGACGCCCGCGGCTTGCGGCGCGCGCGCGCCGCGCTCGACGGTCCAAGCCCGCGCCTCCTTCGGCCCGACGGTGAAGAAGGTGACGAGATGCAACAGGTCGTAGCCGGCGCGGATCACCCGGTTGAGGCCGGGCTCGTCGAGGCCGACCGCCTCCAGATAATCCTTCCGTTCGTCGCTGGGGAGCACCGCGATCTCGCTCTCGATCTTGGCCGAGACCACCACCGCCACCGCGCCTTCCGCCTTGGCCCGCTCGGCGACCTTGGCCGAGAAGGCGTTGCCGTCATGCGCCGCGCCCTCCTCGACGTTGCAAACGTAGAGCACCGGCTTCGACGACAAGAGCCCCAGCGACTGGAACAGCTTGCGCTGCTCCGGCGCGACGCCGACGACCCGCGCGGGCCGGCCTTCGCGCAGCTCCGCCAGGGCGGCGACGGCGATGTCGTGCAGCTCCTTAGTCTCCTTGTCGCCGCCCTTGGCCCGCTTCTCCAGGGCGACGATGCGGCGCTCCAGGCTTTCGAGATCGGCCAGCATCAGCTCGGTCTCGATGGTGTCGATGTCGGAGATCGGATCGATCTTGCCCTCGACGTGGGTCACGTCGCCGTCCTCGAAGCAGCGCACGACATGGGCGATGGCGTCGCATTCCCGGATGTTGGCGAGGAACTGGTTGCCGAGGCCCTCGCCCTTCGAGGCGCCGCGCACGAGGCCGGCGATGTCGACGAACGTGAGCCTTGTCGGGACGATCTCCTTCGAGCCGGCGATGGCGGCAAGCGTCTCCAGCCGCGGGTCCGGCACGGCGACGTCGCCGACGTTGGGCTCGATGGTGCAGAACGGGTAATTGGCGGCCTGGGCCGCCGCGGTCTGCGTAAGCGCGTTGAACAATGTCGACTTGCCCACGTTGGGCAAGCCGACGATGCCGCATTTGAAACCCATGCCTCGCCGCCCGTCGATCAGGAAAGCGCCCTCATGCGCGGGCGCAGCGTAAAAGGCAAGCGCTCCCGCCCGCCCCCAAGGTCGAGCGCGCTTCCGCTCCGCAGTTACTTTGCTCGGGTGTGTATTTCGTTTTGTTTCGCAAGGATAGGCGGCCGGGAACGGGGCGCGGGCGCTGACGTTGCTATTGGTGCGGAACGTTTAATGGGAGAGATGCACATGAAAAAGACTTTGGCTATTGCGGCCGTCGTAATGATGGCGCTGGCTGTTCCGGCTTTCGCGCAGTCTGCGGGCGGTACCGGCGGCGGTATGAGCGGGTCGTCGGGGGACGGTGGCGGAGCGACCGGCAGCAGCATATCCGGAACAAGCGAAGGCCGCGCCGCCGCGCCGGACGCGACCACGGGCGGCAACGCCGCTCGAAACGGCATGTCGACCAACGGCGACGCCAACGGCAACCACATGAGCGGCGGCAACGGCCAGTAAGCTCGCTCGTATTTTCGAGGAAGGCCCCGCGACGCGGGGCTTTTTTTGCGCCGCCCGGGGCGCCGAGGAACGCCTACGGCGACAATCTATCGCGCAGCAACGGCTCGTGACCGCGGCTCGCGAGTCGCATCTGCGGCGGTTTTCCCGGTCGCAGAAAAACAATGCAGCGACGGTTATTTTAAGAAATGTTTCTGCGGAACTAACGAGTACGCGTCCAGTTACTTCAGCACGGATCGTCCTGATGGGGTTCGACCCAGGATAATCGCGAAATAGGAGATTGAATATGCGAACTATTCTTGCTTTGGCGGCGACTTCGCTGCTCGCGCTCAGCGCTCCGGCTTTCGCCCAGAACGCGGGCGCTCCGGGCGCAACGGGCACTGGCGGCAGCCTGACCGGCAGCAACACCGGCACCGGCTTCGGCCCCAGCTACGGCGGCAACTGGGACCAGAACGGTCCTGGCCCGAACGGCGGCTATAACAACGGTTATAACGGCGGCTACATGAACGAGGGCCGCGCCGCGGCGCCGGATATGGAGCCGACAGGGCCGGACTCTCCGCCGGTTTACGCTCCGCAGCGGCGCGGCGGCGAGATGGACGACCAGCGCTAAGCGCTGACGTTAAAAAACAGCCCCGCGCTCACGGCGCGGGGCTGTTTTTGTCTCGATGCGTCTCGGGCGGCGGCTATAGTCTCCCGCCGGAGGCTGCCATGATCGAAGGCCAATTCAGCCGCACCGCTCTAGCTGCCGCGGGACTACGAGCCGCGCACCAGATCGCCGAGGGCGGCGCGGTGCTATCGGACCCCTTCGCCGCCCGGGTGCTAGGCGAGGACCTGCCGGCCCTGCTCGAACGCAACGCCGATCCCGCGCTGCGCCCGCTGCGCCTGTTCGTGGCGCTGCGCAGCCGGATCGCTGAGGACGTCGCACGCAGGGCGATCGCCACCGGCGCCCGCCAGATCGTCGTTCTCGGCGCCGGCCTCGACACCTTCGCCTGCCGCGCTCCGCCCATCGCCGAGGTGTATGAGGTCGATCATCCGGCCACTCAAGCGGAGAAGCGACGACGGCTGGCGGCGGCCGGCATCGAGGCGCCAGCGCTACGCTTTGCGCCCTGCGACTTCGAGGGCGAGTCGCTCGGACAAGCGCTGGCGGCGGCGGGGTTCGACCTGACCGCGCGCGCCGCGTTTTTGTGGCTCGGCGTGACGCCTTATCTGAGCGCCGAGGCGGTGGACGAAACGCTGCGCTTCGTCGCCGGGCTGAAGGGCGGCGCCGACATCGTGTTCGATTACGCCAATCCGCCGCAGACTATCGACTCGCCCGGCCATCGGCTGTTCCACGAGCGCATGGCCGCTCGCGTCGCCGAGCACGGCGAAAGGTTTAAAAGCTATTTCGTCACGGCGGAGTTGCACAGCCGGCTCGAAGCGATGGGCTACGAGAAGATCGAGGACCTCGGCCCGCGTGAGATCGCGCAGCGGTTCGCGCCGGGCGCGCCGCAGCCGCCGGAGAACGGCGGGCATATCCTGCACGCCTCGTTCCGCCGCCGCTGAGATAGGCGTCGCTTATGGCCGCATTAACCATTTTAATTCACATAGTTCGCTGTCTTTCACTCACGAGTCGGCGATGTCGGCGTTGGCAGCGGTCCTTGCGGTTCTGGTTTTCGCGGCTGTGGCCGGCCTGACGGCGCTCGCCGCCTTCGAGCGTCGCGAGGCGAGGAACCATGCAGCCTCGCGGGCCGAGGAGCTTTACGGGTTGGTGGAAGGGTTCGACCAGAACCTCGCCGCCTATTTCGCTCTGTGCTCGTCGACTGTCGCGCAGGGGCGCGCCTGCGCGCCGCTGGAGGAGGCCGGCTGGCTGGAGATGATGCGCGAGTCGGCCCGGGCGCGCACGCTGGTCAGCTTCTATTTTCCTGCGTTGTGGCCGCAGGTGACGCGCGCCGACTCGGCTATCTCCGAGGCGGCGGCGACGCTGCGGCGCTACGAAGCCGACTTTCGCGACGAGGCCGCCGCCCGCAGCGTCGAGCGCTCGCTTGCCAACCTGAAGGACGTCATGGAGGCGCTGAAAAGCGCTGTCGTCGCGGCGCATCGCAACGGCCGGCGCCCGGTTCTGCCGCGCCGTCGCTCGCTGAACTTGCTGGGCCTGCGCCCGGCCGCTTGAATTTACCTCCCACGGGCGCAATTGCATCCCGGGCAAGCCATTGCTACGCTTAGGCCCAAGTAGCGCGGCCGGCGCCTTAAGGCGGCTGGCCGCCGGGAGTTTTCGATTTGTCGCCAATCACCACGCTGAGCCCCGGCGCCGTCAGCGCGGCGCATGCGGATTCGCGACCGCCGCCTTCCAGGGTCTATGCGGCGCTCGATCTCGGCACCAACAATTGCCGGCTGCTGGTCGCCCGGCCCTCCTACGGCGGCTTTCGGGTGATCGACGCGTTCTCGCGCATCGTGCGCCTCGGCGAGGGGCTGTCGCACACCGGCCGGCTGTCCGACACGGCGATCGAGCGCACGATGGAAGCGCTGAAAGTCTGCCGCGACAAGATGCGGACCCGCGGGGTCACGCGCGCGAGGCTGGTGGCGACGGAGGCGTGCCGCGCGGCCTCGAACGGGCAGCAGTTCCTGCGCGACGTGCGCGACCGGCTCGGGCTGCACCTGGAAATCGTCGACCGCGAGACCGAGGCTTATCTCGCCGCCGCGGGCTGCGGCGAACTGATCGACGAGAGCGCCGAGGCGACGGTTCTGTTCGATATCGGCGGCGGCTCCTCCGAGATCGTCTGGATGGCGCGCGGCCCCGACGGCGCGCGTCGCGTCGCCGCCTGGGAATCGCTGCGCCTCGGCGTCGTATCGCTGGCCGAGACGTTCGGCGGCGACGACGTGACGCCCGAAATCTTCGCCGCCATGATGGCGCATGTCGACGACGCGCTGGCGCCCTTTGTCGATCGCGTGGCGGCGCTGACCCGCTGCGAGCGTTTCCACCTGCTCGGCACCTCGGGCACGGTGACGACGCTCGCCGGCGTGCATCTCGACCTGCCGCGCTACGACCGCCGCGCCATCGACGGCCTCTGGCTGACCCGCGCCGAGATCGACGTCGCGGTGACGCGGCTGCGCGCCATGTCCTACGCCGAGCGGGCCGCCAACGGCTGCATCGGCCCCGAGCGCGCCGACCTCGTGCTTGCCGGCTGCGCAATCCTGGAGGCGATCCGCGGCCGTTTCCCCGCCGAGCGCATCCGCATCGCCGACCGCGGCTTACGAGAGGGCATACTGTCGCAGATGATGCGCGCCGACCGTTCGCCGCACAGGTACGGCGCATGAGCGGGCAGGGCTCCGGCCACGAGGGCGGCCGGGCGCTGAAGACGCGGGTCAAGACCGCGAAGAAGCGCAGCCTGTCCTCGACCTTGTGGCTGGAGCGACAGCTCAACGATCCCTTCGTCGCGCGCGCAAAACTCGAAGGGTTTCGCTCGCGCGCCGCCTACAAGCTGATCGAGATCGACGACAAATACCGGCTGTTCAAGCCGGGCGGGCGGATCGTCGATCTCGGCGCGGCGCCGGGCGGATGGGCGCAGGTCGCCGCCGAGCGGGTGCGCGCGCGGGAGGGCCAGGGGCGGGTTATTGGCATAGATCTGCTGGAGGTCGAGCCCATCGCCGGCGTCGAGTTCCGGGTGATGGATTTCCACGACGTGGGCGCCCCGGACGCCTTGCGCGACTGGCTCAACGGCCCGGCCGAGGGGGTGATGTCGGACATGGCGGCCAACGCGACCGGCCATCGCAAGACCGACCATCTGCGCATCATCGGCCTCGCGGATCTGGCGGTGGATTTCGCCTGCGAGGTTCTGGCGCCCGGCGGGTTCTTCCTGGCCAAGGTTTTTCAGGGCGGCTCGGAGGGCGAACTGCTCGCAAGGCTCAAGCGCGACTTCGCCGCCGTCCGGCATCTGAAGCCGAAGGCGAGCCGGGCGGACAGCGCGGAGATGTACGTGCTGGCGACCGGCTTTCGCGGGAGCAAGCCTAGCGCAGGAAGCCGAGACCGAGCAGCCCCGACAGGATGAGGAAGATCGCGACGATATAGTTGAGCAGCCGGGGCACGATCAGGATCAGCACGCCGGCGATGAGCGCGGCGAGCGGCTGGATGTGACTGACGCCGAGCGTAAAGCTTCCCAGATGCATGAGCGGTCCTTTTTGCCGATTGGGTCCGATCGCCGGTATCGGCGAGCGCGCCGCCGGAATCAACGAGCCTGCCGCGGATTTGTTCGCTCGGGACGCAGAACGTCGCGGCGAGGAAACACGCAGTCAGACGGCTTGCAAATAAGCGCGACGCGCCGAATTGCCACCTCCTGCGAGTATGTTAGGCTTTCCGCTTATGGCGATTGGTCGACCGACACGGGCGTTGGGCGCCGCGATGGGGCGACGGGAGTTTCTCGCGCTCGCATGCGGCGCCGCGGTCGCTTATCCGACGGCGGCGCGCGCGCAAGACACAAGGCCGGTCATTGGTTTTCTGCACGTCGGGTCGCCGGCGGAGAACGCCAAGCGGCTCGCCGCGTTCGGGGAAGGGTTGCGCGACGCGGGTTTCGTGGAGGGCGAGAATGTCACGATAGAGTACCGCTGGGCGGAGGGCCACGCCGAGCGGCTGGACGAAATGGCGGCCGATCTGGCGAGCCGAAGGGTTGCAGTGATCGTGACGACAGCCGTCACCGCCGCCGCCGTGGCGGCTAAGCGGGCGACGCGCGAAATACCCATCGTCTTCGCCGTAGGGAGCGATCCGGTCGCCCTGGGGCTCGTCGAAAGCCTAAGCCACCCGGGCGGCAACGCCACCGGCGTCACCTCCCTCAACGCGTCGCTGTCGGCCAAGCGCCTGCAGCTTCTGCGCGAACTGGCGCCCAGGACGGCGCGTTGCGTCACTATGGTCAATCCGACGTCGCCCCTGACCGGGCCGTTTCTGGACGGATTGCAGGGCGCCGCCGCAAAGTGGGGCCTTCGGGTGACCGTGCTTCGGGCGCAGAGCGCGGCTGAGATCGACGCGGGCTTCGCCAGTTTGGCGGATACCTCGGACGCCGCGTTTATTTCCGCGCCCGACGCGCTGCTCTACAGCCTGCGTGCGCGGCTGCTGGCTGAGATCGCGCGCCGCGCGCTGCCGTCCCTGTTCGACGTCCCGGAATATGTCGAGGAGGGGGGATTGGCGAGCTACGGCAACGACTTCATGGACGCGATACGGCAGGCGGGCGTTTATGTCGGCCGCATCCTCAAGGGCGCAAGGCCGGCTGATCTTCCCGTTGTGCAAGCGCAGAAATTCGTGCTGTCGATCAACCTGAAGACGGCCGCCGCGCTCGGCGTCGAAATCCCGCCGACGCTGCTGGCTTCCGCCGACGAGGTGATCGAATGAGGCGGCGCGAATTTATCCTGGCCGCGAGCGCGGCGGCGGTTTGGCCGGGCGCCGCGCGGGCTCAGCAGGCGAGCAGGCTTCCGCTCATCGGTATGCTCTGGGTCAATTCCGCCGAGGCGGAACAGAAGATCGGCTTCGTCGCAGTCTTCCACGCCGCATTGACCGGACTCGGATACGTCGATGGAAAAACGATCCGGGTGGAGGAGCGGTTCGGCGACGGCAGTTACAAGCGCATGGAGGAGTTGGCGGCCGAACTGGTTCGGCTCAACGTCGATCTGATCGTCACCGGCGCCGAAGGCGCCCCCGCCGCCGCGGGGGCGACGAAGACGATACCCATCGTCAGCGCCTCGACGGCCGATCCCCTCGCCGAGGGTCTTGCGGTGTCGCTCGCGCATCCCGGCGGCAATTTTACCGGAAACGCCGTGTTCTTCCCTGAGATCATGGCCAAGAGGCTGGAGCTTCTCAAGCAGTCCCTGCCGTCGCTGGCGCGCGCGGGCGTGCTTACGCCGCAAACGGATGCGTTCGCCCGCTTCAACATCGAGGCGATGGCGGCGACTGCGAAGCCTCTTGGCGTGGATTTGCAGCTCGTCGAGGCCTCGGACGCGGCGTCCTACGAACGCGCGTTCGCCACGGCGGCGGCGGCGGGAATCGGCGGGTTGGTGGTCCTCGACCACCCGCTCTTCTTTCGCGATTTCCCGGTCATCGCGGCGCTCGCGCTCAAATATCGGCTGCCCACGGCAGGAGCGCCGCCCTATGCGCGCGTCGGCGGGCTGATCGGCTACGGCGTGCTGTTCCCCGTGCTTTTCCGCAGCGCGGCGGCCTTCGTCGACAAGATCCTCAAGGGCGCGAAGCCCGGCGACATACCCATCGAGCAGGCGACGAAGTTCGAGACGGTCGTCAATCTCAGAACCGCCCGGGCGTTGGGAATCGAGCTGCCCCCGACGCTGCTAGCCGGCGCCGACGAGGGGATCGAATGAGGCGGCGGGAGTTCATCGGCTTGATGGGCGCTGCGGCGGCTTGGCCGCTCGGCGCCGGCGCGCAGCAAGCGCGAGACCCGCCAAAAGTCGGGTTTCTGTTTCCGGGACCAGATTCTATGGCCGCCGCGCGCAGCGCTCCCATGTTGGAGGGGTTGCGCAGCGTGGGGATCGAGGCGCCTAGCCAAGCCAGCCTCATCACCCGCGCGACCGGCGGCGATCCCACGCGCGTCGCGCCGCTGCTCGCCGAACTCATTGCCGAAAAGGTGGATGTGATCGTGCCCTTGAGCCCGCAAATGGTTCGAGCCGCCCGCGCCGCCACGTCGACAATCCCGATCGTGACCTTCGATCTGGAGAGCGATCCGCTGGAAGGCGGCCTGCTGGCGAGCTTCGCCCATCCCGGCGGCAACGTTACCGGCGTCTTCCTCGACTTTCCCGACTTCAGCAGGGTTTGGCTGCAGTTCTTGAAGGAGGCGAATCCCGGCCTCGCCAGGCTGGTCGTCCTGTGGGATCCAAACACGTCCACGGTTCAAACCAGAGCGGTTGCGGCCGCGGTCGAAGGCGCAGGCGTCAAGATCGACGTTCTGGAGATCCGCTCGCCCGCCGGACTCGACGCCGTGTTCGATGCGGCGAGCGCGCTGCGTCCCGATGGCGTGATGCTGCTTTCGTCGCCGATCATGTCGGTCTTCTCCAAACAGATGGCCGAACTGGCGGTCAAGCATCGCCTGCCGGCCATTTCGCTGTTCGCCAATTTCGCGCGGTCGGGAGGACTGATGGCCTATGGACCCGATCTTGACGCGCTCTATCGCAAAGTCGGAGTTCTGATCGGAAAGGTTCTCAAGGGCGCGCATCCCGCCGACATCCCAGCCGAACGTCCCGATCGCTTCGAGCTGGTGCTGAACTTGAAGACGGCGAAGGATCTGGCGCTGACGATCCCCAACTCGTTGCTGGCTCGCGCCGACGAGGTGATCGAATGACGCCGCTGGCGCTGCGCATGGAGACCGCGCCGGCGCGGCGCGAGCGCCGCTTCCGACGGGCGCCGCTGGCGGTAAAACTCGCCATCGCCTTTCTCGGCCTCGTCGCCTTGGTTCTGCTCGTCAACGGCGCCGTCGACACCTATCTGACCTACAACCAAGCCAAGCGCGCCGCGCTCGAAGTCGAGTCCGAGAAGGCGCGCGGCGCGGCCGAGCGCGTCGGGGCGTTTCTCGCCGACATCCAGACGCAGCTCGGTTGGACCACCGGCGTCGAATGGGGCTACGCCAAACTCGAACAGCAGCGCTACGACTTCATCAGATTGCTGCGTCAGGCGCCGGCGATCACAGCGCTCTCTTATATCGACGGTCATGGCAAGGAGCAGATCGCGGTTTCGCGGCTGGAGCCTGACGCCATCGCCTCGGGCAGGGATTTCTCCGCCGATCCGCGCTTCGTGCGCGCCGTCGCCGACAAAATCTGGTTCGGGCCGGTGGAGTTCCGGCGCGGCTCGGAGCCTTACATGACAGTCGCGCTCGCCCATGTCGGCAAGGCGCCCGGCGTCACCGTCGCCGACGTCAACCTCAAGCTGGTGTGGGACGTCGTCAGCGCCATCCATGTCGGGGACAAAGGTTTTGCTTATGTCGTCGACGACCACGGCCGCCTGATCGCGCATCCCGACCTGAGCTTGGTGCTGCGCGACAGCGATTTCTCAGGGCTCCCGCAGGTTGCCGAGGCGATGAAGGGAGGGGGTGGCGGAGGGGCGGCGGTCGCCAAGTCGTTCGACGGCGCCGCCGTGCTGACCGCCTTTGCGATAGAGCCGAAGACGCATTGGGCCGTGTTCGTCGAGCAGCCTCTGTCGGAGGCGCTCGCGGCGGCCTATGCGACGCTGGCGCGCGCGGGCGGGCTGCTCGGCCTCGGATTACTGCTCGCCGCCGTGACCGGGGTGGCGCTCGCGCGGCGGATGGCGGCGCCGATCAGGGCCTTGCAGGCGGGCGCGGAGAGGCTCGGCGCCGGCGATCTCGCGCAGCGGCTCGACATTCGCACCGGCGACGAGATCGAGGCGCTGGCGGGCGGGTTCAACCGAATGGCCGGGCGGCTGCAAGAGAGCTACGAGAACCTGGAAGGCAAGGTCGAGGAACGCACGAAGGATTTGAACGAGGCATTGCACCAACAAACCGCCACTGCCGACGTGCTCAAAGCCATCAGTGGCTCCATTTTCGATCCGCAGGCCGTGCTGGAGACGCTCATCAACTCTGCGACGGCGCTTAGCGGCTCGACGAACGGAATGATCTGGCGCTTCGAGAACGGCGCCATGCATAGCCGCGCTTTCGCGCGAGGCGAGGAACGCGGCGCGTTCGTCGACTATATGCAGGCCCATCCCCAGCCGCCCGGTCGCGGCTCGACCACCGCACGCGTCGCGCTGACCGGCGAAGTGCAGAATATCGCCGACGTGCGCGAAGATCCCGACTATTCTCCGGATCTGCGCCGCACAGTCGGAACCCGCGCCGCGCTCGGCGTGCCGATGAAACGCGGTGACGAGCTTATCGGCGCGATCGTCATGTCGAAGCCCGAGGCGGGCGTCTATCCAGAGCGGATCGTCGAACTCACCAAGACTTTCGCCGACCAGGCCGTCATCGCCATCGAGAACGCGCGGCTGTTCGGGGAGGTCCAGTCCAAAACGCGCGATCTTGAAGAAGCGCTTTCGCAGCAAATCGCAACCGCCGAAGTGTTGAAGGTTATAAGCCGTTCGGCCTTCGACCTGGATCCGATTTTTCAGGCCCTCATCTCGACTGCGACGCGTCTTTGCAACGCCTATAGCGGGGCAATTTGCATCCGCCGCGGCGAGGAAATTCGCTACGTGGCGGCTCAAGGTCATAGCAATGACGACAAGCTGCCGGGCTATTTGCTTGGGCGCGCGGTCACGCTCGACAGGACTTCGATGGCCGGCCGGACAATCCTTTCGGGCCGCGTCGAGCAAATACCCGACGTGCTCGAAGATGCGGAATTCGCAGTGCCGATGGCCGCCTATGGCAACCCGGCGCGGGCGCTGCTCGGGGCGCCGCTGCTCGGGAAGGATCGGATTGAGGGCGCCCTCATGGTGACCCGCTTACAGAGCGGCGCGTATCCGCAGCGGCAGGTCGAGCTGCTGCAGACCTTCGCCGATCAGGCGGTTATCGCGATTGAGAACGCGCGGCTGTTCGACGAGGTCCAGGCGCGCACGCGCGATCTCGAAGAGTCGCTCGCCCAGCAAACTTCGACTGCGGAAATCCTTCGTGTTATCAGCCAATCGCCGACCGACGCGCGCCCCGTGTTTGAGAGTATCGTCGTTGCGGCCGCGCGACTGTTGCGGTGCGATATGGCCTTCGTGATGCTTGTCGAAGGCGAAAGCTGGCGCAACGCCGCCGTCGCTACGCCGGAGGGGCTAGGTACGGTTGTGCTGACCGAAAGGTTCCCCGTGGACCCAAGCCTCAATTTTCCGTCCCGGGCCATCGTCGCCAAGGAGATTGTCTCTTTGGCGGACTGGTCCGAGATTCAATTGCCCGAACATCAGCGTCGTGTTCAAGACCTCTACGGATTTCAGGCGTCACTTCATCTGCCATTCATGCGCGAGGGCGTTTGTGTCGGCGTGCTGACGCTGCTGAGTCGGCGACCCTACGCCTTTGGCGACGGCGAGATTGTCCAGAGCCAGTCCTTCCGCGACCAGGCCGTTATCGCGATTGAGAACGCCCGGTTGTTTGAGGAGGTGCAGGCGCGTACGCGCGACTTGGAAGAATCGCTCGCACAGCAGACCGCCACCGCCGACGTGCTGAAAGTCATCAGCCGCTCGGCCTTCGATCTCGAATCGGTGTTCCAGACGCTCGTCACAAGCGCGGTAGATCTATGCAATGCGTCGTCCGGAACACTCTGCGTGCGCGATGGCGACGTTTTCCGCTATCGCGGCATGGCCGGACCCGAGGCGAGCGCCGAGCTTCAAAACTTTCTCTTCGATCATCCGCTCGTCACGCCGACGCGCAACACGGCTGCAGGGCGCACGATTCTTTCAGGGCGCGCCGAGGAAATACGCGATGTCGCGCTGGAGGAGAACTACGCGGTGCCTTTCACCTCGCTCGCCAGCACTGCGCGCGGCTTGCTCGCCGTACCGCTCATGGGCAAGTCGGAGGTTCTGGGCGCCATCGTGGTGGCGCGCGCCGAACCGGGAGCCTTTCCGGCGCGCCATATCGAAATTCTGCGGACCTTCGCCGATCAGGCGGTGATCGCGATTGAAAACGCGCGGCTGCTCGACGAGGTGCAGGCGCGCACGCGCGAACTGGAGACGTCGCTCGAAGACCTGCGCAAGGCGCAGGACCGGCTCGTGCAGTCGGAAAAGCTCGCCTCGCTCGGCCAGCTAACCGCCGGCATCGCGCACGAGATCAAGAACCCGCTCAACTTCGTCAACAATTTTGCGTCGCTGTCGCGCGAGCTGCTGGAAGAACTGCGCGAGACGCTGCAGCGCTTGCCGGACGAGGCCAAGGCGGATGCGGACGATCTCATGGGCATGATCGACTCCAACCTGGAAAAGGTCGCCAGTCACGGCAAGCGCGCCGATTCCATCGTCAAGAACATGCTCTTGCATTCGCGCGAGGGCTCGGGCGAGCGCACGCGCGTCAACGTCAACGCGATGGTGGAGGAGGCGCTCAATCTGGGCTATCACGGCGCGCGCGCGGAAAAGCCGGGCTTCAACGTGACCATCGAGAAGGCGCTCGATCCGCAGGCCGGCGAAGCCGATCTCTACTTGCAGGAAGTCACGCGCGTGCTTCTGAACCTTATCTCGAACGGCTTCTACGCCAGCGCCAAGCGCAAGCAGAGCGAGGGCGCAGGCTACGAGCCGACGCTAAGGGCGGCAACCCGTTCGCTCGGCGGCAGCGTCGAGATCCGCATCCGCGACAATGGGACGGGCATCCCGGACGAGGTGCGCGACAAGATGTTCAACCCGTTCTTTACGACGAAACCTGCCGGCGAGGGCACCGGGCTCGGCCTCAGCCTCAGTCACGACATTGTCGTCAAGCAGCATGGCGGCACGCTCGACGTCGAAACGGCGCCGGGCGCGTTCACCGAGTTTGTCATCACCCTGCCGCGCGAGGGAGCGGGCAAATGAGCGCGCTGATATTGGTGGTCGACGACGAACCCGACGTCGCGGAGCTGTTCCGGCAGCAGTTCCGCCGCGACGTGCGCGCCAACCGCTTCGCGCTCGATTTCGCGCTCTCGGGCGAGGAGGCTTTGGGCAAAGTCGCGCGCGTGACCGACGCCGACCTCATCCTGATCCTGTCCGACATCAACATGCCCGGCATGAGCGGGCTCGACATGCTGCCGCGCGCGCGCGAGGCCCGGCCGGACGTGCCGGTCATCATGATCACCGCCTATGGCGACGCGGAGACGCGCCGACATGCGCAGGCGCGCGGCGCAGCGGGGCTGTTCGTCAAGCCCCTCGACTTTCCCGAACTGCGGCGCGCCATCGAGGCGCGGCTGGCGCAAGTGGGCGGCGCGGGATGACCGACACGATCCTGGTCGTCGACGACGAGCCCGACCTCGAAGATCTCGTGCGGCAGAAGTTCCGCCGCCAGATTCGCGAAGGGGCCTTTGCGTTCCTGTTCGCGCGCGACGGCGTCGAGGCGCTGGAGCGGGTCGCGGAGCGGCCAGAGATCGACCTCGTCGTCACCGACATCAACATGCCGCGCATGGACGGGCTGACGCTGATCGAACGGCTAGCCGCCGACGAGCGGCGGCTGTCAACCGTCATCGTCTCGGCCTACGGCGACATGGCCAACATTCGCACCGCAATGAACCGCGGCGCGTTCGATTTTCTCACCAAACCCATCGACTTCGCCGATTTCGAGACGACCCTGCGCAAGACCCTCGCGCATATCGGGCGCTTACGCGATGCGCGCGAACGGCAAGCCGCAGCGGAACGGGCGCAAGCCGCGCTGGCGCGCTATTTCTCGCCCAATCTGGCGAAATCGCTGGCCGGCGACGTCAGCGCGCTTGCCGGCGGCCGGCGCGAGATCGCCACCCTGTTCACCGACATCGCCGGCTTCACCGCGCTCGTCGAAACGCTGGACGCGGACGTTTTGTCGGCGCTTCTGGGCGAATATCTGACCGGAATGACGGAGATCGTCTTCGCGCGCGACGGGACGGTCGCCAAGATCATCGGCGACGCGATCCATATCCTGTTCGGTGCGCCGGCCGATCAACCGGACGCCGCAACGCGCGCCATCGATTGCGCGCTGGCGCTCGACGACTGGTCGGAGAGTTTCCGCTCGCACTGGCGCGAGAGGGGCGTGCCGTTGGGGGCGACCCGCATCGGCGTGCATGCCGGGCCGGCGATTGTCGGCAATTTCGGCGGCGGCCGGTTGTTCGACTACACGGCCTACGGCGACACGATAAACGCCGCCGCAAGGCTGGAAGCGGCCAACAAGACGTTCGGCACGCGCGTCTGCGTCAGCGCGGCGGCGGCGTCGCGGGCGGAGGGGTTTGTCGGCCGCCCGATTGGCGACCTCGCGTTACGCGGCCGCACCGAGCCGTTGCGCGCCTACGAACCGGCGCGGACCGCTTTGCCCGAGACCGACGCCTATGCCCTGGCCTTTGCGAAGCTGGAGGCCAACGATCCCGCCGCCGTCGCCGCCTTCGCCGCGCTCGTCGGCGCGCGGCCGGAGGACCCGCTGGCGCAGTATCACCTGAGACGCCTGCTGAACGGCGCCTCGGGCGTGCGGTTGGAGATCGCCTGACCCGGCGAAACGCATTGGGATCAACGAGCCGAAAGCGCGCTCGGCAAATTCCGAGCGGCGTAGCAAAGAAATGGCCACGGGCTTGCAAGCATGAACTCGGACCGACTGAAGGCGTTAACGGATGGCGTCATCGCCGTGATCATCACCATCATGGTGCTTGAGATGAAGCCGCCGGAGGGATCGACACCCGGGGAGCTATTGAAAGTGGCGCCCGTGTTCATGAGCTATGTTCTGAGTTTTGTTTATGTGGCTATCTACTGGAACAACCACCACCACTTTTTCGCTCTGACCCCGGAGGTGAACGGGGCCGTCATGTGGGCGAACTTACACCTACTGTTTTGGCTTTCCTTGATCCCGTTCGCAACGGCGTGGGCGGGCGAGCATGCCTTGCAACCCTGGCCCACGGCGGTCTACGGCATGGTTCTGCTTGCCTGCGCGCTCGCCTGGTACGCGATGCAGATCGCCATTTTTCGCGCCCAGGGGCCGGCTTCGGACTTGAAGCGGGCTGTCGGGCGCGATTTCAAGGGCAAGCTGTCGCCGCTGGGCTACACGGCGGCCATAGCCGTGTCGTTTGTAAAGCCGTCGACCGCCGCCCTCATCTATGCCGCCGTCGCGGGTCTTTGGCTGATACCGGATCGCCGAGTGCACCGAGCGGTTCACGGGCGGAGACCGACAAGCGACTGAGCGCGTCGCGTTTGCCGCCAAGCGGCGCGGGCGGTCCTTTTTTGGGGGAGACATCTTCCGCCAATAGGGTCCGCGAGGCGCCTGTCGGCCGTCCCGCGCTGAATGGATATTCTTATGAGCGTGTCGAACAATTCCCTTCGCCGGCGACAAAGGCAATTCCCCGCGCTTGCATAAGGGCGCGGGTTGGCCCTATAA
>Ga0182030_10014163_pt1 | contig 15780 bp, 8 predicted proteins | sample 812S3MmetaG_FD_121299 | JGI IMG/M metagenome (GOLD analysis project Ga0182030, IMG submission 121299) | Permafrost microbial communities from Stordalen Mire, Sweden - 812S3M metaG (Illumina Assembly) | ecosystem: Environmental > Terrestrial > Soil > Wetlands > Permafrost | place: Sweden...
CAACCCAGTCTTCGCTAAATTTTCGGTTTTCCGCTTCGCCCCGGTACTCGGGCCTTTTAGTTGGTGTTTGTATCTTGAGGGTTCCGGAATCTATGGAATGACCGAACTGCGCTGCGGCGTCAAAACTGGACCTTCACGTCACCCACGCCGCGGCGCGGTGGAGTCTTATGAGCGTTTCGGCGCACCACACAGAGCATTCCGAAAAACTCGACCATCCCATGGATGTGGATCCCGAGTTGCGCAGGATCGTTCTCGAGGAACTCGACCACGTTTTAGCCAGCCGCTTCTTTAAAAACAGCCCTCGCAGCCGGCAGTTTCTCGAGTACATCGTGCGCCGCAAGTTGGAGGGCCGCACCGAGGAACTGAAAGAGCGAAGCATCGGGATAGAGCTGTTCCAGCGGCCACCGAGCTATGCCACCGGAGAAGATCCCGTGGTGCGCGTCCAGGCCGGCGAAGTACGACGACGGCTCGAGCAGTTTTACCAGGCGGAAACCGGGCAACCGCCGGTCCGTATCGAACTCTCGGTCGGATCGTACGCGCCGCACTTCCATCCGCGTGTGTCCGAGCCAATTGGAAGTCCCGAACCCGCTCCAATAGCGCTGCGGAGACGTTTCGAAACGATGGTGGCTGCCCGGCCAGGTGTGCTCGTTCTCTCCTTTGCATTGCTTTGTGCGCTGATCGCGGTCGTGGGTTCTATCGCCTGGGTAAACGCACACAATAAAGCAAAGCAGATCCCCGCCGCCGAGCAGTTCTGGGCTCCCGCCTTGGCAAGTCAGCAGCCGGTGTTGATCTGCCTCGCCAAACCTGTCGTTTACCGTCCTACCCTCGAGTTGTACCGCCGTTATTCAGGCAGCCATCCCGAGAGCTTCGACACTGAAGTCGAGAGATGGAATCGTGTGTTGCCGCTCGATCCGCAGACCAAGATGGTTTGGGGCGAAATGACGCCTTATTCGGATTACGGAGTTGCTGTTGGCGACGTCGAAGCGGCCGTCAGTATATCTTCCCTGCTTGGGAAACTCGGCAAACCCACTCAGGTTCGTATTGGTGATCGCTACACATGGGAAGATCTGCACGACTCTCCTTCTACGGTCGTGGGTGCATTCAATAACAAGTGGACCATGCAAATCACTTCGGGACTTCACTTCGAGTTCGCCGAGAACAATGGGGTGTACGCAATCCGAGAAAATGTCCCCAATGGGCGGACATGGCTTCCCAAACTCGACCAGGCTCAGCAGGCTGGACAGGACTTCGCAATCGTGGCCAGGTTGCTCGACTCCAATACGGGGCAGTTTACCGTAGTGGCAGCGGGCATATCGGGGAGTGGTACACAGACAGCGGGAGACTTTGTTTCCAAGCCTGATTTGCTCGAAAAGGCGATACGCGAACTTCCAGCCGGATGGCAGAACAAGAATGTCGAGTTCGTGCTGCAGACAAGCGTCACGGACTCCGTAGCCGGCCCCCCCAGCGTGGTCGCGTTTTATATTTGGTGAAGCCTCTACTGATCCGCGCCAGGGGTATTCACTAGCAGCAAGAATCGCCCCGACACAATTACAAATTAACTTGACCTGCTGGAAGCCGATCCCGGCCACTGGAGGATATAGATCTTCTCCTCCACGTCGCTTGCCCCGGCGCTTCCGGCGGTTCAGAATCGTTGAGCAAAAAAAGGGCCGGGCCGGCGGTTCACCCGCCGGCCCGGCCCTCCCGTTGCGTGGTTAGAAGCTGGCGCGCAAGTGCATTTGAAAACTACGCGAAGGCAACTGGCTCGTTGACTTTCCGAAACTGCTGCCAGACATGTCCGAACTGACACCCCCGAGGTTGGAGCGGTTAAACATATTCAAAACCTCGCCTTTGGCCTCGATCTTCATCTTTTCCGCAAAGAACCACGGAACATTGAAGTACTTCTCGAAGGTCAGGTCGAAGTCTTTGTAACCAGGACTATCGTAGGTGTTGCGGCCGAGGCTTCCTTCCTGCCCGAGAGTTGGCGTCGGGAATGCCGCCTTCGCCGTACCGCTGGTTGGGTCGCCGAAGACGCCGGTCAGGAACTGCTTCTTCGATTGGCCGCTCAAGTGGCGGCCAAAACTGGGAGCGTTGGGCACATCGTAGTTCGTGCCGTCGGCATTGAAGTCGCCGCCGGCATCGCCTGTGATCGTGCTCCCGGCGGGGCAGCCGCCATTCACGACTGCCGCGCCGCCGCTGCAGATCGGAGTGAAGCCCTGGCTGGTGTTGACGGTAAAGGGCAGTCCGGTATATCCAATCCACTTACCGCCGAACTCCCATCCGCCCAGGATGTACCGGAGCGCCTGGCTGGAATAGTTGTTCGGAACGTCCCACGTACCGTCAGCCGAAAACTGCTGGCGGATGTCGAAGTCGGCGCGTCCGCGTTGCGCTTTTAGATTGTTTGACTGAATGACATTGGTTCCGGCCGGTCCCTGGCTGGAGATCGATGAAGCATTGCTGATCTCGTCCAAGCCCTTGCCATAGGTGTAGACGCCCCGCAAGGATAATCCGTGCGTAAACGTCCGGACAACCTGAGCGGAACCGTAGTTCCCGAAAGAGTTGCCGTTGGATGAGGCAAACTGGGTTGTGGCGAAGTTGGGGTTGAGCCGCTTCTGCTGGCCATTATTCTGAATCAGATCGCCGGCAAAACGGTTGATGTCGCTGTTGAAGACAAGCAAGTGATGTGCTTCGGTGCCGGAGTAGTTCAACTCCACGATCAGGTTGCTCTTGAGTTGTTGCTGCACGCTCAGCGACCACGCTTCCACTTGCTGCATCTTCATGTTGGGATCGTAACCGCCCATGTTCCCCGCCGATGGCGAAAGGACCCCATTGACGAGAACACCGCCGCTGGAGTTGATCGTCACATTGCTGGTATTGGCGACCGGACAGATCAAGTTCCACTGTCCTGAAGCAGTGCAGAGCGCGAAGGTCGGCGTGGGGCTGCCTGACTTCACGTTGATTTGCGGCTGGTAGTACAAGGGCAGATTCGTCGAGGTCATATCCGTGATGTGGAGATATGGCGGCTGGTCCTCGAACATGCCAAAACCGCCGCGCAAAGCCGTCTTGCCCTTGCCAAACACATCCCAGGAGAAGCCGACGCGCGGCGTGACTCCACCGACATTGTGGTCAAGCACATGGGGGCTGCTACTCGTTTTCGCAACGCCGGAGGCAACATCGGCGTTCCAGCTTGAGCCGGTGCCCAGGTTGAATTGGTTCAGGGTTGGCCTGTAGATGCTGAAGAAATTGACCATCCCGTCATAGCGGACGCCCAGGTTGAGGGTGAACCGCGGGGCCAGCTTCCAATCGTCCTGCAGGTAGAATCCAAGGATCATATCGCGGTAGTCACGATCGTAGGGCGCCTGTTGGTGGTTTGTCAGATTCACGGTCGAGCCGCTCTCGGACGTCGCTTCATCCTGAATGAAATCGAGGATGCTCTGGAAGTTGTAGGTGGGCCGGGTAAAGGCGCCGTCCTGGTGATCCACCTCGCGCGTGTTGAATAAGTCGACTCCGAACTTCAAGGTGTGCGTCTTGATGGTTGCCGTCATCACATCGCGCCAGCTGTAGGTGCTCTGCGTGAAGTTGCCCGGCGCCCACCCCGCAAAGCCCTGCAGGTTAGCGACATTGACGTACGGAATCCCCTCGGCAGGGTAGCCCAGGTTCGATCCGTAGGGCCGGATCAGATTGACGCCGGTTTGATTGAAGAGATGCGAGTTGAACGTGTGGGTCCAGTTGATGTTCACGAAATCGGCGTAGTTGGCGTTGCCCGATGCCGCTGCTGGGCGGACGCCGTTCCCAGGGGATGAGTAGTTGGTGCGGATTACATCCCCGTAGATACGGTCGTTCTTGCCCAGGTAGTCGTCGATGCGGAAGCTCCACTGGTACCCGTTCTTGGGGGTGGTCCAAGTGAAGTTCCCGGTTCCGATAACATTCCCCGTATAGGAAGCAAGGGCCGCCGGAGGCGCGTAGTAGCCGGGAGTGGCCAACTCGTATTGCGCCACGTTCTCGAGACCCGAGGTCGGATACTTTGAAGGGGGTGTCGCGGTGAGTATGCCCGTGGCGACCGTATTGGGAAGGTTCGCCTTCGCCCAGGTCACGAAGTCCTGCGTTTCCAGCGTGGCCGAGCTGTTGCTCGGAGAGCCGGAACGCAACACGTCGATAGCGCCAAACCAGAAGAGCTTGTTCTTGATAACCGGCCCGCCCATGGTGGCGCCCATCTCGTTTCGCGTGAATACTGAAGGGGGCCCGAACTGGGTGTTGGCGGTCAGCGTGTTGTTGGTGAACTCCCAGTCGATGTTGCCGTGGAACTGGTTGGAGCCGGAGACGGTGTAGACGTCCACGGTTGCGCCGCCGTTCCTGCCCTTCTGGGCATCGAAGTCGTTGGTGCGCACGTCCATGGACGAAACGATCTCGGGGTTGGGAGAGATCGATGTTTGGCCACCGCGGGAGGGCGTATTGGTGTAGCCGTCGTCGATCTGAAAGCCGTTCTCCTCCTGACGGAGTCCAGCGGCGTTGAGGTTGATACCGTACTCGTTGGTGTAGTTGTCGTTACCGCCCGAGACGATGCCTCCGCCAGTCATGCCCGGAGTCAGTGCCGCGAGGCCGTAAATGTTCTGACCCGACAACGGCGTTTCTGCCAGGGTCTCATTGGAGATGACCGACCCTGTGGTCGGGGTTACAAGATCGAGCGAGGCTGCCGTTGCGGAAACCTCAACATTGGTCGAGACCTCACCTACCTTCATTTCAGGCGAGACGGTGCGGATCTCGGCGATCTGCACAGCCAGCCCGGCTTGTTTCCAGGTTTGGAAGCCGGCCATTTGAACTTCAACGTCGTAAGTGGAGGCGGCAATGCCATCGATGCGGAAGTAGCCGCTGTCGCCGGTCAGGACGGCTTTTGAAACGCCCAAACGGGTGTCAGTCACGGTGACTTTCGCTTTTCCGATGACGGCCCCGGTCGTGTCTTTTACGATGCCCTCTATTCCGCTTGAGAACTGAGCAAATGCCGATGCTCCTCCCAGGCTAAACAGAAGGAACAGGAAGATCGTGATGCGTGTCCATCGTTTCATACTGGTCTCCTTTTTCGAATGCTCCATCCGTATTACAGAGTTAGGTGATAGGTCGTTCAGCTGTCGGGTTCGCTCAACGCCCAACGATTTTGACAATGCTCGTGTCCGAGCCGGTCCAGGCTTCTGGCCCACTGTGTGTCAGTTGGCCGGCCGTATCGTTCCAGTGCAAGTGCGTGATCCGGGAATCTCCCTTCTCGTATGCGTAGGTCTGTCCATCGTCGTTGTAAAGCGTGAAGTCACCATCCGCGCCGGGATAGACGAGTACACGCGCGATCGTCTGCACGTCCTGGGTGCTCAGAATCTCGCTCCCTAACGGGACGATCGATCCCGCGCGAACAAACAGCGGGATGGTATCGATCGGCGCGGATACTTCAACGGTCTGGCCGCCCTTCAATCGCTCGTTGGTCCAGTAGTTGTACCAGTCGCTTCCGGCAGGCAGATAAACCTTGCGGCTCGTTGCGCCTTGTTCCGTAACCGGAGCGACCAGAAACGCCGGACCAAACATGTACTCGTCTCCCATGCGAGCCACATTCGGGTCGTCTGGAAAATCCATGAACAGCGCGCGCATGTAAGGCGCGCCCGTGGTGTAGCTGAAGTAGCCAAGCGAGTAAACGTACGGTAAAAGCTGGTAGCGCATGCGCAGATACTTCGCCAGGATCGGTTCGGCTTGCTTGCCGTAAGACCATGGCTCGTTGAAATTGCGCGTTCCATGCGTGCGGAAGATCGGTTCGAATACGGCGTATTCAAACCACCGAACGTACAATTCCGGATAGTCGTCGTATCCGCCCACGTTGTCCCGCGCATCGCTTGGATCCAGCAGCGGGGGATGGAGAGGGTGATGCTCCGGAGGCAGATTGAGAAACCCGCCTGTATCGCTGCACCAGTACGGCATTCCCGAGGCCGTGAAGTCCAGACCGGCCGGAATCGTCCGCTGGAACTCGTCCCATGTGGAATAGATATCCGATGACCAGAAGACCGTGGCATTTCGCTGCGCGCCCAGATACGCGGCCCGCGCCAGGATCAGCGCCCGCTGCTTCTCGTCGCGCCGAAACCCGTCATAAACTGACGCGGTGTGAAACAAAGGGTAGGCATTGAAGTACCGCGTTCCCGGCCCGATCGAAAAATAGCTGCCATTGGGCGGCAGATCCGGCTCCGTTTCGTCCAGCCATATAGAGTCGAATCCCTTGTTCACGAAATTGTCGCGAATCTCATCCCAATACCATCGCGCCGCCGCCGGATTCGTCGTATCGATGTCCGAACCCACCGGGTCGTTGGGATCGCCATTGGTGGGCGTCCCGTCCGCGTGTTGCTCGAACCACCCCTTCGTTCGCAGCATGTCGTAGAACCGCGATCCATAGATGAACCGCGGCCAGATGCTGATCAGCGAGTGGAAGCCCATCGAGTGTAGCTGATCGTTCATCCGCTGCGGATCGGGCCACTTCGCCGGGTCCATATCCATCTGGCCCATCTTCGTGTAATAGAGAAAGTCCACGACCACCGTGTCGGCCGGCAGATGCCGGTCGCGGTAGCCCTTGGCAATATCCAGAACCTCGGCCTGTGTGTCGTAGCGCTGCTTGCTCTGCGTAAATCCGTAAGCCGACTTCGGCAGCATCGGCGTCGCCCCGGTCAGCAGCCGGTAGCCGGCATAGATCTCGTCCGTTGTCTTCCCCAGGATCACGAAAAACGAGACCCGGTTCCCCACCTCGGATGTCCACTTTGTCCGCTCGTTGAAACCTGGTTCGATGGTCGTTCGCGACGGGTTGTCCCATACCAGTCCATAGCCCCGGCTCGATACCATGAACGGCACACACACGCTTTCGCCAGCCGGCGCAAAGTAGTCGTGCCAGCATTTCACCGGATGCCCGCGGTGGTCGAGGAAACCCTCCTGGTTCTGTCCCAGGCCGTAATAGTGTTCATCTGCCGGGGATGCAAACACCGCGCTCACCCGGTTAAACGCCTCGTCGGTCGGCCGTTTGTCGTTCAGCACCGATGCATTGCCGTCCGTGTCGTTAGGCTGGGTAATTGACCACCCGGTCATATCCACCAGCGCTTTGTGATCCGGCGTCCACACGGTAATGTGCGCCCGCGGCGCATCCAGAAACTTGAAGTACTTGTCCAGCCATAAGTCGTCCTGTGTCGGCTTGGGCGGTTGGTCCGCGTCTACCGTTACCGCCATGCGGTCCGAAGAATAACGGTCGGCCTGCTGATCCTGTTCATGCCTCCATCCGGCGGCCGAAGGCGTGGCCGCAAATCCGTAGCCCGGTGCAGCCAGGGCTTTGTCCGGCTGAAGGGCCACTGTGACGCGAATAATGTTGGGGGCATAAGGTTCCAGCACTACCGTGCTGCGATAACGCGGAAGGACAATCTGCTGGTCCGCGCTCCAGGCAGTCCCGCAATCGCACCAAAGAAGTCCCAACCCAGCCACAACCAGGCCTTTACGAACCAGAGCGTTCAGCACCCGAGTTCTCCTCGTTTCCACAAAGCGCGGTTGACGGGGCTTTGTGGAGCCGCCCCTGCCGTGGGCAAATTGACGAACTCCGTACGCAGTGAACCCACCCAGCGCCGACCTTTGATTTCTGACTCGTTCGGAGTCCAAACGTTCACCTTCCCTTCCCCGGAAATCTATCTCCCTGTTACGAGCCCCGCTCGGAAAAGGGGTGACATGAGCCTTTCGCCCAAGTCAATCGAAAGGTTGATTACAAAGTCGACAGGGAGTTTGATACCTCATAGTGTGGCTGGCAAGTAACACACGGTATTCTTACTGTGTATTTCCCTAGGCAACTTGTTTAAAATAAATCCCTTATATGGGCAACAACATTGAGTCGGAAAAGGCGGCGCTGAACTGCGATAGAGGGGCCTGGGGCTTGGAGGCCAAGGCTGCGGCGTCGACTCGACTGCAAGGTGCCGTTGGCGTCATGGACCTCTCTTGCATGAATCCGGAGTGGGCCAACAACGATTTCAACAACTCATCGTTGGCTTCAATGAATCGCAGCAAGAATGTGTTTGCTGCGGAAGTAGCAGACAGAGCCAGGCCGTATCACCCCGCGAATTCGCGGCCTTGACAACAGTGTCTGGTGTTGCTTTACTGAACCCGGTCGGAAAGCCTCTGCCTCAATCGTTTGGGGAGCCGTGATGGTGTGCGTGCTCTGCTTCCCTTGGCCGGAAAGCGCACCCAATTCGGCCGGTCCGTTAGCGAACCGAGTGGTACCGGCACCCGAAAAGCCCTGGTGGTGGATGAACTCATGAAGTCAATTCTTGATTCGCCGAAGAGCAGCGAGGCCGGTCGGAACCCGCCAGAGAACGGGGGAGCCGACCGCTGGGCGGTCCTCCAGGAGCTGGACAGTATCCTATCCAGCCGTCACTTCAAGAGCGCGGGCCGGTGCAAGCAGTTTCTTCGTTACGTGGTTCTGAGCAAACTCGACGGACAAACCGAGCGGCTCAAGGAACGCACAATCGGAATAGAGGTGTTCAAGCGCCCGCCAGGATACTCCACGGGAGAGGACCCCGTGGTGCGGGTTCAGGCTGGCGAAGTTCGGCGGCGTCTCGAACAGTATTACCAGGAGATGCCGCAACCGTCTTCGCTGCGCATCGAATTGCCCTTGGGTTCGTACTCGCCGGTTTTTAGTCGGGGAACCGCGGCAGAGGTTCGGGAGACACCAACCCGGCCGGCTCTTTCGGTTGCATCGCCCTCTTCGCGTTGGAAGCCAAACCTCAAGGTAGTCTCCCTGTTGGTAATCGGGATGCTCGCCGCGATCGCGGGCAGAGCTCTCATTGACTCATTGCATCGCCTCGCCGGTCCGAAGACCGCACTGGAAAAGTTCTGGGGGCCTGCCATTGCAAGTCACCAGCCCATCCTCATTTGCCTGGCCAACACCCCAGACAGTTCTTCCGGGGATATCTACCAGCGTTTTTCGCAAACTCATTCTTCTACCTCTCAAACCGAGGTCGGAAGCATCACAACTTCGCTCCCTCTCGACCCCGATGAAAAGGCCGCCGGCAGCGACGCTCCCGTCTCCTCCGAGAATGTCCCTGCGTCCGATGCGTCTGTTGCAGTCGCGCTTGCCGAGCTTTTTGGAAAGCTCGACAGGCCGAGCCAACTGCGTGTAGGCGAGGCCGCCACCTATGAGGATCTTCGCAATCTCCCCGCGGCCGTAATTGGCGGTTTTGATAGCAGGTGGACCATGCAACTGGTCTCGAACCTGCAGTACGCCTTCATTTGGGACCACGGGCAGTACATGATCCGCGAACGGGCTCCGGGCGGAAGAGTCTGGACCACGCGGCTCGGGCCCCATGGCGAGACAGTGGGAGACTTCGCGATTGTGGGCCGCCTGATCGACTCCAAGACCGGTCAGTTCACCGTCACGGTGGCGGGGATCGGGCCCAGGGGAACGCAAGCCGCCGGCGAGTTCGTTTCTTCGTCGCGGTATCTGGAAGAAGGGCTCGCACACGCTCCCCCTGATTGGCAGAACCGCAATCTGGAAGTGCTGCTGCAAACCACGGTGACCGACTCGGTGGCCGGTCCGCCCCATGTCATTGCGGCCTATACTTGGTGACGGGACTGCATAAAGCCAACAAAGGCGAAAGGGTCTGCCGCTATCGTGCAGCTCAGGCACAGCCGTCGAAATAGACCGGATGGAGATCTTCTCTTGCAAGCTCGCGGTGTAGTTTGTCTCGCTTTGTCCTTCGTCCTGGTTTTCGTCCCGGTCTCCATTTTGGTGGTGTGCGCGCCTGTCCATACCCAACAACCCCCACCACAGCCCGTCCAGCCTGCACAAAGCGGAATGGGAGGCATTGCCTCCGCCGGCGTCTTCGCCCCCGTTTACGACCAACAGAAGCGGCCCATCACCGCCGGGGGATCTGTCGACAAAGGCCCCGTGGTCTTCGAGGATGCTACCAAGGCTGCCGGGCTCTCCGGCTGGCGCCATGAGATGGGCACGCCAAAGAAGAAATACATCCTGGAGACCGACGGTTCCGGTGTCGGCCTGATCGATTACGACAACGACGGCTGGCTCGACATCTACCTGGTAAACGGCTCGACCTACGACGCAATCAGTGGCAAAAGCACCCCGCCCCATGCCGCGCTCTTCCATAACAACCACGACGGAACCTTTACCGATGTGGCTGAAAAGGCTGGAGTCTCCAACGACCGCTGGGGTTTCGGCGTGGCCATCGCGGACTATGACAACGACGGCTGGCCGGATATCTTCGTAGCCAATTACGGCAAGAACCGGCTCTACCGCAACAACCACGATGGAACATTCACCGACGTAGCGGAAGAAGCTGGCGTCACACTCGGCAACTGGTCCGACGGCGCGGCCTGGGGCGACTATGACGGCGACGGCCGTCTCGATCTCTTCGTTTCCGGCTATGTCCACTATGACCTCAATAATCAGCCCAGCGCCGAAGACGGCTCCGCCTCGACCGCCCACTGCCAGATGCGCGGCGTGTCTGTGATGTGCGGTCCGCGCGGCCTTCCCGGCGAGCCCGACCACTTATTCCGCAACAACGGCAACGGCAAATTCACCGACGTAAGTGTGGCCGCGGGAGTCTCCGACCCGGGCAGGTTCTATGGATTCACCGCAATCTTCGTCGACATGAACAACGACGGCAAAGTGGATCTTCTCGTGGCCAACGATTCGGAGCGCAATTATCTCTACATCAATAAGGGAGACGGCACGTTCGAAGACCAGAGCTATGTTTCCGGTTTTGCTTTCAACTTTGACGGCCGCGAAATCGCCTCCATGGGTTTGGCCGTGGGCGATTACCTGAACAACGGCCTGATCGATGTACTGGACACCGACTTCTCCGACGACTACAAGGCACTCTATCGAAACGACGGCGGCGGCAACTTCACCGATGTTTCTCGCGAGGCTGGATTCGTCCGGACAGCCGTTCCATTTGTCGGCTGGGGTGACGGCTTGTTCGATTACGACAACGACGGCTGGAAAGACATGATGATGATCAACGGACACGTCTATCCTCAAGTCGACGAGCACGATTGGGGTACCACCTATGCCCAGCGTCCGCTTTTGTTTCACAACAACCACCATGGCAAGTTCGAATATGTGCCGCCGGTGAAGGGGTCGGGGCTGGCTGTGGTCACGCCGGGGCGCGGCGCTGCATTCGGTGACCTGTTCAACAACGGCAAGATCGATGTCGTCATCAACCCTGTCGACGGACCGCCCGTCCTGCTGAAGAATGTGAACGCGGACCACCACCATTGGGTCGAGCTCAAACTGGTCGGCGGACCGAAAAGCCCGCGCGACGCCGTCGGTGCTACCGTATACTTGACCGCGAACGGGATGCGCCAGCGTGAAGACGTCATGAGTGGAGGAAGTTTTATTTCATCCAACGATCAGCGCCCTCACTTCGGCCTGGGGGACGCTGCCGATGCCGGAACCGCCGAGATTCACTGGCCCTCGGGCCATATCGAGAAGATCAAGCTTCCTGCAGTAGATCGCATTTTTACCATTACCGAGGGACAGGGCATAACCGGCGTGTTGTGCGCCGTGCAGCCATGCTCTTGAGTCTCCCGCCGTCTTCGCCAACCCACGAGGCGATGTAGCCTCATCGCCGAGCACACGCGCCAACTCGCCAACTTGCCATGCCCGCGTGAGCGGGCGCCAACCTGCTGGATTTGTTCAATAACCCAACTTCGACTCGTTGAGACCGCTCAAATCGCAGCATCGTTGGACCCTTGATCGTTTCTAGTAATATCGCCTATGAAGACACGCTGGAGTTTGTCTCGGATGTTTCGCCTCGGATTGATCGCCGGATTTGCTTTGGCCTGGACGCTCTCGGCCCCGGCTCAGGACGCCAGGATCTCGGCTTCCGCCATTGAGTCACTGATTCGTGCACAGCAATACGATCAGGCTCTCGGTAAATTGAAGGTTGCGCTGCATACAAATCCAGACGACTTCAAGCTCTGGACTCTCGAGGGAATCTGCCTTGCTTTGCAGGGAAGCGACAGCCAGGCGATTGCTGCTTTCGACAATGCGATTCGAATCTCTCCCAACTACACCCCTGCCCTCAAAGGCGAAATAGAAATCCTCTACAAGACCGGGGACAAACGTGCGATCCCGCTTTTGGAGAGAACGCTGAAGTCCGATCCCAACGACGTAACCGGACATGAGATGCTCGGCATGCTCCAAAGGCACGCCGGCAATTGCCAGGCGGCGGTATCTCATTTCCAGCACAGCGAAGATGCCATCGCCAGCCATCCTGCCTCGCTTGAAGCCTACGGCTATTGCCTGTTTAAGCTCGATCGGGCCGCCGATGCGATTCCGGTTTTCCGCCGGCTGATTCCACTTCTTCCCGGACAGTCCTATCCGAGCTACGACCTCGCCACACTGCTCGTCTCGACTCACAACAACGACGAGGCAATCAAGGCTCTCGAGCCGCTGTTGACTCCCGATCGGAATGACCCTGACATTCTCAGCCTCGCGGCACAGGCATATGAGGCAGCCGGCAACACGCCCAAGGCCGTCGCGCTGCAGCGTCAGGCCATCGTTCTCAATCCCGCCGATCCCTCGAATTATGTCCTGTTCGCAGTCCTCTGTTTGACTCACGATTCCTTCCAGGTGGGAATCGATATGCTCAATGCCGGACTCAAGCGAATCCCCGATAATTCCTCCCTTTATCTTTCCCGCGGCGTTCTTTACGCGCAGTTGGCGGACTACGACAAAGCGGAAACCGACTTCAAGATGGCGGAACAACTCGACTCCAAACAAAGCATTGGCGCCTATGCCGGCGACCTCACCATTCTCCAGAAGAACGATCCCGACACCGCTCTCGCACGCGTGCGCCTGCAATTGAAAGCTCATCCGGAAAGTCCGATCTTGCGCCTCCTGCTGGCCCAACTGATTATGAACCAGGCGCCCGAGCCGCAAAGCCCTGCATTCAAAGAGGCCATGCAAGACGCCATGGCGGCGGCAAAGAGCAAGCCGGACCTGGTCGAGGCGCACAATCAGTTGGCGAGCATGTATATGAGCCTTCAACAATACGACCGGGCGATCAAAGAGTGCCGGACAACTCTTCAATACGACCCCGCCAATGAAACCGCCATGTATCACCTCGTCATCTCTTTGCGTCATAGCGGCCAAAATGATGAGTTGCCGGCGTTGGTAAAGCGTCTCTCCGAGTTGCACCAGGAGTCTCTGAAAAGCGAGACAGATCGCAAGCGGTACCGCCTCGTCGAGGAGGGATCGCCAACACCGCAACCCGATGGCGGACACTGATGAACGAGCATAGTAAATAGAGTTCCAATCGAATCGTTTCCGAAATGGGGGATCCGAATTGCCGCTGCCTGTAAGTCTCTTTCTCGGTGTTCTTGGTATCGGTGCATTGCTGCCCGCGGTTTGCTGCGCGCAGCAGGGGCAGGCCAGCCCGCAGCAGCGTGGCGGGATGGGCGGAATCGCCTCGGGTGTTGCAGCTTCGCCGGTTTATGACGAGCAGAAGCGGCCCATCACCGCGGGCGGATTTGTCAACAAAGGACCGGTCGTCTTCCAGGACATTACCAGGCAGGCAGGACTCTCCGGCTGGACACACAAGATGGGCGTGCCCGAGAAAAAGTACATCGTGGAGGCGAATGGCTCCGGGGTCTGCCTGATCGATTACGACAACGATGGCTGGCTCGATCTCTATCTGGTCAATGGATCCACCTTCGACGCGCTCGATGGAAAGGAAGCCACGCCTCACGCCGCGCTCTTTCACAATAACCACGATGGCACCTTCACCGACGTAAGCGCCAAGGCCGGCGTTACCAACGACCGCTGGGGATACGGATGCTCGACAGCCGACTTCGACAACGACGGTTGGCCCGATCTCTTCGTGGGAAACTTCGGTGAGAACCGGCTTTATCGCAACAACCACGATGGTACTTTTACCGATGTGGCCGTGAAAGCCGGCGTTGCCTTGGGCAACTGGTCAACGGGTTCCGCCTGGGGCGATTACGACGGCGATGGCCGTCTGGATCTTTACGTGGCCGGCTACGTTCACTTCGACCGCGCATTGGCCGAAACGCTCGCCAGGGATGCGTCCAACTCCGCCTGCATTTACCGCGGTTTCCCGGTCAACTGCGGTCCGCGCGGATTGCCTGCCGAACCCGATCACCTCTTCCACAACAACGGCGACGGAACCTTCACCGATGTGACCCAAAAAGCCGGCGTCGAAGACAAAGGCCCTTTCTACGGATTCACCTCGATCTTCGTTTCACTCAATGGAAATGGCCGTCCCGATCTGGTCGTAGGCAACGACTCTGAGCCCAACATGTTCTACCGCAACAAAGGCGACGGAACGTTTGAAGATCAGGGTTACGTCTCCGGACTTGCCTTCAACAAAGATGGGCGCGAGATCGCATCCATGGGCATTGCGGCGGGCGACTATGAAAACAACGGTCTCGTCGATTTTTTCGTTACTGACTTTGGCGACGACTACAAGGTTCTCTACCATAACGATGGCCATGCCGGCTTTACCGATGTCAGCCATGACGCCGGAATAGCCCAAACCACAGTCCCGTTCGTCGGTTGGGGAGATGGCTTCATCGACTACGACAACGATGGCTGGCTCGATCTCTTCATGGTCAACGGCCACGTGTATCCCCAGGTGGACCAGCACGCCTGGGGCACCTCCTTCGCACAGCGTCCTCTGCTCTTCCATAACGTGCCCGACCGGACCGGCAAGGGACGCAGATTCGAGTACATTCCCCCGGTCACCGGCACAGGGCTTGCAGTGGTGGTTCCCGGTCGCGGCGCTGCTTTTGGCGATCTGTTCAACGATGGCAAGATCGATGTAGTCATCAATCCCATCGATGGCCCACCGGTACTGCTGCGCAATGTCAATCCCGATCGTCACCATTGGGTTGAGGTGAAGTTGGTAGGCGGTCCCAAAAGTCCGCGCGACGCGACCTGCGCAACCGGATACCTCACAGCCAACGGAATGCGCCAACGGCAGGATGTGTTGGCCAGCGGGAGCTACATCGGCTCGAACGACCGCCGCCTGCATTTCGGCCTGGGGGACACAATCGATCCCGGCAGTCTCGAGATCCACTGGCCCTCCGGTAAGAAGGAGACAGTCAAGCTTCCCGCCATCGACCGCATGTACACAATCACCGAAGGCACGGGCATCACAGGCGAGCTATGCGGTGGAAAGGAATGCGCGCAAAGTGGGGCGGCTCGCACGTCGGCAGTGCAAGGACGGCCTTAACGCCCATTTTAGTAAGTGTATGATTATAAATAATATGGCGGAGGGAGAGGGATTCGAACCCCCGGTACCCTTTCAGGCACAACGGTTTTCAAGACCGCCGGTATCAACCGCTCACCCATCCCTCCGCGGATGGCTGCTGTGTCTCACTAGTTTACAGCACCTTTGATCGCGCCTGAAGTGGAACAGATTCATCGTTGCAGGCCGGACTAGCCAAACTCAGGGGCAAATTGGCATACTCCTTTTAGAGCAGTTTCTTTCCCCTGCCGGTCGACATTTGCGGAGTCCTCTCTTTAGTCCGCGTCAAGTGCACTACAACACTTTTCCGGATTCCCTTTTGCCCTGGGCCTTCAAACTCTAGTGACCGCCGATTTGATGCTGACTTCAGATGAGGTCAAGCAGGACAATCCCGTGCCAATAGCCTTAGGGCTCGATACAACTTAATCAAGGATCGGTTCAATGAGAAAGTCCTCCATGAGCTGTGCGGCGCGCGTCTCTCCCGCGCCAGGGAAACGAAATC
>Ga0182030_10014166_pt1 | contig 15779 bp, 10 predicted proteins | sample 812S3MmetaG_FD_121299 | JGI IMG/M metagenome (GOLD analysis project Ga0182030, IMG submission 121299) | Permafrost microbial communities from Stordalen Mire, Sweden - 812S3M metaG (Illumina Assembly) | ecosystem: Environmental > Terrestrial > Soil > Wetlands > Permafrost | place: Sweden...
CCAGCACGGATGCGAGCTACATCACCGGCGCATCACTTATCGCCGACGGCGGCTGGGCGACAACGGGCTATCCGGACTCGAGCAAGTGGATCTCACGCTGGACGCCCGAGGCCTGATATCTCGCTAGTGGGTCGAACCCGCGGCGGGGCGATGACCGAATCGATTCAGGTAGTGGTACATGGCGCCGACCAGATTGCACTCCTCCAGAAAACGGCTCTTGCGGACCACGGCTCGCAAAGGAGCTGGTATCTGCATTGATTCGTAACGTTTGCCGAGCTCCGTATCCAAATCGGTGAAAATTCTTTGTTGTAGGCTCAGGCCGCCGCCAATGACGATTCTATTGGGCGCATAAACTATCTGTGCGTTGTGCACGATGATCGCCAAGGCAGCAATGAACTCCTGATAGACGCGCTTGGCCACCTCGTCCTCTTCCTCGAGCCATCTGAACAGCTGCAACCCATCGGCCTTCAATTGGACTCGCCCCTCCCGGGGCTTCACGCTTCGGGGATGCAGCTGCTCATCGAGTATTTCAAGAACGTTGCCTGAGTCCTGCATCGACAGATCCAAGCCTTTGGCCTTGCAGATTTTATAAGTCATCCCGAGCATGCCTGCCTGCATGTAAGCGCAGCCCATGATGCTGTAATCGTCGGTCTTGGTGATCAGGTAGGACAACTCGCCCGCGGAAAAGCCGGTTCCGCTGTGGATTCTCCTGTTCTTGATGACTCCCCCGGCAACGCCGGATCCCAATATGATCACGACGCCGTCATCGCAATCAGCCAACGCCCCTTTCCACGCCTCCGCAAGGGCGCCGCATTTCCCGTCATTTTCGACCGAGATGTTCACCGGACATCGGTGTTTCAGCATGTCCACGATACCGTGGCCATAAAGGGCGCTGTACACGCCGGATCCGAATAGATGGCCGGTGGCCGGATCGATATACCCCGGAATGCTGATTGCAATTCCGGCGATATCGTCACTGAATCGGTCATAGAGCCGCCCGATCGTCTCGACAAATTCTTCCCTGGAAGCCAGGGGGGCATCTTGCTTTCCGGATGCCGTCAGGTTGGCCTCATCGTCAACCATCGCGAACTTCAGCGAACTACCTCCAAAATCACATGCCAAGCACTTCATTGCTTCAGTTCCCTTGTGCTGCAAGAACCCCACCGATGGATTTGATGCGCTTCCGAGGAAATGCATTGTAGCCATTATCCACAAGACAAACCCATCGTAGCTGGGTTCCACTGGTCAGACATTCTTGCGGGATCGCCACGGGTGGCCCAGCGTCGGCCCGACGATCAATTAATTTTCTCGATGCAGCGACTGGCAAGGCAATCAGGTATTCAGGGGGGATCTAGTGCTGAATTCTACCGCGCGATATTCGATTTCTTTGCTCTCATCGTGGGCCGCTGGGAGCCAGTCAATGCGACGCTCGTCGTGGGCGCTCGCGGCGTTGCTGTTCGCGCAGCCAAACTGGGCTCAGGACAACCAGGTTCCCGTGAAGGGTGAGTTGGAGGAAATCACCGTCACGGCGGAGCGCCGCGAGGAAAATCTTCAGAAGGTGCCCCTCACGGTGGAGGTGATCACGGCCGAGGATCTGGCCGTCAAGCACGTCACCGATCCCGGGCAGATTCAATTTCTCGCGCCGGCGGTGCAGTTGACGAGTTTTGATTCATCGCCCGGCGCGGTCAATTTCTCCATCAGGGGAATTGGGACCCTGAGCTTCTCCAATCTACTCGAGTCGGCCGTCTCCACCGTCATCGACGGCATCGTGATGGGCCGCCCGGAAATGGGAATACAGCAGTTTGCCGATGTGGAAAGGATCGAGGTTCTTGAGGGTCCGCAAGGAACCCTCTTCGGCAAGAATTCTTCCGCGGGCTTGATCAACATCATCACCAATAGTCCAAAGCTCGGCGTTACCGAGTTCACTGGCCATATCGAAGCGGCGGATGTCAACGCAGCGAGTCGATGCTGTGAAAGACAGGTGACGGCGACGGCGAACCTGCCGATCGGAACAGACCAAGCCTTGCGAGTGACGGCCTTCTACAACGGTTACGAGGATCTCGTGCAGGACGTTAATGCGAACCGCGATCCGGATTCCAATTACGGACTTTCGCAATACGGGTTCCGGGCGAAGTATCTCTGGAAGCCGCAGGACGCGCTTACAATCAATGTCGGCGCCGATTACGCTTCTTCGACCGGTTCAGGCGGCGGTGCCCCGACCTTCCGGTCGATCGCGACCAATTCCCTGGCGTACCCTTATGATCAGACGCTCGGGATCGTGCCGAGTCCATTTAATCTGAAGCGCGGTGCCGACGCCTTGACCGACTCGCCCTTCCAAGTGGGCGGGATACAAAACGAGATCGCATACGATCTGGGCGCAGGACTGACCGTCACCAACATCCTGGGCTACCGTCACTATCACGAGGCCCTGATTCAGGATGCTGACCTGATCCCGATTAACTATTTCGACAATTTCTACTCACCCAGCAGTTTCGATCAGGCGACCGACGAGTTGCGCCTGACATCACCGCGGGGTGGCATGTTCGATTACCAGGTGGGGCTATATGCGTTCTATCTGAGTTCCGACAGTGCCAACAATTCAACGGGTGATCTTGGAATCACGACGCCGATTCCTGCCGGCAAGCAGGGTTGGGGCGGCATCGATGTGGATAACAAGGCGACGACCCATAGCTACGCGGTATACGGTCAGACGACCGCGCACGTGAGCGATGCGTTTCGGCTGACGGGCGGGGCTCGGCTCACCACCGACCGAGACGGGTTTTCCGGATATAGCGATATCAGTCAATTCGCCATACCGTTTTATCCAAAACTGGCGATCACGGAACTCGTGAAGGCGACGGACTGGTCGGGACGTGCGAGTGCCGAATATGATTTCACCCCGAGTACGATGGGATACGTCACAGTGTCGCGCGGATACAAGGGTCCGGGATACAACATCGTCGAATCACTGGGGACGCCGGTCGGGCGGGAACATACCATCAATTACGAGGCCGGCGTAAAGGCTACCGCACTGGATCGGCGCCTTGTGTTTGACCTATCCATTTACGACCAGACGGTCAAGGATCTGCAGGTTCAGTCCTACGATGTCGCTCTTCTGAACTATATCGTCAGAAACGCGGCGGAGATGCGCGCCAAGGGAATCGAGGCGCAAGCCGCTTATGCCGCCACCCCCGATCTGAAGTTCTCGCTGACCGGTGCCTACAACGATGCGCACTATCTTAATTTCGTAGGCGGAGCGTGCTACCCCGGGCAGACCGCCGCTCAGGGATGTGCTAACGGCCTCGCACAAAATAGCGGCAATCAGCTGGAGAATGCCCCCAGGAAAACGGGCACATTGAACATGGACTACAGCAAAGACGTTGCATCCCATCTCAAGGGGTTCCTCCACGCCGATGTCTACGGCCGCAGCGAGGTCAACTTCTCCGCCAACGCGGATCCCGGGACCCGCCAGCCGGGATACGCGCTCGCCAACGCAAGCATCGGGGTCGGTTCGCAGCAGGATTTGTGGCGTCTCAGCTTGTTTTGCCGCAATTGCCTCGATCGAAGATTCTCAGATTTCATCGAAACCTATCCTTTCGGCGTAAAAGGCGATTACTGGCAGAACTTCGGACTTAACTCATTTCGAAGCGTGGGGATTTCGCTCGACTCGAAATTCTAAATGCGGCGGCGGGCAGGTGCGATGGCGGCAATCGTCGGACCTGCCCCAACCGCCCCCCTTGCACAGCCCGCTGGTGCGTGTATCTTTTGACCCTATGGCCTGCTGCGTTCTCCTCATGGCGTTTGTCGCCCAGCTGTTCGCCCTGCGCCGCCGGGTGCGGCGGGCGTTGGGCCTGCCGGTGGGCGATTGGTACGATGATGAGCCCGAGCCCGGGGTGTTCGAGGTGTGGGGCGAGAAGCTGCGGGGGCTCATGCGAAAGGGCACGGCGCGCGCCGTTCTGGCCTCCCTGGTCGCCGCCGAGGTGACGTTCGCCGTCATTGCGGCCCCGAGCGCCCACGGATTCATCGCCGAACACCGCGTCCATGTCCGCCAAGCCTGGGAGGCGGTGCGGGCTTTCGGCGCTTATGTCGATCCATCCTCGCTATGGTGCAAAAGCGCCGACAATACCTCCAAAGGATCTGGCGCGCATTAGCGGGCGACAGTTGGCGGCCGCCAGGCGCCGCCAGCTGTTTTTCGCAAGTTTTCCGGTGGCCGTGGACGCTATCTTGAATGCGCCCCGACCGACCCTGACGACGGCCCAGCCGGCCGCCCGAAAACGCGAACATGCCCCAAATCGAATCTGGCATTGCAACAGGCTCCGAATCCTTCCTCGCGTCGCGAGCCGCGATGCTGGATCAAATCGGGCGCATCCGGCTGTTGGAGGAGCGCACACGGAATACCTCGGCATCCTCGAAGCCGCGCTTCGATCGCCGCGGTCAGGTGCTCCCGCGCGAGCGGCTGGCGCTGCTGCTCGATCCGGGAACCCATTTTCTCGAGCTCAGCACCCTGACGGGCTATCGCCTCGATAACCCCGACCCCGACAAGAGCGTCCCGGGAGGGGGTGTCGTTGCGGGAATAGGCTGGGTTTCGGGCACCCGTTGCATGGTCCTGGTCAATGACAGCGGCATCGACGCGGGCGCGCTGCAACCCCGCGGTCTGGACAAGCAGCTGCGCGCTCAGGAGATCGCGCTCGAGAACAAGCTGCCGTACGTGCAATTGGTCGAAAGCGCAGGGGCGAACCTGCTCGCCTACCGGGTCGAGGAGTTCGTGCGCGGCGGCAACCTGTTCCGAAACCTGGCGCGCATCTCCGCGGCCGGCCTTCCGGTCATCACCGTGGTTCACGGCTCATCGACCGCAGGCGGCGCGTATCAGACCGGACTCTCGGACTACATCATCATGATCCGCGGCCGCTCGCGCGCGTTCCTGGCCGGGCCGCCGTTGCTCCTGGCGGCGACCGGTGAGGTGGCGACGGAGGAGGAACTCGGGGGTGCCGAGATGCACACGGGCATCTCGGGCCTCGGGGATTATCTCGCGGAGGATGACCGCGATGCCGTGCGCATCGCGCGCGAGCTGATCGGCAAGCTCGAATGGAATCGCGGCGCCATGCCGGCGGCGGTGCGCGTGCTGCCGCCGCGCTACGATCCGCAGGAGCTGCTCGGCATCATGCCGCTCGACCCAAAGCGGCCGGTGGACATGCGCGAGGTGATCATCCGCATCGTTGACGACTCCGATTTTCTCGAATTCGGCTCGCGCTATGGGTCCGCCACGGTCTGCGGAAATGCCCGGATCGATGGGCACGCGGTCGGCATCGTGACCAACAACGGCCCGATCGACGCGGCCGGGGCGACCAAGGCCACCCACTTCATCCAGGCCTGCTGCCAGTCACAGGTGCCGATCCTTTACCTGCAGAACACGACCGGTTATCTGGTCGGGCGTGCGCACGAGGAGGCAGGCATCATCAAGCACGGATCGAAGATGATCCAGGCGGTCACCAACGCGACCGTTCCGCAGATCACGATTTACTGTGGCGCTTCGTTCGGCGCCGGCAACTACGGCATGTGCGGCCGGGGCTTCCATCCGCGCTTTTGTTTCGCGTGGCCGAATGCCAAGACCGCGGTGATGGGGGGCGAGCAGGCGGCGCGCACCATGACGGTGGTGACCCAGGCGGCACGCAAGCGCAAGGGCCACGACATCGATGAGCGGGGTACGGCGGAGCTCGAACGCCGCATCATCGACAACTTCGACAGCCAGATGGACGTGTTCACCACGAGTGCGCACGTGCTCGACGACGGCGTGATCGATCCGCGCGATACCCGCGGCGTGCTGGGTTTCGTGCTCTCCGTCTGCCGGGATGCGCAGACCCGTAAGCTCCATCCCATGCAGTTCTCGGTGGCGCGGCCGTGAGGGCTGCCGCAGGCGGCATCCGATGACCTCGACCCCCTTCTCGAAGATTCTGATCGCCAACCGCTCGGAGATCGCGGTGCGCATCGCGCGTACCGCCCGGGCGATGGGCTATCGGACCGTCGCGGTCTTCTCCGATGCGGACGTGCGCGCCGTGCATACCACGGTGACGGACGAGGCGGTGCACATCGGCGGTGCCGCCTCGAGCGAGTCCTACCTCAACATCGCGCGCATCGTCGCCGCCGCGCGCCGGGTGGGCGCCGATGCGATCCACCCGGGCTACGGCTTTCTGTCCGAGAACGCCGCATTCGCCTCGGCATGCCGGGACGCGGGCATCGTCTTCATCGGACCTTCCCCCGAGGCCATTGCGGCGATGGGCGACAAGGGCACGGCGAAGCGTCTGATGCTCGAAGCCGGCGTTCCCTGCATACCGGGCTACAACGGAGCCGATCAGGATGATGCGCACCTGCTCGAGCAGGCGAAAGTCGTCGGCTTTCCGGTGATGATCAAGGCGGCCGCCGGCGGCGGCGGGCGGGGCATCCGGCGGGTCGATTCCGCCGGGGAATTTGCGGCGGCGCTGCGCAGCGCGAGATCGGAGGCACAAGGTGCGTTCGGCGACTCGCGGGTTATCCTGGAGAAGGCCGTGGTCTCGCCGCGGCATGTCGAGGTTCAGGTTTTCGCCGATCGTCACGGGAACGTGATCCATCTCGGCGAGCGCGACTGCTCGGTCCAGCGCCGCCACCAGAAGGTGATCGAGGAGGCTCCGTCGCCTGCGGTGAACGCGGCGCTTCGCGACACGATGGGCGCGGCGGCCGTGAAGGCGACGGCTGCCATAGGCTATGAGGGAGCGGGGACGATCGAGTACCTGCTCGATGCGCAGGGCCGCTTCTACTTCATGGAAATGAACACCCGGTTGCAGGTGGAGCACCCCGTCACCGAGGCGATCACCGGTCTCGACCTCGTGGAGCTGCAGCTGCGGGTCGCGGCCGGCGAGCCGCTGCCGATCCGCCAGCAGGACGTGACGTTTGCCGGCCACGCGATCGAGGTGCGGCTCTGCAGTGAGAACCCCGAGGAAAATTTCGCGCCTCAGAGCGGACGCGTGTGGCTGTGGGAGCCCTCGCCGGGCGTGCGGGTCGAGCACGCGCTCGTATCGGGATCGGAGGTTCCGCCCCACTACGATTCGATGATCGCGAAGATCATCGCGAGCGGGCGCACGCGGGACGACGCGCGGCGGAGGCTCATCATGGCGGTGGAGGACTTCGTCGCCTTCGGACCGCGCACCAACCAGGCCTTCCTCGCGCGTTGCCTTCGCCACCCGGTGTTTGCCGCGGGGAGCGCCACCACGGACTTCATCGACGGCGAGACCGACCGGCTGCTCGGTACGGACGCGGGGCACGCCCATCGAGTGCGTGCGCTCGGCGCGTTGCTGCTCCAGCTCACCGCTCAACCGGCGCCGGCGGAGCCGAGGTCGGGCATTCTGCCGCGCCTCTCGGTCACGACGCGCTTCGAGCTCGATGGGAACCTGGTCTCGGCGGATGTCGAGGGATCCTTTGCCGATCTGTGCCGGGTGGCGCTCGAGGGCGGCACGAGCGAGATCTCCGTGCTCGGCGTCGAGGGCCACCACGCCTGCATGGTCTGCGACGGCCATCGCGAGAATATTACATTCGTCCAGGCGGATGACGAGGTGCTTTTCCTGCATGCCGGCCGGGTGCACCGCCTCCGGGATCAGCGTCTCGCGCCGCTGGCGCGCGCCTCGGCGGGCAAGGACGGCCGCATTCGAGCCTCGATGACCGGGCGGGTGGTGGCCTTGCATGCCGCCGTGGGCGCGCACCTCGCGGCGGGCCAGCCGGTGCTCACCATCGAAGCGATGAAGATCGAGCACACGCAGACGGCTCCGATCGCAGGCGTGCTGACGCATCTGCATACGGAGCTGAATCAACAGGTGACGGCCCATAGGATTTTGGCGCAGATCACCCCGGAGCCACCCGCCGAATCGCCGGGGGCGGGTGTCGCGGGAGAGAAGCCATGACCGAGAGCGTGGTCCTGCAGGAGCGCCGCGGTCCCGCCCTGTGGATCACCATCAACCGTGCGGCGCGCCGCAACGCGCTGAACGATGAGGTGCTGGAGGCCATTGCGCGCGGATTCGACGCGGCCGAGTCCGAGGCCGGCGTTCGCGTCGTCGTGCTCACCGGCAGCGGGGACAAGGCATTCTGCGCGGGCGCCGACCTGACGCCCGGGGACAATTTCGCCTTCGATCATGCGCGGCCGACCACGCCCTATGCGGATCTGGCGCGGCGCGCGCGCTCATCGAGAGTCCCTTCGATTGCGCGCGTCAACGGCGCCTGCATGGCGGGCGGGATGGGATTGCTCGGCATGGTGGACCTCGCGATCGCCTCCTCGAGCGCGATGTTCGGGCTGCCGGAGGTGCGCATCGGGCTCTTTCCCATGCAGGCCTGCGCTCTGCTTCAAGATCTGGTGCCGCGGCGTGTGCTGCGCGAGTGGAGCCTGTGCGGCGACCGTTTCGATGCGGCCACGGCCCTGCGCGCGGGTCTCGTGAACTCGGTGGTCGCGCCCGAGGCGCTGGACGCGGCGGTGGACAGCTGCGTCGAGCGGCTCATCGCCGGCTCGCCGATGGCGGTCCGCCGCGGCCTGTGGGCGCTGCGGCGCATGGAGGACTCGGGGTTCGACGATGCACTCGCATTCGGCGAGGCTCAGATCGGGCTGGCGGCGCAGACCGAGGAGGCGCGCGAGGGCATTGCGGCCTTCAATGAGAAACGTCCCCCGTCCTGGGTCAAGAAATGACGGCGCAAGGCACCGGCCGGAGCTTGGTGCGCATCGGCGGCGCCTCCGCTTTCTGGGGCGACAGTGTCTGCGGGCCGATCCAGCTGGTGGAGCGCGGCGAAGTCGACTATCTGGTGTTCGACTATCTGGCCGAGACGACGATGGCGGTGCTCGCGGCGGCGCGCCTGAAAAATCCCGATGCCGGGTATGCCACCGATTTCGTCGACATCGCCATGCGAAACGTGCTGCGCGAAGCGATGCGCAAGGGGATCACGATCGTGACGAACGCGGGTGGCATCAACCCGTCGGCCTGTCGCCGGGCGCTCGCGGCGCTCGCCGCCGAGCTCGGGGTGTCGCTCAACGTGGCCGTGGTGGAGGGCGATGACGTGAACGCGGCGCTGCCGACGCTCGGCGCCACGCTTGCCGATGGCATCACACCGGCGTCCATCCCCGCCCACACGCTGAGCGCCAACGCGTACCTCGGCGCCTTGCCGATCGCGCGTGCGCTCGGCGGCGGCGCAAACGTGGTCATCACGGGGCGCTGCGTCGACAGCGCGCTCACCCTCGGTCCGCTGATGCACGAATTCGGCTGGCGCAACGACGACTACGGTCGCCTGTCCGCCGGCAGCCTCGCGGGACACATCATCGAGTGCGGCTGCCAGGCAACGGGCGGCCTGTTCACCGATTGGCACGAGGTGCCGGATTGGGCGGACGCCGGTTATCCGATCATCGAATGCAGCGCCGATGGCAGCTTCATCGTCACCAAAGCGCCCAACACCGGGGGGCTCGTCCATCCGCTCGCGGTGGCCGAACAGCTGGTTTATGAGATCGGCGATCCGTCGGCCTACGTGCTTCCGGATGTGGTGTGCGATTTTTCCGGAGTCGAGATCACCCAGGCGGGCCCCGAACGCGTGCGTGTCAGCGGTGCACGCGGACGTGCTCCGACGGATCGCTACAAGGTGTCGGTCACCTACCGCGACGGCTTTCGCTGCTCGGGAACGATGATCATCGTCGGCCGCGATGCCGCCGCCAAGGCCAGGCGTACCGCGAGCGCCATCTTGGAGCGTACGCGCGGCCTCCTGGCGCGTGCCGGATTGGCGTACTTCACCCAGGAGCTGATCGAGGTGATCGGCGCGGAAACGAGCTATGGTCCGCACGCGCGCTCGCCCGCACCACGCGAGGTGATGATGCGCGTGACGGTGACGCACCCGGAGCGCCGCGCGCTCGAGATGTTTTCACGCGAGATTGCGCCCTCCGGGACCTCGTGGTCGCCGGGCACGACGATGCCGGCCGGCGGCCGGCCGTCGCCATCGCCGCTCGTCAAACAGGTGAGCTGTCTGATCCCGAAGGCCGCGGTGCAGGCGGTGGTGCGCATCGACGACGAGGTCATCCCTGTCGCGGTACCGGCCGGAGCGGCGCATGCCGGGTTCAAGGAAGGTCCGGGGGATGCCGATTTCCCGACCGAGCCGCCTGCCGGGGTGGCGGTGCCGCTGGTGACCATCGCCTGCGCGCGCAGCGGCGACAAAGGGGACCGCTCCAACATCGGCGTGATCGCGCGTCGACCGGAATATCTGCCGCTGATCCTCGCGCAGGTGACGCCGGCCGTGGTCGCCGACTACTTCCGGCACCTGGTACGAGGGCCGGTGCGCCGCTACCCGATGCCGGGCATCCACGGCTGCAATTTCGTCCTCGATGATGCGCTGGCGGGCGGCGGCACGACCTCGCTTCGCCTCGACCCGCTCGGCAAGGGCATGGCGCAGATGCTGCTCGACCTGGAAGTCCGCGTCCCGGCGGCCTGGGCAGCCGCAGCACCAGGCGCCGGTTGATCCCACGGGACGGTGTCCTACGGGACGATATCGGACGGGACGGTATCGTACGGAGAGTTCAGGGGCGTCACGGCGCGCGCGATGCCGCGGGGAATCCGGGGGACGCGGTCAAGGCGCCGACGATATCCGCTGACAGGGTCCGGGAGGTTTCCGGCAGCGCAGCGATCACCCGATGCCCGGGATCGAGCACATAGAGCACCGCCGTGTGGTCCATCGCGTAATTCCCCGCCGCCGCCATCAAGCGCTTGGTGGCACGGGCGTGGAATGCTTTCACCGCCATCTGCACCGCAGCGGGGTCGCTGACACTGCGGATGCGCGGGTCGAAGTAGGTCACGTAGGTCCGCAGGCGGGCGGCCGAGTCCCGCGCCGGGTCGATGGTGACGAAAATCGGCACCACGTCCTGCGCGGCGGTTCCGAGCCGTTCGAGCGCGTGGTGCACCGCCAGCAGCGTCGTCGGGCACACGTCCGGGCAGTAGGTATAGCCGAACGACACCAAGAGGAAGCGGCCGTCGGGTGCCTTTGCGCCGGGAGTGTCGCTGGGATCGAGCCTACGGACGAACGCCAGGTCGACCTCTGCCCGCCGGGGCAGGATCAGCGCATCGCCGTGGGAGGTACGCAGCCAGATCGCAAGGACCGCCCCGGCCGCAATGCCGACCGGCACTCCGAGATACCACCACCAGCGACTTCGGGAGCTGTTCGACACGCCTGTTTGCGGAGAAATGGAATGCGCATCGCGCGGATGGGGATAGTATGACATGCTGGATTTGGGGGTCGAAAACCCAGCGTGGCCGTGCGGCGCCCACGTAGCCAATTCGCACAAGTTTAGACGCCGCCCCTCCGCTACTGTCCCGAGCTGGACCGGTGTCGATGAGGTTCCGTCATGCAGATTCAGGCCGCTGTTTGCCGCGACAAGGGTTCGTTCACCCTCGAGGATGTCGACCTCAGCGAGCCTCAGCTGGACGAAGTGCTGGTCAAGATCGTGGCGTGCGGTGTGTGCCATACGGATCTCGCGGTTCGCGATCAGCATTTGCCGCTGCCGCTGCCGGCGGTGCTCGGGCACGAAGGCGCCGGCATCGTGGTGAAAACCGGCGCCGGTGTCTCCAAGGTGAAGGCGGGCGACCACGTGGTGCTGAGCTTCGGATCCTGCGGCAAGTGTGCCAATTGTTTATCCGGCCGCCCGGCCTACTGCGCGGAGTTCCTCGCCTACAACGTCGGCACGCGCCGGCCGGATGGCTCCTGCACGCACCAGCAACATGGCAAGTCGATCACCGGCGCGTTCTTCTATCAGTCCGCCTTCGCCACCCACGCGTTGACCCACGTGCGCAACGTTGTCAAGGTGAGCCAGGATCTGCCCCTCGAGGTCCTGGCGCCGCTCGGATGCGGCATTCAGACCGGGGCGGGTGCGGTGTTCAACTGCCTGCGACCGCAGGCGGGCAGCTCGATCGCCATTTTCGGGGCCGGGGCCGTGGGCCTGTCGGCCATCATGGCCGCCAAGGTCGCGGGCTGCGCAGTGATCGTCGCCGTCGACGTGCAGCCGGGGCGCCTCGAGCTGGCGCGAGAATTGGGCGCCACCCAAGTCGTCAATGCCAGGACGGGGGACGCCGTCGCGGCGGTCCGCGAGATCTCTGCAGGCGGCGTCGACTCGGCGGTGGAGGCGACCGGCATTCCAGCGGTCATGACGCAGGCGTTCGACTCGCTGAACGGCACTGGAACGGTGATCGTGCTGGGCGTCGCGCCGGGCGGAGCGACGGTGAGCGTCGATGCCGGAAGCCTGCTCGGCGGCAAGAAATTGCGCGGCGCCATCGAGGGCGAGAGCGTCCCTGAAGTGTTCATTCCGCAGCTCATCGCGCTTTGGAAGGCCGGGAAATTCCCGTTCGATCGGCTGGCCAAGTTTTATGCGTTCGAGGAGATCAACCAGGCGGCGCAGGACTCGGAGCGCGGCCTCACGATCAAACCCATCATCCGGATGCCCGTCTAAGGAGAATCGTATGAACGCCACCATCCTCGAACAAGACGTTGAGAATGTCGTGCCGGTCGGCTCGAAAGGGCCGGTGACGGCCTACCTTCATCGCAGAAACTTCGTTCTGTACGCGCTGCTCTGCGCCGTGGCCTACACGCCGATCTGGCTTCACCTCGGTGCGGGATGGCAGGCCGCGGGACTCGGTCTTCTCGCGCCAGGCGTTGGATTCGTGGCGCTCGGGGGCTTTTGGACGCTGTTGTTTCCGGTGACGCTCGGCATTTTCTGGCTTTCCGTCGTCGCGTGGTTCTGGTGCGGCATGGTGGTGGCACCGCTGACGGTGTGGCTCGGGTCGGCCGCCCTCGCGGGCGCGGCGGCCGGTGCGGCGATCTGGGGGCCGGCCGTCTACGTGGTCCCGGCTTGTGCGTTCGCGATCTTCATGGTGTTTCAGTATCGCGGTCTTCAGCGGCGCAAGCGCGACCAGGCGTCCTACGCGCTGCGCCAGACCTTCTTCACGGAGTCACTCGCGGAGGTCCGGCAGAAGGTGGTGTCCGAGCCGGTGCCGGGCGAGCGGGAGCTCGACCCCGAGCAGATCGCCTCGGTGCGGTACGTGCTCGAGCGCGCACTGCAGCCGATCGACGCATTCAAGGGCTTCACCATCATCGATCAATTCCAGCCTGCCGCCCTTCGCTATCAGATCAATCACATGGGCTTCGCCCTGGGGATGGTGCAGGCGCACTACACGCCGAATTTCCACGGCTACCTGCTCGAAGCGCAGCGCAATTTGATCGAGAAGTACCGCGTGCCCCGCGTCTGGAAATATTGGGTGTACGAATCGATGTGGGGGCACTTCAACTTCACGCGCCACGATCCGGTGGTGCGCGACAACATCATGTTGTCCGGCTGGTACGGCATGCACGTGGGGCAGTACACGCTCAACACCGGAGATCGGCGCTATGCCGAGCCGGGCAGCCTCACCTTCAAGCTCAACGACCGCAAGGTCTATCCGCACGATTTACACACGGTCGAGCGCGCCGTGGTCAACAACTTCGAGCACAATCGCTTCACGCTGTTCCCGTGTGAGCCGAACTGGGTCTACCCGATTTGCAACATGTACGGGCTGTCGTGCCTCGCGGCTCATGACGCGGCCTTCGGCACGCAGGACGTCGCGAAGATCTACCCGAAATGGCGCGAGAAGCTGCGTACCGAGTTCACCGACTTGAAGGGCAGCATCGTCGGCCTGCGCTCCAAATGGACGGGGCTGGAGATGCCGTTCTACACCGGCGAGGCCGGCTTCGCCTTCTTCGCCAATATTTTCTCGCGCCCGTTCGCGCAACGGCTCTGGGCCGTCGGCCGCAAAGAGCTCGGCTTCTGCCTCGCCCAGGACGCCCAAGGGAAACAGCGTCTGTCGCTGCCCACCGAGCTTCTGCCGTTCCTCGACAAGATCGACCCGGGCCACTACAAGCCCGGCGTGCTGTTCGCTTACGTCGCCGTCATCATGTGTGCGCGGGAGTTCGGCGATGACGAGCTTGCCGAGGCCACGCTTCGATCGATGGAGCAGGATTGTGGGCGCACGATGGAGAACGGCGTGTTGAGCTATCGCAAGGGCTCATGTCTCGCGAACGTCTGGGGAGTGGAGGCGCGGCTCATGCGCACGGGAGACTTCCGCAACAGCTTCGTCAAAGGTCCGCCGAAATCGGCGCTCGCGGGCCCGATCCTGAGCGGCGCGAAATATCCGGACGTGCTGGTCGCCAAGGCGTTCAGCCGCGGCGAGGACCTGGAGCTGGTGCTCTACAACGGCAACGCGCCCGGCCCCCAAAAGCTCGAGCTCGAGCGGCTGAAGGCCGGCGCGACGTATCGCGTCACGGGCGCGGAGCCTCCGACCGTCACCCCGGATGCGCAGGGGCGCGCGACGCTGACCGCCCGGCTCGATGGACGGACGGCGATCCAGATCGACCCGGTGGAGCGTCACTGAAGTGCCGAGCGCTCGCGCCAACGCGGGCGACACGGAGGCACTCGAGGGCAGCCGGTCGCTGGCCGATTTGATTCGACGACGCGCCGCGCAGCATCCGGAGCGCGTTGCGTTCGTCGCGCCCACGCGCAGCTGGACGTACGCCGAGCTCGACGCGCAGTCGAGCCGCATCGCCCAGGGCTTCATCGCGGCGGGCGTCACGGCGGGGGACTGCGTTGCGAGCCTCACCCGGCATGGCGCCGAATGCATCCTGATGCTGCTCGCGGCCGGCAAGATCGATGCGGTGCTCGCGCCGCTCAACTGGCGCTTGTCGGTGCTGGAACTGGGGTACGCGCTCGGCCTCGCTCGGCCGAAAGTCATCATGCTGGACTCGGCGCTCGCGTCCGACGCCGGCCAGGCTCTCGCGGTGGCCCAGGTCGGGTGCCGCCTGCTGACCGACGGGCCGGACGATCCGGCGCGGCTGAGCACGTGGGCGGCGAACCATCCGGCGCGCGACCCGGGCGCAGAGCCCCAGCTCGATGCCGTGGCCGCGCGGCTGTTCTCCTCCGGCACCACGGGATTCCCAAAGGCCGCCGACCTGTCGCATCGCGGCATTCTCACGCATTGCATCGAGTGGACGGGCCCTTTCAAGTACGTGCACGGCGGCACGGTTCATTTGAACGTGCTGCCGACCTTCCACGTGTCGGGGATCGTCAATGCCGTCTGGATGCTCGTGCTCGGAGGGACCGCGGTCTTTCAGCCGGAGTTCAATCCGCAGCAGTATCTCGCCGCCATCGAGCGTCACCGCATCACCGATGCCTTTGCGGTGCCGGCGATGCTGCGCACCCTGGTCGATTGCCCGCAGATTCACACCACTGACCTGTCCTCGCTGCGCTGCATCGCCTATGGCGGCTCGCCGATCGACGAAGTGCTGCTCACCCGGTGCATCCGCGATTTCGGTTGCGGCTTCCTGCAGGTGTATGGAATGACCGAGGCGACCGGCACGTTGACCGCCCTGTATCCCGAGGAGCATGACCCGGGCGGTCCCAAGGCCAGGCTGCTGCGCTCGGTCGGCAGGCCCGCCGCGCACATCGAGCTTCGCATCGTGAGCCCGCTCGATCGGCACGAGTGTGCGCAAGGCGAGGTGGGCGAGGTGTGGGTCAGGTCCCGCCAGCTGATGCTGGGCTATCACGACGATGAGGCCGCGACGCTCGCCGCGTTCCCGGAGGGCCACGATCCGCCCGGCGGCTGGCTGCGATCGGGTGACGCCGGCTACCTCGAGGGGGGATACCTGTTTCTGCACGATCGCATCAAGGACATGATCATCTCGGGGGGCGAGAACATCTATCCGGCGGAAGTCGAGAA
>Ga0182030_10014167_pt1 | contig 15778 bp, 12 predicted proteins | sample 812S3MmetaG_FD_121299 | JGI IMG/M metagenome (GOLD analysis project Ga0182030, IMG submission 121299) | Permafrost microbial communities from Stordalen Mire, Sweden - 812S3M metaG (Illumina Assembly) | ecosystem: Environmental > Terrestrial > Soil > Wetlands > Permafrost | place: Sweden...
ACGGCGCTCGAGCACCTCGACGCGATCATCGAATTGATCCGCGCCTCACGTGACCGCGACGCTGCCCGCGAGCAGCTCGTCGAGCGCTTCCAGCTCAGCCACATCCAGGCAACGGCGATCCTCGACCTGCGCCTCTCCCAGCTGACCGCGCTCGAGGCCGACGGGATCAAACAGGAGCACGCCGACGTGACCGAGCGGATCGCCGAGCTGCGCGCGATCCTCGGCGACGAGTCGCGCGTACTGGCCGTGATCAAGGAGGAGCTGCGCGAGATCCAGGAGCGCTTCGGGGACGAGCGCCGTTCGGAGATCACCCACTCCGAGGACGAGATCGACATCGAGGATCTGATCGCCGACCAGCAGATGGTGATCACGATCACGCAGACGGGCTACATCAAGTCGCTGCCGCTCGCGACCTACCGCCAGCAGCAGCGCGGCGGGCGCGGCGTCACCGGGATGGACATGAAGGACGGCGACTTCATCGAGCACCTGTTCGTGTGCTCCTCCCACGACTACCTGCTGTTCTTCTCCAACCGCGGGAAGATCTACCGCTCGAAGGTCTACGAGTTGCCTGAGGCGCAGCGCACCGCCAAGGGGCGCGCGCTCGTCAACATCCTGCCGCTGGCCGAGGGCGAGCGGATCCAGGCGGTGCTCTCCACACGCGACTTCACCGAGACGAAGTACCTCGTGTTCGCCACCCGCAGCGGCACTGTCAAGAAGACCGAGCTGCTCGCCTACAACACCCCGATGAAAGCCGACGGCATCATCGCGATCAAGATCCGTGAGGACGACGAACTGCTCGCCGTCCGTGCTGTCGACCCTGACGACGAGGTGATCATGACCTCCCGCGCCGGCCTGACCGTGCGCTTCGCCGAGTCCGACGCGCGCTCGATGGGCCGCGACACTACCGGCGTGCGCGGGATGGACGTCGGTAAGGACGGCAAGGTGATCGCGATGGACGTCGCCCGCGATGACATGGATTTACTCGTCGTCACCGAGAACGGCTATGGCAAGCGCACCCAGATCAGCCAGTACCGCAAGACCAACCGCGGCGCCAAAGGTGTCAAGACGATCAAGCTGACCGAGAAAAAGGGCGGCCTCGCCGGCGCGCTGGTCGTGCGCGAGCACCAGGAGCTGGTGTTCATCTCAGTCGGCGGGATGGTCCAGCGGACGGCCGCCGGCGGCATCTCCCAGCAGGGCCGCTCAGCCACGGGCGTGCGCGTGATGAACCTCAAGGAGGACGACGTGGTCTCGGCGATCGCGCTCGTCGTCGACGACGAGGCCGTCGAGCCGGGCGAGTTGCCCCCGAGCGACGACGGTTCGATAGCGGACACTTCTGCTGAGGAGTCCTCGCCGTCTGACTAGAGCGACCTGACGTGTGACCAAGCAGGTCAAGGACGCAGTGAGCGAAGTGTGCTTTGCACGAGCGAGCGAGGACGCAGACCGAAGCCGGGCGACACTCGCCTTCGGCTCGCATCCCCGTTTCGGCCAGCGCCGGTCACGCGTGTCAGGGCCGTCCGCTACTCTGGTGAGACCAGAGAAAGGAGGTGGTCCGTACGTTAGTTGACAGTCTTTGCGGGACCCTGGAGGTGACCGGCCGCTAGGTCGGAAAGGCTGGACCGCTTGGCGGAATCCAACCCGGGACACCCCGAGACGTCGGCCGGTTCTGGTCCCTCCGGCAGCCGCATTGAGCCGTCTCGGTTTTCCAGTCAGCGTTGCATGCGAGGGGCGTCCAGTCGAGGGCGCCCCTCGCGTTTAAGCCGCCTGCGGCAGGTACGCTAGCCAGGCCGCCGGGATCGTCGGGCTGGCGACGTGGATGAAGATCTCCGCGCGCGGGATGTGCGGGGCGTGGCGGGGATGCATGTCCGCCTGCTTGGGCAGACGATCGCCCTTGCGGCGGTTGCAGGGCGCGCACGAGGCGACGATGTTCTCCCAGCTGGAGGTGCCGCCCTTGGAGCGCGGGATCACGTGGTCGACGGTGAGGTTCGAGTGCGAGCCGCAGTACTGGCAGGTCCAGCCGTCGCGCGCGAACACCGCCCGGCGGGTGATCTTGCGCCGGTGGGCGTCGCGGGGGACGTGGACGTAGCTGACCAGGCGGATCACGACCGGCCGCGCGAGGGTGGCGTTCTCGGAGTGCAGCTCCCAGCCGCCCCGCTCCAGCAGCTCGGCCTTGTCCTTTAGCAGCAGTACGACGGCGCGCCGGACCGAGCACACGTTGATCGGCTCGTACGTCGCGTTCAGAACGAGCACCCGGCCACCGTCAGGCCCGCGTCGCCGATGCTCGGAAAGCGACACGGACCGGATCGATACAGGTGGAACGGTGGTATCCACTGCGCCGCGAGTGTATCGAGCCACCCGCCGCAGCCGGTCTATGAGGCCGGAGGGTAGGACCCGAGCACGCGCAGCTCCTCGCAGATCTCGCTCACGCCGGCGACGGCGTCGCTCACGCTCCGCTCGGCCTCCGTGCCGCCTTCGAGGTCCACGAAGAACATGTAGTGCCCGAGCCTTTCGCGTCGTGGCCGGGACTCGATCTTGGTGAGGTTGATCTCACGGCGCGCGAACTCGTCCAGGCAGCGCACCAGCCAGCCGGGGCTGTCCGCGCCAGGACCCCAGAACACCAGCGAGGTCTTCCACCGCCTCTCGCCGCCGTCACCGTCGTGGGCTCCGCGCAGCGGCGCCGGCGTAAGCGCCCCCTCCCCCGGACGAGCCAGCCACACGAAGCGCGTCTCGTTGTCGTCCCGGTCCTGCACGCCTTCGCGCAGGAGAGTTCCCCCGTAGATCTCGGCCGCGAGCCTCGTGCCCAGCGCGGCGCGCCCGGGCCGGGCATCCTCGACCACCTCTCGCACCGCCTCGGCGGTCGAGCTGGCGGGAAGGACCCGTGCGTGGGCGAGTTCACCGCGCAGGAACCGCGCACATTGCCCCGGGACCTGTGGGTGGGTGAGGACCGTGTCGATCTCGCTCAACTCGAGCGCCCGTGCGGCGATCAGCGAATGGCAGACCGTGAGCAGCGTCTCGCCCACGATCTGGATCTCGCCGGCCTCGTCGGCGAGCAGGTCGAGCGTGACGCTGATCGAGCCGTCGAGCGAGTTCTCGATCGGCACGACCGCTCCCTCCAGATCTCCCTCGCGCAGCGCCACGATCGTGTCGTAGATGCTTGCGTGCGGTACGGGTTGCATGGATCCCTGGGCGGCGCCGGAGAGCAGCGCCTCCTCGCTGAAGGTCCCCTCGGGACCGAGATAGCCGACCCTGGGTATCACCGGCTCAGCGCCTCGCGATTCTCCGTCGGCGGCATCTGGGACGAGGACCGCCGATGCTCGCCGGATGGTTGCTCAGACCTCATCGCCGCGCGCCGGCGGGGCAAGCGCCAGGCGCACCGCCTCGGCCTCCTCGGGCGAGAGCTCCAGCTCGCCCTGGCCCCCGTACAGGAGCTTTCCGTAGACGCGCGCCTGGTCGCGATGATGGATGCAGGAGAGCACGATCCCCGACCGCTCGTCGTCGAGTAGCGCGATCGACATCGACTGCTGACCGGAGAGCTCGTTGTAGGCGTCGTAGCGCACCAGCGCCCGGTGGGCGATCGCTCCGCGCAGCGCGAGCTCGGCCCGGGCGAGCCGCCCGTCCAGGCGCGCGGCGACATCCTCGACGTACCCGTGCAATCCCTCGAAGGCCTCCTGCATCGCGGCCGCGTGGTCCACCAGGTCGCGCTGGCCCTGCTCGCCGAGGACCAGCCGCTGGGCGCGACGCAGGCGGCGCATCCCCACGGCCAGCGCCAGGCATCCCAGCAGCGCGACCACGGCAACGGCGCCGGCGGCGAGGGCGACGATGCCCTGGGTGTCGGTCAGCGTGCTCGCCATCGGCACAACTTAGCCGCTGGCGGTGCGGGTACGCTCGCCCCTCGCATCGGCTTTCCTCGCAGGACCCGACAACGACGCCGGTCTATTCGAAGATCCCCAGGAAGGTGCCCTTCGTTCCTTCGTGGTTGGTTTCGCCGGGCACCGGTTCGATCTGGACTTCGATCTTCGAGGCCACGTTGGGCGGAATCCCGGAGACGGGGATTTCGGCGTTGACGGTCTTTTTGGGTTCGGTCGTGTCGATCACGTGGGAGGCCTTCAGCTGTTTACCTCCCGCCGTCACGTTGAGGTCGACCTTCACGTCGGTCTCGGGGAATTCGCCGTCGTTTTCGACCATCACGGTAAAGGTCGGACTGCTCCCGCCGCTGATGTGGTTGAGCGCCGGTTCCGCTTCGAGCGCCTTGGTCCCCACGCTCACTCCCTTGAGCACGCTGCCGTGGTGGCCCGCAGCGACCCCGCCGCTCGCGGAGCTGCCGGCCGGCTGTCCGGTGAGGCGCGAGTAGACGGTCGTCGGTTCGAGCCAACCGATGTTTGCCAGAAAGCGGCTGGACGCCGTGCTCTGTCCCTGGATACCGTTGGATGCGAGCGTCTGCTGGATCAGTGGCGCGACGCGCTGGGAGTAGATCACGTCGGAGGCGAGGAAGATCTCCATGTCCCCCGCGATCAGCGTGCTCGCCTGCTTGGCCTGTCCACCGAGCGCGGTGCGCACGAGGCTCGCCACCTTGGCGACCCCTTCGGCACGGAAGTCGAGCGCCAGCAACAGGTCGCGCTGGGCGCCGGTCATCGCGCCCGGCACGCTCAGGCCCTTGGCGGCGGATGCTTGGCTCTGGGCCTGGATGTGCAACTGGTCGAGCTGGTTCTCGACGTCGAGCGCCGACTTCGAGTTGGCGTCGGCGAGTTCCGCAAAGAATGGCTTGGAGACCTGCTGTTCGGATTCCTGTGCGATCCGGCTCACATCGCGGTTGTAGGTTTCCAGCGACTGCTTCTGCTGGCTTTTCAGGCAGCCGTTGATGACCAGCACGATCACGATCAGCAGCACCACACCGACGCCGGCCGCCACGCGCCGGCGCACCATCAGCGTGTGCTGGTCGAGCCCGGGCGGATCCTCGCCATGCTGCGCACGGCGTGGCTGTGGACGCCGCGGCTGGCGGGCTGCGCGAGCTTGCGGCCGGGACGCTGTCTCTGTCTCCTCGCCATCGTCGAAGAACGACAAAAGCCAATCACTCCTTCACAGGGGCTGTCGAAGTGGCCCAGTATGACTGGCGGGCACCCGGCTCGTAATCCTGCAACTTCTCCCCCACAGCGCTTTTTCCTGCTCAGCGGGGCAGGTGGTGGACCTGCGGGCGGCGAAGGCGGGAGGTGGTGGACTCGCTCGACACCCTCGTCCACGCCCGACGTGACCCGGCTCCGGGTGATTCCGAGACGCATCCGTCCGCCCCGGCAGCGACTTCGAGATTCGCGCGGCCGGCTCCTCGTCCCGGCTCCGAGTTCGAGGGGGAGGCCTTGGTGCTCGGCCGCTACCGGCTCCTCGAACGTCTCGGCGCCGGTGGCTTCGGGGTGGTGTGGCGCGCCCACGACGAGCTGCTGCACCGCGAGGTGGCGGTCAAGCGGATCTCGCTCGGGGCGGGTGGAGATCCGATCGACGGCGAGCGCGCAAGTCGCGAGGCGCTCGCCGGAGCGCGCCTGGCGCACCCGGCGATCGTCGTGCTGCACGAGGCGTGCGCCGCGCAGGACGCCTTCTACCTGATCTCCGAGCTGATCCACGGCGACACCCTCGCGGAGCTGATCGCCGCCGATCGGCTGAGCGACGAGGAACTGCTCGAGATCGGCCTCGCACTCGCCGAGGCGCTCGCCCACGCCCACGCTCGCGGCGTGATTCACCGCGACGTCAAGCCCCAGAACGTGCTCGTTCCCCACGAGCCGAACGAGCGCGGCGGCGTGGCCAAGCTGGCCGACTTCGGCGGCGCGCGGTTGACGGGCGAAGACGCGCTCACGCGCACCGGCGACGTGCTCGGCACGCTCGCGTATATGGCGCCGGAGCAGAGCGAGGGGCACGAGGCCGGCGAGCCCGCCGATCTGTACGCGCTGGCGCTCGTCCTGTATGAGGGCCTCTCTGGTGTGAACCCCGTGCGCGGAGCGACGCCGGCCGCGACGGCGCGGCGTATCGGCAGCCTCCTGGAGCCACTGGAGCGACGCCGTGGGGATCTGCCGCGCTCGCTCACGCGCGCGATCGACCTCGCGCTGCTGCCCGAGCCCGAGCAGCGGGGCGCGCTCGAAGACCTGCATGTGTCGCTCGAGGAGGCGCTCGTGCGAGGCCTGAAGCGCACACGCCGTGGCGCCCGCCGCCGCGGGCTCCTTGCAACGGCGCGGCCGCGCCAAGCCGCCGCCGCTCCCGAGGTAGGTCTTCGAAAGGGAGCCGACGAGCTCACCCACGAACCGAGCCCGCGGAGCCCCGACCCGCAAAGCTTTGACCAGCGTCCCCCGTCTGAGGACGGCCAGGAGCCGGCGCACGGAGAAGAGGAAGAGTCCCCATCGACCCCGTCGCGACGCCTCGTATTGCCGCGCGCGGTGTGGCTGGGCGGCGCCCTCGCGGCGATCGTCTGGCTCCTCGCGACGAGCCGTCCCGGCGCTGCGCTGCTGCTGTTTGCCGCAGCCGCTCCGTTGGTCCTGCTGCCCCGTCGCTCCGGGCTCGGCTGGCTCACGGCCGCGCTCGCGCCGGCGCTCGGCGCGGTTGGCCTGGCGGGTGCGTTTCCCGCGCTGGCCGGCCAGCGCACGCGCCTGGCCGAGCGGGCCGCGCTCGGTGCGCTCGGCTACTGGTGGCTGATCCTCGCCGAGCCGCTGCTGGGCCGACGCCTGTGGCTGGGCGCCCCCGCCGGTACGCCCGCGCGGGCGGTGTGGGAGGGGTCGCTGAGCAGCGCCGCCACGCATGTGGTCGGCCCCAGCCTGGGCCTCGGTCTGCTGTACGGCGTGGCCGTCTGGGCCCTGGCCGCGGTCCTGCTGCCGTGGGTGGTGCGCGGGCGCAGCGCGATGCTCGACGTGCTCGCCGCGAGTGCCTGGTCGCTGGCGCTGCTGTTCGCCTGCGCACCCCACTACGCCGGCTACACGGTGTCCGTCGTGTCCGCGACCCCGCGCGGCGCGGTGCTCGGCGTGATCCTCGGCGGCGCTTTGGCGGTGGCCGCGCGCGCGTTGCGCGGCCCCGTCTGAGGACGGTTTGGAGTCGCGCTCTGCGCCGAGATCCCCCCGGCACCGTACGCTCCCATCGAGGTGGGTCCTTAAAGTGGGCAGTACCGGCCCACGGACGAACCCAGTCCACCTCTCCGATGAACCCGCTGAAGAGCCTCGAGACCAAGATTGCCAGCCTCGTCGAAGGCGGCTTCGGACGCCTGTTCCGCACCGAGGTGCGCCCGATGGAGCTCGCGCGCAAGCTCGCGCGCGAGATGGACGAGCACCGCACCGCCTCGGTCTCGCGGGTCTATGCGCCGAACGAGTACTCGGTGTGGCTATCGCCGGAGGATCGCGCGCGCTATGACGGAGTCGAGCACGAGGTGATCGACGAGCTGTGCGGCTACCTGCTCGAGCACGCCCGGCGTGAGGAGCTGATCCTCGCCTCGCCGCCGTCGATCGGCTTCCACACCGACGAGGACCTGGCGCTCGGCGAATTCGGCATCCAGGCACGGTTGGTGCGCCCGCCCGAGCCGCGCGAGGAGCCGGTCTCGCTGGTCTCGGCGCCGGTGGACGCGCTCGATCCCCACGCGCCCGACGAACACGGGCAGACGATGATCTACAGCACCTCGGCGCGCACCAGGCAGCCGCTCGAGGAAGCCAAGACGCGTCGCGCTGCTCGCGCGCTGCTCGCGGTCGGTGGCCGGCGCCTGATCGTCCCTCCCGCAGGGGGCACGATCGGGCGCAGTCGTGAATGCGAGATCGTCCTCGACGACGCCGGCGCGTCCCGCCGTCATGCCGAGATTCGTCCCGACCCCGCAGGCTGGGTGCTGCGCGATCTCGCCTCGACCAATGGCGTACGCGTGAACGGTCGTGCGATTCACGGCACACGGCCGCTGCGCCAGGGAGACCGTGTCGAGATCGGCTCGACCGAGATCGTCTTCGAACTCGGATGACCACGCTCGCACCCGTATCGGTGGCACTGAAGTTCGGCTTCCTCGCCGTCCTCTATCTGTTCCTGCTGTGGGTGGCGCGCAGTGCGCTGAAGGACCTACGTGGCGCCGGCCGCGGAGGGCCGGGTGGGGTTCCTATCAAAGGCGAGGCGATCCCAGCCGACGCGACGGGGCTGTACTCGGCCTCGACGCTCGGTAGCGCTGATGTCGCCCACCGCGCCCCCAAGCTGGTCGTGGAGCGCGCCCCCGGACACGACCCGGGGATGATCTACGACCTCGACGGAGACATCGTGCTCGGTCGCGGTGAGCGCGCGGAGATCCGCCTCGAGGACCCGTTTGCCTCCTCGCGGCACGCTCGTGTGTACGAGCAGGGCAACATAGTGGTCATCGAGGACCTCGGCTCCACCAACGGCACCTACCTCAACGAGGAGCTGCTGGAGACAGGAAGGCCGCTGCACCCGGGCGATCGTGTGCGTATCGGCGACAGCGAATTTGCGTTCGAGGTGGATTGATCGAGATGCTGCGCGTCGCCGAGCAGTACGTGGGAACCGACACCGGGCGCCAGCGCCGCGCGAACGAGGACTCGATGCTCGCCCGCTCGCCGCTGTTCGTGGTGGCGGACGGCATGGGCGGCGCCCAGGCGGGGGAGGTCGCCTCACGCCTGGCGATCGAGTCCTTTCGGCACGGCCTCGACGACACGACCGATGCCGAGGGCAGCCTCGCCGCCTACGCGCGCGCGGCGAACGTAAGCATTCACGAGCGATCCCAGGTAAATGCGGAGCACGCGGGCATGGGCACAACGCTCACCGCCGTGTATGTGGGCGCCGAGGAGGTGGCGATCGCGCACGTCGGCGACAGCCGCGCCTACTGCCTGCGCGACGGTGAGCTGTTGCGCTTGACCGATGACCATTCGCTCGTCGACGAGCTGATCCGTCAGGGCAAGCTCACGCCCGAGGAGGCTGTCGAGCATCCTCAGCGCTCGGTGATCACACGCGCGCTGGGTCCGGAGCCGGAAGTCGAGATCGACACCCGCTCCTACCGAGCTCGCGACGGCGACGTGTATCTGCTCTGCAGCGACGGTCTCACGACGATGGTCCCCGACGCGCTCCTCGCCGAGATCCTGCTCGCCCACGGACCGTTGCGCGACGCAGGCGAGGCGCTGATCGCGGCGGCAAACGAGGCGGGCGGCCGCGACAACATCACGGTCGTGCTGCTGCGGGTCGAGGAGGTCGCGCTCGCGCCTGCGTCGCTCGCGGACGATCCCGCCACGTTGACGGGCATTCCGGCGTTGGGAGCAAACGGCTCGGTCGAGCCGATCTCCCCCGCGGTCGATGAGCCGCAGAGCCACAGCGTCGCAGGCGCGGCGCCGGCGACGCTCGAGCCCCCGCTCGCGTTTACCGCGGAGGGCGAGCATCGCGTCAGCCCACGCAGTCCCCGCCAACCGCCGCCGGGCGCGCCGCTGCGTCCGCGGCACAGGCGACGGCTGCGCCGCGTGCTCGTGACCGGGATCGTGCTCGCGGTGCTGGCCCTGATCGCCGCGGGCGTGTACGTGACCGCGCAGTCGGTCTACTTCATCGGCACGAACAGTCGCGGCCTGGTGACTCTGTACAGCGGCTTTCCCTACGAACTGCCCGGCGGCCTGAAGCTCTACGCCAAAGACTACGTCTCCGGGGTCAGCGCCACGACGCTCAGCGCGCAGCGGCGCAGGACGTTGCTCGACCATTCGCTGCGCTCGGAAGCCGACGCGGCGGAACTGGTGCGCAGCCTCGAACTGGGGGAGCTCAAATGAGGGGCTCACGGTGAACCGGCCGATCGTTCGTCTGTATGGGCTCGTCGTGCTGCTGTTCGCGCTGCTGATCGCGTTCACCTCGCGCTGGACGATCTTCGAAGCCTCGTCGCTGCGCAGCAGCCCGCTCAACGCGCGCGCGCTGCTCGAGCAGGAACGTATCGCCCGCGGCCCGATCCTCGCGTCCAACGGAACGGTGCTCGCGCGCAGCGTGCGCGGCGCCGAAGGCACCTACCGGCGGACCTACCCGAGCGGGTCGCTATTCGCGCAGACGGTCGGCTACGCCTACACCGACCTCACGCAGACGGGCATCGAGCGCTATCGCAACACGGCGCTGAACGGGGAAACGAGCGCCACGAACCTGCAGGCGATCCTCGACCAGCTGCAGGGCAAGCGCCGCCAGGGGGACGAAGTTCTCACGACGCTCGACCCGAGCGCGCAGCGCGCCGCGATCGCGGCTTTGGGCGAACACAGCGGCGCGGTGGTGGCGCTCGACCCGCGCGACGGGGCGGTGAAGGTGATGGCCTCCTCGCCGAGCTATGACCCCAACACGTTGAGCTCGCCGAGCAGCTACGAACGGCTCGCGCACGAGTCGAGCGCGCCGCTGCTGAACCGCGCGCTGCAATATGGCTACGCCCCCGGCTCGACCTTCAAGATCGTCACGGCGACCGCGGCGATCGACACGGGGCAGTTCGCGCCGTCCTCGACGCTCAGCGGACGCAACAACCTGCCGGTCTCCGGGGTGCCGCTGGCGAACGACTACAACGAAAGCTTTGGCGAGCTGACGCTCACCGCGGCGCTCGCCAAATCGGTCAACACCGTCTGGGCGCAGGTGGCCGAACACGTCGGCAAGCGGACATTGGCCCGCTACATGAACCGCTTCGGCTTTGACGCCAAGCCCCAGCTCGACTACCCGGCCGACGAGATGTCGGCCAGCGGCTCCTACGAGGGCGAACGCCTGCTCCCGCCTACCAGTCCGCTGATCGACGTGGGGCGTATGGGCATCGGCCAGGACAAACTGCAGGTCACGCCGCTGCAGATGGCCGAGGTGGCGGCGGCCGTCGCAAACCACGGCAAGCTGATGGCCCCACACCTGACCGAACGGATCGTCGACCCCGAAGGCCGCACCGTGGAGCAGATCTCACCGCGCGTGCAGGCGGTCGTGATGAAGCCGTCAACCGCCACGGCCGTCACCTCGATGATGGAAGCCGTAGTCAACGAAGGCACCGGCACGCCGGCCCAGATCCCGGGGGTGCAGGTGGCCGGCAAGACCGGCACCGCTGAAACCCAGGTCGCGAGCGAAGACAACAACGTCTGGTTCATCGCCTTCGCCCCGGCGGCGAACCCGACGGTCGCGATCGCCGTGACGATCAAGGGGGTGCCCGGCTACGGGGCCACGTACGCTGCGCCCGTCGCCAGGCAGGTCATGGAAGTGCTGCTCCATGATTGACATCCGCCTGGTCTCCCGCCGCTCGCATCCACTGTCAAATGGCCGCGTCGCGCTGCCGCACCGACAAAGCGCCCCGAGGAGGTCAATCACGCATGGTTGAGCCGGAGACGATCATCGACGGGCGCTACAGGGTGATCTCGCGCCTGGGCTCGGGGGGGATGGCCGACGTGTACCTCGCCGAAGACCAGCTGCTCGGCCGCCAGCTCGCGGTGAAGCTGCTGCACCACCACTTCGCCGAAGACCAGGAGTTCGTCGAGCGCTTCCGCCGCGAGGCTTCGAGCGCGGCCGGGCTGTCGCACCCGAACATCGTCGCGATCTTCGACCGCGGCGAGTGGAATGGGACCTACTACATCGCGATGGAGTACGTCGCCGGACGCTCGCTGAAGACCGTCGTCCGCGAGCAGGGGGCGCTCGACCCGGCCGCCGCGATCGACATCGTCACGCAGGTTCTGCGCGCCGCGCGCTTCGCGCACAAGCGCGGCGTCATCCACCGCGATCTGAAGCCCCACAACGTGATCCTCGACGAGGAGGGCCGCGCGCGGGTGACGGACTTCGGGATCGCCAAGGCGGGCGCCTCGGACATGACGCTGACGGGGTCGATCATGGGCACCGCCCAGTACCTCTCCCCGGAGCAGGCCCAGGGACACACGGTGAGCGGGCGCTCCGACCTGTACGCGGTCGGGATCATCCTCTACGAGCTGCTCACCGGCTCGGTCCCGTTCGACGGCGAGACCGCGGTCGCGATTGCGTTCAAGCAGGTCTCGGCTGAGCCGCGGCCGCCGAGCGAGTTGCAACCAGGCGTCTCGGCGGCGCTGGACGCAGTCGTGCTGCGCGCGCTCGCCAAGGATCCGGCGCGGCGCTTCGCCGACGCCGACGAGTTCATCGCGGCGCTCCAACAGGCGCGCGCGGCGTTGCCGATCAGTGCGGGTACGGCGTTCGCCGGAGCGATCGCCGGCACAGCCCTCGCCGCCGGCGAGCCCTATGCGCCGCCGACGGGCGCTGGGCCGGGCGCGCCCGCACCGTTCCCGGAGTCCGGTGCGCTGTTGCTGCCGCCGGCCGATGGGCGCGGCGATGAGAACGGCCGTCCGTCCGAGGATGCGGACAGGCGCCGGCGCTGGCTGCTGTGGGGGAGCGGCCTGCTGCTCGTCGCCGCGCTGGTCGTGCTCGGCCTGCTGCTGGCGTCCTCTAAGGGCAAGGTCACGGTGCCGAGCGTCGTCGGTCAGACCGAAGCCGTCGCGCTCGCGCGCCTGCGCGCCGCGAACCTCGATCCGGTCGCGTCGAGTACCGCAAGCTCCACGGTCACCAGTGGCGTGGTGGTCAGCGCGACGCCGGCGAGCGGCAGCGAAGTGGGGAAGGGGTCGCGCGTGAGCATCCTCGTCTCCGCCGGCCCCGGCACCGCCGCGCTGCCGGCGGTCGAAGGGCTTACAGCGGCCGCGGCCGAGAGCAAGCTGCGCAAGGCCGGCTTCAAGCCGACGACTCAGGAGCAGTCGAGCGCGAAGGTGGCGCAGGGGCACGTGATCTCGACCGATCCGTCCGCCGGGATCGTCGTGCAGGTCGGCAGTCCCGTGGCCGTATCCGTCTCCAGCGGCCCCGCCCAGGTGCACGTCCCGGACGTGACCGGACAAACGCAGAAGGCCGCCGAAGCGACCCTCACGACTGCTGGCCTGGCGGTCGGCGCGATCACCCTTCAGGTCTCCGCGAGCCAGACTCCGGAAACGGTCCTCTCGCAGTCGCCGACCGCCTCCGCGACGCTGCCCGACGGGGGGAAGGTGAACCTGGTGGTGGCGCAGGCGCCGAAGGAAGTGGCCGTCCCCGGGGTCGCGGGCAGGACCGAAGTCGCCGCGACGGCCGCGCTCGAAAATGCGGGCTTCACGGTCAAGACGGTCACCGAACCGACGAGCGAACCGGCGCGGGTCGGTCAGGTGCTGAAGCAGAGCCCGTCCGCCGGCGCGCACGCGCGTAAGGGCGCCACGGTGACGATCTGGATCGGCATGGCCACCGAAACGACGCCGACGACGCCGACCACCACCACGACCACGCCGACGACCACAACGACGACCACGCCGCCCGCTGCCACGCCGACTCCGACCCCCGGCCAGTGAGCGCCGAGACCCCCCTGCGAGTGGCGGTGCTCGCCGGAGGACGCTCGGCCGAGCACGAGGTGTCGCTGTCCTCCGGCCGCGCGGTGCGCGAGGGTCTGCAGGCGGCCGGGCACGAGGTGCTGTGGGTACAGATCGACCGCGATGGCGTGTGGCATCACGAGGGCCGACCCTTGAGCGTGTGCCCCGGCGCGGGCCTGCTCGACGCCGACGTCGCGTTCGCGGCGCTGCACGGACCGTTCGGTGAGGACGGCGCCATGCAGGGGATGCTCGAGAGTCTCGGCGTGCCGTATGTCGGGGCCGGGGTGGCGGCCTCGGCGGTGTGCATGGACAAGGTCCTGTTCAAGCGGCTGATGGGAGCGGCCGGCGTGGACCAGGTCGAGTATGTGGGCGTCCGTGAATCGCACTGGCTGGCGGCGCGCGCGGGGGTGCTCACCGAGGTGGCCGCGCTGGGGCTGCCGGTGTTCGTCAAGCCCGCGCACCAGGGCTCGTCGGTCGGGATCGCGAAGGTGAGCGCTGCGGAGGATCTGGCGGAGGCGATCGAGGCGGCGTTCGTGCACGACGCGTTGGTGATCGTCGAGGCGCAGGCCGAAGGAGTCGAGGTCGAGTGCGGAGTGCTCGGCCTACCCGACGCGGCAGACTCGCCCGCTTCCGAGCGGTTCGAGGAGCTTGGCGCCGGCGCCCCGATCGGGGCGGTCTCAGCGGCGCTGGCGAGCGAGCCGGGGGAGATCGTCTTCGCGGGCGACTGGTACGACTTCGGCGCGAAGTACACGCAGGGGGGCATGGAGCTGAAGGTCCCCGCGCGGATCAGCGCGAGCGCACGTACGCGGGTGATGGAGCTTGCGCTGGAGACGTTCGCATACACGGGCTGTGAGGGGCTCGCGCGGGTCGACTTCTTCGTCGACGGCGAGCGCGTGCTGGTTAACGAGTTGAACACGATGCCCGGCTTCACGCCCACGAGCGTCTACGCAAAGCTGCTGGAGGCCTCGGGGATCGGCTACCCGGAGCTGGTGGACCGTCTCTGCCGGCTGGCGATCGAGCGCCACGAGCGCCAGGCGCCGCTCAACGAAACAGCGTGATTTCGGCGATCGACGCGAACTCCGTGCCGGGCGACAGCTTGGTGATCCAGACGAGGTAGTAGCGGTAGCTCGCTCCATCGAGCGCGAGCGAGATATGGGCGCTGTTGCGGACGTCGGGGTCGCTCCCGACCGGGCCGCGCCAGCCGCGTGCGGTCAGCGGGGTCGAGTCGCCGTAGGGCAGCGAGAGGTCGATGTTGTTGGCGACGTAGATCTGCGTGGCGAAGCCCGGGGTGGGCGTCTGGATTTCGATCTGCCGCCCGGCGACGTTGGGAGCGGCGTCGACATACAGGCCGACGCCGCTGCCGCCGGCCTTCTCGAGCGTGCCATCGTAGTAGTGCTCGGTGCTCCAACTGGTGTTCGGATCGCCGTCGACGGCGTTCTGGTCGTCTTCGCGATTTTCGGGGCCGGTGCCGAACGGGTTGTAGTCGTGGGCCGCCGTCTGCGCGAGTGGAACCGCGGTCAGCCCCGGTTGCGCCGAGACGTCCGGCGTGACGCCGCGATGGGTGCCGTTGGCGGCGATGATCAACGCCAGCGCGACGAGCGCCGCGAGCAGCGCAAGCGAGACGATCCAGCGCACGGGGTGGCGCATGCGCCAGGGCAGGCGCCGCCGGGTGCTCCCGGGCAGCGTACGCAGCACGGTCGTGACCTCCCCGGTGGCCTGTCCCATGCGGGAGGCCTCGATCGCGAGCGCCTCCTCGAGGTCGGCGACCATGCTCGCGGCGTCGGGGTAGCGCAGCGACAGATCCTTGGCGGTCGCGCGATCGACGACCGTGGCGGTCGCGGCGGAGACCTCGGGCCGGGCCAGTTGCACGTCGGGGACGGCCTCGCGCACATGCTTCATCGCCACGGCGACGGGGCTCTCGCCGGTGAACGGCACGACGCCGGTGAGCATCTCGTAGAAGACGATGCCGAGCGAGTAGAGATCGGATTGACCGGTGACCGACTGCCCGAGTGCCTGCTCGGGAGAGACGTAGTCAGTCGTGCCGAGCACTCGCCCATCCATCGTGAGGCCCTCCTCGGTGAGCGTGCGGGCGATCCCGAAGTCGGTGATCTTGGCGCCGCCTTCGGCGTCGATCAGGACGTTTTGGGGCTTGACGTCACGGTGCACGATCAGACGCTCGTGGGCGGCGCCGAGCGCTCGGGCGAGCTCGATCGCGTAGGCGATCGCATTGGGTATCTCGAGCGGCCCGTCACGGCGGATCAGCGCCTTGAGCGTCTCGCCTTCGACGTACTCGAGCACGATGTACGGAGTTCCCACGCCCACGATCTCGCCCTCCGTCCCGTCCGGATCGCCGAGTGCGCCCGCGGGCGAGGGCTCCTCGCCCGCGTCGATCACCGTGACGATGTGGGGATGGCTGAGCCGCGCGACCGACCGAGCCTCGCGACGAAAGCGCTCCAGCTGGG
>Ga0182030_10014169_pt1 | contig 15778 bp, 13 predicted proteins | sample 812S3MmetaG_FD_121299 | JGI IMG/M metagenome (GOLD analysis project Ga0182030, IMG submission 121299) | Permafrost microbial communities from Stordalen Mire, Sweden - 812S3M metaG (Illumina Assembly) | ecosystem: Environmental > Terrestrial > Soil > Wetlands > Permafrost | place: Sweden...
GGCATCGGCATCAGCGACGTCACACCCGATGAAGCCAAGTTCTTCCATGTGAACAACGCAACGGGTGCCGTCATCACCCAGGTTGAGCCAAACTCTCCAGCCGCGAAAGCAGGTCTGAAGGTCGGCGACGTCATCACCGAACTAAACGGAAAATCCATCAGCGACGCCGGTGAGCTACAAGTCGAGGTCGGACAAAAGCAGCCCGGAACCACACTTCAACTCAAAGCCCTGCGTGATGGCAAATCTGTGAATGTGCCGATAACGCTGGAGGCGATGGCAAAAGGCGAGCACGGAAGCGAAAGCGCCGACGCCAGCCATGGCAAGCCGCGCTGGGGAATTGGCCTCGCCGACCTGACTCCGGAGCTCCGGCAGCAATTGCACGCTGGCGAAGACGTTCACGGTGCGGTTGTCGAACAAGTCACGCCCGGCAGCTCGGCAGACAATGCCGGTCTGCAACGTGGTGAGGTGATCACGGAAGTCGATCGCCACCAGGTGCACTCCGCCGCCGAGGTGCAGAAGGCGCTTTCCAGCGTTGCGAAGGACAGCGATGCCATGGTGCTGGTCTGGTCCAACGCCGGAAGCACCTTCCGGGTCTTGCACCCCACTCAAGGCTAGGGAATCGTCCGTTAGGAGGCGCGGGCCCTGCTCGCGCCTCAATCTTTTCCATTTTGCTGCGTCGCGTAATAACATCTAGACACCAGCTGGAATTCCTGCAGACCAAGTCTCACGGAGGACACATTATGCTGCATGTTATCCGTTGGCAAATTGTCGCAGATTTTCTGGTTCTCAGTGTGGCGTTCTATGCGTTGCTCTGCTGGGCGCGAGCCGCTCGTGCCATGCGCATTGCCCTGGTTATAGTTGGGCTGCGCGTTTTGTCGCTTCTGGCACGCCGCCTGGATCTAGTTGTTACAAGCTGGGTGCTCGATGCATTCGCCGTTTTAGCGATCCTTGTCTTACTGCTGATCTTTCAGCCCGAACTCCGCCGTGCGATGATGCAGCTCGACAGCACTTTGAAGCTTTGGCCACGCCCCGTGGTGGTTGGCGCTCCAACAAGTCAGGCCATTGCCAGCGCGGCCTTTAGGCTCGCGAGGTGCCAACTAGGCGCCTTGATGGTAATCACCCGGCGAGACTCGATCGGCGCCCTGTTAGAGGGGGGTGTGGCCATTGGCGCCGAGCCTTCCTCTGAACTGCTCGAAGCGATATTCCAGAAGGTCTCGCCGCTTCATGATGGCGCGGCGATCATCACAGGCGACCAGCTCTTAAAAGCTAATGTGGTGCTACCTCTGACCAAACGTCACGGTATACCAACAAGCTATGGAACCCGCCATAGGGCCGCTGTTGGTCTCGCGGAGAGCTGCGACGCACTCGTAGTTGCCGTTTCGGAAGAGCGCTCAGAAGTGACGTTGATGGAGGGTGTACGAATCTGCCACATGGATGATCCGGAGCATCTCGCGATGGCGCTCGAAGGAAATTGGAGCCGTCCACATGAGAGCATTGGAAGTCGCTTGCGCCGCTTTTTCATCAAGGATCTGAGACTCAAATTCGCTGCGTTCGGTCTCGCTGGAGTGATCTGCGGGATGTCGTTTCTTGCCGCTGGCACGACCATTCGTACATTCAGTATCCCAATCGAATTCAATAATGTGCCATCAGGCATGGAGGTCACCAGCCAATCCGCCGACACACTGGAAATCCAGGTTCGCGCAAACCCTTGGATCATAGATTCAATCGACTTAGGCAGAGTCGTCGGCCGCTTCGACCTAGGACAAAGTCAACCAGGTTGGCATGCGTTGCAGGTCCAACAGAACTCGCTCGATCTACCACCTGGAATCGCTGTCGATCGAATAACCCCAAGAACGATCCGAGTTCAGGTGGCACCTTACGCAGTGCAGAGTTCTCAGAGCAAGTGATGGGACGGAACGCAGCGCGATCAGCGTGCCGTGATGTGGGGTGCCCGGTTCCGCAGCGGGCCCGCAAAAATCCGGGTAGCTGCATGGGCGGTACCCACGCCTAAGTTAGACGCCCATCGCGTTTAACTTCGTGCAGCCAATATGGAGCCAGGTCGTAGTGACGATAGAGTCGTTGTTCATACTCTCGTGTGATCGGCATCGATTCGACGTATTCAGGACCGTGCTGGATGGCGTCCCGATGGATGCAAACGCGAACTTTGGATTCTGTCCAACTCACTTCCTGAATCCAGGCGGGTGAAATCAACTGACAAACCCTTCCAAATGGCCGATTTCACCATCCGTTTCCTCAATGTGATAGCCAGTGACCTCCTCGGCACTGCGCAGATGCGAGTCTGTGTTTCAGCGGAAGCTGCCAAAGATTCCTGGCATGGTTTGAAGGCAGGAACGCTGCAGGCGAGTGGTGTCACATTCTTATCGAAATAGCGATGGTCAGCGCCTCAGTGACCGAGCAGTTCAGACCGGGAATGAATCACCTGAAGTAGGTGAGCACGGGAGACGACCCCCTGCAGTTGTCCATTCACGACGATTGGAAGCTGGTTGACGTCTTCGCGCCCCATCGTTTCCAAGGCTTGCATGGCGGGCACATCAGGAGATAGCGAATGGATCGCACCTACGGGCCGCATCGCGGCGTGAACCGAAACGAAAGGCCATTGTGCGCGCTCAACGCTGCGGACTTCGTGCGGGGTGATCAGTCCCGCAACACGGTTATTTTCGACTATCAGGAAGCAACGTCGTCCGGTCTTTAGCAGATGTTCGTCCACAAAGTCTTGCAAGCCCATACTGCCATCCACCGAAGGACAGTCCTGGGACATGACATCCCGTACGCGCAGCCCTCGCAATACTGAGCCAATCTGTAGTTGCAGAAGGCTGGCGCCGGCAGCTTGAAACACGAACCAGCCAATGAAAGCGAACCAGAGACCGCCAAATCCGCCTTTGCCAAAAAAACTGATCACACCGTAAGCGATGAATCCCGCGCCAACCACCTGGCCCACGTGCGCCGCAATCGTCGTGGAACGGTCCGCACTGCCCGTGATCCACCAGATGATGGCCCGCAGGACGCGACCGCCGTCCAGCGGAAAGCCGGGAATCATGTTGAATGCTCCCAGTACCAGATTGATGTACCCCAACCAGACCAGTATTGCGACAGCTGGAGTTTGGGCAGTGGTCGTCCAAGGTATCCAACCTAATGCCCGGGCCAACGCAAGCAGTATTAGTCCGATTGCTCCGCTGGCGATTGGCCCAGCGATGGCCATCCAGAACTCGGTGCTGGCGTCATGCGGTTCCTCTTCCATTTGTGCCATGCCACCCAGCAGAAACAGCGTGATTCTGCGGATCGGGAGGCCTCGCGCTCTTGCAACCATGGCATGGGATAACTCGTGCGCGAACAAGCAGGCAAAAAAAAGCACCGCAGTCAGGATGGCGGCGCTCCATATCACGGTCTCCGTCCAGTCGCGATTCACTGCATGGAACTGTGACACGAGCGATAGCATGATCAGCAGCGCGATGACGAACCAACTATAGTGCAGACCCAACTCGACTTCGAACACCGTTCCGAGCTTGATCTGCGCTTTCATATTTCTCCTTCACTGGTGCCACTCCAGGCAGCAGCCATAAGGCGAGAACGAGCAAGTCGCACTATGGTCCAACCCCTCCGGTGTGGCAGTCGCTGCAGGTCACCTGCGTGAGGTCGCCGATATCTATTGGATGCTGGAACGGAACACCTTGCTCGTGGCCTATCAACGGCGCTCCACTCTGAACCTCTGCTAGAACCGTATGACAAGTATCGCAACTCTTGGGAATGACGCGACCGTCCGCGCTCACGTGCTGGCCGTCATGGCATCGAAAGCAGCCGGGAGAATACAAATGCCCGATGTTATTGGGATGGGTTCGCCAGTCCACCTTCATGTAAGGGAAAATGGTGGATTGGTAGATGTGTTGCAGGTCAGCGATCGCCGCTAGAATCAACGGTCGGTGGTTCGAGTAAACGTCGGGGTACTTCGTGCTGTAGAACTTCTGTATGTCGCTTCTGATGCCTTCCATTGCTTCACCAGCCGTCTTGTAGGTTTTGGTGAGTACCAAGATTGCTTGTTGCTTGATGAACGGAAGAGAGGCTTCGATCCGGCCAGCAAGCAGGGAGTCGTCAACCGACTCGTCCGGCGAGGTAAATTTGTGACTCGGCCGGTCGTGACAGTCTATGCAATCCATCCGTCGTTTGGAGGTGGTGTCGATCTGCGCCGCAGTCAAGGTGGAGTTTTTGGCCTTATATACAGTCACCCTGCCTTGCATGTCTTCGGCCTGAACCCAGGGGATCACTTGGCGCTGAGCGTCGCTGGCGACGTAGGTGATCTTATTGGCAATGTTCATGTGCCAATGAATGCCGGAGGGCAAGCCGGTCCTGGGCTCAGCCCCGCCCGTGTTGATCAACATCCGAATCTGTCGTGGGGAGTTCTTCTCATCGTCCGCATAGTGATAAAAGACCTTCAGCTGGGCTCCGTAGAACTTCCGAGGCCAGTGACACTGCTCGCAAGTCTGCTGCGCGGGGCGCAAATTAGTGACCGGCGAGGGGATCGGTTGCGGATATTTGTGGAAGATGACCGCGTAAACCTGGTAAGAACCGGAAAGCTTGGAGCGTACGTACCAACTGGCACCTGGGCCTACATGACAGTCCACACACTCTACGCGAGCGTGCGGAGATTGCAAGTAAGCCGTGTACTCCGGTTGCATGACTGTGTGACAGAGCTGTCCACAAAACCGCACTGAGTCGGTGAACTGATATGCCCGGTAACTGCCCGCAGCACTCAACAAGATAAAAAAGACCGAAAACGCCACAAAGAACACAAAGGCTCTGAGCTGTGACTGGATATTCAGGTCTATTCTGGGTAGGCGCGGGACCTCACCCGGCGCGGCGGTGCGCCGCCGCCGCCGCTCGCGCCACATGCCGAACGGGATCAGCAGCAACCCGAGGGTCAGAAATGCCGGAAAAACCATGTAGGTAAGAACGCCAAGGTAGGGGCTTGAAGCCTTGTTTGAGAGAATCGCCATCAGGAACAGAAACACGATGTTGGCGAAACTAATCGCTGCCAGGATTGCTCCTAGCAGGCTCACCACATTGTGCATCAGCCCCGGAGAGCTCTTGCTCCTAGCCTCTCGATTGGAGGGTCGATCCGCATCCATGCTGACACCTCAGTTCCAGTGATCAGGAAACTAATATGTGCGGCAAGAGCATACAACAGTTGCGCTACTTGCTGCGGCGGTTTTGCGCGAATCCCACGCGGAAACTTCAAGACACTCGGACATAAAGATGAGTATCGGATCTCTTCCGAAAGCTCAGGTGCGCCATTCCGGGGCGAACATTCCGAGCGCGAGATGTATGGTGCCGCGTTTGACTTTTGGGCAACTTGCGATACTTTCAATCAGGACTGACTGTCTCAAAGTGCAGAAGGGTATATTTCGATGACTACAAAGGCGCAGTCGTTTGATTCACAGGCGGTAATTAGAGCCAACATAGCGTTGAATTCACAGTTCGACAGTGCTTGTCCAATAGCGATGCTCCGGTCACGTCAGTCATTCTGCTTGAGGCAGCATTAGGGGTGGTTGTGAAAATGTTTTGCTCGGAAAAAATCGGCGAATTCTACGCCTTATGGAGCTTAATCAGGCCAGAGAAAATGTTTCACGGTGCTGCACGAACAAAGCCATACAGGTCTATTGTGGTGCCATTTTCGAAGTCGAAAAAATCTGGTTGGCATCATTCCGAACCGCAGCCAAGACTCTACTCAGTTCCTGCTAAGGTTGGAGAGTGCCTTGGCTGTTGAACCGGCCTCCTCTAAAGAAGCGGTGATGCACCATGGTCTGGGCGAGCAGAAAAAAGCTGACTGCCATGGCGACGATAAGCAGGAATTTTATAATTCCGGGCCAGCGCGACCTTGGTCCTGTGGGGCCCGTCGTATTCGAGAAAGTTGTCATCGGAGCTGCGTCTCCTTCCGGTCAGGCGCCTGCCATGGGACCACCATTTTATGATCTGTCATTCATACCGTATCGCTCCTCCGATATAGAGTTCACATTTCAATTTGCAGACCCTATGATCAGGATGTAGTGCGTCCTCGGCCAGATTTAACGTCGAGTCGGTACGGGGACTCACCCGCCTCGTCAATAAGAGAAATTGCGAAGCGGCTAAGAGGCATATCCTGTTCATTGTGTGCTGGGGAAAAAGGCGGAGTCTGTACCATTTTGAACACCTGGATGCGAATTTCTGAAGAGTTCCCCGTGGCGATTCGTAGCGTCGAGAGTGGCTGTAGCGGGCTCGCGACATTGGCGAAAAGCCATTTGGACACGACGTTGCTTTGTGGACCTAGTAGCCAACTGGAACGTTCCAACGGATCAAGGTCGCATTTGGGTTCACCCGGAATTCCCGCTCATGATGCCGTGTTATTGGGGTTCCTCAAGCTTAACCTGCTTTATTCGTGAAGGTGGCGCTGGAAGGCAGTCAGCGCTGTGATGTTGCGGCGAAGCTGCCTGTGGCGGCGTGAGGTTGATGGTTCAGCCGGTGCTGATAGGGCTGAGCGCGTGTGCTGTGGGGACAACGGCGCTTTTCAAGCAAAGTGCTTCCTCATGTTGAGCGGCGAAACCATGGAAGATTATGTTTCGGGCCGGCTGGGCGGTGGTTCTATCCCGGCGATGCGCCGAGTGCCAGCGCCACTTGCCGGAACGTAGCCAAAAACGAAAACGACGCGGGCAGGTGCACGACCAGGCGGCGAACCGAGCCCACGACGCGAGCGCCCAGCTTCAGCAGGCGTTCCCGCAGCGTCCAAACCTGAGCTCGCGCACAGCTGGTGTGCGCGGCGTGCAGGCGCAGCTCCTGCATCAGCACGTAGGCGGCGGCGGTCAGCAGGACGCGGAGCTGGTTGGCCCAGAAGCCGCTGCAACTGGTGCGGTCGATCTGAAGATCGTGCAGCTTTCCCGGTAGGGACGTTCCTTGCGGAACGCCCCCCGGACAGATCCGTGCGAGCCCGATTTAGGCACACGGCTCCCACCTTGGGTAAGTAACGGCGAAGCGTCGTTCAGGCCAAGGATGAAGAATGCGCGGTCGTGGCAACCAGTCAGCGATGAGTCTCAGCATTTTCTTCCAGGTGCGCCTCCCTTTCTGGCTTCGCCGCGCTAATGCGCGCTTCCAGAGCTGAGCAATGCGAACCCGGAACAGCACGAGTGCCCGATAGTTCGTCGGCACCGCGTGGTATGCAAAGAATCCCCTGACTACCTGTCCCAGCCATTTCCCTTGTTCCGGGATCGGCCGGTGCCGCCTACGCTGCAGTTCTTCCTTCACTCTCTGGATCGTGGCCTGCATGCGATCACGTCGCGTTCTCCGCTGAAGCTGGAATCCGCCCGCTCTCTTTTGTCCACAGATCATCGTAAAGCCCAAGAAGTTGAAGGTCTCCGGCTTGCCTTGCCCACGTTCCTTTCGGTTCAGGGCAGCGAAGCGCCCAAACCGAATGATCCGTGTCTTTTCCGGATGCAGCGTGAGTGAGAATACCTCCGATCGCACTCGCATCTCCTCAAGAAACCGCTTGGCGTCGTCTTCGTACTCGAATCCGAGGACACTATCATCGGCAAAGCGCACGACGATCATGTCCCCGCGGGCATGGCGTTTCCGCCATTGTTGCGCCCAGAGATCGAATACATAATGCAAGTAGATATTGGCCAGTAGGGGCGATACCGTCGCACCCTGAGGCGTACCTGCCCCGCTCTCTGTAACGATCCCATCTTCGAGTACTCCTGCTTTAAGCCATTTGCGAATCAAGCGAAGGATGCGCTCGTCCCCGATCCGATGCTCCAAGAAACGGAGGAGCCAGTCGTGACTCACCGAATCGAAAAAGCTCCGGTAATCGGCATCAAGTATCCAGCTCACCTTCCGGCGCTGAATTCCTACCATGAGCGCGTCCAATGCATCATGCTGACTACGCTTCGGTCGGAATCCATATGAGAACCCGAGGAAATCTTCCTCGTAGATCGCATTCAGTACCGCCACCACCGCCCGCTGGAGAATCTTGTCCTCCAGCGAAGCGATGCCAAGCGGTCGCTGTCGCCCATCCGGTTTAGGTATGTACTTCCTCCGGCTGGGCATTGCGCGGTACGCGCCCCGATGAACCCGATCATGCAAGCCCTGGAGGTTGCTTCCCAAGGATGCTTCGTAGTCCTGCCATGTCACACCGTCTACCCCAGGTGCCGCATTACGCTTCAGTGCGTAAAACGACAGCCGAAGAAGATCGACGGTGACATGGTGGAGCAGCGCTGTGAACCGTTCCTTCTTCCTTGCCTTTGCTGCTTGTCGTACGCGCTCCAGCGCTTGTGACACGCTTGCCCGGCACTGTGTCCGGTCCGTGCTTTGCTGGCTCGCGTTCCCCTTGGCCCCCGCCCTTGGCTCTGCCGACTCCGCCGCCGTCTTCTGAACGGGTTTGTTCGTCGGCTTCACAGCTACTATTGCGGGGTCAGACTTCTTGGGTTCGTTCATCATCGGCTTTGGCTCCTCACCTTCCCGTTGCGGACCGGCGATGCTAGTACCGGCCAAACCCAAGATCTCCCGGTTCCCAAACGAAGAGCGTGCGCACATGCCAGGGTCTCAGACCACGCCGTCCAGACGGACGCTTGCGTTGGCGCGTCCGTCCATGTTGCCTTCCACGTCAAAGACCGTGTCGGCGTACGGAACAGAAAACCATTTTCGCGGCTCAATGGCTGGCCTATGCGTACCCCTGTCAACGCTTCGCCGCCGCCCTCGCGGGTGACTGCGCATGACTCAGGGCCACTGTGGTTCGCTACTCCTTCAGTGCAATGGACTTTCACCATCTACTCCTCGCCGGTTTTGCCGGCGCACCTTTGATCCGATTCTCGATTTCGCCACGCTGGCAGTACACCTCTTCATACAGCCATTGCGGACTCTGTTTCATGTTGGTGATGACGAAGCGCGGGTTGTCTTTCGGCTCCTTGCCATCGGCTCGCACCACTTCGGATTTGATGACGATGCGGCGTTCGTGCGGCCAGGTGCGGGCGGCATAGGTGGCTTCGCCATAAACGTGTTCGGTCTTGCCGCTCACACGCGAGAGCCTGCGCGCTTGCCGCATGGCTGGTTTAGCCTTACGCTTCAACACCGCGTTTTTAGCCATCGCAACCACATACTCAAGATTGGGCTCGGCCTCCAGGAAGTCGAGTAGATCGGGATGCGCGAAGCCGCCGTCGAGCCGTACCCGGATGCGCGCGCCGGGAAAGCTGTAGGCGATCATGTTGATCAGACGGCGCAGAATCCCCTGTGCGCCCACCGTGGCGGTCACGTTGCCAGGACGCAACACAGCGGCGCACAGATACTGTTCGGCCTCGTCGTTGAAGCTCACAAAACCCATCACCGGCAGATAGCACCAACTGTCGTAGTGTCCGTTGAAGAACGATAGCTGCTGCGCGCCGTGGGTCGGGTCGTCGGTCGGATCCAGGTCGATGGTGACACGGCGGGCGCGTCCATGAAGCCGCTTGGCATGGCGCTCGATCACGCTCGCGGCCAGTGCTTCGCCCAGTCGATAGAGTTCTCGCGGGCGGATGGAGTTTTCAAAGCGCGACAGGGTGGGCTGCGAAGCCAGCTCGCGCCCCGCGACCGGATCGCGGTCGAGCAGCATCTTGTGAATAGGGTCGGCGGACAGCCGGGCCGAATCGTTGGCATCCGGATAGCCGCAGGCAATCGAGAAGACGCGCTGCGCCAACAACTCGCGCAAGGAATGATCGACCTTGCCGGCCTGCCGCTGGTCGCGCAGACACTCGGCCAGTGTCTGGATCAATCCGTAACGGCGATCCGCCGCCTTCAGCAGGATGGCTCCGCCATCGGAACTGCCATTCTGTTGATCGAACTGCAACACTGCGGGCTTGTTGAAAATCTCCGGAAACAACAGACACTGTGTCGTGCTATCGTCGAACACGCGGAAGCCTTTCTTCTTGCTTCAAACACTGACTTGACACCATGTTTGTAGCAGAAGCGAGCTTCCGCATCTCCATTTTTATGAATTTTCCGGGTTAACTCTATGGTGTACACGCGGCTGCTCAGCCACATTGAAGAAGATCATTAGCAAATCATGAATGAATTCGCTTTTGAGCTTATGGTTTGGGCGTGTCGTTGGGCGGGACACCTTGCGACCCGATTGGGGCCTCCCCGGCCTTCAACTTGCGGCAGCAACCGCTGACCGTGTCTCCCTGCGGAAGACTAACCTGCGCAGAGTACGGAAAGGTTTTCTTGTGGAGGGGATCTGTACAGGAGGTCTCCTTGACAAAAGCCGAGAGATAGGGGCCGCTGACCGGAAGGTTGTCATTGGTACGTTGCCATACCCAAGCCTTTTCGTCGGGCGCCCAAAAGAAATGGCCGCGAAAATCCCGGTCAGGTTCGTTGATGCCAAGGTATCTGGCTCCCCAGGAGGCAAACTGGACGCTCCAGTCCGGACCTCTTCCCCAGCAGACCATGTCCGGGGGCTTGGGCGGCGTAGTCTGGTTCGCGGTATGCGCTGGAATCGTGGGGCTCGTAGTCGTTTGCGCCGCAGTAGAGGCCAAGGCGGCTGGTAACAGAAGAACTGCGATAATGCATATCAGCCCGTTTCCCATAGGTCGTAATCTCCTTCGTAGACACATTGTGGACGCGCCCCCAGCATCCTTAATACTGCTACGCCTATCGGCTCGCGAAATACGGTCAATATTGCCCACTTCGTCCGGTAATTCCGCCCAATTCACATTACCACCAGCAAGAGAATACAGCATGCACGTCCTAGGCAAGACCATCTCTTGCCCGAGTATGCTTGAAACATCTAAACGCTCTTTTCACTTATCACCCACACCTGCTTGAACTGGAGTGCTTTTTTGATACCTGTAATACGTCTCGTCCGCTTGCGATTTCCGCGTGAAAAAAAAGAGAACCTTCGCCTGAGACTTCATGGCAAAATGTTTTGGGAGCCAGACACCTTCTGCCACGGGCATCTTTTGTAGTTCGAAGTGTGTACCCGGCTCCACCTGCGCGAGAAAACCTGCAATTGAAACCGGATCTATGACTGTGGCTTCGACCTTTACCCACTGGAATGTCTTTTCGTCGATCCAGAGCTTTCCTTCCATACCCGTTAACACCTTGGCTTCGAAATTGGGAGGGACATACCCAGGGCGAGGTGTCGCTTTGAGCACATAAACCTTGAACGGCCCCAGCCTTTGTTCACCCACTAGCTCAAAGTCAAGGGCCTTTGTCAATTGCTCCATCAGTAAGTGATCGCGCTTCCGCTCTGCTTCGTATTTCGCAATACGCTGCGCCCGCGCCTGCGGTGACTCTCCTTGGCGTTCAACGACAGCCGCTTCCAGCTTTGCCTGTTCCTGTTTCTGCTGTTCCGGCGACAGCGCGTTGCCGTTCACGGCGATTAGTAGCTCATAAGGAGAACCGAGGATAACAAGTTCTTTGAATGTCTTTGTTCCGCCTTTTTGTTGCACGTCACGCTCTAAATACTCATAGTCAGGGGCGGCGCTCCAATCCGCCGCGTTAGCTGCGACTGAACGTTGGATAATGGCGTCGGCGTTATATTGGGCGGAGCAAGCGGCGGCCAGTGCTACAATAACAATCACTTGCACCATGCTACTTTTCATTTGGCTCCATGTTCCCGGCTCCCAGCCGTGGATGTGGCAGTCGCCGTAGGTCACCTAAGTGAGATCCCAAAAGTCCAGCGAGTGTTGTGCTCGGTTGTCCGTCGCGTGCAACAGTACCTTCATCCATATAGCGGACACTTGATCGATTACCCGAGCCTTATCGGTATTTCGCCTCGCGTGCCCAGTCTATTGAGCCGGAGCAGCCAGCAACTGCTTGAGCGCGTTGATTGCTTTCTGCGCTTCTGCAAGTTTAGCCATGGCTTGATCCCGCGTCGCATTCGACAACGGCGACTGCACTCCGGTCTGTTGCACAGGCAATACTCCCGATTGCGTCGGCGCTGTTCCGAACAAGGAGTCAAGCGCTTCATCGAGCGTCGGTTCCATGACAACCTTGTCTCCAGTTGCAACGATCACTCGTTTCAGTTGCGGGAAATTCGTGCCCTCCGCCTTCAAGTAGAGGGGAATGACATAGAGAAAGGAGTTCTCGATCGGGATCACGATAAGCTTGCCGCGAATTACCCCAGACCCTTTTTGATCCCAGAGCGTGAGTTGTTGCGAAATGGTCGTGCTCTGGTCGATCATGGCGCTGATCTGGTTCGGTCCAAAGATCAGCTTATCCTTCGGAAGTTCGTAGAAAAGCATCCTTCCATAGTCAGGAAAATCGCACCTGGCTGCCAGCCAGGCGATCATATTGTCTCTCTTTTGCGGCGTAAACGGGGTCATCATCAGGTACTCAAGATGTTGGCTGCCGGGAAGTTTCATGAGTATGTAGTATGGCTCCATTGCGGCCACTGCGCCGTTGTACTTTTCCTGAGGTGCAACCCAGAGATCCTCCCGGTTGTAGAAGACCTGCGGATCGGTCATATGGAAGGCCTCATATTCAGCCGCCTGCATCCCGAACATATCTTCCGGGTAACGCAGATGAGCCTTCAAGTCCGAAGGAAGCTCGCTCAGATCCTTGAACACGCCGGGGAATGCGCGCCGGTACATCGCGAGCAGTGGATCGTTCGGGTCCATTATGTAGAAGGACACAGTTCCGTCATACATATCCACGATGACCTTTACGGAGTTGCGGATGTAGTTCATCCCCTGTGCCGAACCACCTGTCTGCACATTTGAATAGGGATAGTGATCCGAGACTGTGTACGCATCCTGGATCCAATACTGCTTTCCTCCGCTCAATACGGCATACGGAACCTGGTCCAGAAGCAGGAAAGGCGCGACTTGGGAAACGCGCTCTTGCACGCCCCGCCAGATCTGAATTCTGCTTTGCGGTTTAAGATAGCCGGTCAGCAGAATATTGACGTCTTTCTGCGTCCAAGCAAACAGCAGCCTCTTCAAAATGCTGTCGAGGGGAATTCCGCCCGTGCCCTGGTAGCTCATATAGACGTTCTCATTGCCCTTGGGATAGTCAAACTCTTTAATTCGGGTGTCGACAATCTTGTAGCCGGGCGCCACGTTTCCGAAGTAAATATCTGGCTGGGTTATTTGCAGGCCATATTGCGATTCGGCGGGAATATTTTCGAGAAGGTATTGCGGAAGGCCTCCCCCGGTCGAACTCGACACAAAGTTCATCACCAGTCCTTCGCCATGCGTGAACTCAAGGTTTTCGTTCACCCAGGTCTGCGCCTGGGCGGGCAGCTGCGATGCGAGTTCGCGCGGTGAAAGCATCACCTGATGGAAGCCATCCGCCAGATGGTATCGATCGACATTGACGTTATAAAACTCGTAATAAAGCCGAATCGCCTGAGTCTGCTGATAAGTCTGAAGCAACGGCCGTGAATCCCAAAGGCGAATGTTATGGATTGTATCCTGATTTCTTGCGATCACGTCGGAAGTCAGATCTGCGAGAGCCGGATAAGCGGTTTCCTTAATACCGTCCAGCTGATAAGCCCTGCGTGTGTAGTCGATGTAATGGTTCAGATAGGGTGTCTCAAGGCTTAGCTCATTGGGTTTTACCACGAATGTTTGAAAGAGCAATGGCAACGCCAGCACCGCAACCACATACAGCGCTGCGTAAGTCACAATGCCGGCAACAATGTGCTTCGTGCGTGTGCGGAAGAAGCCAATCGCCAGGAGCACACACGCCAGCGCCGAGGCGCCGGTCATCACCCAGAGGGCGGCTCTGGTGACGTGCGCCGCCGCATAGCCGGCTCCGTGAACGACGCCTAGGGTCGAATAGAGCAGCTCGTAGTGATCCAGAATGAAGCCCCAGCCGAAGTTGGCCACAAGAATGAAGAGAAGCACGATAAAGTGCTGAGCGATGCCGTCGCGCAGCGTGATCTTTCCGGTGGGCTTGGACTGCCGCATTCCGAACATCGCGCAAAAGCTGAGGATCGCGAGGGCCCCGATTGTTAGAACAGTAGTGCTTACCTGCAGCATTTCATAGAACGGAAGGCGGAAAACGTAAAACCCCAGGTCGACGCCAAAGAGCGGGTCGGCAACTCCGAACGATCCGCCGTAGCGAAAGCGGAGATACGTGTCCCATTGACCCGAAAGACCAAGCGCAAAGAGCAGCGCGAGGACCACAATGCCTGCATCGATGGCAAATACAAGTACTTTCGGGCTGAGATCGATGTTTATTGTCCTGCTGGCGTCGGCTGGGTGCCTAATCGCCTTGCTGAAGAAGCTGCTTCCCTCCGACACGTCGATGTTCCTCGCCGCGAAGCGGAGATTGATCCATAGATAGATAATTGAAACAAAAAAAGCTACACCAAAGATTCCCCATTTGACAGACAAAAGGGTCCAGAAGATGCCCGCGTAGTTGAGTTGCCGCATCCAGAGCCACTTTTGCACTAGACCCAGAACAACCGACAGGACGACGCCAATTGCAATCAGGGCAAAGAAACCCCACCTCAGCAGAATGCTGATTGCAGGTGGAAGAAGCCGCGATGCAGCTATGCGGGGCTCATTTGGATGAGGTGTGATCTTTTCATCGGCTGATGGATTCATTCTTTATCCCTCCGCTCGCGCAGAAATGCTCAACTCTAGCGGCTGCGACATCTCGACGCGGAGCCGCCACCAGCACTATCCGAGACAATGCGCCGGGGAGTCTGGTCAATAGTGAACAGTTCGCATGTTGCTGACCGCAGGTATCGCTGCGAACAAGCGTCGCAATGGCTCATTGCGGCTTAGCCAAGGAGTTAAGCCGGCTGCTCCTTCTGGTCTCTCCAGGCAATTGTGCTATTTTGACCATCTTTCAGAGTGAAAAGTGTTCAATCTTGAACCGACGCACTATTTCTGCCAGCCCTAGCGTCGTTTTGCCCGATTTCGGAGAGGCCCGCCGAGTTCTTGCTGGAGTCGCAAAGGAGTAACGGGCCGCCGATGGAGTCGTTCGCACAAATCTGAAAAGGAATGAAGGGAGCTAAATCGATACGTTCCAGCCATCTGCCAGCATAGCGAAAAATCCACACTTCGTTCCACAGCTCAGATGTGCCGAAGGCTGACTCTTTTTCGTGAATCTGGCGAACAAGAAAATCCAACTTGTTCCTGACTGTTCACTTTTGGTCAGTTTTCTCTTTTTCGTCTTTAAATAATGGAAGTGTCTCAAATGCAAGTCGCTTGCAAGAGTTGCGCTGTTTCCTAAGTCAAGAAGAAACTCTCGGATTATGCACAACTGCAAGTAAAGCTGAGGAACACGCCAGGAACACTTCCCGGAAGCCACACTCCACGACTAGAACACTGATGCACCAAGAAGTTACACCTGAACTGGGACAGGCGATCAGAAGAGAACGTGGACTTTAGCAGACCGCCCAGCCGCAAGGCGCGGGCAGTTGCATTACGGATAGATTATGCCTTCGCCTACAGTTGTAATCGCGCAGAACGACCCTACCATCGCACAGGAGTTAGCGAACCACCTCCATGCGCACTTTGCCCGGGTAGCCGTGGCCGAAAGCGCCGCGGAGCTGCGCACAATGCTACTGCGCCACGAGGCGCGGATGGCAGTGCTCGATCTGGAATTAGTAGACATGGAAGAAATAAGTCAGCTTGTCCAGGCCTTTAAGGAATTGACGATCGTCTGTACTCATCGCTCACCCGACGAACGCATGTGGATGGCCGCGGTGAGTGCTGGAGCCATAGAATTCTGCCACCCGCAAGATATCCGCTCCATACTCCGGGCATCGCGTGCGGCACCGAAGCGCCCAATGGCGATGGCCTCCTAGAGACAC
>Ga0182030_10014172_pt1 | contig 15775 bp, 12 predicted proteins | sample 812S3MmetaG_FD_121299 | JGI IMG/M metagenome (GOLD analysis project Ga0182030, IMG submission 121299) | Permafrost microbial communities from Stordalen Mire, Sweden - 812S3M metaG (Illumina Assembly) | ecosystem: Environmental > Terrestrial > Soil > Wetlands > Permafrost | place: Sweden...
CCTCGTCGCGCACGCTGCGGGAGTCGCGCACCAGCTGGCTGATGTCGACGTCGAGCGCCGCGGCCAGCCGCTCCAGCGAGCCAAGTGTCGGGATCGCCTTGCCGTTCTCGATCTTCGAGATGTAGGTGCGGGGCACCTGCATGCGGCCGGCAAGCTGGCGCTGGCTCAGGTGGCGCGCCTTGCGGATGTCGCGCACCTGCCCGGCTACCTGCAGGCCCGCCTCCGCCGACTGCGGCGTGGAGGGATGCGGCACCAGCTGCAGCACCGGATGGGGAGGCTCCTCCATATCCAGCGGCTTGCGGCACTTCCGGCAAAGGGAGTTGGTGGTTCTGTATTGAACGAGGCTGCAAAAATCGCAGCGCACAACCTCACGTGTATCCACGCTGACCAGGGTGGTTGCCATCGGCTGTGTGCGGAGTGCCAGAGCGGACTCTCCGGGGTGCTTTTCAACACCGCGATATTTGCCACTTTGGGGGATGGGAACCATAATTGTCAAGTAGAAACCTAGGCTCAAAAGCGGACCCCGCCTAAGATTTCACCATAATACCCGGAAAAACCCGAAGAAGCACGAACCAAATGCAGCAACAGGAGAAATATTTTTCCTATGGCCAACGGAACCCCGATTGCTCCCCTTCCCGATGCCTACACCCGCGCCCGCGCCTGGCAGCTGCTCACCGAGTGGACCCAGGGCGAGAGCCTGCGCAAGCACGCATTAGCCGTGGAAGCCTGCGTGGCTGCCTGTGGCGAGGCGGAGGCCGACCGGCTGGGCCTCATCGGCGACGAGCGCGCCGCGCTGGTGAATCTCTACGCAACCACCGCCCTGCTGCACGACTTCGACTACGAGCGCCATCCCTCGCTCGAAGAGCATCCCTTCGTGGGCGTGCGCGAACTGGAGCGCCAGGGCTGGCCTGTCGAGCTGCGCACGGCCATCCTAGGCCACGCGCAATACTCCGGCGTGCCGCGGGTCACGCATCTGGACAAGGCCCTGTTCGCCTGCGACGAGCTGGCCGGCTTCCTGACCGCCTGCGCGCTGGTCAAGCCGTCCAAGGCTATTGCCGACGTGGAAGTGGCCGGCGTGCGCAAGAAGATGAAGGACAAGGCGTTTGCGCGTGGGGTGCATCGGGAGGATGTGATTCAGGGCGCAGCGGAGCTGGGCGTGGAGCTGGATGCGCACATCGGGTTCTGCATTGAGGCGATGCGGAAGCGGGCTGCGGAGCTGGGGCTTTAATGCCGCGAACTGAGCTTGTTCGATGCTAAAATTTCTTTAGGCAAAGCATCGCCAACAGTCTTTGCGAGGAGGTTTTTCCATGCTCTCTGCAAACGAAAAGGAAAAGCTCGAACATGGCTTTGCCGAGGGCGAGGCCAGCCTGTCGCTGGAAGGACTGAAGCCCACAGAATTTGGCATATCTCTCAGGGAGCGCGTACTCTCCGGTGAGCTTTCCATCGAGCAAGCGGAAGCCGAATTGCTCACCCATTACACGCCCGCCGTTTCCAGGATCGCGTGAGCCCGTTCCCCAACGACCCGTACTGTTACCCCGGCACGGATGTTCTCATCAATCGCGGCGATTATCGGGACCAGACTGCGCTGAACAGTTTCGAGTCGGACGCAGTCTTTGTGGCCAGCGCCAAACTGAAGTCCCACCCCATCAAAGGCCCCTTCGACGTCAAGCGCCTCAAGGAAACCCATCGCCGCATCTTCGGCAATGTCTACCCGTGGGCCGGTGAATTCCGCCAGGGCATTGGCATGATGACCAAGAATCGCTCCGGTTTTGTGGTCGCCTACGGCCCCGCGGAGAATGTGCCGACTGCCCTGGCCGAGACATTCGCGAAACTCAAGGCGGAACAAGACCTGCGCGGGCTGGAATCCGCAAAATTTGCCGCGCGCGTGGCCTACTTCTACAGCGAACTCGATGCCGTGCATTCTTTTCGCGAGGGCAACTCCCGCACTTTGCGCGCCTTCACATCCGGCCTGGCCCAGGCGGCAGGTCACCGCCTCGACTGGTCCAGAACCGCGACCACGCCGGAGGGCCGCCAGAGCCTTTACCACGCCCGCGACCGGGCCGTGATGCACGGCGAAACCGCAGAGCTTGCCGGGATCATCGCTGCTAATCTTGTTGCCGGTTGAAGGGGCTGCGGAAATGGCCTCTTCGCTTGCGAATAGCTCGAAAAACATTCCGCCGGGGCTGAACAGGCTGCAGAAAAACTCATCGCAACGGCAATTCCCTATGGCTTTGTAACAGGGCATGACTTTAGTCGTGCCGATAAAGCCCGGCAAATCAATTTCGGGCTTCAGCCCCTGCAAAGTGAGTGGTCCAACTCTTCTCATCCAAGGCCTTTTTCCGCACCCTGTGAAGCCCCATTTATTCTGTTGCTTTTCTTGCGGCACGACTGAAGTCGTGCCCTGACACTTCTTGCCTGTCCCGATAGGTTTTCCGCAGCCTTTGAGGCCAACCGCATAGCTTGCCGCGCCCAACCGGCCAACCGGTGGTTCAGATCACCCTGCCAATCGTCCCCGATCTGCGCTACGATAGGTTTTCGCGGCGGCTGGGCACGCCTGCCGCCGCGGCTGGAGACCTCCATGGCCCGCTTCCATCATGTGCTCACCGATTCCGCAAATGGCGTAAAGACCATCACCCTGAACCGGCCGGACAAGCGCAACGCGCTCTGCCCGCTGCTGATCGAGGAGCTGACCCAGGCGCTGAAAGAGGCGGAGACCTGCGACTGCGGCGTGGTCATCCTGACCGGCGCCGGGCCGGCCTTCTGCTCCGGGCTGGACATGGAGAACCTGGAGACCATGAGCGCCTGCACACCGGAGGAGCACCGCCTGGATTCGGAGAACATGGCCCGGGTACTGCGCACGCTCTATGACTTTCCCAAACCCATCATCGCGGCCGTCAACGGGCCGGCCATCGCCGGCGGAATGGCGCTGGCCACCATCCCCGACTTCACGCTGGCCGCGCCGGAGGCCAAGTTCGGCTATACCGAGGTGCGCGTCGGCTTTGTGCCCGCCATTGTGGCCTCATTCCTCATCCGCCAGGTGGGCGAACTGCGCACGCGCGAACTGCTGCTCTCTGGCCGAGTACTCAAGGCGCACGAGGCGATGCAGTTGGGTCTGGTGACGCAGATGGTGGACCAGGCCGACCTGATGGCCACCGCCCACGCCCTGGCGCAGAGCCTGCTGCTCAACAGCCCGCAGGCCATGCAGGCCGTCAAACGGCTGCTCTCCAAGCACGCCCGGCGGCGCCTGGACGAGGAGATTGAAGACGCCATCGAGGTGAATGCGCAGCAGCGCTCGGCGGAGGACTTCAAGGAAGGCGTTCTGGCCTTCAAGCAGCACCGCCGCGCCGAGTGGCCCAGTATGCACGTGAAGGTGTAGTCGAACCCCGCTGTGCGGGAACCTACAAACTCAGTTCACTGCGCGATCCCAGCCTGACCAACTGTAACCTTTTCTTCCCATGGGCGTCGATTCCGGTGCGGACCATGTTGGTGGGGAACATGACTGACTCCTGAGCTGCATCACGACCTATGGAGCAAAGACCGAGCCTTCAACGAAGTCTCACTTCGTCTGGATTGAATGGAGGGATGCAGATCAGAATGGATTCCATGTTCGCTTCGTGGCTGCAGAGAACAGTCTTCATCCGGCCTCTGTTCGGAGTTGGTTTGCGTACCGGAAGGAAGTAAATGCCAAGAGTTTCGCTCGACGCCGTCCGTGAAGCAACGCCGAATTGTTTTTTTCCTCTTTTTCCATGTTGCAAGAAAGCCGGAAGGCTCGCTGTATGCGTTGGCCTCTTTTCGATCGGCGCCCATCTCCTTCCGGGCCAGGAAGGCGCCAACAATCTTTCTCCAACCGAGTCTTACAAGGCGGCACTTGCGCCGTTTACGGAGACGCGGAGCCAGGCAAACGACCTGACGGATGCGGACAAGCTTGCCTTGGGTATCGGGATCGCGCAAGCTTCCCGCGATTGTCTTGCGCTCTCATCCAATCTCTCTGCTCTTGCCGGCAATGCCAAGGAACTATTTGCCCTGGGCCAGCTTTGCATCTTTGGGCAGCAGTTTGAACCCGCTCGCGCAGCTCTGGTGAGCTATCTGGCTCTTCCGCAACCACCGCAACGGGAGCAGGCTCTCCTGCTGCTCGTCCGCGCATTTCTGGGGCTTAAAGAACCGGACAACGCAGAAGCCCAGGTGAGCTCGCTGGTTAGCGGTTATCCCTACGACGCCTCCATCCACGCCGCGATTGACCAGGTGATCGACAATACGGAGAGAGCCAGCGCCGATCTGAACGATCTGGCCCTCAAGCTTTGTGGGACGCAAAGCGCCGCAACGCTTCCCTTGCTGCGCGATGGAAAGATTCTTGAAGGTGCGAATGGCAGCGCGTCCGCTGCCACATTATTCACCGACGCCGTTCGATGCGCGGCTCTTTCGCGGGTCTCAAACAAACCAAATGGCATGAAGGATCTTGCGGCGATTGCGCAGGAGCCGGACTGGGCCGGCATGGCAGATTTGGCGCCGATGCAGGCGGCGCTCGAACGCCAGCAGATGGTGGGAAAGAGTGTTCGACTGGGCTCTTTGCACGGATACCTGGTGGGAACCGATGGCCTTGTCCCACAGACCGTTTCACTGAAACGCAGCACGGTATTGCTGGTCCCCTTCACCCTGTGGTCGCCGAGCACGCTTGAGATTACACGCGATCTCACGAAATTTGCGCCACACCAGGCAATCTATGCGATCACAAGCTGGCGCGCGAACACGGGGCGCGACGATGTCCGATCAAAAGAGGTTCTTGAGGGGTTGCGGTCATGGCAGCGGGGCATGGCGAGGAAGGTTTCCATCCTGATCGTGCCGGACTCAGTGCTCATGGAGTTTCACAGCGATGTCTTTCCCGCAGGGATACTCATCCATGACGGCACCGTACTCGCCAACACCGTACTTTCATCCGAGGGCTCAGAAAGGCTCCTGATGGCCGGCAGCGCCGGCGCGCAGTAGGGCCTGTCATAGGAGCGGAGCACACACGGTGTAGCACGCTACAAACTCAGTTCACTGTGCGATCCCAACCTGACCAGTTCCAGCCTCTCGGCGTCCGGAACCCGGTAGATGAGCACCAGATCCGGCTTGACGTGACAGTCGCGATGGTCGGTCCATTCGCCGGTCAGCGGATGATCGTGGAGCTTCTCCGGCAAAAGGCTATCCGCAGCCAGGAGCGAAACGCCGCCAGCAAATCCGCATCCAGGGCGGCGCGATGCCGGCCTCTTGCCTCGCGCTTGTAATCCTTCTTGAATCGGCTGGTGCGGCTAATCGTCCGCATGAAGATCGGCCAGAAGATTCTCGACCTTGCCAACCTTGACCAGTTCGCCCCGGCGCGCGGCCATCATGGCTTCAACCGTTTCTGCGTTGGGGATCAACGGATCAAATGGAAGTGCTCGCTCGGCCACGGTCCGCATGAGCATCATGCGGAAGGCGTCGGAGAGGGTCAGACCGGCCGCGGCATAGATTGCCGTCGCCTCTTCCTTCACGCGTGCATCGATTCTGGCGCGAACTACGGCATTAGCGGGCATGGAGACTCCTGAGCTACATTGTAGCCCAAATTAGGCCAGGCGTGTCACCCATCAAGCTTTCATTTGCGCTTTAGCTTATGCGAACGGCTTGTTGGCCCTCAGCTCCGCCACAATCTCTGCGGCTGCAGCGCGGGCCTTGTCCGCCTGGTCGGGCGGGAAGCTGATGGCCCCGACGCGGGCATGCCCGCCGCCGCCGTAGCGCTCGCAGACCTGGGCCAGATTCACCATCTTGGCCGGGTCGGCCTTGGTCCAGGGATTGGAGCCCACGGCTACCTTGGTGCGGAAGCTCGACTTCGACAGCCCGATCGAGTAGGTGGCATTCGGATAGAGATAGTAGGGGATGAACTTGTTGAATCCCTCCAACAGGCGGTCGGTGATGTCGAAGAAGATGGTGCCGTCGCGCTCTTCGGCGCGGCTGCGGATCAGCTCGATTGCCTCCTTGTGGCGCTCGAGCAGCGGCGGCAGCAGCTGAGCCACGAACGGCTGGGTCAGCACCTCGGCCAGCGGCATCTCGGTGAGCAGTGGAATCAGGCGCGGAATGAACGCGGGATCCTGCGTGGATTCAATGATCAGCGTCAGCTTCATGGCCGGAGCGGCCATCTCGACAGCCGACTCCGGGCTCTCATACTGCGCGCCATCCACAATGTCCGCCCAGTGAATCAGCTCCGCCACTGGCGCCGTGTCAAAGCCGAACTGGGTCGACGCGATATGCGCCAGAAAGCTGGTGCAGGAGGTGTAATCGGGATCGAAAAACTTGCGCCGGCCGCAGACCGGATCCTGCTTGCAGGCCTGGAAACTTTGCTGGTCTTGGGGAGTGAGGAAGGCCGACAGATGGTGATCGAACCACCAGGTGATCCGGGGCGAGGCCGAGTATTTGAAGTCCACAATGGCGTTTTCGTCGCCGGTGAACTCGCTCTCGTCAAACAGCGCTCCGGCGCGGTGCACCAGCCCGTGATACTCATAGCTGGCCCCCTGGACGACGCACTCCCGGTGGAAGCGCGTGAACAGCGAGGCTGAGCAGGCTCCGTCAAAGCATTTGTCGTGATAGAAGACCCGAACCCGCAAAACTGGCTCTCCCTTGATCGAGTGACAATCGAGCGAAAATTGAAGAACTTGAACTGTTAAGCATCAATTGGTTGGGCGCTTGTGTCAAGGCGGGGCGGTTTTTCTGCGTCCTCTTACCGCTCAAGGAACCAGCTTCAGCACCTCGGATACGCCTTGCGCCGGTTGAGGAACTCCCCCGGCTTCAAACCTTGCGACCAAGGCCATTGGGAGAGGCAGGAAGTATCAGGGCACGACTTCAGTCGTGCCCTGATACAAAACCAGAGTTTTTCAACAAGCTCCTAAGGCCTCCGCAACACCCATAAGTTTTTCTCGTAGCCCCTCTTGCCCCCTGTAAAATCGGCGCAAAGGAAATCCGCGTTCGTTTGAAAGAGGCTCCATGGATCCCATCGACTCAGAGGCCGCCGAGATTCATCTCACCCGGCCGGAAGCGCCGCCCGCCGCAGCTATTCTGCAAGAGGCTGCTGCGCTGGAGCCCGCGCGATCCGCCCCTGAGCCGCCCGCAGACCAACCCATCGAGACGCGCATCCTGCTCTTCATCCTGATGGGCAAGCAGGGTCTGCGGGCCGGCTGGTCGGTGATGCTGTTCGTGCTGCTTCTCCTTCTCTTCATGGCCGGGATCGGATTCGCCTTCAGCCGGCTCCATCTGATTGACCCGAAGGCTCACTTTACCGCCAATGCGGCGCTGTTCGGCGAACTGGTGCCGTTCCTGGCCATGGTCGGCGCAGCGGCGATTGTTGCGCTCATCGAACGACGCCGCGGCAACCTGCTGGCCTTCAATTTGCAGGAGCCGCACCGCGCAAGCCACTTCATCCAGGGCCTGGTCGCCGGCTTTCTGGCGCTCTCCGCACTCATTGGCGCGCTGGCCTGGGGACACTGGCTCACCTTTGGCCCGGTCTCCCTCAGCGGCGCGCAGATCTTCAAGTTCGCCGCCCTGTGGGGCATCGCCTTTCTGCTGGTGGGCTGCGTGGAGGAGGGCATCTTCCGCTGCTTTCTGCAATCCACGCTCACCCGCGGCATCAACTTCTGGTGGGCGCTCGGTGTGGTGGGCTTGGTCTGCCTCATCCTGGTCCTCACCGGCAAGGGCAGCGGCATCTGGGGCGTCTATATCCTGGCGGCTGCCGGCCTCTTCCCCTGCCTGATCCTGCACCTGAAAAAGACGGAGCGAAGCTCCTTCTGGCAGGCGGCGTGGGTGACTTCCACCCTCTTTGGCTACGTCCACACCGGCAACAGCGGCGAAAACTGGATCGGCATCTTCTCCGCGGCGGCCATCGGATTCGTCTTTGTGGTGAGCGTGCGGGTCACCGGCTCGGCATGGTGGGCGATCGGCTGCCACGCCGCATGGGACTGGTCGGAGACCTACTTCTACGGCGCGGCAGACAGCGGTAACGTGGCCACCGGCCACTACCTCACCGTGAACCCGGCCGGATCGGCCTTCTGGTCCGGCGGCACAGACGGGCCGGAGGGCAGCGTGCTGGTGCTGGGCGTCATTGTGCTGTTCCTGGTGGCGCTGGTGGCCGTCTACGGCCGCCGCAAGCCGGCTGTCCTGAACGAAGCCGCGGCGTTATCCTGAAGTGGACCGTTGCACAACGCCCACAGCATGAATCCTTCCTACGCCGGAGTTCTGGGATCGCCCCGCAGCCGCAAGCGACGCTGGCCACGCATCGTGCTGTGGTCGTTCGCCGGTGTGCTCGCTCTGGCCGTGGTCGCGGTTGCGGCTGGGGTTTTCTGGCTGCGCTCGGCAGAAAAAGCCGCGCTGCCAACGCTGGACGGCGACCTGCACATCAATGGCGGAGGGACGGCCGGGCTCTCCGCGCCGGTGACCGTGCGCCGCGACCAGCACGGCGTGCCGCACATCGAAGCCGCCACGGAGGGCGATCTGTTTGTGGCGCAGGGTTACGTGACCGCGCAGGACCGCCTGTGGCAGATGGATAGCTTCCGCCGCAACGCCAACGGCGATCTGGCCGAGATCCTGGGCTCCTCGCTCGTGAAGCACGACACGGCGCAGCGAGTGCTACAGTTTCGCCGGACGGCCGAGCGCGTCTACGCCAACCTGCCCGCGGCCGACCGCCAGCGGCTCGACGACTATGCCCGTGGCGTGAACCTCTTCATCGACCAGCATCGCGACGCGCTGCCGGCCGAGTTCCGCCTGCTGCACTACACGCCGAAGCCCTGGACCGGCGCCGATTCGCTCTCCATCGGCATGATGATGGTCGAGATGCTCGACTCGCACTGGGACGTGAAGCTGGCGCGCGAGGAGATCGCCGCCGATCTGCACAACCCCAAGCTCGAGGCCGACCTGTATCCGGTCGGCTCGTGGCGCGACCATCCGCCGACGGGCACAGTGGTCGACCTGAGCCAGCCCCACCCCGAGCCGCCCGCCAAGACCGACTCCGACGACGACGATGATGACCGCTCCCAGGCGAGCGTTGCCAGCCCTGGGCCGGGCACAGGGCCACGCATCGGCCCGGGAATCGACCGGGGTTCACGGTCTCCCACCCTTTTCGCCGAAAGCGCGAAAAGGATGGGGCACGGAGCGAACACAGCATTTGAAGATGTCTCGGCGACCATCGCTGGCGCCACAAAGTTCCGTGCCCCATCCTTGCGCCTTTTTCCTGGCGCAAGGGTGGGAAACCACGAACCCCAATCGGGGTTCACTCCCGTTGCCCACGAAGACTTCGCCGCCCTGCGCGCCACGCTCGGCCTGCCGGACTGCCCCAACTGCACCCCCGGATCCAACAACTGGGTCGTGGCCGGGTCGCACACGGCCAGCGGCAAGCCGCTGCTCGCGAACGACATGCACCTGCCGCTCACCGAGCCCAACATCTGGTTCATGGCCGACCTGGCCGCTCCCGGCTTCCACGCCGCCGGCGTCACGCTGCCCGGCGTACCCTTCATCATCGCCGGACACAATGAGCACGTGGCCTGGGGCTTTACCGCCCTCTACGCCGACGTGCAGGACCTGTACCTTGAAAATCTCGACGGCAAAGGCAACTACCAGGCCGGCGATGGCAGCTGGAAGCCGCTGGCCGTGGACCACGAGGTGATCCACGTGCGCGGCGGCAAGAATGTGAACCTCGATGTACAATTCACCGCACACGGCCCGCTGATGGGTCCGCTGTTCAAGCAACAAATGCATCCCTTCTCGCTGAAGTGGACCCTCTACGACCCCACTCTGAACGCGCTGCCGCTCTACCAGATGAACACGGCGGCCAACTGGAGCGAGTTTTCTGCCGCGCTCCGCGACTGGTGCTGGCCTACCCAGAACGTGGTCTACTCTGACGATCAGGGCCACATCGCCTACCACGCCGTCGGCCGCGTTCCGCTGCGCCCGGCGGGGTTGCAGGGCCTTCCCATTCACGACGCAGTCGGCGCGCCCAAGCCCCGCGAGTGGCAGGGCTATATCGCCTTCGACCAGATGCCCAGCTCGGTCGATCCACCGTCGGGTTTTCTGGCTACGGCCAACTCCCGCGTCACCACCGAGAGCTCGCCTTACCCGCTGTCGCTCGAGTGGGTCGATCCCTATCGTATCCAGCGCATCTACAAGGCGCTGCAAGGCCGCGACAAGCTCACCCCGCCGGACATGCTGGCCGTGCAGACAGACATCTACAGCGAGGTGGACCAGGAGATTGGCCAACGGCTGGCCTATGCCATCGACCACACGCCTGCTGCCGCCGACCCGCGCCTGCGCCAGGCCGCCGACCTGATGCGCTCCTGGGACGGCAAGCTGACCACCGACTCCGCCGCCTCCTCCATCGTGACCAAGGCCCGCTCCGCGCTGTGGCCCATGATTCTGGAACCCAAGCTGGGCAAGGACGCGGCCGACTACCGCTGGTCCGAGTCCGACTTTGCCGAGGAAGAGATCATCATGCACGGCAGCCCAGACGGTAGTAATGCCTGGCTGCCGCCTGCCTACAAGAACTGGGACGCGCTGCTCACCGACGCCGTGCGCAAGGGCATGGAAGACGGCAAGGCACCCAGCGACGTGGCTTTCTGGCGCTACGGAAGCTGGCACGTGGTCGACATCGAGCATCCGCTGGCCGCTTACCTGCCTATCATTGGCCGCATCGCCGGCACCGGGCCGCAGCCGCTCTCCGGCGACACCACCACCGTCAAGCAGGTTGGCCGCGACTTCGGCCCCTCGCAGCGCTTCACCATGGACTGGAGCAACATCGACGGTTCGACAGAAGACATTGTCCTGGGCGAGAGCAGTGACCCTTACAGTCCCTACTTCAGCGACCAGTGGAACGACTACTACGGCGGGACGACGTTTGCGCTGCCCTTCACTCCGGCAGCCGTAACCGCCGCGACCCAGCACACGCTGCGCCTGCTGCCATGAGCCCACAGCGCACTCTCGATTTGCAGCACAAAGCCTGGGTGCCCCATCCTTGCCGTGCCTTTGTTTTTGCGGCAAGGGTGGGAAACGGCGAATCTCATCCCGCGCCCCGTCCTTCGCTCCACCAATCGCAACGGAGCGTCCACCCATGACGGCCTTCAAGGGGAAACGGTCGAACGAACGCTTCGCCGGTCCAGCCCTCATCCTGCTCGCCGCCGTCGTAGCCACCGCGCCCATTTTGCTGCACGGCCCCTTCTGCGGCGACGACTTCGAGTTCCACGTCCTCTGCTGGCTCGACGTGCAGCAGAACTGGCTGCACGGTATTCCCTATCCGCACTGGGCGCCCAGCGTGAACTACGGCGCAGGCGAGCCACGCTTCCTCTTCTACCCGCCCTTCACCTGGATGCTGGGCGCCGCGCTGGGCTTTGTGCTGCCCTGGCCGCTGGTCTCCATCGCCATGGTCTTTCTGTTCCTTGCCGGCACCGGCCTGGCGACCCGCGCGCTGGCGTTGCAGGTCCTGCGCGATGCACCGGCAACGCTGGCCGGCTGCGCCGCGCTCTTCTCCGGCTTTGCCCTGTTCACCGCCTACAAGCGCACCGCCTTCGCCGAGCTCTCCGGCGGATTCTGGATTCCCCTCGTTCTGCTCTTCGCCCTGCGCGACCGCAACCCTTCCGCCGGCCTCTGGCGACGCGCGCTGGACGGCTCCACGCTGCCCCTGGCCTTGCTGATGGCAGGCTGCTGGCTCTCGGACGGTCCGGTGGGCGCGATGGCCAGCTATCTGCTGGTCGCGGTTGCCGTTGCCGTCTGCGTGCTGGTCCGCTCCTGGGCGCACCTGCTGCGCGCCGCCATTGCCGCCGCGCTGGGCATCGCGCTGCCCGCCTTCTACCTGGTCCCTGCCGCCCGGGAGCAGACTTGGGTTGACCTGCGCGCCGCCGTCGACTACCCCGTCTTCAAGATCGAGAACAACTGGCTCTTCGCCCACCACACCGACCCGCTGCTGGCCCCGTTCGATGCGATGATCTACCGCACCTCCATGCTCGCCGCCTCCATGACTGCCGTGGCTCTACTGAGCCTGCTGATCCTCTTTTTGCGCAGCAGACCCTTGGCTCGCAAACCGGCTGCGGCCCACGTGCATCCATTGGCCCGCGCCTGGTGGATTCCGCTGGCGCTGATCCCGTTTGTGGTGCTCTTTCTCCAGTTCCCCGTTTCCCTACCGGTGTGGAACCTGCTTCCCAAGCTGCGCTTTCTGCAGTATCCCTGGCGCTGGCTGCTGGTGGTAGAGGCGCCAATGGCCCTCTTCTTCGCCGCCGCCATCTGGCCGCAACCTCAAGCGAGGCAATGGAGACGCGCTGCCGTCGCAGGACTCTGCGCCCTGTTCTTCCTTGCCGTCACCTGCTTCTCGGCCAAGGCCTTCCTGCGCGTCTGCACGGAAGGAGACTCCACCCAGGACCTGCTCGCGATGTATCGCGGCGGCGGCGGCCTGGAGGGCACCGACGAGTATGAGCCTCCGGGCAGCGACCACTGGAAGATCGCGACCGGCCTGCCGGATGCCTGTTTCACCGCCGACTCCGACACCACGCTGGGCATCGTCGCTCCGGGCCAGGCGATTCCCAACTGGCAGACGGCGCAGGGCAGTTGCGAATCAGCCCCAACCGCCCAGTTGCGCACCCCGGAGCACCTGCGCATCGCCATCGTCGCCGCCCATCCCGGCTTCCTGATTCTGCGCCTGGTCAGCTATCCGGCCTGGCGCATCACCGTGAATGGCCGCCCCACTGCCCCCGCCGACCCGCGCGACGACGGCCTGCTCGCCGTCCCCGTCCCGCAAGGCACCGTCGACCTGCGGGTAGACTGGTCGACCACCCCCGACGTCGTCGCCGGCCGCTGCCTCAGCGGGCTGGCGCTGCTGCTGCTCGCGGGCCTGGGCCTTGCGGAGCGAAAGCATACCGCGCCTCCGGCCATCCGCGCCTCGGGTATGATGGGTTGAATTCTCACTAATCCCCGTGCGCCGCTTGAATTCACCGCTTGAAAAGGACGTAAAGCCGGGTGCCCCAGGTCTCAAAACTCTCTCGCTCAAGGCCCGCTCACTGGTCCCAGTGGCTCGGCCCTGCCGTCATTCTTCTCGCGGCTGCCGTAGCCGCTGCGCCTATCTGGACCCATGGCCCGGTCGGCGCAGACGACTTCGAGTTCCACCTCATCTCATGGCTCGACGCCCAGCGCAGCTGGCTCAACGGAATCCCCTACCCGCACTGGGCGCCCAGCCCCAACTTCGGCGCCGGCGAGCCGCGTTTTGTCTTCTATCCGCCGCTCACCTGGATGCTTGGCGCGGCGCTCGGCTTCATGCTGCCGTGGACGCTTGTCCCCTTCGCCATCACCTTTGTGCTGCTGGCGGCCACCGGGCTCGCCACGCGCACCCTGGCTGGCCGCGTGCTGCACGAGGCACCCGCAACCCTGGCCGGCTGCGCGGCGCTCTTCTGCGGCTACGCCCTGTTCACTGCCTACGACCGCGCCGCCTTCGGCGAGCTGGCCGGCGGCTTCTGGATTCCGCTGCTGCTCTTGTTTGCACTGCGTGACCACAACCCCGCCGCCGGCCTCTGGCGCCGCGCCCTCGACGGCAGCACTGCTCCCTTGGCACTGGTGCTGGCGGGCTGCTGGCTCTCCGACGCGCCGGTCGGCGTGATGGCCTGCTATCTGCTCGCCGCTGTCGCCCTGGCCGCCGCTCTGCTGGCCCGCTCCTGGTTCCCGGTGGTGCGCGCCGTCCTCGCCGTCGCATTGGGCGTGGCGCTTCCCGGCCTTTACCTGGTACCCGCGGCGTGGGAGCAGCGCTGGGTCGACATTCAGCAAGCCACCGGCGCCAAGGGCGATCCCGGCCTCAAAATCGAGAACAACTGGCTCTTCCCCCACCACACCGACCCGGCGCTGCACCTGCGCGACCTGTCCCTGCACATGATTTCGCCGATCGCCGTCTTCACGATCGCGGTTGCGCTCTTCGGCTTGGGCATTTTGTGGCCGCGCGGCCGCCTTTCTGCGGAAAATACCCGCGCCCATTCGCCGGGCGCAGAAGCAGCGGCCGAGCCAGAACAACCGCTGCCCCGCTCCTGGTGGATTCCGCTCGGCATCATTCCCGCCGCCGTGCTCTTTCTTCTGCTTCCCGTCTCGCTGCCGGTCTGGAATCTGCTGCCCAAGCTGCGCTTCCTGCAGTTCCCCTGGCGCTGGCTGCTGGTGGTCGAGGCCCCCATGGCCATCTTTTTTGCCGCCGCCATTTGGCCGTCGAGCGCACGCAGCCGCTGGCAGCGCAAGGCCGTCGCCGGCGTCTGCGCCGTGCTCTTTCTGGCCTTCACGGTCTTCGCCGCAACCCACTTCTTTCGCGATCCCCGTGAAGACGACGACCTGGCAGACATCCTGGCCAAATATTCCACCGGCGCGGGCTTCCTGGGCACCGACGAGTACCAGCCGCCCGGCGCGGAAAACACCCTGGTCGCCATCGGCCTGCCCGACGGCTGCCTCACCGACGACTTCGACGACGAGCAGGGCGTGCAGCCCACGCCGGACGACAACCCCGTCTGGAGGCCGGAGCAGAAGAGCTGCTTTGCCTCGGCGACCGCAACCCTCAAGCAGCCGGAGCATTGGCGCATTGCGTCCTTCGCCCGCCGCGCCGGCTTTCTGGTGCTGCGCCTGCGCAGCTACCCGGCCTGGCGCATCGCGGTCAACGGCCGCGTTCTGGGCCAGGGCAAACTGCAGGCCCGGCAGGATGGCTTGATCTCCGTGCCCATCTCGCAGGGCCCGTTTGAGGTAACGGTGGACTGGACAGCGACGCCCGACGTGCTCTTCGGCCGCTGGCTGAGTGGGCTGGCTCTTGTGGCGTTGCTGGCGCTGGCGCTGCTCGAACGGAGGTTGGCCCCGCCTTCGCGGTGAGAGTGCAGATTCCAGGTAAGGTTGCCCGACGGCGGGCGCGTCTAGTTTTCCAGAGGAGCGGTAATGGGTGGGCAATCACAACCCCATTCCACCGATTGGGTCCGCTATCATTTGGCCGCCGGGCAAACGCAGGCGGCAAATTCCCTGGCCGTATGGTTGTCGAGCGCGCAGACGTACTCCGGCCAGAAGGGCGAGAGTTCGCGCGACATGTCGCCCACAAAATAGTTGCGGATGTAGGCCTGGCTCTCAGCAGTCTTTGCGCCGGCGTCCGCCCGGAAGCCGGCAATCAGGTCCTTCACGGTGGCCGGGGAAAACTGCGCCTCGTGGTAGGTTTGGCCAAAGTCGTAGGCCTGCGTCCAGCGGGTGTCCACGCCGGTCTGGTTGGAGGCGGCGACCACATCGTAGTTCTTGAGCTGCGCCGTCGCCGGGTCCACGCGGGCAAGCGTGAACGACGGATTATTGCCGTCGACGGGCGAGATGGACGGCACCATTCTGATGGCAACTGCGGGCTTGATGGCAACGGCCGGCCCCGCCGCTGCACCGCTGCTCGAGGCCGCGCTCTCTTCCGGCCGCAGCAGCCGCATCTCGTCCATATGCGTATGGGCAAAGATTCCCAGCCGCACCACGTCGCCGTAGCTGGCCAAAAGGTCGGCCAGCTTGTCGTTGGTCAGGAACTCGACCGGCGGCTTGCCTCCGCACACGTCGCGGAACTTGGCTACGGTGGAGTAGGGGTCGATGCCCGGCGGAATGTGGCCCATCACCCAGACCTTGTCACCGGCCTGCCGCGCCTCGGCCAGCTGCTGCTCCAGCCAGGCCAGTTCTCCGGCCGCCGCGTCCGGGTCCGGCTTGCCTTCGCAGGTGGTGTACTTGACGGACAGAACCAGGTCGTTGATGACCACGAGGCGCGTCCTGC
>Ga0182030_10014173_pt1 | contig 15775 bp, 15 predicted proteins | sample 812S3MmetaG_FD_121299 | JGI IMG/M metagenome (GOLD analysis project Ga0182030, IMG submission 121299) | Permafrost microbial communities from Stordalen Mire, Sweden - 812S3M metaG (Illumina Assembly) | ecosystem: Environmental > Terrestrial > Soil > Wetlands > Permafrost | place: Sweden...
CAGAATCGCATCCGGCATTTGGCCTCGATAGGCCGCACGCCAGGTTTCAACGTGGATCTGCGCGATCCTTTTGGCGTCGGCGATGTTGGCTTTGCGGACTTGCATGAAATGAGCTGATTGTTAGAAATCTAAATCCAGCACGATTTAAGTCCAGCCGCGTTTTCGAGGGAACTTTTTTGCCAATTCCCGCAAAGCTGCTACCTTTCCATCATGTCTCGAACCGGCAAGAAACCTTTGTTGAAACTGGACGACAAGCAGAGCGAGCGCGACCATCGCGAACTGCGCATTGACAAGGTCGGTGTGCGCGGGCTGCGCTTCCCCATCCAGGTGCGCGACAAGGCGCGCAGCGTGCAGAACACCGTCGCCACCATCGGCATGTTCGTGGACCTGCCGAAAGAATTCAAAGGCACGCACATGAGCCGGTTCGTCGAGGTGCTCAACGCGCACGGCAACATCATTCACGTCGAGAACATCGCGGACATCCTGCATGAATTGCAAAAAAAACTGAACGCGGCCACGTCGCATCTGGAGATCGAGTTTCCGTATTTCATGTCCAAAAAATCGCCGGTGTCGCGGATGGAAAGCCTGATGGATTACACCGCGCGGTTCGACGCGGCGGCGTGCGGCGCGGAAATTGATTTTGTGCTGACCGTGAAGGCGAACGTGACGACGCTCTGCCCGTGCTCCAAGGCGATTGCCAAATACGGTGCGCACAACCAGCGCGGCGAGGTGACGGTGGCCATCCGCTCGCGCAAAATCGTGTGGATCGAGGATTTGATCGCGACAATTGAAGGCTCGGCGAGTTCGGAGCTTTACGCGTTGCTCAAGCGGCAGGACGAAAAGGCGGTGACGGAACGCGCGTATGAAAACCCGGTGTTCGTGGAGGACCTGGTGCGCAACGTGGCGGTGCGGCTGAACGCGGACGCGCGGGTGAGCTGGTATAAGGTCGAAGCGGAAAATTTCGAGAGCATCCACAATCACAACGCGTATGCGTGCATTGAGAAGGGTGAATGCTAATTTTTATTCTCGAGACGATCTAGCTCTTGAGCGGCAGTCTGGCTCCCCTGCTCCGCCGCGCGTTGCAGATAATCCCGCGCCTTAAAAATATCCTTCGCCACGCCGTCACCGGTCAGGTAACGCTCGCCCATCCGCAGTTCACCGTAAGCGTCGCCTTGCGCGGCGAGCCGCTCATTTTCCGCCAGCGCAATCGCCGCCAGTTTTTTTACCAGCACCTGCCTCGCATTTTGTTGCACTTCCTGCTTGCTGGCTTTCGCCGCCAGGACTTCTTCGGCGGCTTGATTCCAGCGGTCAAGCTGGGCATCCGACATTTTTAACGTGTCCGGCCCGGCGTAATCAATTCCTTCGACCTGCTGATGTTTTTCTTCCACCAACACCAGCCTGGTTCCGGCGGCCGGCGCGGCGGAACCGGAATCGTCGAGCAGACTGCCGACGATTTCCGTCAGCTTGGACACCGGAATGATTTCGGTGACGGGCAAATTCTCCGCGCCGCCGGCCGGCACGCCGCCGTCGGCCCGGCGATAAGGCTTGCCCAGTTCCACCCGCGCCTCGGACGCGCCGTGGCTGACACGCCCGGCACCGGGCGTGCTGTCGAAATACAGCGTCCGGCCACCGGCCACCGGAAATCCGGCGCACGCGTGTCCGACCAGCCGGTCCTTGAATTTGATCCCGATCACCTCCGCCGGAATGCCGTTGGACTCGGCCTGGATCACAATGTCCTCGGCGAACTCCAGGCAGTTGAATTTTTCCGCGCCGGTTTTCGCGGCGGTCTTCGCGCTGGTGTAGGGAATCGGCGGCGGCCGGTAATGGTTGATGAAGCCACGGACTTTTGTTTCCGTGATTTTTCCCGACCGTTCAGAGGCTTCGACGGGAACCGACTTGAGCAGCAGAACCTGCTGATAGACCTCGTCGCCGCGCCGAAGGACAGCACTTCCGGTCGCGGTGATAGTCGTGTCTTGGTTGGTGACGAGCGTCCATTGGCCGGGAAAATGTTGTGGATCGAAAAGGTTGTCTCCAGCCAATGCCACACCGGCTGGCAGCAAAATCGCCAGCCAGATGGTCAGCCGCAGGTAACTGATTATTCTCACGAGGAACGAATTTATACAAATCCACCTGGCCGCATTTCAATGCCGACCGGTTTGTTTCATGGGACAATAATAGCCGCGCTTCACCAAAGCGACAAGTGCCGCATTTCAACGCCACCGGAATTGCGACGCGAGATTGCCTTTGCCCGGTTTGTGCGCCACACTGCCCGTTCGATGAGTAAACGGTTTTACATCACCACGGCGATTGATTACGTCAACGGCCAGCCGCACCTCGGCCACGCCTACGAAAAAATCATCGCCGACGTCATCACGCGCGCCCGGCGCAGCCTCGGCCAGGAGGTTTTTTTTCTGACCGGACTCGACGAACACGGACAGAAAGTCCAGCAGGCGGCGCAGGCGGAGAAGAAAAATCCGCAGGAATACTGCGACGCGCTCGCGGCGGACTGGCAGGCGTTCGCCAAAAAACTGGAGCTGACCAACGACGATTTCGTCCGCACCACGCAGCCGCGCCACAAGGAATTTGTGCAGGCCACGCTGGCGAAGCTCAACGCCGCCGGCCATTTTTACAAGGCCACCTACACCGGCTTTTATTCCGCCAAGGAAGAAACGTTTCTCACCGAGAAAGACCGTTTGCCCGACGGCAAGTTCGACGCGAGCTACGGCGAAGTCGTGGAGTTGAAAGAAGACAATTACTACTTCAAGCTCGGCGCGCACCAGCAATGGCTGATTGATTACATCGAGGCGAATCCCGATTTTATCGCGCCGTCGTATCGCCGCAACGAGGTGCTCGGCTTCCTCAAAAACAATAAGCTCGAAGACCTGTGCATCTCGCGGCCGGTGGCGCGGCTGAACTGGGGCATTCAGATTCCATTCGACCCGGAGTTCGTCACCTACGTCTGGTTCGACGCGCTGGTGAATTACGCCAGCATCGCCGCCGCCCACGGCGACCCGGCGGTTTGTTCCGGCCTGAACTATCAACCCTCAACTCCCAACCCTCAACTTTCTCTGTGGCCGGCGGACATTCAGGTCATCGGCAAGGACATCTTGAAGTTTCATGCGGTCTATTGGCCGATCATGCTCAAGGCGATGGGCCTGCCGCTGCCGAGGCAAATCCTCGTCCACGGCTGGTGGCAGAAGGACGGCGCGAAGATCAGCAAGAGCACCGGCAACGTCGTTGACCCGATTGCGGTCATCAACGAATGGGGCTTGGACGCCTTTCGCTTTTATGTTTTGCGCGAACTCGACATCGGCCCGGACGGCAACTGGACGGACGCCGGTTTCCGCTCGCGTTATCAGGCCGAACTCGCGAACGGCCTCGGCAATCTCGTGAACCGCTCGCTCTCGATGCTGAAGCGCTATCGCAACGGAATTGTTCCGGCGAAATCAAACGAGCTTGCCGCCGACGCGGCGAAGGCGACGGATGAAACCCGCGCGTTGCTCAAGCAAAGCCAGCTCCAATCCGCGCTGCAAAGCATTTGGGGACTCGTCACGCGTGCCAATCAATATGTGGACCAGACCGCGCCGTTCAAGCTGGCCAAAGATCCGGCGCAGGCGCAGCGGCTCGACGAGGTTTTGTATAACCTGACCGAAACGTGTCGCGTGCTGGCGGTGCTGCTTGGGCCGTTTCTGCCTGGAACTTCAACGAAGATTTACGCGCAACTCGGTTTGACCGGCTCGCCGGACAAACTGGACGCCGCGACGTGGGGCGGATTGCCGCCAGGTCAAGTGATTGGCGAGCCCGCGCCGCTGTTCCCGCGCAAGGACGTTTAGTTCAATGGCAACCAACACCACCGCCGGGAAGGAACCGCGAAATACGCCAAATACGCGAAATCAAAGCTGGTGGATTGATTTTGTTCGGCGTTCGCGTGTTTCGTGTATTTCGCGGTTAAAAATCAGTAAACCAGCACCAGCACCGCCGCTTTTGTAGGAGTCGAGGTAACGAGACTCAAATTAAGTTAGAGACTCCTCACGTCGTCACCTACTCAATAAACGAGGACGAGCACCGCCGCAGACTGCGCCGACTTCACCACCTCCTCAAATTTCTCATCCGCCGTGTTGGGCGCTTTGAGTTTGCTTGCCACGTCCGGCACCGATTCGAGGAAGCTCAACAGCAGGCTGCTCTTGACCGCGTAATTCACATTCTCCGGGAGCGAGCCGCTCATGGCCAATGCGGTTGAAGCATCCAGTTTTGCGGAGACGATGCCGATGACGTTGCCCCGGTCATCCACCAGCGCCCCGCCCGAATTGCCCGGCTGCACCGGCACGCTGATTTGAAAATAGCGCGGGTCATCCCCCGCGCCGGACAGCGACGCGATTTCCCCCTTGGCCAGCTTGGGCGTCAACACGGATGAAAATTAAGGCAACAACTCTGCGCGGACGAATTTTTCAATGCTTGGGACTGACCCATTTTGCATTTATTGTTTAATGTAGGCTTGTAATACTTTAGAAACTAGAATCAGAACAAATCCAAACATAAGACAAATATCTCTGAAATGCTCGTAACAATCTGCCCATTTAATTTTGAAACGAGCCAACCTTTCGCTTTCCTTCATAGTTGCCAGCTTTTTGACTCTGCTTGCGGTAAGCATTTCAAGGGTGGCAATTTCACCAGTAACCTTATCATAAATCTGCACAGAACCGTGACCGGCAGTTAATGTTCTTATTTGTTCGGTTAGGTTAATACAATCTTCATAGTTTTGCATGACCTCTTTATTTAGTCTTGTGACGATATTTGAAAGATAAATGCGCCAACATCCAAAACCGAAAGATAGAGTTAGAAATGCTAGGGCAAGAGGCATCAATACTGAATAGGTCGTATCAAGCTTTTCGGGTATGTAAGTTTGTCGATATAAGCAAAGAGTGCACCAGCGACACTACAAATGAAATAGTCAAACTTTTGAACTGAACCGTGTTCATTTTGGTGAATTTCTCTTGATATTTCATTCATAAATATCTTTCAGGGACTCACCGCTGCACGAACTCTGAAAAATCTATTTGTTCCGGCTGACGCTCCGTAAGTTCCCGGATCAGCGGCAGTCCAGTTCACCAAATCTGGACTAGATTCCAAAATTATTTGAACATTTCCCGTTGCACTGGCTGGAATCACAATTGCATCGGCAGGAACATAATTTGAAACGACAGTTGGAAATTGATTCACTTGGTTTGTCGAAATCGTGCAAATCATATTATCTTGAGCAGTCGCATCATATTGAATTCCACCTCCTGTCCCGCTCGTTTGCATTCTTGCGTAAGAAACCAAGGAAATTGTGGCAGGACCAATCACAATTGGCTGATTATTTACTTCTGACATAGTTGATTCCGTATATATGAAATTCAAATTATTGAGTTGAATTATCAGATACCCGCCCCCGCTATAAGAACCGCCCGATGTTCCAGGAGCCGCATAACCAGTTACTGATTCGTGGAGATGCTGAATCTGCGCAGTCACATTTGCTGGGATTGCAAACTGCGTGCTATTTGTTTGGGTTAGTGTGGTATTAGCCACGGTTACTGTGCTGTTGACAGTTGAAGTAATTGAAAAAATTCCAGCATTCAACTCGCCAGAGAAAATCAAAACACAAAACAATATCACTGAATATTTCATAGAATTCACCGTTTTAATCTTCCGGTTCTCCCGCGTGTTGCATCATCTCAATAGTCCATGCGAGCAAAAGACACAACCCTTGCTTTTCTATATGACCGTCGAATTTGCCATTCGTCTGATTAAACCAATGGTTAATTTCTTCCTCGTCCTCTGGCGTGAATATCGAAAGGTCTAGCAACCTATGAGTCGGCAAATTATCGCGGACAAATTGTATAACGCGCTCCTCCTCTGCAATTTTTCGGGCTTCTGCAATAGACAAATCATAATTCCCGTTATCAATTGCCTTGTTAATCAACCAAGCAAGCAGTGCCAATTTGCTTGTCCAAACTTGATGCGGGGGTTTCATGTCTATTTTACTTCGCCGGAGCCGCAGCCGGTTTTGCGCGCGGGACGGGCGTGTGTTTTTCGACGTGGCTGGCGGTCGCCCATTCGGCGAGTTTGGCCGGATTGTTTTCTATATTTGCCATTGGTTTGAATTCAAACACCAACTGCCCCAAACGTCCATCGCAAAATGATTTTGGCACGGCGTTCGTCACAACGGGACAAACGGAAATGAACTGCGTAGCAGCGGACGTGAGTCCGCTCCATCCAAACACCGCCCGCAAAATAATGAGCCGATTCACATCGGCTGCTACAAATTAAAACCGTAGGAGTCGAGGTGACGAGACTCATTTCAATTTTGGCCCGGCGATTGCGGATTTTTCAGAATGAGACTCCTCACGTCGTCTCCTACAATAATTGGAATAAAAAAGCGGCCTCCGTTTTCCGTCTTCGTCTTTGACTTCGACGCGACAGGCCGGAGGCCGCCTGAGTTTCTTGATTTTATTTCACGCCTGGACGGCGATGCTCACGTTCTGGCTCCAGAGGCCCACGCGGGCGTCGGCCACCAGATAGATGCCACGGTAGGTCCAGACGGTGCGCGCGGCGGGAAACGGTTGCGTGTCCGTGTAGCCGGGCGTGGTGTCCATGGCCAGCAGCACGGAGCCTTTGCCGTCGTTGCGGTCCACCCACAGCTCGAAGCTGTCCAGAAAGGTGGAGTATCCGCCCCAGTTCCATTTGACCACCACCTGTCCGCCGACGATGACGACGGTGAAGACGGGCTGTAGGGTGGTGTAGTCCGGGCCGGGCTGGGTGCTGCCGACGATGCCGAGGGTGGCGGCGTCCTTGTCCGAGCATTTGCCGCCGTTCTTGATGTCCTGCACCTGCGCGAAGATGCGGTTGAGTGCGCCGGTGTTCACGGGAACCGCGCCGGTGGGGAGGGCGGGCGCCACATAGACGGGCAGCACCATGAGCTTGGTGCCGTCGCCGGTCTGGGCCTCGGCCACGGCGGCAGTGCCGGTGGTTGACCAGTTGCGGGTGGCCGGGAGCCATGCTTGCAGCAGATAGACCAGCCAGAGGCAGTCCGCCACGATGGACTTGATCTCATCCGCAGTCAGGCCCAGACCGGGGCCGATGACCGGAATTTCGTTGGCATAGTTCGTCAGCCAGATGATTTGGTCGGCTTGAGCGAACGGATAATAATTTGATTTTTTCATGTTTTTATATGTCTGTTGATTTTCATTGTGATGTTTGTGTTTCGGTCATTTTAACTGCGGAATTCGTCAAAACTGGCTCCGGCTGCCAAACTGCCGGTTTTGACCCAAAAATCGGGGCAAAAGGGCGTCGTCCGGAGGCTGGAACCGGGGTTTTAGGCGAAAATGGTCCGTTTTCAGTGAAAAACGGGGAGAAAGCAGGGGTTGCCAGAGGGAAAGTGACGGCAGCTTTGTCAAAAGTAGCGGTTACTTTGGCAGAAGTAACGGTTACTTTCCCGAAAGCGACGGTTACTTTGGCGGAAGTAACGGCTACTTTCTCGAAAGCGACGGCTACTTTGGGAGAAGTAACGGCTACTTTCTCAAAAGTGGTCGTTACTTTGTGTGAAGCAATGGCTGCTTTGGCAGAAGTAACGGCAGCTTTCGCGAAACCAGCGGCTGCTTTTTCAAAAGGAATGGCTCCTTTTGCAGAAACAAGGACTGCTGTCGCGCTGCCAGCGACCGGCTTTGCATCAGCAGCGGCTGGCATTGATCTGTCCGCCAAGAAATTTGCCGGACAAGGAGACAGTGGGGAGCCTGGTCGGTCGAACGAATGGACAACTGACGCCAGCGGTTCCATAGGGCAATGGGAAGGAGCATGACATGGCATTGCCCCGGCTGGCTCTCCCTCCGTTGGGAATCGCTCAACATTTATTGCCCTGTTTTTTTGCCCGTTTTTCAGGGCAGAAGACGGGCGTCAGTCGTAATTGTCTAATTCAACGGCACGCCGCGACGGAGGTAGGTGGGGATGTCGAGGTCTTCGCCCTTGTGGATGGTCGGCTCGCTTTTGTCGAACCGGCCCTTGGAAACTATCGCCAGCGGCAACTGTTCCTGCCGCATCCGCGAACCGGACTTGCGCGCGCGTCCGCCGGCATTTTTCGCCAGCGTCTGCTCGCGCTGCTGCAACGCGAACGAGGATGATTGCGGCGTGCACCGCGAAGATGGACGCGCCGCGCCGCGCGGAAATGCCTGTTCAGCCGGTTCACCGGACGGCTCTGCGGCCGGCGATTCTGCGGGAGCAACTGAATTATGTTTTGCGGCAATCACCGTCACGGACAAATGATTTTTCATCTCCGCGTCCACCGCCGCGCCCATGATGATCTGGGCGTGCTCGCAATGGCGTCCGATCTGTTCCATCACGCGGCTGACCTCGGCCATCGTCAAATCCTTGCCGCCCATCAGGCTCACCAGCACGGCGTCGGATTCGGCCAGCGCGCGGCCTTCGTCCAGCAGCGGATGCGCGAGGAGCTTTTCCACGACCTCGCGCGAGCGTCCCGCGCCCGCCGCCTCGACGCACGCGAACACGCTCTCGGAATGGCGGTTGCGGACGAGCGCGCACAAATCGTCGAAGTGAATCTGGATCAGGCCGGGCCGCGTGAGCAACTGCCAGACGCCGCGAATGCCCTCGACCAGCAATCCGCCGGTGATGCGGAACGTTTCCAGCATGCTCGTGTTTTCGTCAATGAGCTTGAAGGTTTTCTGGCTCGGCAGGCAGATGACGCCGTCGGCGACGGATTTCAACTGCTCCAGGCTTTGCTGCGCCTGCTGCTGGCGGCGGTTGCCTTCGCACAAAAATGGCAGCGTGACGAACGCCAGCACAAGCGCGCCTGTTTCCTTGGCCGCGCGCGCGAGCACGGGGCTGATGCCGCTGCCCGCGCCGCCGCCAAGACCGGCGATTATCAAAACGACATCCGCGCCTTCGCACGCGGTTTTGAGCGTGGAAAACTGTTCCTCGGCAATCGCGCGACCGCGTTCGGGATCGCCCCCGGTGCCAAGACCGCGCATCAATTTTGTTTCCAAATGGATTTTCACCGCCGCAGCAGAGGCATCAAGCGACGGCGCATCGGTGTTGACGGCCACAAAACCTGCGCCGGCAAATTCATCGCCAGGCAATGTGTCGAGCAAGCTCACGCCCGCGCCGCCGACGCCGATGATTTTAACCGAACGCGTTTGGTTCGATTCGGGTGCAGCCGTTGGCGTTTCAATTTTGGTTTTCATGGCGGATAATTTTTATCGGCGCAAAAAACTGGAGATGGTGCTTTTGATTCCCTGGGTGATGGACGGCTTGCCCTCGCGTTTGCGCGCTTTGAGCGAGCCGAACTTTGCCAGGCCGATGGCGGTGACAAATTCCGGCTGGTCGAGCGCGGACTTCAGGCCGCTGATGGAATTGGTCTGGCCGAGCGAAACGGGCATCTGAAAAATCGGCTCGGCAAGCTTTGCCATCTGCGGCGCGCGGGCGCAGCCGCCGGAAAGAAAAACTCCCGCCCGCAAATAATCCGTAAATCCGGCCTGTTCCAAATTCTGCGCGACAATCTGGAAAATCTCCTCCAGCCGCAGCGACATGATGCGTTGCAGATGCTCGACGTTGATGGTCTTGAGCGGCAGGCCGAGTTCGTTCGTCAGCGTGAGCGTGCGGCCTTTCATCGCCTCGTCCACGAGCGCGGAACCGTGTTCGAGCTTTAATTTCTCCGCGCGGCTCAACGGCACTTTCAAGCCGTGGCCGAGATCGTTGGAAACGTGGTCGCCGCCGAGCGCGAGAACGCCGGTGTGCTTGATGACTCCGTCGGAATAAACGACGTAATCCGTCGTGCCGCCGCCGATGTCAATCACCAGCGCGCCGAGTTCCTTCTGCTCGCTGGTCAGCAGCGCGAGCGACGATGCGAGGCCGTTGAAAACAATTTCCTCGACCTCAAGCTGCAAACCTTTCACGAGCCGGACGGAATTTTGCAGACGGTTCGTGTTGCCATGGACGACGTGCATGTCCACTTCCAACCGCGCGCCGAGCATGCCGACGGGATTTGTGATGCCGTCGTGACCATCCACCAGAAAATGCTGGCGGACGGCGTGAACCACCGTGTTTTCGGCGGGCAGGTTGATGGCCTTCGCATTTTTAACAACGTCCTGGACATCGTCCTCGGAAATTTCGCGGTCGGCGGAAACCACCGGATGCACGCCACGATTATTGAATCCGCGGATGTGGCCGCCGGTCACGCCGAGATAAACGCTGCGGATTTCCACGTCGGCCATCTGCTCGGCCTCGACGATGGCGTTGCGCACGCATTCCTCGGCCAACGCGGCGTCCACGATCTCGCCCTTGCGCATGCCGCGCGCGGGTGATTGACCGAGGCCGACGATGTTCAGCGTGCCGTCGGCATTCTGCTCGCCGACAACGGCGCAGATTTTTGAAGTGCCGATCTCCAGGCCGACAATGATGTTCGCGTCATCAAACATTTTTCCTCCGGTATTTTGCGGGGTTGGATTTTATTTTTGGCGTGGTGCCCGGCACGATGCTGGCCGCCGTCCAACGCACGGGCACGTTGTTGGACACCGCCAGATCCGCCGAGGCAATCGCCTTGTTCATGCTCTGTCCCAAGTCGTAAATTTTCCGCCAGCGCGCCAATTGTTGCTCCAAATTTTCCAAAGCGAAAGTGATTTCAGCGCCCTGCCCCGTCGTCGCCACGACCACGCCCGGCGATGAAACATCCACGCGCCGCAAATCCACCAGCCCCGCCATCGGCGAATGGTCGAACGCGCCGATCAATTGCAGCGCCGCCTGCGCCTGCGGCGACTCGACGCGATGGCCCGGCTGGAGTTGATAACCATTCAGGCCCGTGACCGCCGGCAGTTCCGCGCTCATCTGCGACAGCGGAATCACGCACAGGCGCGAGTCCAGCGGCTTCATCACAAATCCATTCTGGTCCAGTTGAAAAACAGAAACGGCGATGCCGCCCGCCGCGTCGGCCACCGGCACGTTCACCTGCGCCACCGGCACGCGCTCCGTCACGCGGATCTCCAAGGTGCAAGGCAGCACGCGTTCGACGGAGACGGAATCAATCGAGGAAACCAGTTCGAGGTTGCGCTTCACCGACGCGAGGTCGAGCGCGATCAGGTTCGCGCCCGGCTTCACATTCGTCCAGCGGCGCAACTGTTCCGGCGCGATCACGCCGTCCGTCTGCACCTCGATGCTTTGAATGGCGAACGTAGAATTTTCATAGACGAACTTGTCCAGCGCCCACTCGCCCGCACACCAGAACAGGTAAAGCCCGAACACCGTGCCGAACGTCACGCCCAGCGCGAGCGACGCCAGCCGCGTGCGCGCCGCGTGCGCCTGGTCGGAGCGCACCTTCACGTCGAGCACATGCCCGCGATTCAGCCGCCGGTTTTTTGGTTCGCGCTTAAACCACATTTAACAGGTTGCGGCGATGACCGCCGCTGTTCTCCGTCGTTGATCCAATTCTTCGGCAACTTTTCTTTTCAACGCTAAATCAATCATCCGCTGGCAAAGTTCCGCGTAGCCGATTCCCGCCGCCGCCGCCGCCTTGGGCAACAAACTCGTTTCCGTCATGCCGGGCAGCGTGTTCACTTCGAGCACCACCGGCTCGCCGTTCGGACGCACCATCACGTCCACGCGCGAATAATCACGGCCGCCAATCGCATGAAACGCGCCGAGCGCGGCGTCCTGAATCCGCTGCGTCATCACTGCGTCAAAATCCGCCGGACAAAAATATTCCGTCTCGCCGGCGGTGTATTTGCTCCGCTCATCGTAACGGCCGGACTTGGGCCGCACCTCGACGACCGGCAGCGCCAGGCCGTCCAAAATCCCCACCGTCGTTTCGCGCCCGATGATTCGTTCTTCCACGAGCACCTGCGAATCGTAGCGAAGCGACTCGGCCAGCGCGCCGGGCCAGTCCGCGACGCGCTCCACGAATTGCAGTCCCACGCTCGAACCCTGCCGCACCGGCTTCACCACGAGCGGCGGCTGCCAGCCCAGCGGCCACGGCGTCTTGGCAGACTCGACCACCAGAAATTTCGCCGTCGGCACGCCGGCCGCCACGCATTTTTGTTTTGTCAAAACCTTGTCAAACGCGAGGCGGCTCGCCCCAGCATCGCAACCGGTGTAAGGCACGCCAAGCTTTTCAAGCTGCGCCTGCACCGTGCCGTCCTCGCCGTAGGTGCCGTGCAACGCCAGAAACACCGCGTCCGTTTCCGGCGGCAAAATCCAGTCCGGCGTCTGCGGATCAATTTCAAAAACCGCGTGGCCGAGCGAACGCAGCGCCTGCGCCACGCCCGCGCCGGAACGCAGCGACACCTTGCGTTCGGCGCTGGGGCCGCCGAGCATCACCACAATTGTTAATTTCTTGGACATTTAATCTTCGCCAATGATTTCGACTTCCGTGTGCAGTTCAATGCCGCGCGCTTCCTTCGCCCGCGCCTGGAGCAGCGCGATCAGTTCCAAAACGTCGCGCGCCGTCGCGCTGCCGCCGTTCACGATGAAATTGCCGTGCTCCAGCGAGACCATCGCCCCGCCGACATGCGCGCCTTTCAGCCCGATTTCTTCAATCAATTTCCCCGCCGGGATCGTCGGCGGATTCTTGAACATGCAGCCGGCGCTCGGCGCGGCGGGCTGCGCCTCCCAGCGCTTTTCGCTGAACGCCTTCATGCGCTTTTCAATTTCCTCGCGCGGCGCCGGCACGCACTTGAACACCGCGCCCAGCGCAACGTGCGTTTTCAGGAGCGGACAGGCGCGATATTCCACCGGCACGTCACGCGTGGCCCGCTCGTGGATTTCGCCGGCGTAATCCATCAACCGCACCGACTCGACCACGTCAAACGTCGCGCTGCCCATCGCGCCGGCATTCATGCGCAACGCGCCGCCGATGCTGCCGGGAATGCCTTCCAGAAATTCCACGCCGCTCAAGCCGCTCCGCTTCGCCTCGACCGAAACATTTTTCAGCTTTGCGCCCGCGCCGCAATGCAGCCGTTCGCCAACAATCTCCACCCTGCTGAATTGCGGCTGCGCCAGGCAGATCACGACGCCGCGAAAGCCACCGTCGCGCACCAGCAGATTCGAGCCGCGGCCAAGAATGAAAAACGCGATTTCCTTTTCCCGGCAAAATTTCACGACGTTTGCCACATCTTTTTCGTCCGCCGGCTCGACGTAAACATCCGCCGGGCCGCCGACACGCAAGGTCGTGTGTTTCGCCAGCGGCTCGGTGCGGTAGATCACCGTCGCGTGCGTAACGCGGGCCGCCAGTTCTCCGGCAATATTATTTTTAATTGGCATCGGACTTTCAAAAATTTCTGCGCTCATCCTCATGTTAATGTGCGTGCTTTGCCGGGCCGTGCGCGTGGCCGCAACTGCACTTCTTCGCCTTCGCCCGCGCCGACGTTGCCGGTTGCGCGATGGCGTCCAAAATGATTCCAGCGATTTGCTGCGCCGCTGCCGGCGCGTGCCAGAGCGCGAGCGCGGACTGCATTTTCGCGCGCGCCGGTTCGTTCTCGACCAGTCCGGTTAAAATGACGGCGACTTTTTCCGACGTGGAATTTTTCTGCTCCAGCAATTTCGCCGCGCCGGTTTTCTCGAATGCGCTGGCGTTGAAAAACTGGTGATTGTCCGCCGCCGTCGGATACGGCACGAGTAGCGATGGCAGCCGCAGCGCGGCGATTTCCGCCAGCGACGAAGCGCCGGAACGGCTGACGGAAGCCGTCGCCGCGCCGAGCGCCAGGTCCATCTCGGCAAGGAATGGCTTTACGACGGCCTTGATTCCGCGCGCGGCGTAGGCGGTTTTTACTTTTTCAAAATCGTTCTGACCGGTCAGATGCAGCCACTGCCAGTTTTTTTGCGCAAGCAACGGCAACGCGGACAAAATCATTTCGTTCAGACCGCTCGCGCCTTGGCTGCCGCCCATGACCAGAATCGTCGGACGACTTGGCTCCAGGCCAAGGGCGACGCGGCAGTTCTCAATCGTAGCAGCCGACGTGAGTCGGCTCTGATCTTCAAAATGAGCGGACTCACGTCCGCTGCTACAAAATTCAGCGCGCACCGGCGTGCCGGTGGTCGTGACTTTGCACGCTTTTAATCGCGCACCGGCTTCGGGAAAGCCGACAAACGCCTCGTTCACAAAACGCGAAAGAAACCGGTTGGCGCGGCCGGGAATGGTGTTGGATTCGTGCAAAAATGTTTTCGCACCAAAGGCGTTTCCGGCGAGAATCGGCGGCGCGCTCGTGAATCCGCCCATCGCCAGCACAGCCTGCGGCGGGCGGGCCTGGAAAATTTTCTTCGTCGCACGCCACGACTGCCAGAAGCTGCGGCCAAACGAAAAATAATTCCGGTTTTGCAGCGCGACAGCCGGCAGCGTGAAAATTTCCATGCCGGTCGCGGATTTCACGGCCTGCTGGTCCACGTCCTTGGGCGAGATGAGCAGCGCGACGGTGCAGCCGCGTTTTTGCAATTGTTCGGCGACGGCGAGTCCCGGGAAAAGATGACCGCCGGTGCCGCCACAGGCAATGGCAACGAAGGGTGGTTTGGCGGCGGGTGAACTCATGTGGCCTTGGCGGCGAAGGGATTTTCGCCGACGTCAGACGCGGCCTTGACAATTTTTTCGCGCACCGGCGCGTGGCGCGCGACGCTGAACAGCAACCCGATGCAGATCAGCATCGCGAGCAGGTTCGAGCCGCCGTAGCTGATGAACGGCAGCGGCAGACCCTTGTTCGGTAGCGCGCTGGTGACGACGCCGATGTTGATGGCGGCCTGCAAGCTGATGAGAAACGTGATGCCCGACGCGAGCAGAAATCCGAAGGTGTCACGCGCCCGCAGGGCGATGAACATTCCGCAAATCGCGATGACAACAAATGACAGCACGACGAACAGCGTAGCGATCAAGCCGAGTTCTTCGCCGATGTTGGCGAAAATAAAATCGGTCTGAATTTCGGGCAGGTAGCCGTTTTTTTGCAGGCCGTTGCCGAGACCGACGCCGCACCAGCCGCCGTTGCCGAGACCAATCATGGCTTGTTGCGCCTGCAACGCCGCGCCGCCGGCGTGCGCTTCGGGATGAAGCCACGCGGAAATGCGGCCTCGGCGCATCGAGTCGTGAAACAGTGAAAACACCAGACCCGCCGCGCCCAAGGCAACCGGAATCAAAATGAACCGCCAGCGAACGCCGGCGATCAACAGCATCGCGCCGCTCACGGCGGCTAGCAGAATGGTCTGGCCGCGATCCGGCTCAACGAAAATCAAGCCGAGCACGGCTCCGGCGATCACCATGGGAATCAAAATCCCGCATTTGAACGTGTGCATGTGGCGTTGGTTACGGTCGCCATACCACGCGAGTGTGATGATGAGCGCCACCTTGGCAAATTCCGACGGCTGAAGCGTCATGTGGCCGCGCCCGATCCAGCGGTGCGCGCCGTGGCTGGCGTGGCCGATGAACGGTGCAAACACCAGCGCCAGCAAAAAAAGCGCGCCGCCGAAAGCCGGCCACGCAAGTTTTTTCAGCAGTTGATAATCCAGCAACGTCGCCGTCACGCAGAGCGCAAAGCCGAGAACGCACCAAACAAGCTGCATCATCAGGTCATGCGCGCCCGCCGAGGTCGTCATCGTCGCGCTGTAAAGCATGACCAGCCCCAGCGCCAGCAAAGCGGCGACGCAAAACGCCAGTGTTGTGACGGCGACTTTCATTTCAATGTCTCAAAACAAATGCCGACCGCAATCTGTCCGCAATTATTTCGCGGGCGTGGTGCTCGGCATCGTCACCGGCGCG
>Ga0182030_10014174_pt1 | contig 15773 bp, 9 predicted proteins | sample 812S3MmetaG_FD_121299 | JGI IMG/M metagenome (GOLD analysis project Ga0182030, IMG submission 121299) | Permafrost microbial communities from Stordalen Mire, Sweden - 812S3M metaG (Illumina Assembly) | ecosystem: Environmental > Terrestrial > Soil > Wetlands > Permafrost | place: Sweden...
GCCGGGCGTTGGCCGCTCGCGATGCCCCTGCAAGCCACGGCCAAAGCGAAAAACTCATCCTCCTCTCCGGCCCCCAGGCCGCTGATCCCCCAGGTGTTACCCACAAATTCCGCTATAGAGCCAAAAATTCATCGAGATGGTGCGCACCCGCGGCACATTCACCCCGTTGATAGTGATGTACGAACGATCGGACGGGCATTTGTAAACATTGGCGTTCTTGATGTACGGCCAGAGCGGCCGGGTCATGATGTCGATGGTGGGATCCCAGGCGGCAGTGTTGGCGGGGTTGAAGTCCATTTGCGACAGGGTCCAGGCATATTTGTTGGGATTGTTGTTGGACGTGTCGTTGGCCTCGTCGGCCGCCGTCATGGCGGCCACATCGCCGCTGGCGTACACCAACACATCATGGCTGTCGTCAGCGTACATCCGCCACCCCAAGGCGAGCTGCCGGTGGTTGTTCAGGCACTGGATCCCCTGGGCTTTCATTTTGGCCTTCGTCAGGGCGGGAAGCAGCATCGCCGCGAGAATGGCGATGATCGCGATGACGACGAGCAACTCAATCAGGGTAAAGGCGGCCCGCCGACGGCCGGCCGAGGATGTCCGCGTGAGGAGGGAGGGTTGGGTCTGCATAAGAATCTAGGGGTGGAAGCGGGGGCAGCCGCCAGCGCTGGCGGGCGATGGGGATACGATCCATCGCCGGGGACGAGGAGAGCCAGGAAACGCCAGCCCGCAAGGCTTGGCTTCCCAGCCCCTGTCGCCATGGTCAATCTGCTTCATCCGGCCTGCGAAATCGCCACCCCACCGCCAATCGCCAATCGCTAACGCCGCCGACTCCCCACCCCGGCCGTGACTCATCAAGCCGGCTTCAAGCGGAGGACTATCGGGCAATCCGTTCCCAAGCAGGAACAATGCCGAAACCGCGCGAGGTGTCCAAACGATCGATAACTCTCTGGGTATCAACCCATTGAAAATGGCCCGGCCGGTCCTCAACGTGGCCGGCCACCAGCGCTGCCCAGCCGTTTGATCCACGCTGGACAAATTGCCGCAGCGGGCGCAACCCCCGCCATGTCGGGGCCGGCCAACCGCCCGCTCGCGGCCGGATCCCGGATACTGCTTCGCCACGTCCATCGGATAGGTCGACGGGCCATGGCGATCTTTTGCCTTGCGGCGAGCAATCATGGGTCAACAGTGGTTACGTTCGGCCAACTTTTTCGTTTCGTCAAGCAAAAGAGGGTGAGATCTAAGTCTGGCCTGCGACCAGTCCCATCCCCGGCACCCCGGCACCATCGCGCCAAGGGGGGCGGCAGGAGCCGGGGACCAGCCTTTCGATCACCAGTTCGGAATGCAGAATAGCAGCAAGACACTATTATGTCAATAGGTTTAGTAGTGATTGGTTGTTTTCTCAACGCCGCCGTCCCGAATCGGCCAAGTTATGTGCGCCCCGGAGCCATCTTACCGGGGGTGGAATAAGGTCAGTGGGGAGTGGTTGTGTCGGAAACCGGCTATGCGCTGCTTTTGCCTTCTGGCACAGCGGCTGAGAACCGCGCCGGACGCCGATCCGCCCGAATCCCGGGAACGGAGAATCCCAACGGGATCCCGGCCTCAGAGCCCAAGGCTGGCCTGTCGGCGGACCTGCCTTGGGTAACCCCGGCCGATTGTGAATCTGAGCCCCAACGAGGTTCCGGCTGGACCCCATGCGCAGGGTGCCGGGCATCCCCGCCCCAACAACCGTGGGCGTTGGGAAGGAATCCCTACCCTGCCGCGCAGCCCAGATACGTTATCACGCCGAGCACCTGAAGGCCCTGCGCCGCAAGCCAGGCCGGGTTGAAGAGCTTGGACTGGTACTTATGGCCGGAGTCACAGAGGATGGTCACGATGGTCCGACCCGGCCCGATCTCCCGCGCGTAGCGCAGGGCGCCAGCCAGGTTAATCCCCGAGGAGAGCCCCAGGAAGACGCCTTCTTCCCGCAAGAGTTGGTACACGATATCCACCGCCGCCTGATCCTCAATGCGATAAGCCCGGTCCACCTTGATCTCCTCGAGGTTCCGGGTGACCCGCATTTGGCCGATGCCTTCAGCGACCGAATCACCATCGGCAGTGGACAAGTCGCCCTGGGTAAACCAGGACCACATCGCCGCGCCATAGGGATCGGCACAGATGGCGGCGACTGCGGGATTTCGCTCCTTGAGGAATAGGGTGGTCCCGGCGAGGGTCCCGCCCGTCCCCACGCTGGACACGAACGCGTTCACCTCGCCATTGGTCTGCTCCCAGATCTCGGGGCCAGTCGTCCGGTAATGGGCCTGGCGATTGGCCAGGTTGTCGAATTGGTTGGACCAAAACCAGCCGTTTTCCTCCGCCAGACGCTGCGCCACCCGGTTGTAATTCGCGGGATTGCTGTACGGCGCCTGGGGCACCGTGATCACTTCGGCACCCAAATTCCTTAGCAAAGTGATCTTCTCGGGGGCTTGGGTTTCCGGAATGACGATCTTGACCGCATAGCCCCTGGCATGGCCGATCACCGCCAAGCCGATACCGGTGTTACCAGCGGTCCCCTCGATGATGGTCGCCCCGGGGCGAAGCCGCCCGCTGAGCTCGGCTTCCGTAATGATCCCCAAGGCGGCGCGGTCCTTGACCGATCCTCCCGGGTTCATGAACTCGGCCTTGCCCAGAATCTCGCAGCCAGTCTCCTCAGACAGCCGCCGCAACCGAATGAGGGGGGTGCGGCCGACGTGCCCTTCCACGCCCCGGTAACGAGGGTTAGCCATGCCTAAATAGAGTAATCGTAATCCACCGGCGTGGCGCGCGCGCTCTTGTCCCTCACCGCCAGTTGCCGCTCCTCGTAAACCACGAGGGAATGCGCCGGCACGCTGTGCATCAAGAACACATTCGCCCCGATCGTGGAATGCGCGCCAATGTGCGTCTTGCCCCCTAGTATAGTCGCATTGGGATAGATTGTCACATGGTCCCCAACGTCCGGGTGCCGCTTGCCCCCCTTGACCGTCCTGCCTTGGTCGTCCTTCACGAAACTCCTCGCCCCCAGCGTGACGCCGTGGTAGATCTTCACGTGATTCCCGACCCGGCAGGTCTCGCCGATCACCACGCCGGTGCCATGGTCGATAAAACAGTGCGTGCCGATCCGCGCGCCCGGATGGATGTCGATGCCCGTGCGCCCGTGCGCCCACTCGGTCATCATCCGGGGCACGATCGGCACCCCCAGACGATAAAGACGCTGCGCCAGTCGCTGGATGGCGATGGCCTCAATGAACGGGTAGGAGAGGATGATCTCCTCCCGCTGCCGGGCGGCCGGGTCCCCCTCGAACGCCGCCTCGATGTCGGTCCGCAACAACTCGCGCACTTCCGGCAGGCTGAGGCAGAAGGCGCGGATCAGCGGCGGGGTCTTCCCCGTCGGCGTGTGCGGATCGCCGATCCGGACCGCCTTGCGGACCTGGTCGGTCAACTGGTGGACCAGATCCGTGAGGCGGGTCGCCGTCATGCGCTCGATCTCGTCGTTGGTGATCGCCGCCTGATCGTGGAACCCCGGGAACAGGAGTTGGAGCAGGTCCTCGCAGATGCGGCCCACGGCCCGTTTGGACGGGAGATTGTCGGCTTCGCGGTTGTTGATTCCACCGGCGATGCGGTACGAGAGCAGCAGTTCCGGGCTGGACTCCTCAACGCATTCGCGCACCCAGAGCGCGTCCGGCGGGTGGTCATGACGGGATTGGCGGTGCGCCTCGCGCGCCACCGGATCCCGGAGTTTCGTCAATTCGGGCATAAGTTCAAGAGGTGACACGGCGATTCCAGGGAAGTTTGGCCAACAGCAAACCCATGCCGCAAAAATCGGTGATGCCGGCGAACACCAACCCGGCCCCGACGAACGCGGAAAGCCCGTAAAACCCAGCATGGACCCGCCATCCCAGAATCGCTCCGACCAGCACGAGCGAGCCGGCGACGATGCGCACCTGGCGCTCCAGGCTGATGACCTTCACCACGCCCCGGGTCACCGGGAGGCCGGCGTCGATCCAGGCCAGCGTCCCGCCCTCGACCACCACAGCCTGATCGCTCCCCTGCCGGGCCAGCCGCTCCGCCGCTTTGGTGGCACGGACACCGGAGCGGCAGAGCAGATAAACCGGCTGGCCCGGAGTGAGCTGGCCCGCTCCCAGCAGGCGCCCGGGATCGAATTCGTCCAACGGCACGTTGCGCGCCTGGGCGACATGCGCCTCCGCAAATTCCACCGGGGTCCGGACGTCGATCACCGTCGGGTTGCCCGGGGCGGCCATAAGGGATTGAAAGGCTTGGGGACTGATGGTTTTCATTTCTTGGACAACAACCGAAGGACCCTGACGAGTTCGTCGATTTCCTCCCGCGTATTGTAAAAAGCGACCGAAGGGCGGACCGTGCTTTCGAGCCCGAACCGCCGGAGCGACGGCTGGGCGCAGTGGTGGCCGGAGCGCACCGCGATTCCGTGCTTGTCCAGGTGCCGCCCAACCTGCTCGGACGGGACACCGGGGATGACAAAGGAGAGGACACTCGCCTTGTTCAGGGCCGTGCCGATCGGCCGCAGGCCGGGCACGCCCGCCAGGGCGTCGGTCGCATAGGCCAGCAACTCGTGCTCGTACGCCGTGATCGCCGGCAGACCGAGGCCGAACAGGTAATCGATGGCCGCCCCCAGCCCCACGACGCCGGCGATGTCCTGCGTGCCGGCTTCGAACCTCTGCGGATAGCCCTGGTAGGTGGTCTTCGCGAAGGTGACGTCTTGAATCATGTTGCCGCCACCCTGGTAAGGAGGCAACTGCTCGAGCCACTTCGCCTTGCCATAAAGCGCCCCGATGCCGGTGGGGCCGAAAATCTTGTGCCCGGAAAAGGCAAAGAAGTCGGCATCCATGGCTTGCACGTTGATGGGCAGATGGGGGGTGGACTGGGCGCCGTCCACAAACACGGGGACCCCGTAGGCGTGCGCGAGGGCGATGATTTGTTCGACGGGGTTGACGGTCCCCAGCGCGTTCGCCACGTGCGTCAGGGCGACAAGTTTCGTGCGGGGGCAAAGGAGGGAAGCGAACTGTTCGAGGATAAGCTCGCCCCGGTCGTTGATCGGTGCCACGCGAATTACCGCCCCGGTTTGCTCCTCCAGCAGTTGCCAGGGAACAATGTTCGCGTGATGTTCCATCGTCGTCAGGAGGATCTCATCCCCGGACCCGATGAAGCGTTTCCCGTAGGTCTGAGCCAGGAGATTGACTGCCTCCGTTGTGCCTCGGACGAAGACGATTTCCCGGGCGTCCGCGGCCCCCAGAAACCGCCGCACCTTCTCACGCCCCGCTTCGAACAAGTCGGTGGCGCGGGCCGCCAGTGCGTGGGCGGCCCGATGAATGTTCGAGTTGTCGCGGCGGTAGAACTCCGCCGTGGCATCGATCACCGCTTGCGGCTTGTGGGTCGTGGCCGCGTTATCTAGCCAGATCAAAGGCCGGCCGTTCACCGACTGGTGCAAGGCGGGAAAATCCGCGCGGATTCTGTCCACGCTGAGCCCCAGCGGAGCCGGGGTCGCCGTCGGCGCGGCTGCCGGCCCGCCGGGCGCGTTGCTCCCGGCCAGGAAGTAATACGCTCCGGCGGAGACCGCCTCGCCCAGGGAAAACCCGGGCGCCGGTGATGCGGCTTCGCCCACCTGCCCGCCCCACCCGGACGGGGCAGCGCTGCGGGGCAAATGCGGACTGTGCGGCTCGCCAAAGGCATAAGCACCGTTGCCCGCCGGTTGGTGGGCTCCGGAAGGCGTGGCGCCGCCGGCACCCTCGGCGCGGGGAGCCTCCTTCACCCCCGGATGCAAGGGCGGCGAAACCGGGTTGCGGTCGGCGGGATACCCCCCGGCCAACCCGGGGGCCTCGCGCCCCGGCCCGGCTGCCGGGCCCGGCGGCGCTGCAGCCGCCCGGCCTCCGTGGAACTCGGAGAAGATCTGATTGGCCAGCCGCGCGATCAACTCCGTGTCATTCCCCGCGTATGGCAGCGGCGCTTCAGGCTGCGGGATAGTGGTATTCATGGTATTGGCCCACGAGGACATCATCCAGCCGCGCGATCGCGTCGGTGGTCAGCACCGCCGCGGAGAAATAGCGCGTCACCAGGTGTGAGGCGATCGAGTTCTGGTCCGTGCCCATGTAGCGGATGGACAGGCCGGGCTGAACCTCACCGGTCACGCCGGCTTTTTGGAGTCCGACGACACCTTGTTCGCCTTCGCCCACGCGGAGGAGCAGGATGCTCGTGGAGCCGGCCCCATCGCTCTGGGACTTGCCGTTGATAAGCAGCTTGTCCGAGGGAATCAGGGGCACACCGCGCCAGGTTATGAACGGAGAGCCGAAGAGGTTGACGGTGGGCGGCGGCACCCCGCGACGCGTGCATTCGCGTCCAAACGCCGCAATGGCCCGGGGATGCGCCAGGAAAAACGCCGGCTTTTTCCAGATCAACGCCAGCAATTCGTCCAGATCGTCCGGTGTCGGAGGGCCGCTGCGCGTGGGAATGCGGTAAGACGGCGCCACCTCGTTGAGCAAGCCAAATTCCGGATTGTTCAGGAGTTCCCACTCCTCCCACTCGTTGACGGCCTCCACCGTGAGACGGACCTGCTCGCCCAGCTGATCGACCCGGTTGCTGTAAAGATCCGTCACCCGCGTGTGGGTGCGCAACACGGTCTGGATGGTGCTCAGATGATATTCGCGGGGGTCCTCCTCGTAGTCCACGAAAGTGGTGGGCAGTGTCGGCTCGCCCCCAGCAACGGTGAGGAGATCAATCACCCCTTCGCCGTATTCGTCCGCGCGGGCCGCCGCCGCATGCCGGCGCGCGGGGAACTCGGCGATGGCCGCTGCCAGCGCCGGGTGCTTCTTGGCCAGCGCCTCAGCCTTGCTCTTGCTCAAGGTCAGCAACGTTACCGAGGTCAGCGCTTTGAGCGCCGGAAAACGCACCGATTCCTCCGTCAACACCGCGTCACCGTAGAAATTCCCGGCCCCCAGCAGCGCCTCCTGCACCTTGCCACCCTGCGGACCGGCAATCGTCGCCTCCACTTTTCCCTGGGCCACGATAATCAGTTTGGAACCGGCGGCGCCTTCGGTCGCGAGGACATCCCCCCGTGCGTGGGCCTCGGTGACCAGTTGCGACGCCACGGCGTTCAGAACGGCTTCTCCCAGCCCGTTGAAGAGCGGGATCGCACGCAGGCTCGCCGAAACCACGTCGGTTTTGCCGTCGCTGAGCTGAAAGGCCAGGCGACCGGCCTGGGCCACTACCAGTTTCCTCCGGTTGACCCGATAAACTCCTCCATCGACGTCCACCCACGGCAGCAAACGGTGCAGCCAGCGCGGCGTGCGGGCGGCATTTTGCGGGACAGTAACGGTGGCGGTGGCGAGATTCCGCGCAGCGGCGGCGCTCAGACTCAGCTTGCGATCGAACAAGGTCGAATGATCACTCATGTTAGTTTGGTTTGTCGGTTTGGAGTTGGCGCGACGGGACGTGTCGCGACCTCTGGAAAAAAAGCGACCCGGGATTGCCGCCGCATCGCCCGGGGGAAATCATGGTTCTTGAATTCGGACCGAGGCAGTCCTGCGCCCGAGGACCACCACGTGGCAGTGGTGGATGCAGGACGCGTCCTCCATCCCCGCTGAGGCGGCCGGAGGAACAGTCTGGCACCGGGAGGTTGTTTTCTGGCGGACGCGCCCTGAAAGTCGGTGGACACCCCATCCAGCGGAAGTTCTTCGGTCGGATCAATGCCCCCCCCGCGGCGAAGCGGGCCATCGGAAACCGTCGGCCCGCTTTCCAGGGTTACGACCCGAATTCCCTGCGGCCTTCCCCCCGAGCGCGAGCCAAGGCGGAGCAGCTTCCGAGCGGGCTCTCGCCGCCCTTCTGGGTCAAGTAGCGTCTTCATCGACCTAACGATTGGCCACGATTCTGCCACTTTGTAGCATTATGTCAATAGAGATAGTGTAGATTAATCGTGCCCAGCGGATTTTCAGCTGACGAGGGGGGCTGCGAGATCGCCGCCAGTTCTTATTTTGGGGTGGGGCAGGCCTCCTACCGTACCGGAGTTCTCCAAACGAGCTCCAAACGCGCGGGCCGGACTGTGTTCGAACGTCTTCTGCGCGACGCACGCCAGCCGACTTGGAAGTCGGCGACACAGCAGGCTTGGAAGCCTGCGCTACGCGCGCAGGGACGCGCCAGTCGGTAGCGCAGATTCCCCGGTCTGCCGTGTCGCAGGTTTCCAAACCTCCAGGCGGTGCGGGGTTTGGACGCGCCCAGCACCTCCGCAGCCTGGCCCACCTCTGTTCGGTCGAAAAAGAGAGTGTTGGCGAAACCGCCCGGCCTGCCTGGTATTATTGGCCGATCGGGTGGGGCCGCATGAAACCGTCGCTCAGGATCCGGAGGAAGCTCACCAGATCCGCCTCCTGCTGGGCCGTCAACCCGAGGTTGCCGACCTGCCCGTTGTTGAAGATGAAGTTGCCGGCTTCGGCGGGGGAGGCGCCGACCACGTTTTGGACGTTCTCCAAGACCTCCGGCGGGGCGAACAATGGTGTGTAGCCGGCCGGCGGAGCGCCGAGCAGGCTGAAGGCAACCTCGGCCCCGGCGGCATTCACCGCGATGTTCCGCTTGTTGTAGAAATGCACCACCTCCTCGAGGCTCTTGAAGACGCCGTTGTGCATGTAGGACTTGACGAAGGTCTGATGCGGACGGAGGTCCACGTTTCGGACGCTGGGCGCCTTGAACAGACCGCGGAACGCCGGAATGTCACCGGGGGTGTTCACCATGAACCGGGCGCCATCCGGGGACGGGTTGGGATTCGCGCCGAGGCCGAAGTCGATGAACGCGGCACCCAGGGGATTTGAACCGTTGGGGTTGGCGGTAAAGTTGGTTTCGGAATAGACCGGGTTCTGGGGATTCGCCGGGACGCCGATGTTGGCGTAGCAGTACATCGTGAAGGTCTGCTTCCCCAGCGTGACCGCCTGGACCGAGTCGACACCGGCGGAGGAGTGGCACTGGGAGCATTGCGCGGCGCCGAAAAAAAGCGCGCGTCCGTTTTCCTCAGCCGCAGTGAGCCGGTAGTGCGCGAAAGGCGGCATCCCGTATTGTGAGGCGTCGTACTTGGAGCTGAAAGGGTTGACGTCACCCGATCGTTCGTAGGCCTCGATGGCGGCAGTGGCAAGGGTAAAGAGCTCCTCATCCGTCGCGCTCTGAAAGACCCCGGCGCCGAAGATCCTCTCGAAGAGGGCGGTGTAAGGGCGCTTCTGCAGCTTCTCTGCGACGAGCGGGGAATAGCCTCCCGCGGGGGGCGGCAACGGCCCGACGGGCACGTTCGCCATCTCGTCCGGGTCGAGGAACGGCATGCGGGCCTGGGCGGCGGAGTCCGCCGCGCGGCCGTCCCAGAAGTTGCCGCCCAGATAGACCTGCAAGGCGGTGTCGAAATAAGGGCCTTCGGGACTAAACGCCGAATAGGCGACGGCCTGCGGCTTCCGGTGCCCAAACCGGCCCGGGACCACTCCCGGCACGGGGCCGGAGTATTCGTTCACGGGGGAGCTCGGCGAGGTGAAGCCGGCGGCGGGGAGATGGCAGGTGGCGCAGGAATACCCGGAAGGATGGGAGAGCGTCGCATCGAAAAAGATGTCCTTGCCCAACTGCTCTGCGGTGGAGAGGTGGACCGCGTTCGCCGTTTGGGACGGCCGGGGGAGCGGCCCGAAGCTCGTGCTGGCCGGCGCGTTGGTCTGGCCAGCGCCAGCCGGCCAGGCGGGGAACCCGGCACCCGCGAGGAGAAAGCTGAGCGCAAGCCGGTGCGTCTTCCTGAGGTTGGAGTTCATCTTGGATGTGGCTCCAATCTCGGGGCATTCCGTCGGTTTGGCAAGGTCCCGCGTCGCGAAGGGTGCGATCAAGAGCAACTCGAAAGGCCCGGCCCGCGCCGTCCTGAAAGGACGGGATTCGTCAGCGCGGGGCTCCGCCGGAACCCCGGTGGGGTTCGTATCCACATCGGCCGGGGTAGCCAAGGCAGGCCCGCCGACGGGCCAGTCTTGGGCTTTGATGCCGGAAGCGTGGGGATTCGCGCCTACACGGCAGTTCCAGCGGGCCGCGTGCACCCTCCAACCGATTCGCGCCGACCCGACGGTAGCGCCCGGCAAACCCACAATCTCAAAGGGATTGCGCACCAGAGCCCAAGGTTGGCGCGCCAGCGCCTACCCTGGGTACAACGCGACAACACATCAAGAACCCTGAGGGGTTCCGGCCCGGATGACCGGGACCTGGTGGTGGGCGCCCGTCCGGAACCCCGTTGTGATCCCCACTTTCCGGGGGCACGATTCGAACGACCGCCTCCCGGGAGAGACTTACGGCTTGGCGACCTTGCCGGAGAGCCCGGCCTTCTCGAGTGCGGCGAAAACCTCGCCATCGGTGAATTCGCCCGTGACGGTGAAGGTCTTGGCGCCTTTCACGGCCACCGTCTCCTTGACCCCGGGAACGGTGCCAACGGCTGTTTTCAGCGCCTTGACACACTTGTCGCAGCAGAGGTGGACCCCGGCGACCTCGAGGGAGGCGACTTTCGCGCCCTTGGCGCCGGTCGCCGCCTTGAGCGCCACCGACTTGTCGTCCGTCTTGCCGTAAAACCCGCCGGCGATGAGCCCCTCCACCGATTTCTGCACGGACGCCTGGTCGGGGCCGGTGATGCTGACAGTTCCCTCGTCCCCATCGACCGCGACGGTGACACCGGAGACTTTGGCGGCGGCTTCAGCGCCGCGGACGCAACTCCGACAACAAAGGTGGACACCCGTGAGCTTGACCGCCACATCGGTGGCGCGCGCGGAGCCGGCCAGCGCCAGCCCCAACAGAACCGCAATAAGAGTCGATTTCATGCCCTATTAGAGGCAGCAACCGCGCGGGCGTTCAAGCAGAAAACTAAAACGTGGAGGGAGGAATTGTCCGGGGGGCCTGTGCGCGCCTCCCCGCGGGGAATGATGGCCGAAAAACAAAAAAGGCGGCCGGGCACCTGCCCGACCGCCTCCTGTGGAAACTCTCCGGCTTGGCCGGAGTCGTGGTGTCTTACTGCGCGCTAACGCGGAAGTAGGTGGGGGTCGCCCCCGGCGTGAACGTGTAGGTGGGGGCCGAAGCGCCCGACACGGGGGTCCAGACAGCGCCGGCAGCGAGGCTGCTGGACTGCAGGAGAACGCCCGCATTGTAGCTCACGGTGACGGTGGTGCCGGACTTCGTGATGGTCAGGGTGATCGGCGGGGCAACGGTATTGAAGCTGTTGCCGCCAGCAGTCCCGGCCGAGTAGATCTTCGCGACCTGGGTGGGAGTGAGCACGCCCTTCCAGATCCCGACATCATCCAGGTCGAACACGGCGTTCACCCCGTAGTTGCCGGTAGGATCCGAGCCGATGGTGACCAAGCTGCCGTACTCAAGCGTGCCAAGACCCGCGATGGACCAGGTCTTGATGAGCAACCCGTCGACATAGGCCGAGGCGAGGTTCTGGCCACGGTCAACCACCGCCACCAGGTAATGCCAGGTGCCGTCATTGATCACCGGGCCACCCACGGGGTCGGCCACGTAGGAAGCGCTGTTGGCGGTGTCGCAGAGGGAAACCTCGAATTCGTTGGCGTCCTCGGTGAGCACCCAACCAGGCTGGTAGGTGGAGTTGACTGCGTTGCCGATGATCGGGCAGTCGTTGAAACTGGCGGTGGTCTTGAGCCACAGAGATACCGAGAAGCTGTCGGCGGGGCCGAAGGTAAGATCACCGGAGTTGTCGGCCACGGCGAGCGAGTTGCTGCCGGCGCCGGATTCAATGAAGACCGCCTGGCCGATCTCGCCGGCCGCAAACGGGGGCGAAGTGGTGATGGGCGAGGCGTCGTTCCCCTTGCCGGAGGTGTCCGCGTAGCTCCCGTTGAACGGCAGGTGGAGCACCAGGCCGTTGGTGGCGTTCGCGTAGTCGACCGGCGGAATGACGGTCACCAGGACGCCCTGCGAGTTGGTCCCGGCCGTGTTGGTGGCCCAAAGGGTGTAGGTGCCGGTGGTGGTGACGTTGGTGATCGACAGGGAGGTGGTGGTGGCGCCAGCGATGGGCGTTCCGTTGAAGGTCCACCAAACCCCGATTGGCAGCGAGCCGGCGACGGTGGTCGAATAGCTAAGGTTCCGACCGCTCGTCACGGTCTGCGGAGTGAAGGTGCTGCTGAAGTACGGCAGCGTGGTGGAGCCGAAGCGGCCGTTGTAATGGTTCAGAATCTGGGCGCCGCTCAGGCGGGTGTTGTAGAGGGCCACCTCGTCCACCACACCGTTGAAGAAGGTGTCGGCGATGTTGGCCGCGGTGTTGGCACCGTGGGCGCCGATGATCAGCGGGCCGCCGTTGTTCTGGTCGGCGGGGGCGGTGGCACCGTTCGGCCCCCAGCCGTAGCCATCCGTCACGCCGTTGATATAATAGGAGTAGGGGTAGTCCGAGGTGGTATCCACGAGCATGGCCAGATGGACCCACTGCCCGGTGGCGACCGCGGCGCCAGCCCCAAGGTAGGTGGCGGCCTGAATGCCATAGGTGTTGCCGCCGGTGCTGAAGTCCGGAGACCAATTGCCAGCGCTGGTGCTCCAGAACCAGCCGCGGTCATTGAACGAGCTGGAAACCGGGGCCATGTTGTCGGCATAGGTCGGGATGTAAACCCAGCATTCCACCGTCAACTCCTTGGGGGTGATGGAGGTGCTGTAGGGAACGTAACCGAACTCCTGGTTGGCGGAGACGAAACCAGCCGCCGTGTCGGAGTCGCTCGACAATGCGCCCGGCTGCCCGAGGCTCACGAAGGGGGTGGTGCTGTTCAGGTTGGTGTAAAACCCGTCGTTGCGGCCCAGGCCGTCCCACATGTTCGTGGAGCCGGCGGCCTCATCCAAACGCCACCAAGAGACCGGGCCGTCGCCCTCGATGATCGCCTCGTAACTCCCCGCCACGGGCGCGGGAATCGTGATGACCGCCGGGCCAACCGCGAGCTGGCCGACCTTGTTGGTGATGAGGAGGGAATAAGACCCGGCGTTGGTGGTCCCGACGCTGGCGATCACGAAGTCGGAGGTGGTGGCCCCGGCGATGGCGGACCCGTTCAGCTTCCATTGGTACTTCAGCCCGCCGCCGCTGGCGGAAACCGGCAGGTTCAGGGTGCCACCGGGATAGAGGGTGCGGTTGTGGACGCCGCTGGAGATCAGGGTGGGTGTGGTCTGCGTGATGACGCTGACGATCACCTGCTGGCTGGTGACCGAGCCCCACGAGTTGGAAACGACGACCTGATAGGTGCCGGAGTCGGTCGGAGCGCTGCTCGCGATGACCAGCGAGTTGCTGGTGGCGCCACTGATGACCACCCCGTTCTTGAACCAGACATAGGTCATGGCCGGCGTGCCGCCGACGTCCACGGTGAGGTCCAGCGGGTCGCCCGTGTAAACGGTCCCCGGGGGACCGCTCAGGTCAGTGAAGATCATCGGCCCGATGCCGCCGGCAGCGGCGGCGTATTCGGTGAACACCTCGCCGGTGCTGAGGGTGCGGTTGAAGACGGCGACGGGGCCGATTTCGCCCACGAAAGTGTTGATACCGTTGTCCGCGCCGACTTCGAGCGGGGCGTCAAACGCCTGGTTGCCGTTGACCAACGTGTTGACAAAGATGCCGCTGCCGAACGAAAACTGGCTGTTGGCGGCGTACAGAGTGGCCAGGGTCGGCTGAACCGCCACCGCCACGAACGACCACTCACCGTCGGGCAGCACGAGGCCGCTGGAAAAGGCATTCGCCGTTCCGATCCCATCCCAGTGGTAGGCCAACTGCGTGCCATCGGTCCGGTCAATCGCCAGGCCGGAGCCCGGGGTGGTGCCGCCGTCGCAAATCACCAGGCCGGCCCCGGGGGTTTGCGGGTTGCCCGCATTGTTCGGCCGAACCCAAGCCGTGATGGTCACCGTGTTGGTGTTCAGGTTCAGTGAGGGAATCGAGACATTGCCCGGGCCGTTGGTGCCGGCGAAGCCCACGACCTTGGTGCCGGCCGCGAAGCCAGGCAGGGAGACCGGCGTCGAGGACGCGCCGGGGCCGGTCTGGCCCGGAACGGCGTCGTAATTGTAGGCGCCGTTGTCCGCGGTGCCGAAGGAACCCTGGTTCAGGGCGGTGGGGATGGCCTTTTCGTTGAAGCGCCAGTAGCCCACGGGACCGTCACCGAGGACGACCTGCTCGTAAGGGGTCGCGGGGGCGGGGCTGGTGCCCGCGGCGTAGTGGGCGGCCACCTGGGCCGCCGAGAGGGCGGTGTTGTAGATCGCGCCTTCGTCGATCGACCCTTGGTAGGAGAAAGCCCCGGACGCGCCGAGGGCGCGCGAGCCGAAGGTCAGAGGAATGGCGGAATTGGTGTTGCCGCGGGCGGTGCCGGCGATCGCGCCCGTGCCACCCAGGGTACCGTTGACGTACACCTTCAGGCTGGTGCCGTCAAAGGTACCGACGACGTGGTACCATTGCCCCACGGTGAGGGGCATGTTGACGGCGGCAGCGCTCACGCTCGCCAGACCGGTGCTGTTGTACTGGCGGAACACCCAGCCGTTGCCGGTCGCCAGGCCGCTGTCGCCCTGGTAGAACAGCCAGCCGTTGCGCTGGGCCGTGGGGGTGGCAATGAACTCGACGCAGGCGGCGGGGCACTGGATCGCGCCGTTTTGGCCGGGCTGCGCCCAGAACTCAACCGAAAACGGGGAGGTGGAGCTGGGGCTGAACGCGGGGTTGAAGGGAATCTGAATGCTGTTGTCGTTGACAACTCCCAGGAACTGCACGCAGGCGTTGGCCGGTTCGCTCACGATGGGACCGGGCGTGACACCGGGAATGCCGTTGAAATAGAGCCCGTTGTAAGCTGATCCGAGGCTGCCGATGTTCGGCGAGTAAAACGGCGGCACGGGGGGGGTGGCCGTTTCGTTCAACTGCCAGAAGCCCACCGGGCCCTGGTTCAGCACGGCGGTTGAATATTGGTCCGCGCGCGCGGTGATCCCGACGGCCAAGGCCGTCAGCACCACTCCCGCGAGGGGGAGGATTGTCCGTCGATTTCTCTGCTTCATATGCGTCCGAGGTTTATTGGTTCAATGTCTAGGTTGCGTTGCAGCGTTTGTCCGGTCCTCCATCGGCCGTCTCCCCGTCGCGAGCGGCCCAAAGGCTGCCCCCGACCGGGATCACGTGTCCCCCTGCCTCCGTGCGGCGGGCCGCCCGGAGGGGGGCAACCGCTCGGTGACAAGGGGTGTCCGATGGTCTTCTGGTCTCCACTTTGATGACGACTGACTCCTACCTAATAGGCCCATTTCCACTCCGCTTCAACCAGAAACCGTCACGTTCTTCTAATTACCGCAGCCTTGTTTGTCAAGCAAGAAACATGCCTTATTGAAGGGGTCGGCCCAGTGGTCGCACTGTTCCCGCTTCTTTGAGCACGCCCAGCCGACGGTTAGCCACCGGGATCCCGTGGGGAGACCAGCCACCGGGTGCGCCCTTTCGCCCAACCCGGGCAGGAATGCGCAGGCTCGGGCGGAAAAGCGCCCCGTGAAGAACATGATTTGCTTGGTCCCCGCCCCGGTTCCGGCGTAAAGTCCCGCCCATGACGGAAGCACACGACCGGTTGCTGGACGCGACGATCCAGCATCTGCGGGATCTGAGGGAGCGGGGAGTGCGCCATGTGGCGGTTTCGCCCGAGACCTTGGCCCGCCTCGGGCGCGGCGAACCGGCGACCCCGGCCCCCCCTCCCCCCCCCCCCCCCAGGGCCCCCCCCCCACCCCCCCCCCAACCCCCCCCCCCCCCCCCCCCC
>Ga0182030_10014180_pt1 | contig 15767 bp, 11 predicted proteins | sample 812S3MmetaG_FD_121299 | JGI IMG/M metagenome (GOLD analysis project Ga0182030, IMG submission 121299) | Permafrost microbial communities from Stordalen Mire, Sweden - 812S3M metaG (Illumina Assembly) | ecosystem: Environmental > Terrestrial > Soil > Wetlands > Permafrost | place: Sweden...
ATCAAGCCGGGATTCGGATTGGCCGGGGGCGACACGCCGGCGAGTGGATTGTCGGTGCGGGGGGTCGCGAGCGTCAGGACGCCGCCAACGTCGGGCGCGGCGGCGTCACGTTTGGTCAGCGCCGGCAGGCCGAAACGCTTTTCGACGGTCTTGAGCACTGAGGTGTGGTCGAAGGGGGTCGGAGTGGCGCCGCCGCTTTGCGGCACGCGAAACACAGTGCCGGGGGCGATCCAGGGCGACACCAGCACCGTTGGAACGCGGGGGCCAAAGCGCGTGAATTGAAAGCCAAACTGCCCGGCCAAATTATCCGGCGGGGTGGCGTTGGCGGGAGGGGGAACATGATCGAAACAGCCGCCATGCTCGTCGTAGGTGATGATCAACAAGGTTTGATTCCAAATCCTGGAGCCGAACAAAGTCGTATACACCTGGTTGATGAGCGCTTCGCCGGCTGAGACATCGTAGTTTGGGTGCTGGCTGTTTCCCTTGCTGCCCCAGGAGGGTTCGAGAAAAACATAACTGGCCAGCGTGCCGGCCTGCACGGCGTTCTTGAAGTCCGCAAACATGCCGAAGTGAGCCGGGGGAGAATGGGCGATGTCGGCCACGGCTTGCTGGGTGAGCGGCAACTGGTCGTATCCGTATATCGCCCAAGTGCAGTTGTGGGAGTCCATGAGATGGAAAATGCTTGGGGATGTGTAAACCTTCACGCTGTCGTCCAAATGCCCTTGCGAGGTTGCGGTGTGAGCGAAGGCCCGGTTGGGCAGGGTTTCAGTTGGGGCCGATCCAAACCAAAGATCACAAACGGCGTAACCTTTGGCCAAGCCTGACAGGATGGGCAGTTGGGCTGGAGTGAACATGCCCATGATGTCCGTGTCCACGGTGCCCGGCAGGATGCTGGAACGGCTGGCGGCGGCGTTTTGTTGAAACTTCAACGTTACGCCGAAATTCGTGACAAAACCGCCGTTGCTGGCCCTGGCCCCCGCAGGCGGAGTGGTGGCGCCGAAGAGTTGCGCGTTGGTATTGCTGAACCCTTCGCCGGGATCGGCTTTTGGATAGTAGTAAAGATGCGGATCGTTGGCGGGAATCTGGAACACAGGCACTTTGTTGCCTTCGCTGTCAAGATTATATTCAGCGCCAGTCAGCCCTTCGTAGGGCTGGCCCGAAGGAGATTTGTTGCCCTGCTCCGAATAAAGGAACCCGAGCATGTGATCGAATGAACGGTTTTCGAGCATCAGCACGACGATGTGGTTGATTTGGCTCAAACCTCCCGCAGACGGCGCGCCGGCAGGGGAACGTTTAGGCTTCAGAGCACGATTGGGTGTTTGGCGGAGGGGTTGCATAGATATTTCCCGTGGCTATGGTTGAGACGCGTACGCGAGCAGTTTCCTGGTGTGATTACGATTTGTTTGGCGCACCCGAACTTTTTACAGGCCCGCGCCTTTTCTGGCAAGAACTTCCTGCCGGGCGCAAATCAGCTTCTGACGGAGCAAGCTCGCCCGGCTCGGCGGGCCGCGTCTGGAGTCGCCTCGGCGAGGCGACTCTACCAAACTAATTTGCGCCCCCTATTGCAACGGTCGCACCCTGCGGTTACTGGGAAACGGCGGTGCGATAGTAGAGGTCACTGTAATTGGTTGCGCCCAAGTCGGTGAAATAGAACAAACCGTTGATGTCGGCCACATTGGTGCTCAAGATGATCCAACTGACGGGTGAATCCAGGCTGGTGGCGGCTTCGACCCAATAGGTGTATCCGGGAACGCCGCTGAAATTCATCTGCACGGCGCCGTTGCCCTGAAGCGTTACGCCGGTGATGGTCACTGGAACGCTGTTGGGGGGAAGTGTAACCATTTGAGTCGATGAAATCGATGTGGTGCTGGCGGCATAACCGAGAGCGCCGCTGTAAGAGGCCGTAATCGGGTGATAGCCGACGGATAGCCCATTGGTAGTGTAAGAGGCGGTGCCATTGCTGAGGGTCATGGCGCTGCCCAGGGGCACCCCGGAATCGTAGAATTGCACCGTGCCTCCAGCAGGCGCGGGAGCGACGTTCGCCGTGAAAGTGACCGGCTGCCCGTAAGTGGAGGGCGTGAGGGAATTGAGGGTGGTGGTAGTGGAGTCGGTAATCGTAAGAATGACATTTCCGCCGCTGACCGAAATGGCGCCGGTGGCGGCCGCGGGGATGGCGGTACCGGTCACGCTGTTGGAACCAGAACTGGCAATGTTCCCGCTGGCTTGCTGAATGACGGTGTAAGCGCCGGGCGACAGGGGTGAACCATTGATGATAAAGGGATTGCCATTGAGGGACAGGACGCCTTGGGAAATGGTAAGGGCCGGATGCGAGCCATCGTAGGCCAGAATTATAGAATAGGCTCCCAGGTTGACGGTATTACTGCCCTTGATTGTTGCGGGTAACAAGGCGCCGCTGGCGCTTAAGGAGCTGCCGATGCCCAAGGCAAAGGAACTGATGGCGGATACGTCAAAGGTCGCTCCGGCTGCGATGGAAATCAGTGGCGAACTGTTGATCGAACCCGTGCTGGCCAGGGGAGCGTGCCCGCGTTTATCGTGGTATTGCCGGTATAAGTATTGGTGCCGCTCAAGGTCAAGGTGCCCAACGTGCCGGCGCCGCCCAGGGTGAGACTCCCGCCTGACCCGATGATCACACCGGAAAACATAGTGTTGACATTGGTCTGGAGGATGGTCAACGCCCCGGTCAGTTTGATGGTGGGAGTATCGGCGCCGACGCCGCCAATTCCCGTGCTGCTGGCGAGCGGGCCGATGGTCTGGCTCCTGCCGTTCATGTCAAAAATGCCGCCGCCGCCGGTGTTGTTGTCCGCGGCCACGGTCAACGGCGTGCCGGCCGGCAAGGTTCCGTTGGCGCCCAAGCGCAAGGTGCCGGCGGCAATCGTTGTTGTGCCCTTGTAGTTGTTGGCGCCGCTGAGGATAACGACCCCGTAGCCGAGACTCACCCCGCTGCCGGCGCCAAAGTTGCCGCTGCCAGTGATGATGCCGGGATAAGTCACTGTTTGGCCGGAGGTGGCCTGGATGCTTCCGCCATTGGGACCCACCAGAGTGATGCCGCGATTGGCGTTGATAGTGAATCCGGCGGTGCAACGGAGGCCGGAGGCGATGCCGCCATTATTGAGAGTCAATTTATTGGTTACAGGAGAACTTGGGGCAGCGCCCAGATTGGCATCCGAGCTGACCTGCAATAAGCCGGAGGTAATGGTAGTGATGCCCGTATATACATTTGCGCCGCTCAACGTTGCCGTATTGGTGGTGGTCTTAGTGACTCCGCCTGAACCAGCCAGGATGGCGCTGGCCGTTCCGCCCTGCATCGCATAGGAAGTGCCGGTCAGCGTGCCGTCTTGAAGAGTGCCGCTGGAAATCGTTACAGTCCCCGCCGTATGGCCGGCCCCGCCCAAGTCGAGGGTGCCGCCGCTGACGGTCAAAGGCGCGGAAGTGGATCCCAGCACGCCTGCGCCGTTGGCCCTGAGAGTGCCGGACTGGACAATGGTGCCGCCGCTATAATTGTTGCCCGTGTCAGTCAAGGTCAACGTATAGGTTGTGCCGATGGTGGTCAGGCTGCCCGCGCCGGTAATATAGTTTGACATGGTTAAATTGGCATTGGGATTGTCGAATATGCCACCGCCTATTAACAGCGCGACGGCAGACCCGGGCAACAGAAACTGATCGCCGCTGGTCGTGTCGTTATCCTGGTAGATGCCGCCATTTTCGAGATTAAGCGTGACGCCATCATTTCCGGCATCGTGGTCGGTCACAACGACCAAGGTAGTGTTGGGGCCGTTGACCGTCTGGCCGCCGCTATAATTGGCTCCATTGTTCAGCACCAATATCCCTCCGCCGGACAAGGTGAATGCCACACCTCCGAGCACACAGTCAATATAAGTAGGCGTGCCGGCGGGAACGCTGATAGTTCCGGGGCTGTTCAACGTCAGGGTGCCTGCTCCGCTTACAGTATAACCACTGGTGCTGAAAGTAAGGCCGTCGGCGGACAGAGAAGTCGCCAGGGTCACAGTTCCATTGGTGCCGGCGAAAGTCGCATAATCGCCACTGGGGGAATAGACCACATTCGAAGTTCCGCTGTACCACCAGTTGGTGGTGGAAGTATCCCAACTGCCGGTGCCGCCAGTGCCCGGGGAGGCCTTCTTTGCGCCTGGATCCCAATAGACCGTCGCTCCGGCCGGCGCATAGGGCGTTGGCGCATTGGTGTTGCCGACCACGAACATTTGAATGAATTGATTGGTGGTGCCGTTAAACACATCCGAATCGCCACCCGACCAGTTAGTATCCCCATATTGCCAGATGTTCCACGAACTCCATGGATAGGTGTTGCCGGGGGCGCAAGTTTGCGGACACGAGCTGCCGCAGGCGCTGCCTGTGCAGGAAGGGTAATCAGAAATCCACGACGGCCAAATGGTCACCGTGCTATTAAGCCCCGGGTAGGTCCCCGGTTCGGAATACCAGGAGCCGGTGTAAATGACTGGCTTGATGGTAACGCCGGCAGCATGAGCGTAATTGGACACGTCATTACACCACTCGTTGGCCCACTGAGACAGAGTGGCAGCGGTGAAGCCTTTGCCCAAAACATTCGTATCTTCCCAATCCAGCATCGGCACGAGATAGCCGCCACCCGCCACGACGTAGCTGCCGGCGAAGTTCCAAAAATATTGCGCCTCGGTGTCCGCGCTGTTTGCACCGGTGATGTTGGGGTCATAGCCCGGTCGGGCAAAATGATAAGCGCCAATCAGCACGCCGGCGGCCTTGGCCCCATTGACGTGGCTGACAAAATAAGCGTCCTGATAATATGTCCCCTCGGTCGCCTTGGTCCAGGCGAAGGACAGGCCGTCAGTCCTCATGGATGACCAGTTGATCGTGGGCTGAAAGCTGGAAACATCCGTGCCCATCGGGCGGGTTTGGGCCAGGGCAGTCCCCGATCCAATTACCATACCCGAACTAACGGCAATCAGCGTGATCCAATCAGACGGGCAGCGGAATAAATTCATAAGGAGATAACAATGTGTTTATTGTGTGGCCGTACGATAGTAACGGCCGTTGTAATTGCTGGCGGTTGAATCGCTGAAACTGAATGCACCGTTGATGTCCGCCGTGTTGCTGCCCAGAGTTGTCCAGGTAATGGGTGAATTCAGGTTGGTGGCGGCTTCTATCAAATAGGTGTATCCCGGAACACCAATGAAATTCATTTGCACGATACCGCTTTGGAACGTCACTCCGCCAATGGTCACCGGAACGCTATTGGAGGGAAGATTCACCACTTGAACTGATGGCCCCGCTGTGGAACTGGCTGCATAACCGAGGGCCCCACTGTAGGAGGCAGTAATAGGATGGTTGCCGACAGAAAGTCCATTGGTGCCATACGAGGCTGTTCCGGCGCTGACTGCCACCAGGCCGCCCAGAGCCGCGCCGTTGTCATAGAACTGCACTGTCCCACCGACGGGCGATGGAGCCACGGTCGCCGTGAAAGTGACCAGTTGTCCGTAGGTCGAGGGAGTCAGAGCATTGAGAGTGGTTGTGGTGGCGTCTGTAATTGTCAGCAGGACATTTCCACCAGTGATCGAAATAGCCGCCATGGCGCCTGTTGCCGGGATGGCTGTCCCGGTTACGCTGAAAGTTCCAGAACCGGAAATACTCCCGCTGGTTTGCTGCACTATCGTGTAAACGCCACCCGCCAATGGTGAACCATTGACGGTGAAGGCATTGCCATTCAATGACAAAGCGCCTTGGGAAACGGTGAGAGCCGGATGCGCACCGTCATAGTTCAGAATGATGGGCCTTGACCCCAGGTTGATGGTGGCGCCGCCATTGATTGCCGCCGCCGTGGACGTCCCGCTGGCGCTTAACGTGGTGCTGCCGCTCAATGTCCAGGAGGAATAGGCCGACACGTCGAGAGTCGCGCCCGCAGCGATGCCGAGGGTTGCCGTGTTGTTGATCGAACCAGTGCTGGCGAGAGCCAAAGTGCCTGCGTTGATGGCTGTGGTTCCCGCGTAAGTGTTCGCTCCGCTTAGAGTCAACGTGCTGCTGCCTGCCTTGACCAGGCCACCCACTCCGGCGTAGGTGAATAAATTGCCATTGGGAATAACAACGCTGCTGCCACTGGGCGGCGTCCAGTTCAAAATGCACTCGGCCCCGCCGCCGCCCTGCATGTATTCCACGCGAATGTCATATAGCGTGCCGGCGCTTAGTGAGATGGTTCCGCTCCTGGCGGTGCCTCCCTGGAAAGCCCAATTGTCCACGACCAATTGGCCATTCACCCAGCAGCGGCTCCCGTCGTCCGAAGTAGTCGTAAAGGTGTAGGTCCCGGCCGTGGTGGTGAGTAGCTGCCCGATCCACCGAACGCTGAATTCGGTAACTTGGGGGTAAAGTGGCTGCGTGTTGGTGGCCAAATTGCTGAAATTGACCGTGGCATCCACCCGGATGATTGGGGTCCCGCTAAAATTAATATTAGGATAGTAAAATCCCTGCAATCCGTTCGCCGACGCGCCGTTGTTGTAAGTGGCCGGAGAATTCCGGATCACCCCGGAAAAAGTAGAAGGAGTATTGGCCGTGCCCACAGTGAGTGTGCCGCTTTCGAGGTTGACGGTTCCCGAACCAGTCAGGGAGGCTATCGCCTCGTTCGCGCTTACGATATCGAAAATGCCGGGGTTATTGACCGTTACAGCCGAATTGGATGGGAGCGCGCCGTTAAAACTGGGAACCAACGTGCCGCCGCTAACGGTGGTGGCGCCTCCGTAAATGTTGGACCCGCTGAAGGTAGTCGAGCCACCACCGGTAACCAATACATTGCCGGAGCCGCTAATGACGCCTGAATAGGCGCCACTCCCGGCGGTGCCGGCATTGGAAACAGATGTGCCATTGATGGTGAGGGTGCTGTTATTATTGATGACATTGCCTGCGGCAAGCGTTTCGCCAATCGGCCCGCCCAGCGTGGCAATCGACTCACTTTTGCCGTTCAGATTAAATGTGGCACCGTTAGCCAGGAAAACCGGTGAAGCAGCAGGGACGCCGTTAGCAAGGCCCAGTTGCAGCGTGCCTCCGCTGATGGTGGTGTATCCCGTATAAGTATTGGCTGCGTTTAAAATTAGCGTGCCGGCGGTTTGGGTCAACGCGCCTGCCCCGGAAATCACACCTGACAGCGTTTGTGTGGCCGTGCTGCTGTAGTTGAACGTTCCCGCATCGGCAATGGTGTTCGCATAAGTTCCGCTGCCCAATTGGCCCGCGCCGCCAATGGTGAGCGTGCCCGCCGAGATCGTGATGGGGCCGCTGTAGGGGTTAACGCCGTTCAAGCTGAGGATGCCGGGATTATATTTGGTCAACGCCGCCGTGCCACTGATGACGCCAGCAATGTTGACCAGATTGGCAGCCGCCCCGCCGGAACCGAGTGAGACGGCCGCGCTCAAACTCCACGGTCCGCTAAAAGTCACACCGGCGGAGTTGCCAACAATATTATTGGTCGTGGTGCTCGCCACTGTGACGGAATTGGTGATGGTAATGGCGGAAGTGCCTTCCGCGACCAGCGCCCCGCCCGTGCCCACGCTCTGCAAGGTAATCGCGCCGGTGCCGAAGGCGGAGCCATTGTTGAAGTTCAAGGTGCCCGAGAACGGAACGGTGGAGTAACCCAATGCAGTCCCACCAGAATACGTATTGGCGCCATTGAGGTAGGTTTGGCCGTTGCCTTCGGGCACGAGCTGGCCGTTGCCGGCGATCACGGTGTTAATCGCCAAAAGACCCAGCGAACCGTCACTGGAGTTGTCTGAATCAAAGGCTTGAGCGCCAGTGGCCACGCTAATGACTCCGGAACCTGTGATAGTCACATTGCAGGATTTTGGAGTAAGCCCGCCATCGAAGAAGCCCGCGACGACATGGTTGGAATTCATCGTGACGGTGAAGGCGGGAGTGTTGGTGCCGGTGTTGACGCCAAAACACGCGGCCTTGCCTTCAACCCAGGCAATGGGTGAAGTTTGTCCTCCGGCGCTTCCTGTCCATTTGTTGTTTTCCCAAGTGCCGGTCATGGACCCAGTGTAGGGATCGCTTCCGCTGGTCCCCTGCGGGTCCCAATAATAGATGGCTCCGCTGCCGGAAACGGTGGCGAGCAATGCATTGGTCAAGCCGGACAAAGTGCCGTTGAATACATCCACATCACAAGCGCCACTGACGCCCGGAACCGGGACATTGGTCGAGGCATACTGCCAAACGGTCCAAACGCCCGACCCCCAGACATCATCCCCGGAGCACGAACTCCAGGGAGTTCCGGTTTGGGGGTTGTTATCGCCATCTACAGCGCCGTAATTGGCTATGTCGGAAAACCATCCGGCCACGCTGGTGTCAAAATAACCGGCGTTGCACGCACTGACGTAGATGAAGGGTTTGACGGTCACTCCGGCGTTGGCGGCGTCAGCGATGACGTCCGCGCACCAATCGTTGACCCATTCCGAGTAAGTGGAAGCGCCGACCACACCCGAAAAAACCTCCATATCCAGCATCGGCATCAAGGTCTTGCCGTCGGCCAGGATGTAACTGCCCGCTTCCGACCAAAAATAGGCCGCCTCCGCCGCAGGGGTGTTTAGATTGGGATGGGCGAAATGATAAGCGCCCATGTAAACACCCGCGGCCTTGCCGTGGTTTTCGTTAATGGTGAAGTCCCCGTCAATGACGCCGGTTCCTTCGGTGGCCTTGGCCCAGGCGAAGACCACTCCGGAACTCTTTACGTTCGTCCAGTTAACGCCCGAACCCTGGTAACTGGAGACGTCTATTCCCAGCGGGCGCTGGGCTACCGCCTGTCCCGGGCCGGTCAGAAGTCCCATACTCACTATTAAAACCGCAATCTGACCGGACGAAAACGGGGATGACTTCATAAATGGTTATAGTTCACCTACAAACAACAATTCCCCCGTGTCAAGTATGGAAATCCGCCGTTCGTAACATTTTCGTCATCTTATCCTGCCCTGCGCCGAATGGCAAGCTTAATCCGGCACTTTTTCGCTGCATTTTTGAGGGTTTTGCGCTTCTGTCCGAATTCAAAATAAGAATTGTTTTCGGCCCATTCCTTGTCCACGCTTGGCCGTCATGGCAAAGCAAGTTTTGGGTCGAAATTTGGGAGCGCTTCTTGACACAGGTGTGAAAGAAGCGGGGAAGAACCCGGTTTCCGCGCCGGAAAAAACGCTGGGCGGTTCGGGAGTTCGGACGCTGATGCAGGGGCATCCGACCAGGCTGCCGGACGTTTCGTCCAAGCCGAAGACTATGTTGCCAGGCTGGTATTTGTTGGGTGGAGACATTGTGTTGGGCGCCTTGGCGTTGGTCATTGTTTGCAAAAGTCCGCATCCCTTATCGTGGCAGAAAGAAGTTTTTTGCGCGGCGGCGGTCATTTTGGGCGGATGCCTGGCGCTGGGCGCGGTTCTCCTGCAAGAGGACGGTGAGGACCGGTAAACGGTCAGGCGCTGGCGCTGGCGTAATGGCGCATCGAAAAGCGCCAGAAAAGCTCTGAAACGGCAAAACAAACCACGGCCAGCCCCAGCAGCCAAAGCATTTCCCGCGACGACGCCAAATGATTGAGCAGCAATTTTACCGGTACGTTGGCCACCAGCAGCATCGGAACGGCAAAAGTGAAGAAGGCGCGGAAAAAACCCTGGAACGCCGTGTCGGGCTGGCGGGCTATGGTGAAGAGGCTGTAGTAACCCCAGACAATTCCCTGGGCGCGCACCGTCCAAAAAGCGACGCTGGCCAGAAGAAACATCAACGAGTAGTGAATGAGAATGCCCGCGACGCACAGCATTAGAAAACCGGCGATCTGGGCCGCGCCGGGAACCAAATGCAATTGCCGTGCGGCATAGCCCATCACCGCCAGGGCCGAGCCGGCGTTGACAAACCCGCCCAAATCGACCTGGCGCAATGAGATCAGAAAACGCGTGTTCATGGGCAGCAGCAGCATGAAGTCGAGCCGGCCGGTCCGAATCAATTCGGAAAGTTGCACGCAATTGGTCAGGAAGAACGCCTGGAAAATCTGCTGGATAAAATGCCCGGCCCCAACCAGCATGACCACCTCCCATTTGGTCCAGGTGGCAATGTGGTCGGTGTGGAGGTAGATGACGCCAATGAAGCCGAGCTGCAAACCAAACCAGAGCAACTCGACCACGATCCAGAGCAGGAAATTGCTTTTGAAGCTCATTTCCCGCACCACCGAATTGCGCCAGAGCGCCAGGTAGATGGCGGCGTGGTGGCGAAGATTACCGGCAAAACTGGAGGGGGCAGGATTCATATTTTCAGCCGCCGACCGCGGAGTATTTCCGAATGCCCCGGTTCCAAACGATGCGGGCCAGGATGAAAAAGAACAGCACCCAGCCCGATTGGATGAGCAGGCCCCGCCACAGGTCCGCCCCCTTGACCTGGCCCAGGTAGATGCCCACCGGAAAATATAATTGATAGGGAAATGGCGTGCAACTCAGCAGCCGGGACAGCATCGGCGGCAGAATATTCAAGGGAAACAAATGGCCGCCGGCGATATATTCCAGGGCGAAGACCATGAAGATGAGGGTCGAGACTTCCAGCAGCCAGAAGGCGGTCAGGGCCATGGTGTAAGACATGAAGAATTGCAGGAAGCCCGTCAACACCGTGGAAAGCAAAAAGCAGGAAAAGGCCAGCCCGCCCGCCGGAGCAACAAAATCGTGCCGCCAGCAGAATATGAAAATTCCCACCGGCACGAGCGAGACGGCGGTGTAAATCATTTTGCCGGAAAAAAACAGGCAGAGGCGGTAGGTCAGGTAATTGATTGGCTTGAGCAGGAACTGGCTGATGTTGCCGTCCTTGATGTCGGCGGCGATTTGCCAGTCGTCTTCATTGACGGCGGTGAGCGTATCAACAATCGTGACCATGAGATAATAGGAAATCATTCCGGCCAGGCTGTACCCGGCCACGGGGCCGGATTGGCCGCGATAAATGGTGCGCCATAAATAAATGGTGGCCAGCAGCGGGATGAGGCTGAACGCGCCGCGAAAGAAAAAATTAAAGCGATAAACCAGCGTGTTGGCGAACCCGATTTTTATGACGTGCCAGTATTTTTGCATGGTGCGCGCCCGAAAATTATTCGGCCAACGGCGGGTGGCGCAATTGGAAACCGGTGGCGTCCTGATAGGCCTTGGCGACGGCGAGCATTTGGGCTTCGCCAAACAATTTTTCCACAAAACAAATGCTCGTCGGCATTCCCTTGCGGGAAAATCCGTCGGGCAGCACCACGCACGGGTGCCCGGTCAAATTGGTCAGACGCAAGTTTTCATCCGCTTCCGAAGGCGCAACATACACGTCGATGTCGTTCATTGTTCGAGCCATGTCCTGAATGAGCATGAAACGAATACGCTGGGCTCGTAAATATTCCACCGCGGGGATAAAGCGGGCCGCGCGGAACACATTCGGCCACGCGTCGGCGTCCTGTTGCACCAGCAGGTCGTCCCTGCCCTGGCGAGTCAAATCATCAAACGCTGCGGCCGCTTCGGCCCGGAGCACGAGCGTGATCTGCGGAGGGAATTTTGGGAGGGAAACGGGAATCAGATTCGCTCCCAGCGCCTGAAGTTTGGCCAGTGCGGCCAGGGAATTGGCATTGTCCTTCTCGCTTGCGAAATCTTTTTTCAAATAGCCTATGCGCAACTTCGACAGATTTACTTTGGGTTGGTAATTAAAGGGCGCATCGCAGAGGGTCTGATCGATCCCATCGGGACCCTGAATGGCGTTGAAGACCAGCGCGCAATCTTCGACGGTGCGACATATCGGGCCGATTTTATCCATCGTCCAACTCAGCGTCATTGCCCCGGCGCGGCTGATCCGGCCGTAGGATGGACGCAGTCCGGTTACGCCGCAAACGGTGCATGGGGAAACAATCGAACCGAGTGTTTCCGACCCGATGCTGAAGGCAACCAGGCCCGCGGCCGTGGCCGAAGCGGGCCCGGCGGAGGAACCGTCCGAACCCTGTTGGATGTTCCAGGGATTTCGTGTTTTGCCGCCGAACCAAACATCGCCCATCGCCAGTTCGCCCATGGATAATTTTGCCACCAATACGGCCCCGGCTTCTTCAAGACGCTGCACCACCGTTGCGTTCTCATTAATGACCTGGTCCTTAAACGCCGCTGAGCCCCAGGTGGTTTTGGCTCCCTTTGTCGCCAATAAATCTTTGACCCCGTAGGGAATGCCGTGGAGCGGGCCGCGATATTTGCCCGCCGCAATTTCCCGGTCCGCCCGCCGCGCTTGTTCCAACGCCAAATCCTCCGTCAGCGTGACGACGCATTCCAATCGCGGCCCATACTTTTTGAGCCGGCCCAAATACATGCGCGTAAGCTGCACCGAAGTAATTTTACGCGACTTGATGAGGGCGGATAATTGGCCGAGCGAATAAAAGGCTGCTTGCTCCAGGTCAGCCGGCGCGGGCGTTTTTGGCGGGCGGCTCCAGCGGCATTTCCGGCGGACCGTTTCCAATTTCATTCCGATCGGAATGGGGTTGAACAAAATCGCGGGCACGGCGCTGGCGGGCAGTGCCGTTTGCCGAATGATCTCGAATTTCTTGCGCTGGTTGCGCAGTCCGTCAATCATCATTTCGCGCTTGGCCGGAGTGAATTCAAGGCCGAGAAGGGTTTCGCCTTCGGTGATGGTGGCGCCGGTAATCGGGTTGGTGGACGTTTCCGTCCCGGCCGCAGCCAGGAAGCGGGCCAGCAACAGAAAAGGGAGCATCAGGGTTGCGATTCTTACGTTCACAATCCGGGATTTAAAATCGGCGGGCCCGAAATGGCGAGCGCTATCGCGCATTCTCCCGCGATTGCGATGCGGGCTGGTAAATTCCGAAGTCGGCCAGTTCATCCTGCAAAGCTTCGATGGGCAGCCCGGCGACATTGCTGAAAGAACCGTCGATGGATTCCACCAGCACCACGCTTTTTTCCTGGATGCCATAAGCGCCGGCTTTGTCGAGCGGATCAACCTCGGTGTGGTACTGTCGGATTTGCGCGGGGGTAACGGCTCGAAATGTGACGTCGGTCTGCTCGCAGAACATCCGCTGGCGATGGGTGCGAAGATGGATCAGACAAACCCCAGTCACGACGACGTGGGTCTTCCCTTGCAAGGCCAGGATCATCTGTTCGGCCTCCGCCAAATCCGCCGGCTTGCCGAAAATAGTCTGCCCAAGAGCCACCACTGTATCGACACCCAAAGTGACGGCATCGGGATATTTCTTGGAAATGACGCGGGCCTTGCGGTAGGCGTTCAATTGGGCGACTTCGCCGGCGCTGAGATCTTCAGACTGGATTTCCTCGGCGGCGCTGGGCACCACCAGGAATTGGTATCCGAACTGGCGCAACAATTCGGAGCGCCGCGGCGAGGCGGAAGCCAGAATAAACACTGGAGTATTCATGAATGGCGTTCTCAGGCGGATTCCGCAGAGCGAATCCACCCCGGAAACTTAAGGCACGCCTGCAGGGATTGCAACCAGTTCAGGCGCCTTGGGTTCGAGGGCTTTGTGAAAGAGCGTCAGTTGGGCGGAAAAGGCTGGCTCACTGAGCACGGCGGTTGCGCCGACGGTGCTGATGTCTTCCGACAATTCCACCCATGATTTGCAGCCGCCGTAAGATTCGCGCATGGCCAGTTCGACCGGGGCAGCCAGGCGAAAAATGCGCACCGCCAAGACGTGAATCTCCTTGGAACGGCCCCAATCGAAACGCTCGGCGATCACGTCCTCGCGCCAGACATGCAGGCCGCGCAGCGCATGAGCAGCGGGGAGCGTTTCCAGGCGCTGCCAGGCCGCCACGCGCGCAAAACATTCCAACCGCACCACGCTCGGCTCGGGCAGGAGGGGCGCCAGGGCGTCAAAACGCACCTGCGCTTCGGGCAGGACTGATTCGCGTTGCTGGTGAAACAAGGTGGGGAAAAGCAGGAACTCCGGCTGCTCGACTTGGAATCCGTGGGTGCCCTCGATTAAACCACCTTTGCGCAGGATAATTATCTGCCGTCCCCGCATCAAGGCATCGACGATGACGGCCCATTCTTTAAAAGCGTGTCGCACCACAGAATTTAACACCAACCGCGCACCGCCGCAAACTCTCCGGGGAGAGCGCGACCGTCTCGGTCGCACTCGTTGGCGCCTCGCCGACGAGAATCTATGGCTACACTTTTATTTAAAATGCTCCAGCGCGTCAGTCACGGAGAAATTTCATTAAACCCTGGCTTCAGCCAGGGGAATTTGGGACAGAGAACACGCGAAACTGTCTCAACAATTTCTCGTTTTCCGCCATTGCAGGCGCATTGCCGATTCCTGAACCGCGGGCGTGCGATAAAACTCTTTTGGTTTGCTGTTTTCCAGGGGATGCCGGGAAAAAAGTTTATATGGGCAGACACACATTCCAACCCATAAAGAGAAGTCATTGGCCTTCCTCGGAGCTATTTTTGTTACGATAAACTCAAAGGGTTCAAAACGGTCGAGTTGGAACATGAAAATCTGGCCGCCTTTATACATTCGCTCGTAGGCCTGGAGCTGGAGGCTAACTTTATATTCCCCCGGCTCTTTCATTTCAAAAACATCTTCCAAATTGTAGAAACTCCCGCCTTCTTCAGTTTTCTCGCCTGCGAACACTACCTCTCCCGCCGCCGCTTGCGTGCCAGGAGTGGGGCGGATACGCAGTGTATCGTCGATTGCAATTCCCGGCTGCTCGCCAGCGGGATATTTGAGGTCATAAAAATGTTTGCCTAAATTTTCAAAGGCTTTACGAAATGGCACAGCTTTACCGTTGGGTCCAATAACCCGGGCAGAGCAAAAATACTCGTCTTTGGGAAGGTTGACCAACCCCCCTTTATTTGTTGCTGCCAACCAGTCATACTCAATCGGGCCGCTCAAAAAAAGCCCATCTATTCTCCGCAAAGCAAGCTGCATGATTGAATTGCCCACCGGCTTTGAGTGAAGGAGTTGATAGTCAGACAAAGATTGAGCCTGTGCGTTGAGAGCAGCCACAAACGCAATAATGCCCATTATCCTGGAGAATCTTTTCACTCTTTTGTGACAGTAAATTCTAACGGCTCAAAGCGCACCAGCTTGTACATAAAGTTGTGTCCACCTTTATAAATTGTCTCGTATGTTTGAAACTGAATCCGCACTCTATATTGCCCCGGTATTTTAATTTGGAACACATCCTCAAGGGAATCGAAGGTTCCGCCACCCCCTACGTCTTGAGTCGCAATCACAAAATCCGCCATTGTCTGCTGTCCCGGCCCTAAAGGCGGTCCCGTAACGTGAGCGGTTTCAGCCTTATACAATTTGTAATCTCGCTCGAGGTTTGCTCTGAGGCCGGATACTTCAAGTCAAAAAAATGCTTGCCTAATTTGCTAAAACGCGGTCGAAGTGGCATCGCGTTACTGGCAGAATCGAACATCTCGGCATGGCAAAAATATTCTTCTTTCAACAGGTCCACTTTCATCCGGCGATTGGTCACGGTCAGCCAATCGTACCGAATAGTTGAGGAACTGGGGATAGGCAAGTTTGTGTTTGGTAACCAGATTTCCAAAATCAAGTCATCGGTTGGCTTTGATTTAATTGTTCGAAACCCAGGCGACGGGTATGCGTCTGTGCCGAGCATGGCCAGGACCGCAACAGTGGTTATCACCTGAATCCGGCGTGAAAAGCGCCGGTTTTCTCAGAAAATGGCCGAAAACACGGGGTTTTGTCAAACGGGTTGTGCAGCAGTCGGTGAATTTTCAAGGTATCCCTATCGGTGTTCCAA
>Ga0182030_10014182_pt1 | contig 15764 bp, 25 predicted proteins | sample 812S3MmetaG_FD_121299 | JGI IMG/M metagenome (GOLD analysis project Ga0182030, IMG submission 121299) | Permafrost microbial communities from Stordalen Mire, Sweden - 812S3M metaG (Illumina Assembly) | ecosystem: Environmental > Terrestrial > Soil > Wetlands > Permafrost | place: Sweden...
ACCTCCGGCGAGCCTGGCGGCTGAGGGGATACACAAACACGGCCTTCCTGGGAACCTGGATCTCACGATCCCGATCCCCACGGCTGCGCCCCTGGGTGAGCCCCACCCCGACCGCGTAGCGGTCACCGATGGTAGCCGTGGCGCTTCAGCCCACGGTTGCGTGCGAAGGATGGGGGCGCGCCGCGTAGCGTCGCTCGAATCGCCTCACGACCCGTGTGCTGACGACATTTGATACGCACATCCCAACCGAGCCCGTGCACCCAGCATCCGGCCCGCCGTCCCCGGGGACATATTTGGGCGGCGCGGCAGCACCGCCCTACCGGGGTGGGCACCCATGCCCCCTGCATGGGCGCGACTCCCGGGACGGCCCCGACCGCGTAGCGGTCACCGATGGTAGCCGTGGCGCTTCAGCCCACGGTTGCGGGCGGAGAATGGGGTCGCGCCGCGTAGCGTCGCTCGAATCGCCTCACGACCCGTGTGCTGACGACATTTGATGCGCACATCCCAACCGAGCCCGGTGCAGCCAGCATCGGCCCCGCCGCACCCGGGGACATATTTGGGCGGCGCGGCAGCACCGCCCTACCCCCTGGGGGAGCATCCGCCTCCGCGCCACGCGCCCCACACCGTCCCGCCGGAGGGACACGCTCGGATGAAGCAGAAGGGGCGGAACGTCGCCGCGTCGGCTCGCCCCAATCGGTGATTTTCGGAAAGATCTTCGGAACAAGGCTGTTCCGGACGTTCTTTCGTTGCGCAAGACGCCGAAAACAGGCCTCTTCTCAGCCGAAATCGATCTTTGGAGAGATTTTCGGATTTCCCTCTCATGGATGCGTATGCGACCCCGGCCTCGATGGAGCCCCTCCTGCCAGCGGCAGGGCGGCAGACGCTTGCCAAACTGACCTGCGACATCCTGGCGGCCTCCGGCCGCCTCACCGGGCAGGTTCACGCGCCTGAGGTCCGTTTCGACGCCGGTTCCGTGGGCTGAAGCCACACGGCTACCGCCGGTGACCGCTGCGCGGTCCGGGGGCGCGGGCGCGCGGTGCGTCCGAAACGCGGCGGGCCATTGCACCCGGCAAGCCGATTCCCCGCGTCTGGCGAATACTTGGGCGGCGCGGCAGCACCGCCCTACCGGGGTGGGCACCCATGCCCCCTGCATGGGCGCGACTCCCGGGATGGCCCCGACCGCGTAGCGGTCACCGGCGGTAGCCGTGCGGCTTCAGCCCGCGGGGCCAGCATCGAGATCGCCCCGCGTCGCGTCGCGTCAGCGACGCCTGAATCGCCCGAACCCCAATGGCGGATCGGAGTTCCTGCGGTGCCGATCCATCCCTCTGCAGACCACGGTTATGCCCCATCCAACCCCAACCAAACGGACAACCGGGCGTGAAAACCACGCGCCCCCCGCCTGACCAGTGTTTCGAATCCCCGCCCGTCCCCGGGTTCGCAGTTGCCCCGCGAAGAATCTCGAAGTAAACTGGTCAATGACCGGTCACAATTGTGGAGGCCAATAATGAGTGCAACGACCGTAATTGCGGCCTCGGAGGCGAAGGCCAGATTTTCGGAACTCTTGGATCGCGTCCAGGGCGGCGAGAGTTTCTCGATCACGCTCCACGGCGAGGAGGCGGCGAAGCTCGTGCCCGCCCGGAGGCCCAGCCGTGAGCAGATTCAAGAGGTGATTCAGGGGATGAAGGCCTCGCGCAGCTTGCTGAACCGCGCCGGCCAGACGAAGCTTGGGATCAGGGATCTCATCAACGAGGGCCGGGCTTGAACTTCGTGCTGGACTGCTCACTGGCCATGGCCTTTGTCCTTCATGACGAAGCCACGCCTGATACCGACAAGATCCTGGACTCGCTGGGGGAGGGATCGCGGGCTTTCGTGCCGGCGCTTTGGCGCTGGGAGGTTGGGAACGTGCTGCTGATGGCGGAGAGGCGCAAACGCATCACGGCGGCGGAGACGAGCCGCCATTTGACCGCCCTTCAGCACCTGCCCATCGAGCTCGACGAAGACGCTTGGAGGGAGGCTTGGAGTGCGACGGCTCTCCTCGCGAGAAAGCACCGGCTCACTGTTTACGATGCGGCGTATCTCGAACTCGCGATCCGCCGGGGCGCGCCTCTCGGCTCCTTGGACGATGACCTCCGGGCGGCGGCCCGGGCTGAGGCCGTGGCGCTCATGCCCCAAACTCTGTGAGCGCCCGCCATCCGGCGCCTCCCCTTCTCTTTCAGCGGGTCGTGCCTTGGGGCAGCGTTGCGCTCCGCAACAATCTGGGCAGGTGGTCAGCGGTCGCGATGAGTCGCTCACTGGTTCCGCACGCGGAAGAAGCCGCTCGGGCTCGACGGCAAGGGGGTGGACAGGTCCAAAACTGCTCCCATCGCCGCATCGGCCGAGAGGGGCGTCCAAGTCCCGCTCCCCAGGTTGCTGCTGTATTCCAGCCCGTAGTTGAGGCCCGGTTGGCTCGAAACGCCTGCTACGAGCTGCCCGCTCTGAGCTTGGACCCGGGTGAATTGGGGCGCGGCGGGGGGCCCTGCAAGACGCCGATCTGGCTCACGACGGCCCCGATGGCGTTGGAGACCACCACGGAGTACGCTCCGAAGTGGGTGGCTCGGACGCTGGCGAAGGCGAGGACGCTGTTGGTGGCGTAGAGGATCGGGGCGCCGTTCAAGCGCCATTGAAAGACCAGGGGCAGGTGCCCGTTGGCCAGGACCAACAGCGTCGTCTGGGTGCCCGGAGTGGCGAGCGTCATCTGGGACGCATCGCGCCATCGCCGCCTGCATCCGGCGTTCGCCGCGGGTGGCCTCCTCATCGTCGCGGAGAATACGCCGCTGATTGGCCTGATTGTGACTTCGCCAGCGTGGCTGCACTTCGCGAAGTGGCTTGTGACCTGAACTCGACTCGTCTCCTGTTCGGGTTCGCGCCTGGCGCGAATACCCTGAGGGACCGTCGCAGCATGCGCGGGACCACCGGCCGCGCCTGCGCCGCACCCAGCCGGCCGGCCGGCACCTTCAGGAGCCGCCACAGGCCTTGTACGCCTTCCAGCGGCTTCAAGAAGCTGACGCGCAATACCCCACCTCAGCCGCCGCGCATGCCTCCAAGGCTCTCCGCCCCCCTTCCGCCCCCAACGCAACCGCCGGAGGGTTGTGCCGCTCCGCCTTCCGCACCCTCAACGCGTGGCTGACCCCAGCCAGCAGCGTCCCCACGCGAGGTCGCCCACTCGTGCGGGGTCCGGGAAACAACCCCTTGCAGCCGGCGTCGTTTGGCGGCACATTCTCCGCCCAGTACCAATGCTGCGAATGAACCCGCGAGTCCCTGAAATCGTGCGCCAGGCGTCGGCGGGAATCTGCCGTCCCGACCGGCTCCCGGTCGAGGATTTCGACGGCGGAGAAATCCTCGACCGACTCGATTCCGCGGTGATGACCGCCCGGGGGCTGCTAGCCGGCCGCGATGCCGGGCTCGTGCCTGAACCAACTGGCATCCCCTCCGCCAAGTTGCCCCGGGCATGAACAGCACACCTATGCCAACATCCGCGCCGCGTAAACCGGCGGTGCCACTGAGGGTGATCACGCTGGTCCATGGCACGTTTGCGCCCCGCGCCCCCTGGACGCTTCCGGATTCGGCTTTCTGCCGGAACCTCGCCCCGCTGCTGGACGCCGAGTCCGCGACGGTCTTCCGCCGCATTGAGTGGCGGGGGCTGTGGCACACTTGCGCAAATAACGGACACGATTACCGTCTCGCCGGCGGGCGGGCGTTGGGGGCGAGCCTCCACGACGCGTTCCACCAATACCCCGAGGCGGAACATTGGGTGATCGCGCACAGCCACGGCGGGATGGTGGCTTTCTACGCGCTGCGCGATCCCCAAGTTGCGGAGCGCCTCACCGGTATCGTTACGCTGGCGACGCCCTTCCTGGTGTGCAACCCACGCGACCTGTCGAACCCCGCAATCAAATTGTGCACCTTCTGGGTCGCGCCAGTCGTCTGTGTCTATGCGCTCGTCTCGGCCGCAATCCTGGGATCGAGCGTCCTCGCGTTGAAAGGCGCCGCGTTGGACCGTTTCATGCTGGCAGCGGCGCTCACCATCGGGGCGGTGACCGCCGCATATCTGGGGTGGGGTCGTGATCTGGTCCTGCGGAGGCTGCCGTTCTGGCAGCAACGCACCATGGACAAGCTCCGGCTTCCCGTGCCAACACGCCAGCGCGTCCGCTGCCTGAGCATCGGGCGCGATGAGGCGCGCGGATGGCTGCGGGCTTGGTACGTGGTGGCGGCGTGCCCCCACTGGCTCTGGAACGGGCTGATCTATGTGCCCTTCATGGTGTTGGTGTTCCTCCTGGCCCTGATTCTTGGGGATTCCTTCCTCGCGCAAATGCATGGCAAGGCGGGCCTCGCCCGCCTGGCCGGCGCGTTCCAGGCCACGCTCGGGTTGGCGATGGTCGTCGGCACGGTGCATCTCGGACTGATGGCCTTGATTCCGAAACTCACCCGCGCGCTGGGGCTGGGGTTCGGCCAGGAATCCGTCGTCGATAACCTGCTCGTGGATATCCGATCCACCCCCACGCCCGGGTCCTTTCCCGGGCTCACCGAACGGCGATTCACCTCCGTCGAGGGCGGCTGGCTCCTGCACTCGCGATTGTACGAGGCCGGAGAATCGATCGCCGATATCGCCCGATTCATCCGGGCCGGGGCGGCGCTCCCCGGCGAGAGCGGACAGTCGGAAGCCGATGGCCCAGCAAACCGCCAACCGGGTCTCGGGAACCAGCGCCGCTAGGCAACCGCTCATTGCCAACCTCGCCGCCCCCATTCTTCTGGCGGCCACCAACCCGGTCGCCCCGGTGCCCTCCCACCCGGGGGACCTCCAATCCCCCCCAGGCCAGGCTGGCGCGGCCCAGCCCCAAGCAATGCGCCTGGCACGACCGCGAACCAATCCTGCGCGGACAGAGCTGTGTTTTGTCTTCACGTGAGTGTCCATTGCGGTTGGATCTTGGAAGCGTTCGTGCTTGATCGAATCTGGAACTGGATCAGCACGGCGCTTTTCGTTTCGAATCCAGGCTACTTCAAGGGCATTTCCGTCTGTTTGGAGGACCAGCCGATGCTGGGCACTGAGCCCCAAAACATCCTGACGGACGGAATGTACTTGGTCATGTTACCGGTCGGCGCCGTGCGGGCGAACACTTGGAATCGCCAGTTCAGCACGTCCGCGACGTAAACGGTCTGATTGGGTCCTATCGCCAGGAAATGAGCCCAGGCCATTTGGCCGGGCTTGTGCCCGGGTTCGCCGAAGGCGCCAAGAATCTTGCCGCTCTGATCCAATTCGACGATCCGGTCGTATCCGCCATCGGCCATCCACACATGCTGATCCGGTGTGATCGCCAGGCCATAAGGATAACCGATGCCGGTCCATTGCTTGAGAAAGTTACCCTCGGAATCAAAGATTTGTATCCGTTGATTCTCCCGGTCGCCAACATACACGCGGCCGGCTTCGTCCACGGCCACGGTATGGGGCAGGTTGAACTCACCGATGGCAGTCCCGTATTTTCCCCAGGACTTGAGATATCTTCCATCCCGATCAAATTTGACCACCCGGGAATTGCCGTAGCCATCCGCCACGTAAATGTCGCCGTTCTTGGCGAAAGCCACATCCGCCGGCTTGTTGAACAGCCAATCCGCCTCGGCCCCCGTGTTGATCCTGCCCAGCACCAATAGGACCGTGCCGGAAGGGTCCAACTTGAGCACCAGATGGCTGCCATCGTCGGTTGTCCAGAGGTTGCCGTCAGCGTCGATGCGCAGACCATGCGGGTGGGAGAAAAGTCCCCGGCCAAGGCTTTTCACAAAATTGCCTTTTTCGTCATACTCGGCCAGCATCGGCTTGGTTCGTTGGAACAGAAAAATGTGGCCCTTCGCATTCACCGCGACGGCAGAGGCTTCGCCCGCGATCACGTCTTTGGGGGATTTGAAAAAGTTGGTCAAGACACGATAGGGCAACTCAGGAACAGGTTGAAACGGGCTGGAGGCAAGGGCCGATGCTTGGGCGCAGGCATGCCAGGGTGATACTGCGATCAATGCCAGCACGATCTCCATCAAGTTTCTCAGGTTCTTGACCGTTCTTTGGGAGCTCATCCCTGTTTTCTTAGCCCAAAACGCGGTTCGAGGCAAGGCGCGCGCAAAAGGGCCAGGAACAGGCTGCATCCGTCCGCATTCACGAGCGTCCGTTTGTGAATGGCGGAGCCTCCGGCGGGCGGGGATCACTTCTCCCACGGAGTGAGTCCCCCATAGCGGCCGGTTGGGTTCCACATATCCTGATCCCCTGCACCACTCCACCCAGGGCGGGCCATGGTGATTGGACTTTCCGGCGGCTTCGGTGGCGACCGTGACACAAAAGGAACATTCGAGCGATAACCACAGTGATCGAGATGCAACGGGTGTATGAGGAACTGCTCCAGTTCTTCAACGTGCCGGCGGACTTGTTGTGCACCGCCAGCTTGGACGGTCGGTTGACGCGGCTGGATCCGGCCTCGGAGCGGGTCTTGGGATGGTCGCGGGCGGAGCTCGTCGCCTCGCCCTTCCTGGAGTTTTTGCAGCCCGACGACCGCCGGGCCACGCGGGCGGAAGTGGACCAGCTTGCCCGGGGCACCACCACGATTCGGTTGGAGAACCGCTACTCGTGCCAGGACAGCTCCTGGCGGGGGCTGGAATCGACCGCCATCCCGTTGCCGGATGGCGGGGGGGGGGCGCTGCGCCATTGCCCGCGATGTCACCGCGCAGCGGCGATTGGAGGAGGAGGTGCTCAGGATGCCGGACCCCGGGCGGGAACGGGTGGGAGGGGAATTGCATGACGGGCTGTGCCAGCCAATGGCAGATGCTGGCGAACGGTCCCCACGTCCTCCACCTGCGGCTCCGAAACGCAAGAACCCGGGGACATTCTGGACCATGCCGCCGTCAATGGGGCGTCTCGCTGGCAACCAAGCCAGGATAGTAAACACCATGGTAAAGAGAAGCTCGGCGGCGCTCCAAGCCGCGGTCGAGGTCCACCGACGATCAATGTGGTGGGGGTCCGGCACAAGGCGAGGGGGGGGACCGCTGGTGAATCGGCGAGGCCGGTACGGTTCCAGCGATCGGTTCGGCAACGAGGCCCGAAGCCAGGCGCACTGCTGGGGCACGGGGCACCCCCGCCGCACGGCTGCAAAACGCGGTGGGACGGACCGAAGATGAACACGGTCGATGATCCCAAGGTCGCCGGGTTCGTTTGGTGGAATAACCGCCGGGGCTCCAGCGTCTAACCCGCGAAGAAATTCGCACCATCGGACTATCGCATCATGAAGAAGATCATCGCACTGGCCGCTGTGGCGCTCCTCGCCGCGTCGGGTTTAATCGTATCGGCCGCCGAGACGGACGAGCCGGGTTTCCGGCCGTTGTTCAACGCCCAGGACCTGACCGGCTGGAAAATCCGCCGTCGCGGCGCCACCAACACCTGGAGCGTCCTGCCGGGCGGCATCCTCAAGAACACCGTCCCCGAAGGCGGCCATGGCGTGGACCTGGTCACGGACAAAACATTCTGGAACTTCACCGTCCGCTACGAATACATGACGCCCCGGGACTCCAACAGCGGGTTCTACTTGAGGGGGCGGCATGAGATTCAGATCCTGGGCGACTACGAAAGCCACGGTACGAGCGATACTTGCAACGGCTCGATCTACGGATTCAAAGCGCCCGACAAGTTTGCCACCAAACCGGCCGGCCAATGGCAGACCGTCGAGGCCACCATCATTGGCAACCGCATCACCGTAATTCTCAACGGTGTGAAGATCCATGATAACGTCGAGTGCAACAAGGCTACCGGCAGCGAGATCGACGGCAAGGTCAAGACGCCCGGTCCCATATTTCTGCAAGGGGACCACGGCACCGTGAGCTTTCGCAACCTCCGGATCAAGGAACTGCCCAACGACCCGCCGCCGGGGCAGTAGGGTGCGGGGGGGGGGGAATGACGGCCCCGGCCCTCGACGCCGGTTCCTGCCCTGCTGCTCCACTTTGACCCCGGCGGTGTTTTCGCTTATGCGCGCAGTCCAGTCGGCGATCCGGCTCGCGCGGCTGGCGCGTTCAGGCAAGGCCCACGCCGGGCGCCACCGCGGCGGAACCAGCCAGCGAGCCAAGCACCGTGGTATGAAGACCTCCTTAGGACTCATGCAAAAACAAAAGCCGGATTCCAGGCGTCATTCTAACATTGTGAAATTGCGATTGGCTCGAAGAGCGGCGGAATGCGCCGCACTCCAAGCGCTCCGCGAGGCAGTCAGCCGCATAGGTGCTCGCGAAGCGTTTGGAGTGCGCCGTATTCCGGCGCTTTTGGGCGCATCCGCCGACGGGCGCGCGGAATTAAGTATTGCACCGGCGCTTACCCTCGGATCCCTCGGAAAGGCGGGGCAGCACGGAAGCGGAGTGGCACCAACTTCCCGCTCCTTTCCAGCGAGTGGTTTCACCAGATTGACCAGATTCGGGAGGTTGTCTTTAGCTTCGCACCGCGCAACGGTGAAGTCAGGAGCGGCGACGGGTCCGGGTGGGAAGCCGCTATGGGAGTCCGAACTCTGAAGGCGGCGGCTCTGGTCAGGCTTGGCGCCTTGGTGGCGCCAGGCCAGGCGACTTGCCCTGAGTGTCCCGCTCCTGCCAAACTGGTGCCAGCGCATGGCCGTAAGAATCAAAGTTTGCTGCATCAAAACCCCTGCCGGGGCGGCAATGGCAATTGCCCGTGGGGCATCCGCCCTCGGCCTTGTCTCGACCATGCCCAGTGGTCCCGGAGTGATCCCGGAGGATTTGATAGCCCGGATTGCGGCTTCGGTCCCACCACCGGTGGCGACGTTTCTGCTGACCTGCGAACACAGCGCCGAGGCGATCATCACCCAGCAGCGCCGGTGCCGTACCAATACGATCCAACTCGTTGATTATGTCCCCGCCGGGGTCTATCCGCGTTTGCGGGTGGAGTTGCCGGGCATCGCGCTGGTGCAGGTGGTGCATGTCACCGGCGTGGAGTCCGTGAACTACGCCCGGGCCGTGGCGGGACAGGTCGATGCCTTGCTGCTCGACTCCGGCAACCCGGCGCTGGCCGTCAAAGAGCTGGGCGGCACCGGACGCACTCACAACTGGATGCTCAGCCGCCAGATTCGGGATTCGGTGCCGGTTCCCGTTTTTCTTGCGGGTGGCCTCGACGCAGCGAACGTGGCCGAGGCCGTGGCCACCGTCCAACCGTTTGGCCTCGACGTTTGCAGTGGCGTCCGCACGGACGATAAACTGGACGCAAGCAAACTCCGCGACTTCCTCGAAGCTGGCCGCAGGGCAGGTAGCTGAGCATCTCCGAGAACGGGTTTTCAGCACGGGGGACGACTTTGGCGGCCAACCGGGCGGCCCAACCGCCGGCGTGGACCGTCTCGACCGGCAACGCCCCGCGCCACCGGTTGAGCCCCACCGCGGTGGCCGGGCTGGGCGCGGCCCCGGACCTCCGTGCGCGTCTGCAGGCGGCCCGCAGGTGATCGGTTTGGATCGCTACGAGTGCGAAACCGCCAACTTTAGACGAGGACTTGACCCGATGATTTCGCAGCGCGGACTCTCATCGGCGAAGCGCCCCTGGGTGATCCCCCCTGCCGCCCACGCCTGCCCCTCTCCCAGTGCCTGTTTGAAGGATGCTCCGGGGCGTCTTGCGGCGGCGCCGGCCGGCTCGCTCCCGCCTCCGCCCCAAACTCTGGCTGGGCTACGGCGGGCAGGAAGGCTTCCGCCATCGATCAGTTGGTCGAAAACCGATTGGTAAGGACCGGGCCTCACACCCAGGTCGCCGGGAAAAGGCCAATCCAGCGCGAACACCACGAAAATGACCAGGCCGATAAAGGTCGCCAGGAGGAGCACATGACTGCGTGCAGCCGCACGTCTGCCACCTTGAAGATGGAGGAGGCGATCAGCGCGACACAGCCTCCTTGCCCACCGTGGCCTTCACGGAGGTGGGCGCGGAGGCGGAAGCCAGCCGGCCAGCCCCGGCGCAAAAGCCACCTAGTATTCTTGAGCCACGCCCTGAAACACTCCGTCGCGAACAGACTCCCGTGCGCGGCCTGTCCGGCACATTCGGTCTTCACGCCCTGATCGTTCGCGTCCTCCACCCCGCACGCGCTGCTCACGTTCCCGCCACCAACGCGCTCCGCAACACCTCGCGCAATCGGGCACGCTCGGCGTCGTCGGCCCCACGGGGGACGTGGATAGGCTCACCAAACGTCATTTCGCAGCACGAGAAGGGGAGCGGGATTTGGAACCGGTCCCAGCTCTTGAGCTGGATGCGCCACCCGACCCGGCAGGAATAGGGAACGATCGGCAAGCCGGTGACTTGAGCCAGTGCCATCACGCCCTCCTGGACGACATAGCAGGGGCCGCGGGGCCCATCAGGCGTGACCGCCAGGTCGTAGCCACGCTCGGCCCAGGAGGCCAGTTCGAGCACCGCTTGGGCACCACGCCGACTGGAAGATCCCCGAACCGGTTCCACGCCGAAGCGCTGCAGGATCGCCGCCAGCAAGGCGCCGTCCTTGCTGGCACTGATGAGAGCGGCCAGGCGGGGTTGCGACTGGTGAACGCGGACGAAGCTCTCGAATGCCTTCATGCACAAGGCGAGGCGGTTGTGCCAGAGGGCAAAAATGACGGGCCCGTCGGGCAACCGGGCGGGGCCGCGCCCGCCGTTGACGCGGTAGCGCAGCGTTCCCGCCAGGAGGCGCATCCCGTTGGCCACTCCCCAAGCTGCGGCGCGCTGGCGGGCCGAAGGCGGATTCGGCACCACCAAGCCGCTGACGCGGTTGCCCGGCGGCGCCAAACCCGGTGACGATGAATTGGCCGAGCGTGCGTTCATGCGAGAGTCACCCAACTGCTATTCATGACGTTACGATTCCCGCGTTCATCGATCCTCCACCTCCCCGCCATCGAACACCCGTCAGGTGGCCGGCCCGGGCGCCGCGAGCCAACCAAGCCTGCGGTGTAAGCGTCCACCGCCGCGCTCCGGTTGCTTCCCAGCACAGCCCTGCCCTCCGGGTGGACGGATCATGGTTTAACAGGTTCATCGGGTTTGCCAAGCCTGCCTTTGAGACCCGGGCTCGGCTTGTTCACGGCGTTGGCGCCGTTGTTCCCGGGCGGCTGCCAGGCTCTGGTCACGCGTCCGGTAGATTTCGCCTGGTTGCCCTCCAGCCGGACCTTGGGCCTGACGTAGCCCGCGGCGCTGTGCGGGCGCACCGTGTCCGCCTGCTCCTTGGAGAATGGCGACGCTTTGGCGGGCCGCCGCTACGGGGAGGGGCGCGTTTCCGATTGGATTCCGGTCCGGAGCGCTGTTAAGTTCGGGATATGACGTTCGAGGAGCTGCCCGAAGAATGGCAGGAGTGGCTGGCGCTGACTCCGCTCGAGCGCTTCCGGCAAAGCGAGAAGATCTTCGCCCAATACCTGGCGATGGGAGGCAGCCTTGATCCCGACCCCGATCCGACAAGTCCTTTCTACGATGCAGCGCAATGGCGTCCAGGCGCTGCTTATGGGCGGGCAGGCCTGCGTGTTCTACGGCGCGGCGCAGGTTAGCAAGGACGTCGACCTGATCCTGTTCGCCGGGGAGGAGAATCTCTCCCGGTTGCTGGGCGCGCTGGACGCGCTCCAGGCCAGACGCATCGCTGTGCCGCGCTTCGATCCGGCGCTGCTGGCCCGCGGGCACGCGGTGCATTTCCGTTGCGCGGCGCCGGGCGTCGAGGAACTGCGGATCGATGTCATGACCCGTCTGCGCGGCCTGCCGCCTTTCTCGTCGCTGTGGGAGCGCCGGACGGTAATCGCGGGGGATCGGGGCGAGGAATTTCATCTCCTCAGCATTCCCGACCTGGTGAACGCCAAGAAAACCCAGCGGATGAAAGACTGGCCGATCATCGAATTGTTGGTGGCCATCCACTATCGTGAAAACGGCGCAGATCCCTGCCCGGACCGCGTTGGGTTCTGGCTGGCGGAAGCCAGAACTCCGGAACTGCTGGCAGAGTTGGTCCACCGGTTCCCAGCTGAAGCTCGGGATCAAACCAACCGCCGCCCGCTGCTCCGCCTCGCCCTTTCCGGCGAGACCGAGGCGCTGCGCACGGCACTGGACGCCGAAGTGCGCGCTGAACAAGCCATAGACCGCGCTTACTGGGCGCCGCTGGTCGCCGAGTTCGAGGGCTTCCGCCGCGCGGATCGGGAGGGGGCGTGAGGTGCTCCATGCGCTGGTGGTGGCGCGGGAGGGGCGGGTGGGGGTGGCGGCAGTGCTCAAGGCCCCGTGATCATGACTCAGGTGACGGGCATCGGAGTGTAGTTGGAAAATAGGCCGACGGGCGCGCTGCGAGCGCGGCTGCCTGGATGGCGAGGCGCAACGACCAGTCCGCCGACTGGTCCGCCGGCTGGTCCACCGTAGCCTTGGCGAAGGTGGAAGCCTTGGCGAAGGCGGACGCCAGCCTGCCAGCCCCGCAGCAAGACACCCCGGAGTATTCTCTGAGCACAGTCCAGGGATTTTGCCGGGCGCATCAGCTCGTTGCCAAGCTCGCGATCGGATGGCCCGTGGGCTGGCCGACACCCGCATGGTACCCGCCCGAAGGCCTGTTGCGCCCCTGGCTGAGGCGCCCGCCTTGGGTTCACATTGGCTCCTCAATCGATTTGGCCAGCGCCGTGAAAAGCTGCGGCCCGGAGCCGCTCATGTGCCAACAATCCTCCAGACGTATGCCGAATTCGCCTGGGATATAAATCCCCGGCTCATCGGAGAAACACATGCCGGCCTGCAGGGGCGACCCATCGCCATGCACCAGATACGCCGACTCGTGTCCATCGAGCCCGATACCGTGACCCGTGCGGTGTGACAGGCCCGGCAGCCGATAGCCCGGGCCCCAACCCTCGCGCTCGTAATAGCTGCGCACGGCATCATCGATCCTGCCCGCGGGCAGCCCGATCCTCGCCGTTTCCAAGGCGATCTCCTGGCCGCGTCTTACCGTCTCCCACACCTTGCGCTGACGCGCGTTGGGGGTGCCGTGCACCCAGGTGCGTGAGATGTCTGACTGATAACCGTGCACCGTGCAGCCGCAATCCATCAGAATGACACCCCCCTCCCGCACCGTCTCCGCGCGATGCGAGCCATGCGGATAGGCGGAGGACTCATTCAGCAGGACCAACGCGAATTCCGGCGCACCGCCCAATGCGACCGTGGCCTTGTCCATCAGGCTGCGAATCGCCCCGGGATCCATGCCGCGCTCCACGTGCGCGTGCACCTGGCGCAGCGCCTCGATGGTGACTGCGCTGGCGATGCGCATGAGTTCCAATTCAGCCGGTGATTTGATCAGGCGGCAGGCTCCGACCACCGGATCGCCCGACACGATCGCGTACGCGCCCGAAGCGCGACGCATGCCATCGACGATGAAGAAGCGAATGGTCGATTCGACCGCCACCGTCCCGGATGCGACCCCCCGGTCGCGCAGGCCTTGCACGAGGCGCTCGAAAGGACTGTCCGCCTCGTCCCAGGGACGAACCTCCCCGCGGACCTGGAGTGTCTCCCGCACCGACGGCTCCTCAAACGCAGGAGTCACGATGATGAGTTCCCCGCGGGCGGGAATGATTGCGGCGGTGGTCCGCTCGGATCGATGCCAGCGGATGCCGGTGAAATACTCCAACGTCGATCCCGATTCGACGACGAGCGCTCCCCATTGCTGCTCGATCACCGCGGCCTGCAACTTGACGATGCGCTGACGGCGTTCTTCCACGGAAATCGGTTTGGCGGCGGTCGTCAAAGACTTCAGATGCTGCAGCGAGGAGGCCGCGGCGGCGGTGGCAGCACCCTCCGCGATGCCCGGAGTGGCGGCGCGCGCCATACCGGCCGCGGCACTGAGGGTGGCGGTGCTCGTGGCAGCGGTGCGCAGGAAATCGCGGCGGTTCATCAGGAGTTGGACATCCGAGGGGCAAAACCGTTTGGGAATTCCGGCATCGGTTTCGCTGACGGGGTACTCGTTGGCCCCACCTCCCGCGAGGCAACTGCGCAGCCGAGGCCAACGGCTCACCGGCTCCCTCAACGCCTGGGGGCACGATGACGGACGTCGCTTGGGGTCGCCCTCCCGGCGCTCTGGCGGCGCGTGCGGAGGACCACCAACCGCACCCGCGCCGGATTCGGCACCTGGGGGGCGTTTTGCGCCCCGAAAAGGTGCTGCCCTCGACGCCACCGGATCGCGGACCGTTCCAAAACGCCTCGTCCGGCGGCCCGGATCGGCGTTGGGCCGGAGCCCGGTGCGCAGGACCTCCTCGAAGCTCGCGAGGAACAAGAGGGCCCGCCGCTGCGCCAGGGCGCCATCGGCGAGGGTCTGGGCGCTAACCCGCCCGATTTCCTAGACGGCATCGGGGTTCAAACCGGAGCCTCTTCGCCTCCGCGGAAGGCTCGTCGTCGGTGCCAAGCGGGGGAAATACCCCCCTGGCGGCGCTGCGGATCCCTGGCGTACTTTGCAACTGTGAAAACTCAACGAGGAGAGCTGCCGGTGTCCGGGGTTTTGACCGCTGCGGAGAGCCGCCCTTAAGTAACCACAGGCTATGGCTGTCAGAATCGCCTCTTCGATGGAATCGCGGCCTAAACAAGACGTTTTCCACGCCCCAACCTGCCACATCCACTCGCATGGAGCAGCAGAAACGCCCGGCGGGCCGTATCGGTGCTGGCTATGGGAAGAGGCGATTCCGCACCAAAACCGGTGAAGACACGGCTGCAGTCACCCGTACACAAACTCACCGGCGGTGCGAGGGGCACCCGCCCCGGGCAGTCCCATGGCGCATTTTCAGGGCGAGTCGGGATCAGCAAGACCCTTCCACGGCTTCGAGCTGGACAACAACCCTTTCAGCCGAGCCGCCGGCTGGTAGTAGCATGAAACGCTTGCAAAGCACTGGCGTCGCGGCCGCTGTCTTCCTCCTCGGCTGCTGGACCGTTTATCTCGCCCGCATCAAAGAACCTTCGTACCAGGGTCGCACGCTCTCACAGTGGTTGCAAACCGGCGATAAAGGAGAGCGCCTCGGACCGACGAGTCAACATGATTATCAGGTCGTGACGAGAACAGGGTCACCGATCCGATCCATCGGCACGAATGGCATCCCCACACTCTTGCGATTAATCCAGACGCACGATTCAAGACTGAAGCGGAGCTGCCTCTCATGGCTTGCCCGGCATCAGTCGATCAAATCACGGCTTCTCCCTGATTGGGAGAAACAAAACATGGGCGTCCGGGGCTTTGGCATTCTGGGCACCAATGCCATTTCCGCAATCCCTGCGCTGGTCCAGCTAACTCACAATCGTAACGGTGACGTCCAATTCACAGCGGGATACGTCTTGTTTCTCGTGTTGGGCTCTCTCCGGCACAACAAGGATGTTTGTATGCCTGTCCTTCAAGTCTTGCTCGATGATTCCGATCGAACCATCCGACTGGAGGCGGCAAACACCATGGCTGTTTGGTTTCCAGACGAAGCTGGGAAAGCTGGTGTTTACCAGACGTTTCCCCAGTTGAAGCCCCCCGGCACGAACAACATTCCAACCAACGGTCAAGTCCTGAAATAAATTTGGTACTTTTGCGTACGCAGCGAGCTAGAACGAGCAGGGGGGCGTGCTTCGTGCTCACTAGCACCAATGCCGTTTAGGAATTCGGAAAGTTGAATGCATAAAGTATGACAAATCAGCAACTTAGGCATTGTACAAAGATCGACAGTTGGGTATTACCCTCGGGATGCGAAACCAATCTGTCGTTCCCGTCGGTGCTTAC
>Ga0182030_10014186_pt1 | contig 15762 bp, 17 predicted proteins | sample 812S3MmetaG_FD_121299 | JGI IMG/M metagenome (GOLD analysis project Ga0182030, IMG submission 121299) | Permafrost microbial communities from Stordalen Mire, Sweden - 812S3M metaG (Illumina Assembly) | ecosystem: Environmental > Terrestrial > Soil > Wetlands > Permafrost | place: Sweden...
GTTGTTGTTTGGGAGGAAGATTTACACTCGTGGAGGAACTTTGATATACAAGTAATGAGTGTCGCCCAAATTCCTACCATAGTGAGAGGTAATATCATCTGCGGCAAAACACTGCCATGCATACGCATCCAGTATGGCAACTTGGAATGTCTTGCAATATCACGTGGACCGACCTATATCAGGGGAGTCAGTGTCCATCAATTTTTGATTGCCCCTAATTCAGATAGTAAGAATGAATTGGACCTACGAAGTACTCATCCAACTCATTGATATGCTTACTGTCCCTCTTCCCACCCGTCATAGGCGTCGCCGTCCCCGAAATATGCATATCGAAGCCTGATTTGGACAACGTCGACCTCCTGGACTGTTGATTGAAAGGCGGAATATGAGCAATATTGATCGATTGATGATTGTGCGATGTGAATTCGTGATCCGTAGCAGAGGGCACACCGGTAGCAGCCCCAGAACCTCCTTCTTCCGCCATTGTGAATGATCAATCTCTGTCTCTGAAAAGGAAAAACGAAGGCAATCTAAATGTAAGATCCACGGTGACAGGCGATTAATTCGAAATTTATTATGGAGAATTTAAAGAAATAAACGAAGGTTTGGGAAAAGATGGAGATGAATGAACCGCTCTTACACACGTTGCTTTTCAAAGGTGAAAAATAAAATAAAATTCGTAGACGAGACTCAGGGGCAAGGGACATTGACATTCACCTGTAGTCAGCGTAGGAGTGGGTCCTAGTAACGTTTCGGAGACGTCTGAACATTGGCCGGAGGTTGATATGAAAGAGGAAAGATTTACTAATTGATACGATGGAATACATGGTTGGTTGCGCAATCTGCCAAGGGGACGATGGAACTGGAGTGCTGTGCTAGGAGAACAAGGGATGGAAGAACGGCAGTCGGGGCTGAGTCGGGTTGGGCTCCTGTTAGTAAGACACGTTTGCTAAGAAGGATAGACATGCAATGGTAAGGAGAGGAGACCATACAAGACCTCTAATGGCATAAAACGGCGGACATCAAATTGGGGATGGAGATGTATGAAGTGTACGCGACGTGGGTTTGGCATTGCGTTGGTTGCAGGGCCCCTGGTGGCCTCGTGTATTTTGTTTCAGGTCGTCCAAGCACTGGACCCTGGCGTTATTAGAATTTATTAGAGTTCTGCCGCGTGAAACATTTGTCAAATCAAACGGGAAGTTCTAGACTGAAACTGATTCGTGGTCAAAGTGGAGAGTGAGACGATGGAAGAGCGGTGAGCTTTGAGCTTTGAGCTTTGAAAGGCCCCATGGGCCACCATGGCATTGGATGACTTCGATTCATCAGTCATTAATCAGAACATACTCAGCTCACAAAGTGCTTACAGAAGACAAGTAAAATACAACGACGACCATGTAAATAGCAGAAGGTACGCGAAGTTTACAATTTAAATGGACCGAGTTGGTCAGGCATGGCTCAGAAGCTGGCCGGTTGCTAACTTTTGTCAAGAATACTAGTACCTCTCTACAACGGTCCACGGCCTACGTCTCTGGTATAACAAAGCTCAACTAGGCAAGGAGATGCATCTGAAAGATCTGGGCTTTAGGAGAAAGGAGTGATCATGAACGGTCCATATTTGACAAGGCTGATAAGCCGAGGCTCCAAAGGACGAGGCTGAAAAGCTTACTAGTATATAGTCAGAAAGTCATGTGCTTCTTCACATGCCATTGCCATTCCCCGGTGCAACGAAAGGGTAAGCAACCCCCCCGGAGTTGATTCCAACCAATACCAACGACAAGAAACCCCGACATTCGCCCTCGACTCTCTCTTGATTCGACAAGATACAAAGGTACATACACCGAGGTCGATCTAATCAGGTCATACGGACGACAAGACCTGGCAATTTACGCACAACAGAGATGACCTAAGATCCTCTTCCTCGCTGTCGCTCCTATGGATTGGTTCCTCATATCAGGTTCTCTTGTATTTCTAGCATTATAGAGATCGTATAGAATCGAATTAGCATGGGTGGCGGCATTGCATGCACACCTTCCTCCAAAGCTTCCTTCTTTGAAATCCAACATCAGATGTCAAGATGATAGGTAGGTAAGACCAGCATTGGCAAGGCGAGGCGAAATGCTAATGGCATCGAGATCATGTCCTAGGGCGCCCTTCTGTGCATTTCCGAAAGATTCAAGTTCTAGCGGTTGTCTCCTTCTGGTCTTTCTACCTGTTCAGGCAAGTCCTCCATCTGCACCTGCCGACTCTGCTAATATACCATAGAGGGAATAGCCATGGCCCTCCCACAGTCCGAAAGCTCTCACGCAGACTCTCTAAATTCCTCACACCATGGCAGACGGTCGTCATAACCCTTCTCTACCTCTATATTGCGCGGAATTTGGACAAGCTCCTCAACCTCGAAAGTCCCGAACCCCTTGCGAATCTATATACAAGATCATACTTCCGAGCAACATGGGTCACAACGGCGATGGATGCTGGGTTCTGGACTGCAATGCGGATACGGAGAAAATGGTTTAGAGATATCTGCAGCATGGTGTTCACCGTCTACTACCTCATTGCTGCCGAACAAGCAGACGAGAAGGTTAGGAAGGTCAGAGGAATGCTGACGGTCGATCATCTTCGAGTTAGCTGGAATAAAGGAACAACAACGTACCTAAGCTTCATCCAGAATTTGTTGCGCCCAAGATTGATGAGATACCCACCGCGTCAGATCAGAATTCCTCGACCCCCGAACAGTGACTACAAGGAACCGGTCAATGGCTGGCTATACTTCGATGGACCTTTATCAGCGCTCAAAAATCATACAAAAGTAGTGTTGGATATACCTGGTGGTGGGTTTGTGGCGATGGGTCCTAGAACGAACGATGATAAGTTACTCGCCTGGGCGGGAAAGACAAGTTTGCCTATATTGAGCTTGGATTACAAGAAGGCCCCCGAGTTTCCATACCCGTATGCTCTGAATGAGTGTTACGATGTCTACAGCACCATTATTACGAGTCGAGGACGTTGCGTGGGACTATCCGGCGACGTGGTTCCTAAAGTCGTGATTACAGGAGACAGTGCCGGAGGAAATCTTGCAACAAGCACCACATTGATGATCATAGAATCAGGTTCAACGGAGACTCGACAATACCAAGGACAAGGATCACTGCCAATCCCTGATGGCTTGGTTCTCATCTATCCTGGACTTGATATGAACATTGGGAATTGGATGTCGGATGAACAGATGTCACTGATCAAGGATCGACGGATGCGCAAAACGAATAGAAACATTATCCGGAGGAAGAGTATGCAGTATACGTTAGCGGCAGGAACACCGCATGCGTCCGAGCACGAGGAAGAGGATTATTTTGCAAAGGCTTCATCGCCGCCTGTTGATGATTCGAAGACCCCATCACTTGGAGCACCTTCGCCTCAGTTTTCTACGGCACCTCCAACCCTGCTTTCTCCAACTACGACGAAACATCACAAGCATCAACCATCTGGCTCACATCACCCAGAGCCGCTGAAGACGAGATTGGCAATGTCATCCATGATATCTTATTTCAATGATCGTATCCTCACACCAGAGATGATGCGAGCAATGATCATTCTCTACATCGGGCCGCACAACAGACCAGATTTCAGTCAAGACTACCTGCTCTCGCCTATCCTCGCGCCCGAGTCCCTGTTAGCCCTCTTCCCAAAGACGTATTTCCTTACCGGTGAACGTGATCCGCTGGTAGACGATACGGTCATTTTTGCTGGTCGTATCCGCCGCGCAAAAGCTGCGAAACATCAAGCCGAGCAATCGAGCAATGTTCATCTTCGGAAAGAATTTGATGACAGAGACGTTGTCGAAGTTGCGCTCATCCCCGGGATCAGTCATGGCTTTCTGCAATTCGTGGGTGTCTTCCCTGAAGGCTGGAAATACATAAACCGATGTGCCCGCTGGATTGAACATATTTTCGCCGAAGCTGAAACAAAAGACTTAAATGCTGGCCTGTTGACCCCTGGTGGATATCTTGATGCTGGAAGCAGTATGAATCTAGATGGACATCACATGAGACGGCGAACTGAGAGTTCAGGGGAAGAAGATATGGGCCTGGAGATGAGCATGAGTAGTTCTCGCAAAGGGAAAGGAAAAGAGACTAAGAAATTGGATGAGAAAAGGAAAGAGGAGAGAAGGAATAAAGAGAGACTGTTGAGGGAAGAAATGGACAAGAGAAGAGAACAAAAAGGTGTGGGTGGGAGAAAGAAGAGCTTAGTCAGTCTGGCGAGCAGTGATGACCTACTCAGTAGACGGATGTTGGGTCTTGTGGGCTCACTCACAAGCAGAGGCGATGGCGGTGATGCCGATGAATGACGAGTGTACGAACGGGTACAAATTTACGACGGGTCGAGGGTGCAACATATGATCCATTTGAATTCGCCTCGACAGAATCCAGACCCCCCGTCGAAAGATTGGATCATAATGGAATGAGGTGTTCTCTACCCAATCTATCTCAGCTGTTCGTGCTACTATTTTAATGCTTTCCAATATCAAGTAGATACCTGGAGTTCGCACAATAGTCTGCAACAACCTCTCGAATCGTTCGACCCTCATCAAACCTCCAGTTACAGGATCTTCACTCCCACCACATTTCCAATCTCCATTCAGATGCCATTTCTCAATTGCTTGAATGTTGAGTGCGCCCCACAATATAATCAATATTCTTCGTATACCACTCTCTAATCATTTTTCAAAGCCTCATTAATTCCCTCAGTTTCAGACAGCTACATAATGCTTCCTCCAATAAGTGACTCCGTCCTCTCCGTTCCATCCCACCATCGCCCCCAAACATCAATTATATTCCAAAGTCCGAGCAGCAAACATGTATCTAACAACACCCACCCACCTTGCCTCTATCCTGCTATCTACGGCTGTGAAAGCTTTTTAATGTCCTTCTGTACCTTCTGATTAGAAATAACTGATTCATGTTTATCGTAACTCAGTGTACGAGGTTGATCGAGTTCAAGTTGCTGGTGGCAAGCACACTACCAGGCTGGGTGTGGGTAGAGGTGCGAAGGAATTGGGGCTAGAATTGAAAGGTTTGAGATTGAAAAAAGGGGGTGAAGAGTGGTTCACGGGTGTTGATTGCAAGTATTATTATCTGAGATTTTGGCTGGGGTCGTTGTGAATTTCATTGCGGGGTCCACTTTAGACAATTGGTATGAGGACATCGCAAGAGCACTTATTAGTCCAATGACGCATCATCAACGATTTTCATTGTTTCAATGTTCGTAACACATTGCGCTATGCAACAAAATCCACCTACCTCAACGGCCTATGACTCTTCCTCACCTCACTCTCCACAACTTTAACCATCGGCCCCTCAATCCTCTTCACCTTTCTCCCCTCCCACCACATCATTACTCCCGCAGCCAAACTGACTCCACATCCCAATCCAATAAACGTGCCTGTCGACCATGTCGGCCTATTAAACCTATTATATCCCCACATCATGGCAGCCAACACACATTGAAACAGCGTATTGAGGACCATCATCCAGATGACGAAACTCAACTTCCAGATCTTCGTCGGTGGCGCTTCCTCACCCGTAAACGTAACCCTTTTCTTTACCTCCTCCGGAGCGGATTCCAGATCATTAGAAGATTCACCATACCAAGTAGGCGGCCTAAACCACGCCACATTCTGCTCATTCAGCCTTCCCATCGCATACCGATCCCTCTTAACCCTCGCCCTGATCAGCCACCACAAATCCCTGAACCTCCATGGCGCCAGCCCGAAACCCGTCACACAAAACAGTGCATTCAGAATCTGACTATCAATCTCCAGCCATATCTTCCTCGGGCTTTGCAAAGAGTCTTTTGAGGGATGATTCATAGCGGGACAAGCGCCAAGTAGGAGAAAAAAGAGCATAGCTCCCCAAGCAACGATGTTGATGCCGTAGATCGTCATTAGGAAACCGGTGGGTGTGGTGAAGAATTTCCAGAAAGCAGAAAAGCCGTTTCCTATCGTCTTAATCCAGGTATGTTTCTCTTTCGTCTCGGATTGTTCCAATAACGTCTGTTTCCTTTCTAATCTCGGCCGCTGCTGTCCCTTCTCTTCGCCTTTATCGTCTTCTCCTTGCTGTAGTACTTCGGCCCCTTCTAAAACCGTCGCACGAGTCTTAGAGCGAGTGAGAGAGGTGGAGAGGATAGGAGACCCGTCTTCATCTGTGGTGACTGTTCGTGCACTGTGTCCATGCTCATTGAACTCTATGTTCTCGCCGCCGGCGACAGGTTCCCGCAGTTCGGTCAGCGTAGGCGCGTAGGCAATCGCAGTTCCGGTTGCAGCCCACATCCCAGGTTGGGGATTGAAGTTGTAGGCGCGGTCGGCGAGGGAGAGGGAGGTGGAGCGGAGGCGGGATACGAAGGTAGAGGGAGGGGAGGTGGGCGTTGGTTCCCCATCGTTAGACATTTGAGAGCTGGGGGTTTGTTATATCGAGGTGATGATGTTTGATGGGTCGCTGTCACGATCTCACGGCAGAACGAAACTGCAGTGAAAGGAAAATGCAGCGCGCGAGAGGCTGTTTCCTCTACATCAACGTAACGTCCTCTGTGATGTCCGCGAGGCCTGTATACTCCTCGGTCCCGACGAAATGGGCAGCGCGAACACGACACACCAACGATGAAGAATTAAGAAAGACTGAAAGGATTCATAACTGAAATGAATAGAACGATTGGGCGCTAATCGTACTGTTGTTCGCTATTTTAGCCTTCTGAGCTTCTGTACGAGGCTGCCAACCAGAAGAAATTGATAACGAAATAGCCTTTCTAGTGCTGTAGATCGGCCACTTGGCATGGTTACCCCTAAACCACCAGACCCCTAGAACCTTTCAAGAGGTTGAACATTTCGTGCGCACGCTTTGGTGTTCGATCACCACATGGTAAATCAGAAAGGAATCCAGCTGCAGACTTCTACTAGAATACTTTTCTAGAAGAGTGAGCTCCCATGATCTTCAGAGATGCAGAAGAACGTGTCTTATGGGAATCGTTATATTAATCCCGATACAAGCATATGCGAGGCCCGTATAACGCCCGGCAATGGCTGCTGCAGGCATGATAGCGCGCAGATCAAGCCTCAGTTGGTCCTGCTAGTCGCTAAAGACAACTCTTACGGCGCATTCCATATCACCTGCATGCTGAAATGTAATCACAAACCAACGTTTCTAATCCCCGGTAAGGCTTGTCAAAACGCAAACGGATGTCCCTATTGGACATAGCTAGGCCTGCGATCTCGGGCTAGAAAGCTCGAGTCCCATGCGGCTTGATTACGGCGTAGCCTTTGCTGAAGATAGATAGGTAGATATTTCCTTTGTCCTCACCTGCAATCCTTTTCCTCTTCCAACAAGCCACCAACGTCGTTATAGACGCGACTATGACAGAGAGGAGAGGCTCAGCGTTTGAGAAGCTCACAAGGTACAAGTCCAAGCCAAATGAAAGTGATTCTAGCTCCTCGGAAGACGTCGGTCAAGTCATTCTCACAACCGATGATTCCGAAATCCAAGCCCAAGTTCTAGGAGATGGACGTGTCGATGTCAAGTTGAGCGAGAAAGCCTTGAAACTCACGAAAAAATGGGAGAAGAGAGCACATCTAGCATTTCCGTTGGGAGAGAACTTAACTCGCAACAACAGGAATTACGAGACCAGTTTCCAATCCGTGTTAGGCAAATACCAAGGAATCCCGAAATTGAATATCGCGATACATATTGTGGGATCCAGAGGCGACGTTCAGCCCTTTGTTTCAATTGGGCAGATACTTACACAACCGCCTTATGGGCATCGAGTGAGGATATGTACGCACCCGGTGTTCAAGGACTTTGTAGAGGAGAATGGGCTGGAGTTCTTTTCGATTGGTGGGGATCCGGCAACACTAATGGCGTATATGGTTAAGAATCCAGGACTTATGCCAGGGAGAGAAAGTTGGAAAGCAGGAGATGTAGGGAAGCGACGAGCAGATATCGCGGAGATTCTGCAAGGGACTTGGAGGAGTTGTGTAGAGCCGGGAAATGGAATGGGAGGAGAGAGGAAGTGTCCGAATATTGAGAAGTCGACGGAGGGGGCTGACCGGCTCTTCATTGCCGATGCTATTATTGCGAATCCTCCGAGTTATGGGCATATACATTGTGCAGAGAAGTTGGGCATACCACTTCATATGATGTTCACGTATGTTGTGCTACTCTAGTCCGGTAATTGAGCTGACTTTTATAGTATGCCATGGTCTCCCACGCAATACTTCCCTCATCCTCTTGCCTCGATCGAACGAAATGGTTCGGATCCGAATCTTGCGAATTATATATCATACACGCTTATGGAGCTTTTAGCATGGCAAGGGTAGGACTCTGCAGCTGCTTGGTAAGATGAGGACTGATTGTGTCTAGATTGGGGGATGTGATCAATGGCTTCCGCATGAAGACTCTCCACCTGGACGCCATAAGTCCACTCTGGGGGCATATGCTTCTTTCAAGAATGAAGGTACCCTTCACATATGCGTGGTGAGTACATATATCCATATCAGCAGCAGCAATTGATTTCGTAAGGTCTTCCTCCTTGATACCCAAACCATCAGATTGGGGATCCCACATCAACGTCAGTGGATTCTCATTCTTAAAAGCAGCCTCAAATTATAAACCACCCGAGGATCTTGTCAAGTTCTTAGAAGCCGGTCCACCCCCATTATACATTGGTTTTGGATCTATCGTAGTGGATAACCCCAATGAATTAACTGAAATGATATTCAGCGCCGTCAAGAAAACAGGCGTCCGAGCATTGGTATCCAAAGGCTGGGGAGGCTTAGGAGCCGAAGAAGCACCCGAGAATGTATTCATGTTAGGCAACTGTCCACATGATTGGCTTTTTCAATATGTATCCTGCGTCGTACATCACGGTGGTGCAGGAACAAGCGCGATTGGAATTGCCATGGGAAAACCTACAGTTGTCGTTCCCTTCTTTGGAGATCAGCCATTCTGGGGTGCAATGATCTTTCGAGCGGGAGCAGGACCAGAACCAGTACCTTTCAAGAAGATGACGGCGGATATCCTAGCAGAGAGTATAACTCGAGCCCTTCAACCAGACATTCAATCCGCTGTCAAAGAGATGAGCGAGAAGATTGCAGGAGAAAATGGTGCAGCAGATGCAGCATCTAGCTTCCATCAATCTCTTAACTACGACTCAATGCGCTGTCTCCTAAGTCCCGAACACGTTGCAGTATGGCGAGTCAAAAAGACGAATCTACGACTGAGTGGTCTAGCAGCCGCAACCCTAATCGACCATGGCCAAATGGTACTCTCAGATCTAAAACTGTACGTTCCCCCAACCTCAACCAGTCTACGCTAACCCTCCACAGCGTCAAACACCGCGACTGGTACATCGACGAAGGAGCCTCCAACCCCCTCATCGGCGCCTTGGCATTCGTCTCCTCAACCGTAACCAATACCATCCTCTCCTTCACCTCCTACACACACTCCCTTCAACACACAATCCGCAAACCCTCTCCCCAAGCCTCCGACGAAGACTACTCCCCCAAACTTGATCTCACTCCAACAAACGAACTCCGCGAAGTTCCAACCCGCTTCCCCCTATCAGCAGTAATGAACTACCCCCCCTCGCACGTCGAACAGATCGCCTACCGCATGGCCTCGAAACGTCTCCCCAAACGCCAAAATCGCTCGAAAGCCCGTCGCGCTCCTCATAAATCTCATACCTGGTCTCCTCTCAGCCTCCACCACTCCAACACAACCTCCGTAGCCGAAAAAGAAGCGCGAGCCCTGCACCACTCAAGATCACATGGAAAAGTCCACGATGCGGCGCATGATACGGGGGATTTTGTTGGTAGTGTGATAGGAACAGGACTTCGGGCCCCGGTAGCGTTTTTCTATAATTTGGCGAATGGGTTTCATAATGCGCCGAGTTTTATACTGCATGATCGGACTGTTCGGCGGCGCGACAATATCACTGGTCTTGGTTCTGGCGCCAAAGTCGCTGCTAAAGGCCTCACTTTCAACCTTTATGATGGTGTTACGGGGTTAGTTACGCATCCGTATAGAGAAATCAAGCGCTCTCCCACTCCGAAAGGTTTGGCGAAGGGGGTAGGGAAGGGGTTTGGTGGGTTATGGTGTAAGAGTTTAGCGGGGGTATTTGGGGTGCCGGGGTATGTGTTGAAAGGGTGTGAGAAACAGGTTGAGAAGAGATGGGATAGGGATTTGAAGGCGAAGGTGTTGGAGGTTAGGTTGAGGCAGGGGTTGGCAGCGTATTCGAGGTGTGGAGTGGAGGAGAAGGAGGAGATTTTGGGGAGGTGGAGGGAGTTTGGGGGAGAGTTGAAGAGTGTGAGGTGAGAGGAGATTTTTGGGATGTGAAAGAGGTGTGATATTTGCTATGATAGGTGTTTGGGATATGGAAGGGGATAAAATTTCAGGGCGTGAATTTTATAAGGACGGAAAGTGAGTCTTGATACAGGATAGATAATTATTGTCAGAATTGAGCAAGTACCGGGTGAACTTTGCTCCTAGAGTTTTGAGCTGCAACTTTTCGTTTGAACATCTATAAATTTCATGTCTGCGCAAGAGATTGAATATCTAACACATGGTTACACAACCAATTGACGAAAAAGCTTCTCAAGTTACACAAAATTGGGTGATAATTCCACGTGATCCACTTTGAGACATGGCTTCGGGGAACATCACCGAGCCACTATATATCCATGTATTACAGCTCATTAGCCCAGATATATCAGTCCGCCACATCCCTCACCATTTCAAACAAATCCTGTCCAAAACCTTCCATCCCCGCTTGTGCCGTCTTTTCTGCACACCATCCCGCTATCATATATCTGCAAGACCGGCCTCGATTTCATTTTCTTAGGGAGTTTCACGAAATCACTACCCCGTGATCTACCTTCGTCATGTCCTCGTAAGATCCCTTCCCCGCATACCAATTTCTCTCTAACTTTCCCAGAAAACCCTTCATGGTCGACCCCCTAGGCGATTTCATCCCTTGGCTAGTAGCCCAAGCCCAGCCTTTGTCCTCCCCAACCCCTCCTTCCCATAATAATCCATCGGATAAATGCCCCCATTCACCTTCTCCCAATCCTGCTTCTGACCCAGCACAATCAACGCCTCATACGGCGTCAAAAGCGGCCGAGGAAACGCATACCCCCAATCGATGCTAAGTCTCGGACACGCTACTTGCACCCAGCACTCGACATCCTCCATCATAGCCAACTTCCCGGGAAAGATTTCTGATAGAAGGAGATTTATGTATGGGATTTTGAGGGCCGTTAATTGGGTCTCGATTAGGGACATAGTATGCGGATTTCCTTGCCGGCCGAGAGATCCGAGAATAAGACCCCATTTCTTTGCTGATTTAGCGGTTGTGATAGCGTCTCGACGGAGAGTATGCATTTCTTTATGGTCGTAGTGCTCGCGGGTTAGTTTCCGAGAATAGGGATCGTAGCGGTAAGCTGGGATATCGGGGTTGTGTATCATTGCGCTTTCGAGATGAAAACGTCCGTCCCCGAGGTAGAGGATTATATCAACGTTGTCGGTGGTGGTGAGACGTGGAGACGTGCAGCCTAGGATTTCTCCTTTGCTTAGGGGTGCGATTTGGGGGATTAAGATTTTGTAGCCGGCTTTCTCGAGGGGCGCGCGGACGCCGTGAAGGGTGGCATTAAATTGAATTGTTCCCACCATGGCGATTGTCTTTCCTGAGGGGAAATTCTTCTCCAGTGTGCTGAGGAGATGTGAGGTGTCGATGCTGATATCTACGAATACGTAAAGCGTCTTGATCTTGGTGACATCCACTGGGATTAGGCATGAATGTGCGTAATGTACTAGCAGATCGCAGCCCAAAGCTCGTGCCGTGTAGTCATCGATACAACATGCTCCGTATGTAACATCTCCCATTATAAGCGTCTCGATTCCAGGGCAGAATTGGGTGAGGATGTCGGATATAGTTGTCGCAAAAAGTAGCAAACCCTCTGGCATCTGCAAAGCCACTTTCTTCGAGCCATTTGTTCGTATTCGATGAATAGTCTTGTGGATTTCGAAGGAGTAGTTCAGAGGGAGGAGGGCATTTGCGGCATTGATGTCGGCGTCGTTCAGGATTTCGGGAGGGACTTGATTCAACGTTCGAGGTGTCCTCCGTGGAGTTGAGACTGACAGATATCAGCATTTTCCCAATGGTATATGGTAGGAGACCTTACCTTGGACCGCCCCGCTGTCCTCAATGCTCCCACTACCTCCATTCTTCGAAGCAGTCTCTGCGGCTTGCTCTGCGGCTTGCCTCCTACCAACGAATCTCTTCTTTGGTTGTCTTTGTGCTTTTATCTCCTCGTCTCTCTCTTCAATGTCGGCGGCAACTCCTAAGTCGACTTGTGCTCGATCGTCCTCCATTTTGGATGGTGGTTGTAGATTGAGAAATTTTGAGGTGTGGCGGAAATGAAAGACCCCGCGATTTTATTCCCACCCCTCTTCAATACCAGCACCAGGATTTTCTTGCGTTCAGCGTCGTCAACATTTTCTCTAGGGCATTCTCTATATATTCGCTTTAAGTGAAATATATACCTCTATTTAATCTCACCTCCCTAGCACCCATGCACTCGGATTTGACGGCGCATCGTCATTGCCTTTGCCACCATGTGGATGACCTGAGTAGCTCTTACTAGTATGTCCAATTGCTAGGAGAAACGTATCTCATAAGAAGGGCACCTGCACCTTGCTAATTTTTCTCTTTGCTTCTCTGTTTTTTCTTGTCCAACCTTGTTTATCTATCTTCGCTCCGGGAATGGGATCAGGTGGCCTTCGCCGTAATAGCCAGCAGGATCAGAAAGTTCTGACAAGCAGAATTGACGGGAATTTCTTGCACTCCAGATACGAGAACCTGCTTTTCGAGACTTCATCGTTAGGGCAAAAGACTCTACACAGCTCCAGTAAGCATACAAGGGCCCTGAAGTGGAAGCGGACGAGGTGCTGCATGATAGAGCCGACTTGACCGAGTCAGCCGGTGCTACTGAGTACTAATCCTCCCCACACTCTAGCCTATACTAGCCATAATGCTGTAGAGCCGGCAGTCACTCATCATATATTTATAAATGACTATGCCTCCGCTCCTCAATGAACATTTCCTACAGGGTATCTTTCACACTTTGAAGTCCTTCGTCTAGTTATATTTATTTATCCCACTCTATCGACGTCATGCTCGACCTCGTCGAGATCGACAGCCTCGAGGCTGTTGTGATTATCGATAATGAACTCGATCCCATGTCCTGGATTCAACCAAACACTGTCAAGGTTACAGGACACTGGGTCGATATCGGTCTCTCCCAATCACATCACCAGCCCGAGCGAGATAATGCAACAGAAATTCCCATGGAAGCAATGTGCTGTGGTGCCCATGGACTGTCGGTTTTATTGGTAGGATTTTCCATTTCTGATGAGGCTCTGCTGATACTTGATAGACCGCAATCAGAGGCGACACCAAACATACCATGATGTTTGATACCGGGCCTGAAGGAGACGCATGGGAGCGAAGTGCGAAACGGCTTGGAGTTGACCTATCCACAGTTGAAGTGATACAATTATCTCACTGGCACCGGGATCATTCTGGCGGGATGCTCAGAGCAATTGAGATGATCACCTCCGCCAAGAAAGATAAATCTCTATCTCCATCGGTTGAGGTGGATTTACACCCCTCGCGACCCGACTACCGAGGATTCAATTTTGGAGGAAAGAATGTTTCAATGCCAGCTGATCCTACTTTTGCAGGGATTGAGAATGCTGGCGGCGTTATCTTAAAGAATTCGAAGCCGCATACGGTTCTGGGTGGGATGTTTGCCGTCTCAGGTTATATTCCAGGTACAGCACCTTATGAGACGGGCTTGAGCAATGGGATACAGTTCTATGAGAAAACCGGGAAGTGGGAGGAAGATAAAGAGATGGCCGATGAGAGGTTTCTGATGTGTAATCTCAAAGGTAGGTGTTCCAATAGAGCCGATTTGAACAACACCCATTCCTAACCACGTGAGTAGGAAAAGGGATCATCATGTTCACCGGTTGCAGTCACAGAGGAGTAGTCAACGCTTCTCGCGAGGCCGTCAACCTTCTCGACAATAAATTCCCTCTACATGCTATCCTAGGCGGCTACCATCTCGCCATGAATGATGACGCACGAGTGAAAGAGACAGTCCAAGATCTGAAGGCTTTAAATCCGAATGTGCTACTTCCAGGCCATTGCTCAGGGTGGAGAGTAAAGTTTGAGATTGAGAAAGAAATGCCGGGGCATTTGGTACCTTGCACAGTTGGGAGCAAGATCCTGTTTTAGGGTAAAAGTATTAGGATTGAGTGAAGTGAAGGATACTCGCGATATATCAGGAATTGACGATCCTATAGGGTACATTAATTGCTGGGGAAAAGATAACCATCAAATCAAATCTTCGCTCCAACTCTCAAACATCTCATTAAATTAACCTAGAAACCCAAGACCATTACCCTCCACTCCTTCATACCAGGACCGAACACCTCCCTAGCCCACTTATCTACCAACGATGCCCATACGAACGATGATGGCCATGATGACCATGGCTGTGACCATGACGATGACCACCTTCGCCTCTACTCCCTCCTGTCATTCCGCTCCCACCTTGTTCCATATGAACATGGATCTCTAGAGGTTGCTGTGCTCGCTGTTCTCGCGCTTGGTTTTCTCGACCGCAGGGAATACAGAAGCGGTGACCGGGTTTGGCTTTGTAGTAGTTGCAGCGTGGACAGATGTGACCCATGGTCTGGTACCTGGGGATGAGTTTCTGGTTTGGAAAGGTGGATGGGGATATACTAACAGATTGCTTAGATGAGGGTTGTAGAGGTGAGTGGTTTAAAATGGGCGTGTTGAGCTCGCTTATGAATGTTTCTGTTTGACTTCTGACGGAACTTTTTAGCAAGAAAAAGATCGAGAACCTTGCTGGATGTACTGACTGGAATTTATTGATGATGGCTATGAATTTTCACCAGAATCCAGCGACATCGACCCCTCTTATAACCATATCACGACCGGCCCCCAAAGTCCTAGACGCCTCACCTGCACAACACCGCCACTTTCGCGGCTTTTTTTACGCCTTCCTCCAACCAATAAACCTCATTCAATCTGACACTCAGCCTCTCGTCGCATTGCGAAGGGAGCGTTGTCCTCTCAAACAAGGGTCGAACACGGTGCGACCAATTCAAACGCGGGGAAAGATGACACTGCCTTTAGGCGGCACCTTCATCCACAGGGTCACGATTGCCGTGATTGGACTGGTCAGGATGTCCTGCATATGACTGTTATTTAAATAGGTGCCTACAATGCTAAGCCATTGTTAATAACGAATGAGGGGGAGGATGATTTGCAATGTCGGTTCGGAATTGGACGGTCTGCATAGGTGGCAGCGGGTGGCTTATAGAATGTGTCTCAGTCACGGAGCAGGTAAATCACGTGCTACTAGCACGTGACGTGCTTAGCGAAGCTCTCTATAAATACTCTTGTTTCACTTGAGTACTACTTAGTTCTATAGAATATTATTATATACTTTACTTTATTTGAAAAAGTATTATAATATATAATAGTTATAAGTCTAAAGCTATTTATATATTAATAAAATAATATACTATATAGTAATTATATATTTATAAGCTTAAAGTTATATTCTTGAATTACTTAATTATTATTATAAAGCTTGTTTTATATAGTCTTATAATTATAAGTATAATA
>Ga0182030_10014189_pt1 | contig 15762 bp, 11 predicted proteins | sample 812S3MmetaG_FD_121299 | JGI IMG/M metagenome (GOLD analysis project Ga0182030, IMG submission 121299) | Permafrost microbial communities from Stordalen Mire, Sweden - 812S3M metaG (Illumina Assembly) | ecosystem: Environmental > Terrestrial > Soil > Wetlands > Permafrost | place: Sweden...
AATGTCAAAGCCCCGGGTCAACCATACATACGCTGTGAGGACGGCAATAGCGAGTGTGGCGTAGGCGTATTCCAGAAGATACCCGAGAGTGCCGGATGAGAACGACAGGTGAGGAAATCCATACACCGTGACGCCTTCGATCTGCCGCCGGGATGGCCATCTGCCGAACTCCGGACTGATGACCGATACCTCGTATCCATTCCTCGTAAGCGCTCGGGCCTCTTTGCTCACTCGAGCATCTCGCAGATAGCTGCAATTCTCCAGAATCATGAGAACTCGATTGGGTTTCCTAAGCATGAATCGGGGTGAACACGGTTGTGATTTTGCGGGTATCGCGGTGCGGTCTTGCAGAACACACAGGCAATCGACCGGGGGCAGCGACTCGTTGTGCGCCTCCCCCGTTCGGGGGAAGCTTCGTCGAGAACGGTGGCAGTATTGATGAATCGCCGCTCTTATCCCTCGTCGCCAAGAACAGGCTAGTGAACGACAGCGTTAAGGTTGGTAGGCGGGTTGATGGCGCTTCCGTAGCAATTGTTCGCGTCGAAATTCATAATACTGTTGGTAAACGATCCATTGGCATAGCAAGTCTGGGAGGGAATGGCATAGCCATGTCCACCGGGCCCGGTTCCACCGCTGACATCGGGGCCAGCCGGAGGCCACACCGCGCTACCCCACCAGTTCGGCTGCGCCAACAGGTAAAAGGAGTTGGGCAGATTGTGACTGTCAGGTACCGGATTCGAATACAAACTGATGCCGCTTGGGACTTCGGATGCATTCCATTGCGCTGCCCCGTTCATCACATCGTAATTGCCCCAACGCATTACCGTGCTGATCACCATCGGGTCATTCGGAACCGGCGCACCGTTGGAACACTCCGACTGGGACCAGCCCAGATTGTAGATGCTGGTGTCGCAGGCGGCCGAGGTCGGCTCATTGCTTTGGTAGTGAGTATGGTAGCCGGCCGTCCCCAGCACGTTCCCGATCAAATTGTCATAGCGGCTGTAGGACATCAGAATAATGGGAACGGTCTGTTGCACGTCGCCGGGAGCCAATCCGCTGTACTGATTGCGGAAAACAGTCGAAAAATTGTGGGTTCCGTGGATCGCGTCCTCCATGAAGCCGGTGCCGACATTGCCCTCGATCAGGTTCATACCAACGCCGGCGTCGTGCGCCCAAGTTGGCCCCGGCATCTGCCAGGTCTTATTGGTGTAGTAGTTGTTAATGTCGTAGTTGTAGGCGAAGACCGAACCAGAGGTGTTGCCCACCAAGATGGGTGCAGTGACGGCCTGGAAGATGTTGTTTTCCACCAGAAGATCGGCCGACTGCCAGGGTTCCACTCCATAGCTTAAGTTCTCGGCATTCAGCGTTCCGTAGAAATAGCTGTCCCGAACCGTCACCTGAGCGGAATACTGCAGCCAGACGTGGTTCCGGTTGCCGCGAATCGATCGAACATTCTTCATCCAGCACTGATACGCATTGAAGAACATGGTTCCACTGACTTCGTTGCTACTGCTATGGTCGAGCGTCAGGTTCTCAATGCCCGACCCGCTGATCAGCGAAGTCGCCCAGAACGCTCCCGGATTGTGCGAACTTCGCCAATTGGGCAAGTAGAGGCCAGGAGAGATTGTGACCGTGTTGCCGTTGATGGCTTTGACCAGCTTGTACTCCTGCTGGTTCCGATCCAAATTTTCGCCCCCCGTGCAGCCGGAAACGCTTCCGGCGTTACTGCAATTCCTTCCCGGCGAACCTCCCTCGCTGGAACAGGCGGTGGTGTCGCAAACAAACATCTGGCCGGGATCGGAAGCATCGTTGTCCTGATCGAGGATGAGCAATTGGCCCACCGACAGTCCCGCGGTTGAACTCAAGGTGAGCTGAGTGGCTCCCTGGGCGTAGCCTGCAGTCCACGATGCCGTGTGTTGCGGGCCCCCGTTCCAGTTAAAGCTGCCCTCGAGACAGACATCCGCAATCGGGCCGCCGCACCCGGCGCCCGCGCTGAACACGAGGGTCGTGTTGGTAGGCCCTGCGCCGCGAAGCGTGACGTTATTGTGCCCTCCGAAGTCAATGGCCGAGGACAACTTGTAGGTGCCGGTATTCAGGTAGACGACTTGTCCACCGGGGCAAGACGCGATTGCCGCACTAATCTGACCCGCCGTGGCGCCCGGATTCAGGGTGGCGCAGACCGTGGTGCGACTCGGAACGCCTCCGGGTACGCCCGGCTGCCAGGCGACCGCGCGGGTCGGATCGAGAATTCCGGTCCAAGACTGGCCATTGGCAAAGGCGGAGAAGAACAGCAACATTGCGATCAGGGGGAATAAAACTTTGTTTCGCATTTTACCTCGTTGACGCTCCGACAAACACCCGACAGACGGCCACTGCACGGTGAAGCTCTGAATCGCGCTGCTGATCCGTGAAAGGCCTGCCCTCGATCAAACTCACCTCTGGCTGGCTTCGCGGTGTGGGTCGGAATCGCCCTACAAGCAGCCTATGCGATGAAGGCGATGTTCTCAAGACACGGAAGTGCATTTTCCCGAACCAGGAAGGCATGACCCCAGGGCCATGCCCCCTATGGAACCCCCAGTCACTCCTTCATTCCGGGATCGCAGTCTATAACGGGGTCGGGGTTCGCGCTTCGTATAACGACATGGATGCGCTCGGGGCGCCGCTCTTGCCGATAAATTGGCGATGCCATAGTTCGAACGTCAGGAGGGCGAAGAGCTGTCTCCGGTGATCCTGCCGGCCGCTGACATGTTCGCGGATCAACTTGTCGATCGCGGACGATTGGAAGTAAACCAGGCATGCGGCATCGGGCGAAAGCAGCATCTCGCGCACATACCCCGTAAGTTCTGATCGAAACCAGCGATCAATCGGAGTGTCGAATCCGCGTTTTTGCCGGCCGAGGACCTCCGGCGGCAACCATTTTGCGATTGCCTTCTTGTGGATGTATTTGTGAGTTCTTCCCCGTATGCGCAGGGATGGCGGCAAGGCTTCGATGGCGCGCATGTAGTCGAGATCGAGGAATGGCACCCGAGCTTCGATCGATGCCGCCATCGACATTTTGTCGCCATAGGTCAACAGGTCGTCGCTCAAGGACAGGCGGGTGTCGACGTACGTCATCTGCACCAGAGGGTCGGCATTTTCCATGCCCGTGCGCCAATAGTCGATCACCTCACAGACGTGCTCGAACCGGCCCTCAGGAAGCATCCCCGGCTGCCACAACTCCTGTTTCATCGTCTCGGAGAACACGGCGTAGACTTTGGCAAAGCGTTCCGTGATGTTCTCAATCGCCAGACTGCGCGCCGCGCGTTTGAGTCGCTCCTGCCGAGGCAAGGCCTCGATCAGGGGTCGAATCATCCGGTCGCGCAGCAATGGGGGAAGGCCCCGATAGAGAGATCCATAGCGCTCTCCCCAATGCCGCGAGTACCCGGCAAAAGGCTCGTCCGCGCCTTGGCCGGTCAGGACGACGGTCACCTGTTCGCGGGCCAGGCGGCACACCGAATACATGGCCAGCGCGGAGGTGGTCGCGATCGGCTCATCCATATGCCAAATGGCTTTTTGCAGCAGGTCCTGATAATCCAGACTGCCCAAAATCACTTCCTCGTGCTCGGTGCCGAACAGAGCCGCCGTCGCGCGCGCCTCCTTGAGTTCGTTGATATCGTCACTGTCGGCGAATCCCACGGTAAAGGTACGCACCGGGTGGTCCGTGAGCTGGCTCATGATCGCAACCACAGCTCCCGAGTCAACCCCCCCGCTCAGCAGGGCGCCGATGGGGACATCGCTGATCATCTGCCGGCGAACCGCTTTCTCGAGACGCTCTTGCAGAAGGGCGATCCAGTCGGACTCGCTCAGATGGTCCCTTTGTTGCTCTTTTGGAGGGTGAAAATACCGTTCGACCCGGCACGTGGTTGCATCTTGGATCAGGCGATGTCCGGGCGCCAGCTTTCGAATGTTCGCAAACATCGTATGCGGCGAAGGGACAAATCGAAACGTCAGATACAAATCCAGCGCCCGGCGATCGACCTCGCGCGGAATGGTGGAGTCAACAAGCAGGGCCTTGATCTCCGAAGCCCACGCCAGCCGGCTGCGGTCAGCATAATAGTACAGTGGCTTGACCCCAAAATGGTCGCGTGCCAACAGCAGGCGCTGTTTTTTCGCATCCCATACCGCCAGTCCGAACATGCCGTTCAAATGGCTGACGCAGTCGTCGCCCCATTCTTCATAACCGTGCACGATGACTTCGGTATCCGATCGGGTCTTGAAGACGTGCCCTTTCGCCTCTAGTTCGCGGCGCAAGTCCTGGAAATTGTAGATTTCCCCATTGAGGACCACCCAGACCGTACCATCTTCGTTGGACAACGGCTGGTGCCCGCCTTCCACGTCGATGATGCTAAGGCGGCGAATCCCGAGCGCAATGGGACCGTCGAGATACTGGCCCTCTTCGTCCGGCCCCCGGTGAACGATCTCCGAGAGCATCCTCTTCATGAGGATGGAGCCATTCTCCACGGGCTTGCGGCTGTACCAACCGGCAATTCCACACATAGAATTTAATCTCTTCTCACGGCACGGAACGGGTGTTCACTCGACCTCGGAACGTCGCGCAGCGTCTTCTTTCCGAGGCCAGTGAAGTACTCCAGCAAACTCTAACTAGCAGAACTCCGCTGCAAGAACTCCAGCCTAGGGTGGAGGAGTTTTTCGTTTTCCGTTAAAGCACAGGCTCTTTCTCATTGAGGCTGGCAACGATTGGACCGGGGAAAGCTGCGGCTTGCGGACCCGTCCGCCGTCGAAAAAGCCGCCCGACGGGGAGCATTTCGCCCATGAGGCGAATCAGTTCTTGCACCGGGCCATAGCCTCCATGCAACACGACAACCAAGCCAAGATACAAAACCAGGAAGAGCGTCGAGCTGACCATCATGTGGGAGGCAGCGGCGATCCAGCCCGAATCGGGTAACCACGAACTCGATGAGCGCACCAGGACGGCGGAAATCACGCCGGCGAGCAGCGACGCGACCACGTATCTCCAGACATCGGCCAGCACTGTCCAGGCACTCAGTTCGATCGGCTTGCCGGCGTACCAGAATGCGGGAACAGTCAGCACCCAGAAGGAAACGGTCCAGGCCAAGGCGATCCCCACCGGCCCCCAGTGGAGTCCGGCGATAAACAGCAAAACGGTTACGGTAAACTCGACGATACCCCAACGCAGCCAGCGATCCGCGCGTCCGAGCGACAAGTGGATCCAGCCGTGGGTGTAATAGAGAAGCATGGCGCCAATCCCGGGCCCAAAATAGACGAAGATCCGTCCCGACTCATCCCATCGTGGGCCCAGGAGCAGCCGAATCACATCGTGACCCACCAAGGTCAGATCCGCACCCACTGCCATGCCTACAAACGCGATCACCCGCAAAGCACTGAGCAGGTAGCGTCGGTATTGCACCGGGTCACTGCGAAGGCGGCTCAGGGCCGAAACCGCGACCCCGGCGAGAGGCGTGACCAACTGGCTGGCAGGAAGGGCAAAGAGGTCGTAAGCTTTCTTGTAATATCCCAGCGAAACCGAGCCCAACTGCCATCCCACCAGAAGGTTATCTGTATTCCAGGTGCAGTAGTTAGCGATGAAACGTCCGTATGTGGTCGTCGCGAACTTCACCATGGAAGCCGTTCCCGGGGCGCGACGCGGAAAACTCGGAACCCACCGGCAGAGCGACCACGCTCCCACCGCCAGGGCAAGCGATTGCACGATCAACCCTGTCACCAGCGCCCAATATCCCCAGCCTGCCCAGCCCAGGGCAATCGACACGGCTACGTACAAGGTTCGCGCCACGATGTCGTTGACGGAAACCGCCGAGAAACGCATCGCGCGTTTCAGCAAGGCCAGGTGTTGGACCGAGAGAGTCGTGATCAATATCGTCACCGACACGCCAACGGCGACGTATTTGACCCGTTCTTCGTGGTAAAAATGCGCCAGCAGCGATCCCGATGCGGCGAAAGCTAAGGTTAGGAGCGCGCCCGCACCGACATTGATCCAAAACATGTTATTGACGAGATCGCGGTCTATGGAGTCCCGCTGGATGACCGCCTCGGTAAATCCGTTCAGGCCGAAGTTGATCAGCAGCAGACTGAAGGTCGTGACCATGGCCACCACGCCAAAGTCGCTCGGAGTGAGCAGGCGCGCCAACACCACGGTGGCAATCATCTGCACCGCCAATGAGAAACCGCCAGAGAGAACGGTCACCCCCGCGCCGCGCACCGAAGCCCGTCGCAAATGCTCGTCTGCCACCGTGGGCTGGAATGCTCCGCGCTCGTCGAACGGTTTCATTCAAACTCCTGGCGCAGCTGCAAGGGAAGGTTCACCACCGCCAGCAGGAACATGATCCACACCGGATGAAGTTCCCGGAAAGCATGTTCGGTGAAGTTGTAGATCACGGCGACGACCAGAAATGCCAACTGGAGGCTGCCGAGAGCAGGTGCCCGGCGAACCGCCTGAATCGCGTTCCGGTAGCCCCATATCAGGACCGTTCCGACCAGGATCAGTCCTACCCAGCCTAAATCCAAATAGACCTCGAGATAGCCATTGTGCGCCTGGTTGAGATGCTGCCCGTTGGCGACCCAGATCTGATTCAGACGCGGACCCAACCAGAAACTCTCATATCCGGCGCCGAAGACGGGATTGACGGCTAGGGGAAGAACGATGCTCCAGATCCTCGTCCTGCCGGTCAGTGACGAGTCCCTGCCAACCGCTGCAGTGAGGCCGAGCGACGGCATCAGAAACAGAGCGACCAAGACCAACAACAGCACGAAGGCGACCAGGGAATGAATCAGGACACGGTTGCGCCGCATGGTTGGCCGGCTCGCCAGCAGCATTACGACCCCGCCGAAAACAAGGCATCCCAGCGAGGTGGCGGAATCCGCCAAATGAAACAAATAGAAAGCAAGAGTCAGCACGGCCGCGTTGGCCAAAAGCGTTCTTCGCGAATGTTCCTTGAATCCACGCCGGATCGTGGACAGAATGCACCAGAACGACCCGAGTCCGAATATCAGGCAGACATAGCCCAGACCATTCTTGCCGGTGGCAACCCCCACGTTGTAAGCCTCGCCCGTCCATTCGCTCCAGCCGCGACCGAGTGTCGGATAATAACGAATCAGCAAAATCGAAAGCGGAAGCAGAACAAAACCCGGCCAGGTGAGAAACCGTCGCATGGCCGCGCGCGGCCGGGGGTCGGTGAAGACCACCAACACCATGGCCAAATCGCCCGTCGCCTTGATCCAGCGCTTGAACGCCGTCATCGGAAAATCCGACCAGCAAACGCTCACCGCGCAATACAGGAAAAAGCAGAGCAGCGGACCATTGGCGCGCAGCACTTTGACCACTTGCCGCCGCCTCCGGATCAGGACCGAAAACCCTGCGAGCGCTAACCCGGCAAACACCGATGCATCGAACGAACTTCCTTCCTCTAACTCGCTGGACGACGCTTCCGCCCCCACTCTGCCCTCCAGCCATTGCCCCACGGTCCGCGATGCGCAGATCGACAACCAGAGGATCGGGATCAGAAGCGCGACCGATACACGCGCTTTGTCCCGATCCAGAAAAAAGAAGGTCGCAATCGCCAGAAAGCAGAATGCGGTCGCTAATCCAGGAGGCATCGATGTTCATCCACGAACGGCGCTTCTTTGGCTCGCGAGCCTACGCAAAGACGGCACGATACAGTCCGTCGATCGCGGGAGACTTCCCCCGCATGCGGTGCAATACTTCCACGCTGAACAGGGTTAGAACGGCGGCTGCGAGGAGACACGCTGCACGCCCGATCCATCCAAGATCCATGGTGTGGGATGCCTTGAAGAGCACTTGCAGGATGACGATCTGCGCTATGTATCCGATGAGGGAATACTTGCCCAGCAGGATGACTGCCTGGCGTGCTCCCCACACTCCGCCGCCGGTCGTGCCCAGCAGATAAATGATCATGACGTTCAGGCAGACTCCGACGATCTGCAACGGGTAAATCACATTCCAGATGGTGATCGCTGCCAGATAGGCAATGTACCCGGCGATGATCGCGTACGGGTATGAGGCCATGGCGTTGATTCTGCCGACCGATAGATATCCCACGCTGATGCCCAACAGACCAATCGCCAGGTGCTCCAGATTCGGAATCTTGATTCCATACCATTGCAACCCGAGCACCACGCTCAGCACGACGCCGAATGCGTAAAGAAATATGTACTTGTACCGCGACACCGCCAGCAGGCCCGCAGCCGCCAACAGCAAATAACTGATGGGAACCAAAATGTAGAAGGACGCCACTTTTCCGTTGGCAAGCTCGGTGTTGCCGCTGAGATAGATCGCGGACAGATTGCGCGAGGACCACGCGTCGCCGATCGTCTGCCCGCTATGCACCAATTGGCTGATGATGAGGTTCAGGCCGATGAACACCGCCATGAGTCTCACGCCGCGTTGCGCCAGGCGCTTCGCCAGGCCGGCATCGTTGATGTCGTATCTCGAGAGATAGACATTCGAAATCAGAAACCCGGTGATAAAAATGAAAGACGGAGTTACGAACCTCAGGTACCGGTAGAAGTTCCCCTCGCTGGCGACGAAATAGTTTAGCCAATGGTACAAAACCATCAGGAGCACAAGCGCGCCCTTGGCAAAATCGAGCGCCGCGATTCGAGTTGTGGGACCTTTCTTTGTAGGCATAGGATCGTGCGCTTTCGTCATCGAACCTCGACTCCGCCTCGACTCGGAGACCGGGGCCTCTTAACCGCCCTGACTTGGATCGAGAAAGAGTCGATGCAGCAGTTCCAGTGTCAGGAGGTTATGAATCTCGTAGGTATAGTTGCGGAGCCCGCTGAGGTGGCCCTCGACTACCGCCCGAACCCGCTCGGGGTGGAGATACCCTCGACCGAGCGTCCGGGGATCCAGCAGCACTTCGCGGACGTAATTCGAAAGAACATCGCGATACCAGATGCGAAAATGGTGAAACTTGTGCCGGCCGAGAAAGAGTCTCTCTGGATGCAGCGCCGAAACGGCATGATCGATGCGGGCCAGCCAGTGCGGCATACCGCTGTCGTAGGCGTATTCCGCTTTGAAGAAAAATTCTAATGTGGATCGGCGCACAGATCCGAAAACGGTGGACGGATTTGCGGTCACGCCCCGGTCCGTCGGTATCCGCCAGAGATCGCTGTTTCCATCCGTGATCAGGCGCAGGCAGACGTCATTGGCCAGGTCTTTCGACGAGGGAGCCCGGAATACGGTCCGCACCAGATCGTTGTCCAGATAGGGCGAGCGCAGCGACAGTTGCGTCTGCTCCACTGAGAGCAGACCATAATGATGCCAGGGAGCCTGCCGAAACGCGGCAAATGTTAGCGGGTGGCATTCGGCCACTTTCCAGTAGGTTTGCCGGCCGCCTTCGACGTGGGCCAGGAACTCATCCTGAAACAACCCCGGCGAGGGATCTCCCGGCCGGAAGGCGCGAGAGAATCGAAGAACCTCGCTGCCATAATTTCCTGTCATCCGAACCGGGGCGATCGCCCGCGCTTTCTCATTCAAATAAAGATCCGGCGAATGGACCAGGCTCAGGCATCCATCGGTAAGGTAAACGGTGCGTTCGGCATAGTGAGCGAATCGTGAGAGAAACTCGGCGCCAACCGGAATGATTTGGTGGGTTTGTCCGCACGCCCGCGCTACCTGTTCCCCCACGGCTACGTCGCGGCACTGCCGCTTGCCCTCATCTTCACCAAAGGTGTAACAAGGAAGCTCTCCCGGCTTCGGCCGGCGGCAAGCCATGATCATCCTTCCGTCTAGGCCGCCCGTCAGGGACATCGCCACCCGCTCGCTGCCATTGAAATAGCGGGGAAGGTTTCGCGTGAACACCGTCTGCAATTCCCTGTAATAACTCTCCGCGTCGAGAGGCTCCTGGTTCTCCCATTCTTGGGGCTGAAAGTAACTGGCTTTCCGTTCAATCGAACCGTTGCCAAAAGTCCAGGCGGACCCGGCGGGCAGGATGCTTATGCCCTGGAACAATGTGCGATTCGCGAGCGCGCAGCCGCAGGAGACAAACTCGCCCAGTCCGCGCCAGTCTGGAGTCCGGAGTTCGGGTCGAACCTTTAAAATCGCCTTGGCCTCGCCCGCGAAGTAAAACGCGTCGGCCGACTCGTGATAGTAAAGCCGGTGCATGCTGTAGCGATCGTTGAACAGCATCGCCAAGCGCCGGCTGCGATCCACCAGAAAACCTTGGAACCAGCCGTTCAAGCCGGCCGGGAAAGACGGATCCTCTTCGTAGCGGCGGACGAGATAGGAAGGCCCGCCCGGACCTGCATCCTGGCCGCGCGAATCGAGGCGGAGAGCAGTCCCAGGTTCGGGAAATTCTTCTCCCGAGAATACCAACGTGATGTCTCCCGTTTGGTTCCGGATTGGCATCCCGTCGGAAAAAGAGTTCTGGCGCGCGCACCAACCCAGATACACGCCCAACCCCTCATCCACCCACGTCCCGGTTGTATAAAAAGATTCGTGGCGAAGGGCTTCCACCATCTGCACCAGCTGCCCCTCGGCGCGAGCGCGCGGGAGTTTGGTGACGAGGCCGACTATGCCTGGCAATGTCCTGGATCCTTCCTAGACCGCTTCCGACATCGACTGCAGTTTACGGTTGTGGCGGGCATTGCGAAGCTGGCGCAGCCGGGAAACCACGGCTTCCGGAACATGATCCGTCCATCGCTTGTGTAAGCCCAGATGAAGCGCGACTTTACCCCAGGGCGTCAAGGGAACAAAGTACCGGGGAAGATCCACGCGTTTGAACCCATTGTTCTCCTTGAAATCCATCAAACTGTCTCGTTCCTTATTGCCCTCGCTGAATCGTGAGTACACCAGGTAAGGGATTCCCCGGTCGGCGCAGGCGCGAACGGCATGGGCCAGCAGTCCGTTGGTGGGCGCTTTGTCGCGGTGGCTCATCATCGATACGATGTGAAGCAACCCGGCCTGCGTCCGGGTCTCATCGCACAACAGTTTTACAAAGCCGATCAAACGGTCCTCGAAAAAAGCGCCAATGAAAATGCTCTGCTCCAGGAAGGTCCCCGCCTCCCGATGCACCGTGGCGACATCCTTGCCAAAGTGCGCGAACGGCTTGCCCTGGCGGACGGGGCTTTCGTTATAGACCTCCCAGATCCCCTGCACGAGGGCGTCGTCAAAAGGCACCTCGCGGATGGCGACCCCTTTTTTCTCGGGTTTTCGAACCATGTTCCGGGTCTTGGTGTCGACCTGTTTTGTCCACCAGTGATCGAAGGTGGAAACCGACAAAACCGCCAGATTATCCTGCACGGTGAAAAACTGGAACTTAGGTTTGGTCTCGGGCGGCCTTTGCATAAAGGTGAAAAGATCGACCCGTGCTTTCGACTCTCGCAGTTCGTGGATCGCCAGCTGCGGATCCTGGAAATAATCGTAGGTATCCGCGTCCAGAGCGGCGACACGAATCAAGCTTCCCGTTATCCTGATTTCCTTGCCGCAAATTCTTATCATTCCAATTCCCTCGATACGACTGAATTAAAATTCGGCCAGCGTGGGGGGGGTCTCGAGCCTGCCTGATATCCCGGCCAGGTTGAGCGAGCGCTACTTTATTGGGCCTGCACCGGCAGCAACTGCCGGTCGAGCTGAGCGAAAATGGCATCCATGATGCGCGCCGTAAGCAGGATTTCGCGATACGGGATGGGGACGGCGGAATCCTGCCGGATGGAATCGTAAAAAGCCTCAATCAAAAATTTCATTCCCGCAGTCATGTGGAAATCATTGCCCAAAAACGCGCGCAAATTGGATCGCAGGTTGCCGAGGCTCTGACGCGCCAGAATGACCGGTGGAAGAAATTTTTCCAGATAGCTCTTGAACCGAGTGCCGCGAATCTTGAGCAGCGTCTCCTGATCCGGGTCGAGAACGAGACCATTCGCCGTGCCATACACCCGAAGCTCATGCAGCGGAGGACGCATCTGGGAAGAAAAAGTGAAGTAGCCGGCGGTGCTCTCATCACCCGCGATGATCACCCGCAGTTCGTCGATGAGCTCTTCCTCGCCCAGACTCCTCAGCAGCGGACTGGTGAAACCATAGGCGATCACCTGCGGCGTATCGGTCGGGAGGAACTCCGCAATCCTGGAGACGCCGTGACTGATGACGTTGTGCAGCAGTTTCCCGGGCAGCTTGCGCACCCAGTGGTTCTTGTCGCCCAATAGCGCGCTGGCATAACCCGCCCGCCCCAACTCATAGCAGTAATAACTCTCAACCTGCACCACTCGGTCGCCAAGGTACCCGCTCGCGACCAGCGCGCGCATGCGCCGGGTCGCCGGGCTGAATTGGGCATCGTGTCCCACGGTGAGCTTCAGGTTCCTGGCCTGGGCCCGGGCAATAATTTCTTGCGCGTCCTCCTCGAACAGCGTGAAGGGTTTTTCCACATAGACATGGCAGCCCGCTTCCAGGCAAAGCATAGCTAGCTCAAAGTGGCTTTGCGGCGGCGTCGTAATGTGCACCACATCGGGCCGCGCCTCGCGAAGAAGCTGGGCCACGTCGCTGAAATACGCTTTGACCGGGAAGCGCTCGTACAGTTGCTTGGCCAGCAGCAATTCCCGATCGCAGACCCCCACCATCTCGCAACCAGCAATCCGAGCGATCTGGGAGGCATGAGCATCTGCGATCTTGCCGCAGCCGATGATCGCGACCTTAAGCAAGTGAGCCTCGTTCCCGGCAGCTTGCCAAATAACGGTCCAAACCATCCGCCATCGCCACCGTCGGCCGCCAGCCCACTCGCGTTTTCAGTTTTTCGTTGGAGTACCGACTGCTCTTCCACAACGCGTGCCATCGCCGGCGGTTAAACACCGGCGGGATCTGGCCTTCCGACCAATTCGAATAGCCCTCCCACGCCCAGCATAAAAGGTAGCTGGCCCAGTGGGGCATGTAGATGGATCGGAAGTTCTTGACCCTGCGCTTGTACAGACGCAGAAACTTCAGGCTCGAGGGCAGATCGTCATCCACCACATTGAACACTTCGCCTTCCACCCCTTCACTCAGTCCCGCTAGCACGATGGCGTCGGCGCAGTTGTCCACGTAAGTAAAAGGAATCTTGTTCCAGCCCCCGAAATGAACGAACAGACCGAAGGTGTCCACTCCGACCCGGCTCGGAATGCTTCCCTTGCCCGGCCCGTAGACCGATCCCGGCCGGATGATGACATGGGAGAACCCGAAGCGACGGCTGTAGTCGACAACCAGTTCGTCTTGCTTGATCTTGGCGAAGCAGTAGGCATCCCCGCGCAATTCCGGATGCGCTTCCACCGGCGAAGATTCGTCGAGCAGCCGGCCCTGCTTGTCCTGATTCGAATACACCGCGAAGGAACTGATATTCACAAAGCGCCGCAAAGAACCGGACTCCAATCCCGCCTCCAGCAGATTGCGAGTCGTGATGACCGAGTTCATGAACGCATCGGGATAGGATTTGTCGCTGCCGCCTGCAGCCAGGTGAATGATCGCCGCTGCGCCCGCCACTGCGGCGGCGCAGTCCTTCGGAGACAGGAGATTGCCCGCGACCACTTTCAGTTTCGCATCGGCTGGCCGTTCAACGGCCTCGAGACGGCTCCGATCGCTGGTGGAACGGGCCAGGCAGACCAAGTCGCGAAACCCGAACTGGAACAGAGCATGGACAACCCTGGATCCAATAAACCCGGTGGCGCCGGTAATCAAGATGCGTTCGCCGGCGGCAATCGCAAATTTCCCGGATTTTGCCGGTTGCCCGACTGCCGGACTACTCCGTGACATACGGCTCCCGGATCGGATTGATTTTCATGACTGCTAGCAATTTGCCCAGGTGGTCGCAGAGCTTGATGGAGAGGCCCATGAAACGATCATGCCCCCCGAGCAGCGCAAAGGGCAGAAGTATCGCGTATGCTGGAACCGCGACCAGGGACCGGACGATATCGCGAGTTCCAAAAGTGGGATGCAGCACCGAAGCCGCCCCTTGCAGGAGAGCCCTCCGCATCATGAAGGAGCGTTTCCAGCGCACCGGTGGAACCACCTCATAGACCACTGCCTCATTCGACCACACGAATCGATGCCCTGCAGCGATCATGCGCCGGAAAAAGTCCTGATCTTCCCCCGAGCGAAATTCCGGCCGGAAGGCGGCGCCCTCCGCGGGCAGAATTCGTCTCCGCACAAGCGTGTTGTTGGTCCTGCCCTGGCTCCAGTCAATCATCAAACCCGTCGTATACGCGGCTCTGTCGTAGAAATTGCCCTTCAGTATCCAGTGCGGAGGCGCTTCGTCAAAATGACGCTTGACCGGACCGACCGCTCCCTCCACCCCGTACTTTTCGCACGCGCTCAACAACGAAACCAACCAGTTGACTGCCGGAAACTCATCGTCGTCGATGAAAGCGGCGAAGTCGCCATGGGCATTTTCCAGAGCCTTGTTCCGGGTGAGGGCTATGTTCTGGCGCGGTTCGACACAGTATTCGAGCGGAACCGCCCCCGACTGCTGAAAGGCCACCGCCGCGGCCTTACCGGACTCCGCCGCGTCGTTATCGGCGACCACAATCGAGTAGGTAAACAAGCCCCCGGTTTCCTGCGCGGCAAGGTTCTCCAACAAGCGTTCCAGCAGACGCGGACGCTTATAAGTACAAATGCAGACGCTGATATGGGGTAACCGCATGTTGTCTGTGGAGTTGGACGTCGTGATTGGGACAGAACGGAGAGGCACCAACCCATCTCAGAACACGCGCTGCCAGATCTGCTTCAGCCGCTGCATCTGCCCGTCTCGCCGGACACGCATCAGTTCTTCCGGGATGATCTTCTCTACGCCAGTCATCATGGCCCACACATACCCAGCCAGCGCCAGCATTCCACCGACGTAGGGCGGATTCTTCGTCTGATAGAGGCAGCGCGCCACTTCCCACAGCGGATGACTGCCGAGAGCATAGTCCTTGGTTCCGGTGTTCATCAGTCGCGCAACCATGCCCTGGTGCTGTCCGCTGCCCACTTTCCGATGATGCTGGAACATCCTTTCGGTAAATGTCCGGGTCTGCCATCCGTGCGTCTGCGCACTGAAGACTGCGATCACATCGATGCCGCCCGACCGAAGCGGCAAGTACCCTCCGATGTCCTCGAAACACTGCCACCGGAACAGTTGGCAGGCACCGGCAACATCCTCCAGACTCGTATATCGATAGGGATAAACGACATCGCCTTCGAGATACGCGCTGCCTGCGACGCCCAACTTCGGGTTTTCGGCGAACTTGTCCAGCATGAACTCGAAATAATGTTGGTCGTCAAAAGAGACGTCCGCATCGAGATTGCCAATCACCGAGCAGTCCCTGTCCCGAACCCTCTCGTAGCCGGCATTGAAGGCATGCACCTTCCCCGCGAAATGTCGATCTTGCCTCTCCGGCAGCGTAACTAATTCAATCCAGGAATAGTCCCGGGCATACCGGGCGACCAACGCATTCGTTCCATCCGTGGACCCATCGCTGACAATGACCCAGTGAAGAGGTTGGAGGGTCTGCTTCACGACGGACTGAATCGTCCGCTCCAGTAGCTGTTCCTCATTCCTCGCGGGAGTGATCAGAACATAGGACCGGCAAGAGTCTTCTGTCATAATCCGCTGGCTTCTCGTCTCAACAGTGGCGGTGTCCGCAGAATCCTTGAGTCAAGCACCGGCAGCGCCATGAAGATACGGCTGTTCAAGGCGTCGTAAGGATCGTAGCCGGCCCAATTGTTTTCGCGGCAATAGGCCAACAGCTTCCTCGCCGCTGTCTCCG
>Ga0182030_10014190_pt1 | contig 15762 bp, 16 predicted proteins | sample 812S3MmetaG_FD_121299 | JGI IMG/M metagenome (GOLD analysis project Ga0182030, IMG submission 121299) | Permafrost microbial communities from Stordalen Mire, Sweden - 812S3M metaG (Illumina Assembly) | ecosystem: Environmental > Terrestrial > Soil > Wetlands > Permafrost | place: Sweden...
AATGAACGCACCAGTGTTCGCGTCGCCTTCTTCGTGTTCGAAAGGTAGCTCGTCCACGCGACGCCGCGGTCGGCGACCTCCACGCGTCGCAGGAACGACGGGATGACCTTGACCAGTTCGTCGAGCATCATCTGCGCGTACTCGCGCACCTCGGGTAGCGGATCCGCGCGCATGCGCAGCAGCAGGGATTCATACGCCTGACCGGAGGCGTAGATGCCGAGGTTGGAGAGCGCGCTCGCGGGCAGGAGGCCCCGCACGGCGTCGAGGGCCTTGGCCCTCACGGCTTGGCGATAGACGAAGTCGGTGTCCTGAGGGGTCTTGGGGAACTTCTGGGCGACCCAATCGGTCAGCGTCGGCAGCAGCTCCGCGTACGTGTCGAACATGCGGTCCATCTCACCCACGTAGCGGGCGCCGAAGGATGAATCGAGGACCTCCTGATCGCGATAGAAGCGGTAGTGGCCGTTGGAGAGACGCTTGTCGTACCCGAGGTAGCGAGTGGACTGCTCGAGATAGCTCATGAGCCGTCCTCGTTCGAGAACCTTGGTCAGCACGTTGCTCGCCTGTTCGCAGGCGAGATGCACCCCGCCGAGCTGGGCGACCGAATCGTCGCCGAATTCGTAGAAGATCTTCTGGTAGAGCTCGTCGGCCCGGTCGAGGCCCACCGTCGCGTCGATGGAGGCGTCGCCGGCGAGTTCGAGGTCGCCCACGAACTCGTCCAGGAAGAGGCGCCGAAGGCTCTTGGACGAACGTGAGTAGCGTGCGAAAAGAGCACCCTTCACCACTTCGGGCAGGTTCACCAGGGCGAAGACCGGCCCGTCCAGATTGGTGAAATAACGCCGCAGCACGGTGATCTCGTCATCGGTGAACGCTTCGGCGACGTAGGAGTGCATGGAGTTACGAGGTTAGAACCGAAATTAGCCGCGTGGGTGGACGCTGGAAGCCCCAGCCACCACGCTTCGCAGCACCGCGTCGCGCGCCAGAGCCGCGACGACGGCGACCTCGGTGAGCTCGTGCATCCCCGACAGTTGCTCGCAAAGATCGGCCACCTGCTTGGCGTTGCGCACGAAGTCGCCGGGCGAGGTCTGACCGATCTCCACGTCGGCGAGGTCCAGGACCGTCCCGAGCGAGGCGCCCCTCGCCCAGGCGGCGATGGTGGTGGCGAACTTGCCGTCCGGCTCCTTGGCGTGGGGCACCTGGTGGCGGCTCTCGACCTCGCGCACGGCGGCGGCGGTCACGGTGATGTCATGGAGTCGGTCGCTGATGTTGCCGCGGCGCGAGTTGCCGAGGCGGTCGTTCAACGCTCGTTTCTTCTTGGTGGTGACCTGCTTGGCGGCGTTGGGCGCGCGCGACGCGCGCTTGGATTCGAACACGAAGCAGGACAACAGGCCCGCGAGCTGCGCCGGCTCGAGCCCCTCGAACACGCCCGAGGTTATTGATTCCGCGATCAAGAGGTCGCACTCGTGGTAAATCGAACGCAGCAGCTGGCCTCGGGGATTGAGCGTCCAGCCACTGGCGTACCCGAGCTCCTCCAGCACGCGATGGCGCGCCATCATTTGGTCGCCCAGCGGCCGTTTCGAGACCGACGATCGATGGTCGCGCTCGAACTGGGCGTAGGAACGCTGCACCACTTCGAGGGCCGTCTCGATATCGAAGTGGTTGATCAGGTTGGCGGTGAGGTTGTAGGTCGGGCGAAAGGAGGAGTGCAGGTCCGACGGCGCGGCCAGCGCCACACGACCGACCTCGTGCAGCGCCACGTCATTGGCGAAGCAGACAATCGCGTGACCTTCGTCGTCCAGTCCGCGTCGCCCGGCGCGGCCGGTCATCTGCGAATACTCCGCGCTGGTGAGGAACTTGCGGCCGGCGTCGGAGTACTTGGAGAACCTCTCGAGAGCTACGGAGCGCGCGGGCATATTGACGCCGAGGGCGAGGGTCTCGGTCGCGAAGACGACGGCGAGCAGATTGCGCTCGAAGCAGATCTCGACGATCTCGCGGAAGGCCGGCACCATGCCCGCGTGGTGAGCGGAGAGCCCCCGGCGAAGACAGTCGATGAAGTCTCCGTACTCGAGCGCGGCGAGATCCTCGTCGGAGAAGTTCGCCAGTCGCGACAGCGCGATCGCCTCGATCTCGCGCCGTTGCTCGGGACTGGTGAAGGTCAGTCCGTCGAGTCGGCACTGGTGCATCGCGTCGTCACAGGCGGCGCGAGAGAAGATGAAGACGATGGCGGGCAAGAGGTCGTCGCGCTCCAAGGCTCGCAGTAGCTCGCTACGTCGCGGCGAGCGGAACGGCAGCGGCGGACCCGAGTGCGGGCCTTTCCACCGCGCGCCCGGACGGAACTGCCGGGTTGACTTCATCTGGTTGTCGATGCGCCGCGCCTCTTCGGAGAGCCGCGGGCCGTTGAGCAGATCGATGACGTCAACCGACGTCTGGCTTCGCTTGACGACGGCCAAGTGATTATGCAGCTTGATCGGGCGGTTCTTTTCGATCACGACGCTGGTGGCACCTCGCACCTCGCTGAACCACTCGCCCAGGAACGCGGCGTTGCCGATGGTGGCCGAGAGCGCCACGAACCGCACGGACGACGGGGTCAGGATGATGACCTCCTCCCACACTCCCCCACGGAACGGGTCCTGGAGGTAGTGGACCTCATCGAGGACCACCAGTCCTAGGTTCGCCAGCTGTTGGGATTCGGTGAGCAGCATGTTGCGCAGCACCTCGGTCGTCATGACGATGATGTCGGCGTCACGGTTATGCGAGGTGTCGCCGGTCAGCAGCCCCACCCGCTGCTCGCCGTAGAGCGCACTCAGCTCGTGGAACTTCTGGTTGGAGAGCGCCTTGAGCGGTGTGGTGTAGAAGGCCCGCTCGCCGCGCTCGAGCACGCGGCCGATGGCGTAGTTCGCGATGAGCGTCTTGCCCGAACCCGTCGGCGCGCTGACGAGCACGTTGACGTGCTGATCGATCGCCTCGATCGCCTCGCTCTGGAAGGGGTCGAGTCCAAAGCCGAGCCCGTCGACGAAGCGACTCCGGTACTCGGTGAGGGTCACTTCTTCAGCAACTTGCCGACGCCGATGGCCATGAAATAGAAGGCCACCAGGGGGGCCGCGAGGATCAGCATGGAGATCGGGTCGCCGCTCGGCGTGAAGACCGCGGACGCGACGGTGATGATGATCACGGCGTAGCGCCACGACTTGAGAAGTTGCCGGGGCGTGACGAGGCCGGCCAGTTCGATGGCTACCAGCACGACGGGAAAGAGGAACGTGACGCCGAAGATCATCATCGTCAGTAGGAAGAGGCTGAGGTACTGATTGGGGTTGTAGTGAGAGACCAGCGACTTGCCGCCGATGGACTGGAGCCACTGGATGGCCTGGCCGAAGATGAAATACGCCACGACGACGCCGGCGCTGAAGAAGACGAGGGCAGCGGCGACGAAGGGTATCGCGTACTTGCGCTCGGTGGCCTTCATGCCCGGAGTGATGAAGCGCCAGGCCTGCCAGAAGATGACCGGTGAGGAGAAGAACAACCCGCCGTAGACCGAGATCTTGAATCGGAGGGTGAGCCCGTCGAGTGGATTGGTGGCCAGGAAGGTGCAATGCCTCGGCGCCGCTTGGCAGTACGGCTCCTTGAGGAAGTCCAGGATATTGGGGTAGAAGAACCAGCAGGCGACGCCGACCACGACGATGGTGCCAGCGCAGACGAAGAATCGTTGTCTGATCTCCTTGAGGTGCTCAGCCAGGGTCATGCCCGTCTGGGCTTTACGGAACTTAGACACCGGGCCCCTAGTTCAGCGAGGGGTCAGGCGGCGACGGCGCGTAGTCGGTGCGCTTGACCGGGGGCGGAGCGGGGGGTGGTGCAACGTCCTTGGTGCTCGGGCTTTCGATTCCTTCTGACGTCGTTTCGACCGCGGCGTCGTTGGCAGCCCCGGCCGCCCGGACGTCACGGGCGTCGGCACGATCGGCGAGTTGGTTGAGCATATTGACGGGGCTGCGGGCGATGCGAACGATTTCACTGGTGCTCGGCAGGTCGGGAATCGCTTCACGAACCTCGGCCTCCACCTTCTCCTGGAGACGTTTGAGGGCACGCCAGCTCGAACCCATCTTGTGGGCGACTTCGGGGAGTTTGTCGGGTCCGAGCAGTAGCAGTGCCACGGCGACAATCAACATGATCTTGATTGGACTCAAACTGAACACGGCCCCATTGTAGGGGTGATGCCCACGGCAACGGTTAGAGGAAGCCGATTCTTGAAAGGGGCCAAATTCGCAAAAATACCTTGCCGATGATGTCCGAACGCGGTACCGTGCCCCAGAATCGACTGTCGCAGGAGTCCGGGTGATTGTCGCCCATCACGAAGTACTGATTCGCCTTCACCGTGACGTGGCCAATGGGGGTGCCGAGCGGTTCCACGTGGGTCCACGTCTCGTCGAGCGGCTTTCCGTTGATGTAGATCGTGTTGCCTTTGGACGTGAGGCGATCGCCCGGCACGCCGATAACGCGCTTCACGAGGTCGGCCACCTTCGTGCCGCAGTTCTCGGCGGCCGGGGCCTTGAACACGATGATGTCGCCCGTATGGATCGTTCCGAAGTCCACGCTGAGCTTGTTGATGATGATCCGGTCTCCGATGTGCAGCGTTGGCTCCATCGAGGCCGAGGGGATGAAGTACGTCTGGAAGACGAAGGTTCGCACCAAGAGCGAAGCCAGGACCGCGATGACGATGATGACGACCCACTCGAAGAGCACCTTGCGATTCGAGTGGGTCGTGCTGGTCGTCTCGGTGGCGGGTCCGTCGCCGAGCGTCGTCGGGTCGACCATCGTCTCGACGGGTGGTTGATCAGTCATCTGTCAAGGTTAGTCGTGGCGGTCGTGACGCTCGAGCGAGGCGAGCAGCTTCTGGAACCGCTCGTCGTTGCTCTTGAACGGGTCCTTCAGGAGCACCGTACGCTGCATCTCGTCGTTGAGTTTGAGGTGCACCCAGTCAACGGTGTAGTCACGGCGCCACTCCTTGGCCGCTTTGATGAAGGTGCCGCGCATGTGCGCTCTCGTCGTCGACGGTGGAACCTTCGAGGCGTGCGCGATTTCCTCGTCCCCCACCATTCGCTGGAAGTGACCCCGCGACTGGCGACGATAGTAGAGACCGCGATCGTAATTGGTGTCGTGGTAGAGCAGGTCGATGAGGGCGATCTTGGGGTCGCTGAGCTCGACCCCGCTGCGCTCACGTTCTCGTTCGATGATCTGCAGCTTGGCGATCCAGTCGACGCGGTCCGCGAGTCCCATCGGATCGCTGCGGTACTGCTCGATAACTTCACGCCAAAGTTTGACTGCGTGCTTCTGGTCGAACGGTAGGTCGTGCTGCTGCAAGAAGAGCTCCGCCCGTTCGCAGAGGTCCTCTTGGATCTCGAGGGCGGTCATGTCGCGCCCGCTCAGGAGTTTGACCGGCTCCTTGCTCCACAGGTCGTAGGAGATGTCGCGCAGCGCGTTGATGGGTGACGCCATGTTGTAGTCACGCAGCACTGTCGTCTTGTCTTCGATCATGGCGAGCACGACCGCGGCGGTCCCGATCTTCAGGTACGTGGCGAATTCACTCATGTTCGAGTCGCCGACGATGACGTGGAGCCGCCGGTACTTCTCGGGATCGGCGTGGGGCTCGTCGCGCGTGTTGATGATCGGCCGGCTGCGCGTCGTCGCCGAGGAGATGGCCTCCCAGATGTGCTCGGCCCGTTGACTCATCGAGTACGCGGTGCCCTTGGCGTTGGTGACGACCTTGCCGGCGCCGGTGAATATCTGGCGACTGATCAAGTGCGGGATGAAGACCTGCTCCAACCGCGTCAGGTCTTCGATGCGGTCGATGCAGTAGTTCTCGTGGCAGCCGTAGGAGTTGCCGGAGGAATCGGTGTTGTTCTTGAAGAGATAGATCTCGCCACGGATGCCCTCGTCGGCGAGCTGGCCCTGGGCGTAGTCGACCAGCTCGCGCAAGATCGCCTCACCGGCCTTGTCTTGGGCCACGACGTCGCTCAGCGAGTCGCACTCCGCCGTCGCGTACTCCGGGTGGCTGCCCACGTCGAGGTAGAGGCGACTGCCGTTCTCGAGAAAGACGTTGCTCGAGCGGCCCCAGGCCACGACCTTGCGAAAGAGGAAGCGCGACACCTCGTCGGGGCTCAGTCGACGTTGTCCCCTAAGGGAAAAAGTGATTCCGTACTCGGTCTCGATGCCGTAGATTCGTCGCAGCATGGTGACCGTCGCTGATCGCTCAGCTCAGGAGCTCGCTGACCTGGTCATCGCGGAGTCGCGTGAACGTCCGGCGAGTGCCGCGATCCTCGAGCACGCCGACCTCGAGGTCATCGACGGGCACCGTTCGATCGGGTCCCGCCAGGGCCGTCACCGCACTCTTAAGGGTGAAGGCCAGAGGATGGATGGTGTTGTCCAGCTCGGCGAAACGATCTTTGATGGTCTCGGCGTCGCCGCCCAGGACCACGAAGCGTGGCTCGTCGGTGATGGTGCCCTCGTAGGCGATTCGGTAGAGCTTGGTGGGATGAAGTTTGTTGCCCAACTGGGCGATCAGGATCTCGACTTCGAGGGGCTTCTGCCCTTCGGTGAACATGTCGCCGAGGTGTTGGCCGTAATAGTTCGCGAGCGCCCGCGCGTCGACGTCGTCGCGCGAATAGGTGAACCCCGTGCCGTCCGCCCAGCGGATTCCCGCCTCGCGCAGGCGGTCGAATTCGTTGTACTTGCCCACTCCGGCGAACGCAATCCGGTCGTAGATCTCCGAAATCTTGTAGAGCGAGGCCGACGGGTTCTCGGCCACCATCACCACCCCCTTGTCGAAGATCGCGGCAACGATCGAACGGCCCCGCGCGATGCCCTTCTGGGCGAACTCGGCCCGATCCTTGATGAGTTGTTCCGGCGAGACGTAGAACGGCATGGTCATCGCAGCGTGCCTCCGGCGACGCCCCCGGACTGCGTGCGTCGATCATTGATGACTCCAAAGCGGCTGGCCACGGCGTCGCCGGGCAGCTCCTGAAACCCCTCGGCGTCGATCATCACCATCATGGGAAAGAGGCTCCTGACGAAGTCCGGACCGGCGGTACTCGGATCGTTGTCGCCGGCTTCGTAGAGGGCCAGCGCGCCGAGGTCGAGCGCGCCCTCGAGGTCCAGGTCGCCGCGAAAGCCCAGCCGCAGGGTGCTCTCGGCGAAGGGCGATCCCGAGCCGATCGTGGCGAAGTCCATTCGTTCGTAGCAGCCACCGGCACCGTCGTACTCGAAGATCCGTCCGACCCGGTGGCTGAGGTCCCAGCCGGCCAGCAGAGGGATCACCATGAGAGGCGACGAGAGGTTGTTTCGCTGGATGATCGGTGAGAGGTAGTTGGCCTTGCCCTCGAGGCTGAGCGCCGAGTCGGTCATCTTCTCGTAGTGCTCGAAGGAGAGCTGGGCCATGCGGATGAACTCGATGCCCCTCGCCGCGGTACCCGAAATGGCGAGCGCGGTGTAGGAGTCGGCGGGTTCGATCTTGCGAATGTCGCGACTGGCTATGTAATACCCGGTGGCTTGACGGTCCGCGACCATGACGACGCCGCCGACGTAGCGAACCGCGACGACGGTGGTGGCGTGGGGTAACTCGGCGCCCGTCTCACGCGCGGGTGGCGCGAGCCCCGCCGTCTGTGCGTAGTGGAAGAAGGAGGGGCCTGGATCGCTCTGGGCGTTGAAGAGCGGCAGGCCCACTGCTACTCCCCCCCTTTTTGCACGTAGTTGCGAACGAACTCCTCGGCGTTCTCTTCGAGCACTTCGTCGATCTCGTCGAGCAAGTCGTCGAGGTCGGCCTTTAGCTGGTCGCCCTTGGTGGCGTCGACCGAGACGTCGCTCGCCTCTTGGCGGGCGCGTTCCGTGCGTTGCTTTTGGATGCGTTCTTGTTCAGTCATAGTTTCTGTTCTACCTGTCTAGTGCATTCAGCAGGTCATTCGCGGTAAGAGACGATTCCAGGAGGTGGGAGGTCAACGCCGCGGTCCCGCGAAGAGGATCCATCATAGGTACGCGCTGCAATGGTCCGCTGCCGAGGTCGAAGACCACGCAATCCCAGTTGGCGGCCACAATCTGCTCGGGAAATCGTGCGACGCACTGGCCACGGAAGTAAGCCCTGGTCGAAGGGGGTGGATTGTGAACCGCTTCACGAACCGCCTCGAGGCCAAAGAGCTGGTGCAGCCCTACGCGCTGGGACAGGGACCGCTCGACTCGCAGGTCGTGGTACTGCAGGTCGATCGCCCGGAGTCTTGCGTCGCCCGGTGCCAAGTCGTAACGCTCTTGATAGCCGTTCACGACTCGCAGCTTGGCCACCCAGTCCACGCGGTCCGCGACGCCGTTGCGGTCGTCCCTGACGCCATCGAGCATCTCGCGCCAGTGCGTGAGTATCTGATCCACTTCGTCGGGCGGCGCCACTGCCGCACCACCGTCGCGCGTCGCGTAGTTGTTGGCCAGGTGCCACAGTTCGTCCTGGAAGTCCCACGCGGAGCGGTACTTGTTGTCGTCGCAGAGCGTCGTGACCTCGAGCGTGGGGTCGAGGGAGAAGGCCCGCACGGCTTGTACCGGATTTCGCGGAGGGCTCGGGAACACATCGGCCCCCTGGTCCTCGAGCACCGCGAGCAGCAACGCGGTGGCGCCGAGCTTGACCAACGTCGCGACCTGGCTCATGTTCGCGTCGCCGATGATGATGTGAAGGCGCCGGAAGCGTTCCGCGTCGCTGTGCGGTTCATCGCGGGTGTTGATGATCGGTCGTTTCAGCGTCGTCTCGAGCCCAACGACCTCTTCGAAGAACTCTGAGCGCTGACTGAGTTGAAAGACGGCGCCCTTCGCCAGCGCGGACTCCGTTTCGCCGCCGACCTTGCCGGCGCCTACGACAATCTGGCGAGAGACGAAGTGCGGAACCATGGCGCGCACGATGTGGGAGAACTCTACGGCCCTCTCGACGAGGTAGTTCTCGTGGCACCCGTAGGAGTTCCCCTTGCCGTCCGAATTGTTCTTGTAGAGCGTGATGGCCTGATGGTCCTCGAGCGTCTGGTTGGCCGCCGTAAGGGCGCGGCGCATCACCTCTTCGCCGGCGCAGTCGAAGAGCGTGGCCTCCAGCGGCGAGCGGCATTCGGGTGAGGAGAATTCGGGATGCGCGTGGTCGACGTAAAGCCGTGCGCCGTTGGTCAAGACGGTGTTGGCGAGATGCGTTTCGACGATGGGTGCGAACGAGGAGAGTCCGGGAAGACCGCGGGCGTCGAGGTCGGGCGTCTCTCCTTCGAAGTCCCAATTGATGCGGGTTCGCCCGTGCTGAGCGTAGGCGTTGACGATGATGCTGGACGAGACGATGGGATCGAGGTCCGGTCCGCCCGCAATGCCGTACTCGGTCTCGATGCCCAGTACTTTAGGTATTGCCACGGTGCTAGAGATACTGCCCGGTGCCGACGTGTTGGATGGAACGGCCGCCCTTGATGTCGGTCTCTTCGCGATTGATCAGGGTGCGGATGAAGATGATGCGTTCGCCCTTCTTGCCCGAGATCCGCGCCCAGTCGTCGGGGTTGGTCGTGTTGGGAAGGTCCTCGTTCTCCCGGAACTCCTGGCGGATCGATTCGATGAGGTCCTCGCTCTTCAGTCCGCGACCCTTGTCCTCGATCTCGCGCTTCACGGCCAGCTTCTTGGCCCGGCGCACGATGTTCTCGATCATGGCGCCCGAGGCAAAGTCCTTGAAGTACAGGATCTCCTTGTCGCCGCCCTGGTAGGTGACCTCCAGGAATCGATTCTCGTCATCGATCCGGTACATTGCCGCCACGGTCTCTTCGATCATGATGCGGATGGCCTTGTCGCGGTCTCCCCCGCCGAGCTCGTTCACCAGGTGCTCGTCAATCGGCAATTCTGCGTGCAGGTAGCGCTGGAAGATCTGCGCCGCCGCTTCGGCGTTCGGGCGCTCGATCTTGATCTTCACGTCGAGTCGACCGGGGCGCAAGATCGCCGGATCGATGAGGTCCTCGCGGTTGGTGGCACCGATGACGATGACGTCGCGAAGCGACTCGACGCCGTCGATCTCAGCCAGCAATTGGGGCACGATGGTGGATTCCATATCCGAGCTGATGCCCGTGCCGCGGGTTCGAAAGAGCGAGTCCATTTCGTCGAAGAAGATGATGACCGGCATCCCCTCTTCGGCCTTCTCACGTGCGCGCTGGAAGACGATGCGGATCTGACGCTCGGTCTCGCCCACGTACTTGTTGAGCAGTTCGGGGCCCTTGATGTTGAGGAAGTACGAGCGGACGTTTCGGTTGCCCGAGAGTTCGGCGACCTTCTGGGACAGCGAGTTCGCCACCGCCTTGGCGATCAACGTCTTGCCGCAACCTGGTGGGCCGTAGAGCAGGATGCCCTTGGGCGCGGGAAGCTCGTAGTCCAAGAAGAGGGCCCGGTGGAGGTAGGGCAATTCAACGGCATCGGTGATCGACTCGATCTGAGCATCGAGCCCTCCGACGTCGGCGTACGTGATGTCGGGTACCTCTTCCAAGATGAGTTCTTCGGCCTCCTGGCGCACCAGCTTCTCCGTGAGGAGATTCGATCGCAAATCCAGCAGCAGCGCGTCGCCACTGCGCAACTTCACGCCTCGAAGCGAATCGGCGAGTTCGACGACGCGTTCTTCGTCGGCGCGCCCGTAGACCAGGACGCGGCGCTCGTCGAGGACCTCCTTGACGGTGACAACCTCGCCCTGGCCGTCAGAGTCACGCACCCCGATGACGCTGAATGACTCGTTGAGCACTACCTCGTTGCCGCGCTCTATCTGACCCGGGTCGAGGCCGGGGTGCAGGGCGACCCGCATCTTCCTGCCGGAGGCAAAGATGTCGACGGTTCCGTCATCGTTGAAATCTATGAACGTGCCGTAGAGGGCCGGGGGCTGGGTCAGCTTCTCGACTTCGTCGCGCAGCGCTGAGATCTGATCGCGTGTCTGTTGGATCGTTATGGTCAGCTTCTCATTGTTCGACCGCGTCTGGGCGACCTGGCCTCGAGCCTCGAGCAGCTGCTCTTCGAGCAGTTCGATTCGCCGGTTCGCTTGCTCGACGTCGCCAAGAACGTGATCACGTGGCGAACTCACGACAATTTGCTCATCGCGGTCCTCGTCATCGGGTGGCGGGAATTGCTCTGAACGCTCCATAGGGCCAACCTACTGGAGGCGGAGGCCCCATGAACGTCACAGTGTCGGGGACCTTCCCGCTAAAGTTAAAAGACCAGAGAGGCCACGGAGGCAGACACATGAAGGTTTGGATCGACCAGGACCTTTGTACGGGCGACGGTCTGTGCGAGGAAATCTGCCCTTCGGTCTTCACCCTGCTCGATGACGGCCTGGCCTACGTGAAGCAGGGCGATGACGTGCTCAGCTCCCCAGGCGGCGCCGAAGGCCTCGCCCTCGTGCCGGCGGGCATGGATGACGCCGCCGTGGAGGCCTCGGAAGAGTGCCCCGGCGAGTGCATCTTCATCGAAAAGGACTAGTCAGCCCACTTCGCTTCGCTTGACCAAGCGCCGCGCGGAGGTCAGGAATCCCGTGTGGGCGACCATGCGATGGTCGGGCCGCACCGAGCGTCCGTCGATGTGCCACGTGCGGCGCAGTACCTCAACCGTCTCTTCCAAACCGAACGAGTGCTGTCGCAGCGTCTCGCGAAGTAGCTGGGTCTGGTTGATCGTGGGCAGATACGAGAGCAGAATCCCACCAGGTCGCAGCGCGCGTTCGGCGTGGGTGACCACGTCCCATGGTTCGGGCATGTCGAGGATGATGCGGTCCAAGTCGACCTCGTCGATGCCCAGGGTCACGTCGCGAATGTGTATGTCGTAGGCGACGTCGTCGCCGAGAAAGTCGTGCACGTTCTTGATGGCCTGCTGAGCGAAGTCCTCGCGGATCTCGTAACCCGTGATGTTCGCACCGGCGCGCAGCAAGGTCATCGAAAGAGCGCCCGAACCGATGCCCGCCTCGAGCACGCGCATGCCGGGTCCGATGTCGGCCTGCATGAGTATGGCTCCCAGGTCCTTGGGGTAGATGACCTGCGCACCGCGCGGCATCTTAAGCACGACGTCGGACAGTGTTGGTCGCAGCACCAAGAAGCTGCGTTCGGTGCTGCCTCGCACCAGCGAGCCCTCGATCGCCCCGATGAGGTCGTCGTGTTGGATGATGCCCGAGTGCGTGTGAAAGGCGGCGCCCTCCTTCAGCGTGATGAGGTAGTGGCGTTCCTTGGCGTCGATCAACATCACGCGCTCGCCGGCGCGCAGTTGCGCAGCGTTCACGCGGACTTGCTCTTGGCGACGCGTCGGCCGGACTTGGCGGCTCGTTTGTCGATCAAGCGAAAGAGAACGATCGCGCCCGCGACGCTGAGCCATTGGGGTGACTTCTGAGCCCAGGCGCGCGCCAGTGAGGACGCCAGGGCGAAACGGAAGATCCGCTTGAGCATCACTTCTTGCGCCGCTTGTGGATCCGGTGGCTCCTCAGACGTCCCCAGAAGTAGCCCGTCATGATCCCGCCCAATCCAACGGCGGCCACCGTGGGCGTCTGCGAGGTCTCGGGACCCCTGAGGCTGAGGTCGTCGGGTAGCAGCGCTCGAATCGACGCTTCCAGCTCTCGCCTGGTGGCCGAGCGTTCGATCACTTCGTGACCTTGAGCCGTCGTTTGGCCCCGCCGCTCACAATCCGCCACACGGTGAGTCCCACCACGCCACAAGCCAGCCCGGCGATTATCAAATAGGGCAACCACGAAAGGGAGCCGTCGAGCACCTTGAACTGCTCCTGGAGGAATCGCAACGCCCCGATGAGCAAGAGCGTCGTACCGAAGCCGACGAAGAGGCTACCTAGCGCGCCGTAGGCGACGAAGCGCCCCAGTTCCTTGAGGGGCTGCAGCGTCTCTTCTTTGATGTAGCGCACCACGAGGTCACGAATCTCCTTCAGGTCGCGCTGAAGGGATGCGCCCTTGAGGAAATTGCGCCACGACGAGTAACTCACGCGATAATCCTAATCAGGTCGGTCTTTGAGGAGGTACGACGAGCTGGCGGTGGCGATCAGCCGGTCCTGGTCATCAAGAATCCTCGCCTCGACGAAGCAAATCACACTGCCGGTCTTCAAGACCCGCGCGGTGCAGGTCAGGGTTGCATCGAGTTCGGCGGGGCGCAGAAAGCTGACCTTCATCTCGGTATTGGCGACGTGCACCCTGCGCTCCCCCGCCCCCGTGACGGCCGAGGCGCCCATGGCCGAGTCGAGCATCGCCGCTAGGAAGCCGCCCTGGATGATTCCGGCAGGGTTGAGAAATCGCTCGTCCGCCCGCATCGTCCACACACTCGTGCCCGGCGTGGACTTGTCCACGCACACCATCCCGAGCGTGAGGTCACAATTAGGCGGGATCTGCAGGGCCACCGGTCAAGGCTACCCGCCTTGTTCCCATCCCCCGGGAGTGGATTTACTACCCTTGGGGCGTGAGCGACAAAATGTTTCCAGGTGCGACGGACCTCGAAGGGCGAGCTATTCGCGAGATCTCCGCGGTGGCGATGGATGCCCCCGCGGCCGCCAAGTCAGGACACAGTGGCACCGCCATGGCGCTGGCTCCGCTCGGTGTCATGCTCTTCTCGCGCGTGCTTCGCCACGATCCCACCGATCCGCTCTGGAGCGACCGCGACCGGTTCATCCTCAGCTGCGGGCACGCGTCGATCCTGCAGTACGCCTTGGCCCACACCTTCGGTTACGACGTGTCGCCCGACGACCTTCGAGCGTTCCGCGAACCACACTCGCGCACGCCCGGTCATCCCGAAGCCGGCCTGACGGCGACGGTCGAAGTCACCACCGGCCCGCTCGGTCAAGGGGTGTCCAACGGTGTCGGGATGGCGATCGCCGAACGCATCCTGCGCAGCGATTACGGCGAGGAGCTGGTCAATCACCGAACGTGGGTGATTGCGAGCGACGGGTGCCTGGAAGAGGGCATCAGTCACGAGGCGGCGTCGCTCGCCGGGTTTCTCGGTCTCGACCGCCTGACGATCTTCTACGACGACAATCACATCACCATCGACGGGCCAACTGAACTCGCCCTGCGCGACGACGCGGCCGCTCGATTCGAGGCCTACGGGTGGCACGTTGTCTACCTGGGCGAACAGGCGAACGACGTCGACGCCCTCGAGGCCGCGGCTCGCGCGGCGGTTGAAGAGACCACGCGCCCGTCGCTGATCATCGTGCGTTCGCACATCGGCTTCCCGTCTCCCGAGATGATGGACACCAAGGAGGCGCACGGTACGCCTTTCAAGGCGCCGGTCATCGCCGAGGCGAAGGCCATCCTCGGCGTGCCTGCGGCGCCGTTCAGCTTCGACCCCGAGTTGCCCCCCTCCATGGTCGATGCCTTGTCGCAGCAGCGTTCGCAACGTGTGGCCTGGGAGGCGCGCGTTGCGGCGTCGGGCGCCAGGGGCGCGCAACTCATCGAGCAACTGGACACCAACGGTGCCGCGATCGTGACCCAGCGTCCCGAGCGTTTCGAAGGCGGCACGACGGTCGCCACGCGACGGGCGCTGCAGCGAGCAATGGACGTGTTCGCTCCCCAGACGTCGGGCATCACCGCCGGATCGGCTGACCTCACCGACAACACCGGCGTGATCCTCAATGACTCATCACCCCAGAGTGCCGACAATCCCGGCGGGCGCCAGATCCACTTCGGCATCCGTGAGCACGGAATGGGTGCCAACATGGTCGGCCAGGCCCATCACGGCGGCATTCGACCGGTGGGTTCGACCTTCTTCGTCTTCAGCGACTACGAACGTCCGGCCATACGCCTGGCCGCCCTGAGCCACGCGAGCGTGCTCTTCGTGTTCACCCACGATTCGGTGGGTGTCGGACAGGACGGGCCGACCCACCAACCCATCGAGCACCTTATGTCGCTACGCGCGATGCCACGTTTGCACGTCGTGAGGCCGTCGGACGCCAACGAGACCCTGGACCTGGTGGAGACGTATCTGAGCGACAGACGGCCCCCACCCACTGCGCTCATCCTGTCGCGCCAGGACATGGCGGTCTTCGCCGGGGACGACGCGCTCGCCTCGCAGCACGGCGCGGCCCGTGGTGGCTACGTCCTGCGAGAGCGTGACGGCGCGCGTTTCACACTCGTGGCGACGGGCTCAGAAGTAGCCGTGTGCCTGGCGGCTCACGACGAGCTCATGACCCGCGGCGTGGTGACTCGCGTCGTCGCGATGCCGTGTTGGGCCTGCTTCGAAGAGCAGCCGCTCGAGTACCGCACCTCCGTGCTCGCCCGCCATCTGCCGTCGGTATCGCTCGAAGCGGGGGCGACACTTGGTTGGACCAAGTACGTCGACCAGGCGCTCGGCATCGACTCATTCGGGATGTCCGCCCCGGGCGACTACGTCTTCGACTTCTTTAACATCACGCCCTCGACGGTGGTGGCCCACGTGGAAAGTGTCCTCGCGGCTGGTCAGTGACCACGCTCGACACCCTCTTCGCCACGTACGGCCAGAGCCCGTGGATCGACGACGCTGGAGAAGATTCGCTCGTGGAGGGAAAACTGGCTCACCTCGTGTCCCAGGGCGTGCGCGGCGCCGTTTTCAGCGTTTCGGGATTCGCTCGTTCGCTCGTGGGTGGCTCCTACGACGAGGCGATTCACAACTCAACGCAGCGAGACTGCGAGAGGCTCTACGACTCACTCGCGGCGCTCACGGCACGCGACGGGTGCGACGTTCTGCGTGACGTTCATCAACGTTCGCGTGACGACTTCTCCGCTCGCCGCCGCCGCTACTG
>Ga0182030_10014191_pt1 | contig 15761 bp, 14 predicted proteins | sample 812S3MmetaG_FD_121299 | JGI IMG/M metagenome (GOLD analysis project Ga0182030, IMG submission 121299) | Permafrost microbial communities from Stordalen Mire, Sweden - 812S3M metaG (Illumina Assembly) | ecosystem: Environmental > Terrestrial > Soil > Wetlands > Permafrost | place: Sweden...
AGCCCGGTTCCTTGGCGCATCCAAATTGCGAGGATGACTTCAGGAGTCCAGAGTCTCGGCGCGCCAGACAAGAGTGTCTGCGGCGCGAGAGCCGTCGAATGACCAAGCGCCTTAAGTTAACGCCTATTGGGCAGACCCTCTGGTCTGCGCGGATCCCCCTGGATCCGCTGAAGGCCTACGCCCAGCCACCTACCAGAAGCCGGCCAGGGGGCCGGCTGCGGACGGGGGCGTCCGCCCTACCCTTCCGGAATCATCGTCATTCTGCGTGACGCGCTACGCTAAACCCCGGTAAAGGCGTGAGTGCCGTGAGTGATGGCAGCGCCGGCCCTCAGCGCTGCGGCGACGGTCACCACTTCGGCGATCTCCTGCTCGCTGGCGCCGGCCTTCCGCGCTTTGCCCGCGTGGATCTCAATGCAGTAGGGGCATTGCGTGGTGAATGCGACCGCCAAGGCCATCAGTTCTTTGTATTTCACTGGAATCGCGCCGTCGGCCATGGCGGCTTTATCGAAAGCCCAGAAAGCCTGCATTGCGTCCGGGGCGTTGGCGTCGAGAGTCTTCAGTTTTCCCAGATTACTCATGCTGTACATAGTCCACCTCCGAAATTTTGCAAATCATCCGATTGTAGCGGACGATGGGTTTTAGCAGCACCGCTATTCGTGCCGCAACGCCACCATGGGGTCGATTGCCGCGGCGCGGCGTACCGGCAGGCCGGCGGCGACGATCGCGGCCCCCAGGAGCACGGCCATCGCCGTGGCGATGACCAATGGATCGATGGGCTGGACCCCAAATAATAAGGACTGCGTGAGATGCATCAGTGCGAGCGCGCCAACCAGTCCTACGATCGTTCCTCCGCCGATCATGCCGGCCAGATCCTTCAGCACAAGAGCGTAGATCGGCAATCGTTGGGCGCCCAGGGCAACGCGGATTCCGATCTCCTTGGTCCGCCTGGACACTGAGTAATTCAACAATCCGAATAAGCCGACAGCCGCCAGAATCAGACCGAGCAAGGCGAAGGCACCGCCCATGCAGGCGAGCAGTCTCTCTTTCAGGATGGTGCCGCCCACCAAGGCGCGTAGCGTGGTGACGTCTCTGACTCTCAGGCCCGACCGGTGGCACTCCGAGCATCGTGAATGCGTCCGGCGAGACGAATTGCCAGTTCACCTCTTCGTAAGGAGTGTCGGCGCCGGATGCCTGTGCCTCCACGCGATTCGGAGAGCCGAAGAGTTCGAGGCGGGCGGAATCTCCCGCGGCGCTGCGAAGTTGCTCATACAGGGGATAGCTGAACGCGTCGTCGTCTCCTGAGGTGGTCAAAGCGATGAGCCGGTCCGGTTGCGGTACCGGCAGCGGCCGTAAGAGGGCGACATCGACGATGGAATAGATTGCCGTGTTCGCTCCAATCGCGAGACCGAGAGACACGACGGCGGTAAGGGCGAACACCGGATTTCGCAGCAGGCCACGCCAGGCGTAGCGGGCGTCCTGGCAGGCTCCTTCGATTCCCGCCCAGAGCCGGAGCTCCCGGCTTTGCTCGCGGATGCCGGTGACATTGCCGAAGGAACGCATGGCCTGCCGCTGCGCGTCCCGGTCGCTGAGGCCTCGACTCCGGAGGTCGGCGGCGCGGCGCGCGAGATGATCGCGGATCTCGTCCGCCAGATCGTCGTCCAGCCGGCGCGGGTTCAATGCGTTTCGGAGTCTGGTAATCCAGGACATAGTCTCCTCTTTGTGGAGCTACGCGTGACGGAGCACGCGGGCAACGCCGGCTGAAAAACTCTTCCAATCTTCCGTTTCGGCTGCGAGTTGCTTTGCCCCGGCGCGGCTGATGCGATAGATGCGCGCCCGCCGTTTGTTCTCCGTCACCATCCATTCCGCCGTAATCCAGCCGGCTTCTTCCATGCGGTGGAGGGCGGGGTAGAGCGATCCTTCGTCGACGCGCAGCGCTTCTTCGGAGACCTGCTGAATGGCGTTGGCAATCCCATAGCCGTGCGACGCTCCGCGGCGGCTGAGGATGGTGAGGACCAGAAGGTCCAGTGCGGACTGGGTTGACTTGGAATTGGCCATATACTCCGACGGCTAGGGTAGCAATCCGATGAAAGCATCATTGAGTATAGGTTGTCAAGCAGTGTGGCAGCCAAGGGTGCGCGACGTAGAAATGGGAATTTGCGGGTTTTCTTTATTATGCTCCTAAACCTAGCGTGGTGGTACGCTAGGCTTGAGGGAGCTCCCGTGCCTGATTCTCTGGTGGACTTGGAAAGCCGTCGCGCCGCTGTTCAATCGCAGATCGCCGAGTTAGGAGATATGCGATCCGGTTCCATTACCGGAACTGGTGGACGTTGTGGAAATCCAAACTGTCATTGCCATCGTGCCGATGATCCCGGCCACGGCCCTTACTATCGACTGACCCGCAAGGTTAAGGGCAAAACCATCACCGAAACGTTTTCGTCTCCAGCCAGTTTGGCCAAGGCGCAGCGCGAGGTCGCCGAGTGCCAGCGTTTTCGCGAGTTGCGCGAGCAGCTCTTGGATGTCAATGAACAGATCTGTGGCTTGCGGCCGATGAAAGATCTCTCGCCGTCAGCGCAGGAAAGAAAACGGCCGAAGCGATCCAAAAGGAAGTCGCGCGCGAAGTAGACCAACTTTTGTCCGTCGCCTTTGGCGCGCTCCGCAAGACGGGTCGTTTAGAACTGGAGGCCCTGGAAATGGCCTTACGCTCGGCCATGCATCGGGCCGGCGCCACAGCGCTGACCAAACTGTTGCAGTTCCCCGTCCCGTCGGCCGACCAGCGGAATATTCCTTGCCCCTGCGGCCATCCGGCTCGCTACCAGGAGTTGCGCTCCAAACCGATCGTTACTGCGGTAGGGAAGTCGGAAGTGTTGCGCCCCTACTACTTGTGCGCCCACTGCCATAACGGGCAATTCCCCATCGACGTCGAATTGGATATTGACCATACGGAACTCTCTCCTGGAGTGCGGCGCATGCAGGCGGTCGTGGGTCAGGCATCGCCTTTCGATCACGGGCGCCAGCAGATGAAACTACTCGCCGATCTGGAGGTGACCACCGAGAGTGTGGAACGGACAGCAGAAGCAATCGGGAAGGATATCGCCGCGTGCGAGCAGGCGGAGATCCAGCGTGCCGTGCAGTTGGACCTGCCGATTGTGACCGGCGCAGCGGTGCCGATCCTATATGTGCAGATGGATGGGACGGGAATACCGGTAGTCCAGAAAGAGACGCTGGGCCGGTCGGGCAAGACGGACGGCCAACCGGCCCATACACGGGAAGTCAAGTTGGGATGTGTCTTCACCCAGACGACTTGGGACAAGGAGGGCTTTCCGATTCGCGACCCGGATTCCACCACCTACACTGGCCCCATCGAGACCGCCGAAGAGTTTGGCAGGCGGATCTACCTGGAAGCCTGGAATCGCGGCTGGAGCCGCGCCAAGAAAAAGGTGGTCATGGGCGATGGAGCCGAATGGATTTGGAACCTGGCCGATCAGTACTTCCCGGGCGCGGTGCAAATCGTCGATCTGTACCACGCGCGCCAACACTTGTGGGACTTCGCCCGGAAACTGCCCGCCGGCTATCGACCGCGATTCCCTCGACCTGACCGGCAATCCGGTGCCGCCGCAATACCACAACGCGGTGAAAGGGCAGGCGCGGCGACCCAATCGGCGAGGCGGCGCCATCCGGCGCCGCCCAGGAAGTAGCATTTTCGTACAGATCCAGGCATAATTAGAATACCCCCCGAGAAGAAAAGAGCCTGGAACTGCGTGTGGGATCGATTTAAGAAGAGCCAGCCATCTTCCGGCGCCCATGCTGCCGCACCCGCTTTGAGCGGACCGGCTTCCGCCGATGGAGCGGAGGCCAGCGTCCGGCAGTTGATCGCCAACGGCAAACCCAAAGTCGCGCTCGACGCTGCCAAAGAGCTTCACAAAGCGCGCCATACTCCGGCCACCGAAGCACTGTTGTTGGATGCGTACGCCGCCCGAATTCAGTCGCTCGTCGATCAAAACCTGACGGTGGAAGCAAAGTCTCTGCTCGATCTGGTGCTGGAGCGCTACCCGTCCGCGCGGGAGCGGCTCAGCGAGCGCGTTGCCTCCAGGGGAACGCACGCCGCCCGCCTGGAAGAGCTGGTACGCCCGCTGAACGATCCCGCGCTTGGTGCGGACCAGCGCGCGGCCATCGAAGCGGCAGTCGCGAAGGAAGCAGACCTCGCGGGTTTGGCGGAATGTGCGGCCTTGCCCCCTGAACATCCCCTCCGCCAGGCGGCATCGGCATTGCAGCGCGCGTTCCTGGCCGCGACTGCGGGGCCAGTTGGCGAGGAGGCGGTGGAACTGCCGGAGGTTTCCCGCCGCGGTCCGCTCGCCTCCTGGAAACTACTGGTGCGCGCCATCGCCTGCTTCTATCGCGGCGAAGACGAAGCATGCCGGCGATACCTGGAAGGCATCAAGGCGGAATCCGCGGCGGCGCGGCTGGTTCCGGCCATGCAGGCCATGCTCGCCGCCGGTCAGCCGGCCGGACTGCCACCCGCGGCGGCCGCGCTGGTATCCTCCGTGACTTCCGATCCCGCGGCGCTGCGCAAGTCTCTTGAGGCATTGGAGAGGACCTTCCACTCGGATGACGAAGATAGGCCGATTTTGAAAGCCATCCGCGAAGCCGTGCAGGCGTGCCGCGATGCGGCGCCCAATCAAATCGAAAGGCTGAAACAGCACATTTCGGTTCGCTGCGCACTGGCCGATTTGAGCGTGGAAAAAGTCCAGGCGGCGATGGGCGGGAATTCCCGGCACGACGCCTATTTCTGCCGCCTATTCGCGCGCGGCATGGAGCGGCTGGGCGATGCCGAGAGTCTCGCGATCGCCTGCTCCGAGTGGGACCGGTTCCGGCAAGAGGCAGTAAAGGAAGGGTGGTTCGCGGCCAACGGCCCGGAAGCCGCCACGCTCTATCTGTATATGGCGGGAGTGTTGCGAAAGCTGCATCGCACGGAGCTGGCGGGTGTGCAAAAAAACGCCGGCCGGAAGACCGGGATATCCGCCGAAGATCTATACTTCCTCTATCCCGAGAAGCTGTATGGACGCGCCTGCGCGCTCGATCCGCATTTCGATTCGTTCTCCCAGTGGATGGCCTGGGCCAAAGGCGGCCGCGCCGGTGAGGCAGAGAAAGTCGCCGAAGCGTGGCATAAGATCCGGCCCATGGATATCGAGCCGATTCTGTTCCTGATGGAAGAGAAGGAGAAGCGCAACGCGTTCCAGAGTTCGCTGCAATATCTGGCCAAAGCGGAGCGCATCGACAGTGTTTACCCCGCCGTGCGTCAAGCGCGGCTGCGGCTGCTGGCGGGGGCGGTTCTGCGCCATCTCCGGCAGAAAAAAGCGCATCTGGCGGACGAGAAGCTGGCCGAGGTGGCGGCGCTGCCGCAGTCCCAGCAGGGCGACCGGCCGGCATTCCTGGCGGCCTTGCGTTACATGACCGACAAGGTTCGCGGCGACGACGAGCGCGCGGCTGCCCATCGCGCGGAAGTGGAGCGCGTGTTTGCCAGTAAAGCGGGGGCAGCGCTGCTGATCTTCCTAGTGGCCCAAGCCTGTAAGCGAGGCGACTCGGAACATCCACCCTCCCTCGGCACGTTGGGCAAGCCGGAACGCGCGGGACTGCCCGAAACCGTGGCTCGTGTAATGCAACTGGCCAAGGACTTTCAAATCGAGCGGCTGATTCCCGAGGACTGGCTGGTTGAGATGGGTGCGCAATTCGCCCGCGGCCGCCAGTCGCTCACCGTGGCCCAATTGGAAACTCTCGCGGAGGTTGGCCTGAGCGCCAAGAAGTCCGAACTGGCGTACGCCGTTTCCGGAGCCGGGCTGGAGCGTGGCGGTCCGGCCGAGGCCACCTTCCTGCTCTTGCGCGCACGCTCTCTGCCGTACAACGAAAGGAGGGCGGTGTGCGCCGCTGCGGCGGCACAATTGGCGCGCCAGCAGCGCCAGATGGATGTCGTCGATAAAGCGGTGGAACTGCTTGCTGGCTCGCCGTTCGACACTCTCACCGTCACCACGGAACAGGCCGCCACTGTGGTTCGAAAGGAAAAGGCGGAGCGGGTTTTCCCCACGGTGTACCGGCCCGGTCCTGACTACAGCGATTTGATTGAGGCGGTCGCGTGCGATTGCCCCGACTGCCGCCGAGCGCGCGGAGAGGGCTCCGATCCATTCGAAGATTTCGAAGAGGAGGACCACGATTTCGATGAGATTGAGTCGCTGCTCAACAGCATGCCCCTTCCGCCTGGGATGCCGCCGGAGATCGGGAAAATGATGATGGCGGAGGCGCTCGCGGGCATCGCGCGCGGCGAGTCCATAGATAGCGTGATGAACCGTCTGTTCGGCTCGCGGCCAGGCCCATTCGGGAAACGCAAGAAAGGCAGGCGCGCATGACAGACCCCAGGGAACTGCTCGGCGTCAGCCCGGACGCCGGCGAAGAAGAGATCCGCGGCGCTTACCTGCGCAAAGTGAAGGAGCATCCCCCGGACCGGTCGCCCGAGGAGTTCGAACGGATTCGCGATGCTTACGATAGCCTGCGTGAGCCTCGACGCCGCATGCGCGACAGTCTGCTGGCGGTGGATCCCTTTGCGACGTTTGTCTCCGTCATCGAACTCAAGACGCGGCAGCGCCGGTTCGCCGGTCCGCAGCCGTGGCTGGAGGTCCTGAAAGGAAAGTGACCGGGGAAATGAGCCGGGAGGAGATCCTGCGGCGTTTTCAGGAATGGGTGGACCGCGCGCTGGCTTCCGAGGAGCCGCCGCGCGGGATCGAGGCGGAGATTCTGGCGGCGGTGACCGGCGCCTCAAGAGAAGGCCGGCAGCCCCCGGCCACTTACACTTTATGGGCGGCCATGACGGCACTGGCGCAGGAAGTCAAGCTGCAGGGAAGGTCCTTCAAGGACCTGAACGAGACCCTGGACTCGCAGGCCGGCCGGATGACCGAGCGCGAGCGCGATCTGCTGGCGAGTGAGACCGAGCGCCGCTGCCGCAAAGAACTCCTGGGCGTCCTGATCGATCTGCGCGACCGGTTGGCGCGTGGTTTGGACTCGGTGCGGACCGGCGAAGCGGGCATCTCCAAGCCTGCCCCGCGCCCGGAGTTGGTACAACGCCCGGGGCCTGTGCAGCGCCCGGAGCTTGTACCAGGCGCGGAGTCTGTACAGCCCACTCAGCCTGTACAACGCCCGAAGCCTGCACGGCGAGGGTGGCTGGGACGCCTCTTCTCGCGTGGGGACCATCCACGGATGGAGCAGTCGCCGATGGAGCAACCGATGGCGGTCCATCCGCGGATGGAGCAACCGCTGGTGGACCAACCGGTGGTGGAGCAGCCGCAGACGGAAGACGACAGCGCCGGCGCGATGCTCGCCGCGCTGAAGAAGGGGTACGAACTGAGCCTCGATCGCCTGGATCAAACCCTGGAGGAGTTCCATGCGCGCGAGATTCCGTGTGTGGGGCAGGCGTTCGACCCTCGGCGGATGAACGCCGTCGATCGCCAGGAATCGAGTACCGTTCCCGATGGCACGGTGCTCGAGGTGTATCGCAGCGGTTACGAATGGAATGGAGAATTGTTTCGGCCGGCGCAGGTGAAAGTTGCGTGCGCCCCGGCTGGGAGAGAACATGAGTGAGCTAATTGTCGGTATCGATTTAGGGACCACGAATTCCGAGATCGCCGCGTTCACCGGCGGCAAGGTGCAGGTGTTGGGGCCGGGCGATACCCGCATGTTGCCCTCCTGCGTGGGCTTCTCCGCGGGCGGAGAACTGCTTGTGGGCGAATCGGCGCGCAATCAGCAGGCGCTGTATCCCGAACGCACTGTGCGCAGCATCAAGCGGCAGATGGGCAGCGAAGAGAAAGTGCGCGTGGGCAACAAGGATTTTCTGCCGCAGGAGATCTCCGCGCTCATCTTGCACGAACTCGTGAGTTGGGCGCACCATGCGCTGGGCGAGCGCCCGCGGAAGGCCGTGATCACCGTTCCGGCCTACTTTTCGGATGCGCAACGGAATGCCACCCGCGAGGCCGGCAGTCTGGCCGGATTGGAAGTGGTGCGCATCCTCAATGAGCCCACGGCAGCCAGCCTGGCCTACGGCTACGGCGACGGATCGCGGCATACGGCGCTCATTTACGATCTCGGCGGCGGCACTTTCGACGTCTCCGTGGTCACCGTGGAAGGAGACATTACCGAGGTTCTGGCGAGCCACGGCAACAACCGCCTGGGAGGCGACGATTTCGACGATTTGCTGGCGGAGCGCCTCGCGGCGGAGTTCCAAAAGCAGCATGGTGTGGATGTCCGCCAGGGATATCCGGCAGCGAAGGCGCGGCTGTGGTGGGCGGCGGAAGAAGCCAAGAAGAAACTGAGCTTCGAACCGTACGTCAAGATCCGCGAGGAGGCGCTGGTCACCAAGTTTTTCAGACCCTTGCATCTCGAAGTGGAGATTTCGCGCGACGAGTATGAGGCCATGATCCGCCCGCTGGTGGAATCCACGCTCGACAGCGTGTCCAAAGCGCTGCAGGATTCCGGCAAGAAGCCCGGCGACATGGACGCGATTTTGCTGGTGGGCGGCTCCACGCGCACCCCGCTGGTCTCCAGCCTGCTCTTCGAAAAGACCGGGCTGGAGCCGCGGCAGGACGTACATCCGGATCTCGCGGTGGCGCTGGGCGCGGGTGTAATGGCGACGCGCCTCGCGGGCCGCGCCGTGGAACGCGTACTGGTGGACGTTTCGCCGTACTCCTTCGGCGTCCGTTATATCGGCGATCGGGACGGATTTGAGTACGACCACTGCTACAAGCCCATTATCCGGCGCAACACCCCGCTGCCTTTGACGCGCACCGAGCGCTTTCTGACGAACTACCCTTTTCAAACCGAGGTATTGGTGGAGGTGTATCAGGGCGATGACGAGGACGCGCTGAAGAACATCCTGGTAGGCGATTTTCGCGTCGAGGACCTGACCCCGTTGGAAGAGCAGCATGAGATCCTTTGCCGCATGCGCCTCGATTTGGACGGCATTTTAGAGGTTGCGGCGGTGGAGAAGCTAACAGGCAAAACGAAGCACATCCGGATCGCCAATGCGCTGCGCGAGAAGAGCGCCGAGGAGGTGGCGGCGGGGCGGAAACGGATTCAGGAGCTGTACGATTCGCGCGGCGAAACGGCGGACGAAGATTGGGAGACCACGGAAGACTTCGACGATGAAGAATCCGTGGATGTCGGTGGCGAAGTGATCGAAATGCCCGCCCCCGCGCTCTCCGCGGGCGACGCGGAAATCGAGGGGTTGGTGGAGCGCTCGCAGCGGCTGCTGACTAAAATGCACGCGGAAGACCGCGAGGAGGCGATCGGCCTGCACGAGAAGATCGCTTCGGCCGCGGCATCCGGCGATGCGGCGGCGTTGAAGGATGCCGCGGCCGAGCTCAAGGAGTTGCTGTTCTTCGTCGAGGGGCAGAGTTGACCGAACCCGCTCGCGTGGCGTACGGATTGGCGCGCGCTACCTCGGCATTCTTGTCGCACCTGGTCCGGCGCCCTCCCGAGGCCGTCTCCGCGAAGGCGCCGGACGCGCCGCGCGCGTTTATTTCCTCAGGCTTGGGTATCGCCGCCGGCATCGACAATCGGTGCCCGGTCTGCCAGGCGCGCTTTCGCGGTTCGCGTCTCTGCTCGCGGTGTGGCGCCGATCTGGAGCCGCTGATGCGCCTGACGGTGAGGGCTTGGCAATTGCGGCAGGCAGCCCGGCAGGCATTCGACACCGAAGACGTTGAGCGCGCACAGGGGCTCGCCAGCGAGGCGGAAGGCACTCAGAACACCGAGCGTGGGGAAGCGTTGCGGTTGCTAGCCGCCTGGTTGAGATGATGAACTCCTGATGTCACCCCGGGAAGTTTGGCAACCGGGGAAATTGCGTTGAGCCAGACGTGCTCTAGCGGCCAACCTGCTGCTCTCTCGCGCCACCGTCAGGCAGCGCGAAATGGCGATCCGCCAATCGCTGGGCGCAAGTCGTGCACGGCTATTCCGCGAGACTCTGGCAGAGGGGCTGGTACTGGCTGCCGGCGGACTGGCGCTGGGGGTCTCGTTCGGCTATTGGACGGGTCGTGCCCTGGAGTGGGCTCTGCCCTCCGTGCCCAGCGTCCAGTATCAGGGTCTTCGGCTGGGGATCGATTGGCGCGTGGCGCTATTCCTCGCCGCTGCGGGAATCGTCTGCGCGATTCTTTTCAGCCTGCCGCCGGCCTTTGCCAGCAGTAAGCGCAATTTGAACCCGGCGATGAAGGGTGGCGACGTCCGGCATTCTCGCCAACGCGAGATATACTCCGTGGCCCAAGTGGCGCTCTCCCTCGCGCTGCTGATTGCGACCGGTTTGTTGCTGCGCGCGCTCAACCGCGTGCAGCATATCGACCCGGGTTTCACCGTCGACCACCGCGCTTACGTGAACCTTTGGGCGCGCGGTACCAGCTACACGCCACAAGCCATGGGCGCGCTCTACGACAGTCTCCTCGGACAGGCCCGCGCACTGCCGGGCGTGAAGGACGCGACACTCGCCTGGGAGGTGTTTCCCAGCTCGGGTTTCGGTTATGCCGGGCCGTCCTGCAAGGCCGCGAAAGAGGCGCGAGCCAACACGGTCGATCCCAACTATTTTGAGCTAATGGGAATTCCCATCGTGAGAGGCCGTGGTTTCGCTCCGGTGGAACGTCCTGCCGGAACGCTTCACTTCAACGCGATCGTCAACCAGACCATGGCCCGCACGTTCTGGCCGGGGGAAGATGCCATCGGTAAGACGGTATGGCTGGGAGAGTGCGGTCCCGACAAGCCGACAACGGCAACGGTGATCGGCGTCGCCCGGGACGCGAAGTACAGCTCAATGGCTGAGGATCCGCCGCCCTTGTACTATCTCTCGCGCAGCCAGGAACCGAAAAGCGGCTTCTACGCGCTCGTCCTGCGCACCGCCGGCGATCCGCATCAATGGATCAAGCCACTGCTCGACCTGGTACAGCGTCACGGCGGCGAGCTTCGCATTTACGACAGTGGCACCTTGCAAGATGCAGTGGCGTTATCCCTGTGGGAAGTGAAATGGCAAGCCTCGCTGCTTGCCGCCATGGGATTGCTCGCCATCGTGCTCGCGGCCATCGGCGTCTATGGCGTGGTGGCCTGCTCGGTATCGCAGCGCACGCGCGAAATCGGCGTCCGCATGGCTCTCGGTGCGCTACCGTTGGACGTGCAGTGGATGGTGCTGGCGCATGGCCTCCGCATTACCGCCATGGGGATCGCCGCTGGCTTGCTGCTGAGCGCCGCGACGGTCCGATTGCTGCGCGGATTTCTCTACGGCTTAAGTCCGTTCGACCCGGTCGCGTTCGCCGCAGCCAGCCTGGCGTGGATCGCCATCGCCATGCTGGCCAGCTGGTACCCCGCTCGCCGCGCCACGCGTGTCGACCCGATGACGGCGCTCAACTACGAGTGATCTTCGCGCTCATCCCGCGGCCAGCCTGGCATGGATCGCCATCGCCATGCTGGCCAGCTGGTACCCGGCCCGCCGCGCCACACGAGTCGACCCGACCCGATGACGGCGCTCAACTACGAGTGATCGGACCGAGCTCCTCCCGCGCTCTTGGGACATGCATGTCCCGAAGAGCGAGAACGGCTGACTGAAAACAATAGAGTTGTTCAACACCCCGAGACATGATGTCCCAAGTGCCGCGTCTGGGCAAGCTGAAGCATGCCCCACCTTACCGATCGTTGCGATAAATCCGCCCGTGCCGCATCACGAACACCACGTGCCGCACCGCCGTGATGTCGGCCAGCGGATTGCCCTCCACCGCCACAAGGTCCGCCTCCATCCCCGGTACGAGCGACCCGATCTTATCCGCCAGCCCCAACGACTCGGCCGCAACCGACGTGCCGCTCATCAGCGCGTCGATCGGCTTGTCTCCGCCATCCTTTACACGATAGATGAACTCCTCAGCGTTGCGGCCGTGCGCCCCGGCCACCGCGTCGGTGCCCAACACGATCTTCAATCCCAACTTGCGTGCGCGCTTGTAAACGTCGGCCACCAGCGGCAGGCCTTTCTCCATGTACGCGAAGCCTTCCTCGTTGTAATTGCCGATGCCCAGAAATTTCGCCTTGTTGTCGAGGTAATTGTGCAGGACCAGGAAATTCGGATCGAAGAAAACGCCGTGATCTTTGATCAACTGCAGCGTCGCGTCGTCCAGGAATGTCCCATGCTCAATCGCCGTGCAACCGGCCAGCACCGATGCCCGTGCGCCTTCTGAGGAATGCGCGTGCACGATGGTCCGCAGTCCCTGCGCTTTCGCCTCGCCGCAAGCCGCGTCGATCTGCTCCACTGTCGCGGTCATCTTGCCGCCGTCGCGAATGCTCGCCGTGGCGAACAGCTTCACCAGGTCCGCACCCTCGCTCTTGTATTGCTGCACCAACGCCCGAATCTTGTCGGGCGTGCCGGAATTTTCCGTGATCTGGTGCAGCGACGTGAGAATGCGCGGACCCGGGATGGCGCCGGCTTCGATCATGTCGCGCAGATCGCCATCCTGCATCCCGCCTACGCTCTGCACTGTCGTGAATCCGCCCATCAGAGTGGCGTAGGCATTGCCGGCGCCATACAGCGTGGCCTGCGCCGGCGTTGTCTTGCCGCCGCGTCCCGGACCCGATTCGAAGCGGCCTTCCTTATTGAAGTACCAGGTGATGTGGACGTGGGTGTCGATCCAGCCCGGCGTCACGGTGAAGCGGCTCAGGTCCACCGTCGGCTTGTCTTTGGCATCGCCGATGCGCGTGATTTTGCCGCCTTCGACGACGATCTCCTGATTCTTGAGCACGTGGCCTTTGCCGTCGATGAGCGTGCCGGTCTTGATCACAATGGGCTGCGCCACGGCGAGCGCGGCGAGGAAGGGAAGAGCGAAGCAGGTGCGGAGCATGGCAGTTTCTCGGTCGTTCCAGCTTATCGCGTTCGCGACCGCGTAGAATAGAAGTTCCTATGCGTGTTGCCTATCGACTCGCCGCCGCAGTCTGTCTTTTGCTGTTCTCGGCCGGCTGTTCCATCAAGAAAATCGCCGTGAATAAACTGGGCAACATGCTCGCCTCCAGCGGCTCCACGTTCGAAAGCGACGAAGATCCGGACCTTGTGGCGGCAGCCATTCCGTTCGGACTCAAGCTCTACGAAGGCCTGTTGGCGGAGTCTCCGAAGCACACGGGGCTGCTGCTCGCCGCAGCCTCGGGCTTCACCGAGTACTCCTACGCGTTCATCGATCTGAAGGCCGAGGAGGCCAAGGAAGAAAGCGTCGACAAGGCCAACGCGCTGCAGGAGCGGGCCCGCAAAATGTATCTCCGTGCCCACGGCTATGCGATGCGCGGCCTCGAAGTGAAATACCCCGGCTTCGGCGCTGCGCTCGATAACGACGCCGTCACCGCGCTCAAGCGCGTACGCAAGACCGAAGTGCCGCTGCTGTACTGGTGCGCCGCATCGCTTGGGCTGGCCATCTCCACCTCGAAGGGCAGCCCCGAAATGATCGGGCAGTTGCCGCTCGTCGAGATGATCGTCAATCGCATTGTCGAGCTCGACGAGACTTTCGATAGCGGCGCAGTCCCCGAGTTCCTCATTACGCTCGAAGCGGCCCGCAGCGGCGTCAAGCTGGAAGACATGGAAGCCGCCATGCGCAAACATTTCGACCGCGCCCTCGAGATCTCCAAAGGCAAACGCGCGGGAACCTACGTGTCCTTCGCCGAGAATGCCGACGAGCCGGCGCAGAACGCCGCCGAGTTCAAAGCGATGTTGGAGAAAGCGCTGGCTATCGACGTCGACGCCGACCCTACCACGCGCCTCGCCAATGTGGTTGCTCAGCGGCGCGCGCGCTGGCTGCTCGCCCACCAGAGCGAGCTGTTCCTCGAAGCCAAGATTCCACAATAAAGGTACTCCATGAAATTGCGAATTCTTACATCTGCAACCCTCCTGTGCGGTCTGGCCGTGGTCGCGAGCGCCCAACCGATCGATATCAAAATGGCGACCCTCGCGCCCAAAGATTCGCCGTGGTGCGATGTGCTGGTCCGCATGGGCGAACGCTGGAAGGCCATCTCCGGCGGCAACGTCAAACTCACGCTCTACGCCGGCGGCGTGATGGGCGATGAGCCCGACACCGTAAACAAACTCCGCGTGAAGCTCATTCAGGCCGTCGCCCTAACCGGCGCTGGTATGGGCGAGATCGAAAAGGGCGTCGCCGCGTTGCAGATTCCCATGATGTTCGAGTCTTACGACGAGCTCGACTACGTGCGCGATCGCATGGCGCCGCAACTCGAGAAACGCATCGAGGCCAATGGCTTCGTGGTGCTCAATTGGGGCGACGCCGGTTGGGTCTACTTCTTCGCCGATAAGCCCATGCCGCGGCTCGACGACATGCGCAAGCTGAAAATGTTCAGCTGGGCCGGCTCCAATGACGAGCTCGAGCTGTGGAAAGCCAATGGTTTTCACCCCGTCGCGCTGGCCGCTACCGACATCCAGATGGGGCTCAAGACTGGCCTGATCGACGTCATCCCCACCACTCCGCTCTACGCCCTGTGGAACCAGTGCTTCACGCTTGCCAAGTACATGACCGACATTAAATGGGCCCCGCTGGTGGGAGCCACGATTGTCTCCAAGGCTATCTGGGAGAAGATTCCCGAAGCGCAGCGCACCCAGATGTTGCAGGCCGCGCGCGAGAGCGGCCAGCAGTTGCGCAGCGGCATCCGCGACATGGGCGACAAGGCCACCGGCGTCATGACCAACGGATTGCCCGGCAAGAAGATGGACAAGCTCACCATCGTCCACGCCGACGACGCCACCGTCGCTGACTGGCGCAAGCAGACCGAGGCTGCCTACCCCGCGATGCGTGGCAAGATCATTCCCGCGGATCTTTTTGACGAAGCCCGCCGTCTGCACGAAGAGTATCGCGCCAAAAAGGGCGGCAAGTGAAGCTGGTCCGCGCTTTCTCGATTTCCGAACGTGCCGTGGCTGTCGCCGCCATGTCGATCATGGCGTTGCTGCCGGTGGCCGAATTGGTGGCGCGCTATACCGGGCTCAACGGCGTGCCCGGCTCCACGGTCTTCGTGCAGCATCTCACGTTGTGGGTGGCCTTCCTGGGCGCCGCGCTCGCCGCTTCGTCCGACCGCCTGCTCGCGCTTTCCGCCAACACTTTCCTGCCCGAAAAGTGGGTTCCTCCCGTACGTGTGTTCAGTTCCGGACTCACCGCCGCCATCGCGGCCGGCTTGTGTTGGGCGAGTTGGCTGTTCGTTGCTTCGCAGCGCGAAGGCGGCGAGATCGTCGCGCTCGGCATCGCCAAGTGGACCGTACAACTCGTCATGCCGTTCGGCTTCCTGATGATCGCGCTCCGCAGTGTGTGGCGCGCCGGACCGCGGATTCCGCAAAAGGCGATCGCCGCGCTCTTCTTATTAATCCCATTGGCGATGTATTTCGCGCCGCAGCCGCAAGGGTCGACGTTACTGTGGATCGGCATCCCGGCGATCCTCGTGGGCGCGGTCCTCGGGCTGCCGATCTTCGCTACGCTCGGCGGCATCGCGCTCCTGCTCTTCTGGAATGCCGGGCTACCGGTGGCGTCGGTGCCGGTGGAAACCTACCGACTGGTCGCCTCGCCGGTGCTCCCTTCGCTTCCGCTGTTCACGCTAGCCGGCTATCTGCTGGTGGAAGGCGGCGCCGCCGCGCGACTCCTGCGCGTTTACACCTCGCTCTTCGGATGGCTGCCCGGCGGACTCGCCATCACCACCGCGGTGGGCTGCGCCATCTTCACCTGGGCCGG